>Ga0074045_10000011_pt1 | contig 149042 bp, 131 predicted proteins | sample BogForMeECP23OM2_FD_94442 | JGI IMG/M metagenome (GOLD analysis project Ga0074045, IMG submission 94442) | Bog forest soil microbial communities from Calvert Island, British Columbia, Canada - Bog Forest MetaG ECP23OM2 | ecosystem: Environmental > Terrestrial > Soil > Wetlands ... | reverse complement strand
GCCGCATCGAAGCCGTCCTCTTCAGCGAATCCGGCGAACGCCACCGTGAAAAACTAGCGCACCTAATCTCCCGACCGGAAATGGCTTTCCCCGTTCTAAAAACCACCGACCGCCTCTTCGAAGGCATCGCCGACACCGAGCACCCCCAAGGCGTAGCCGCCCTGGTTGTCCCCCGCCAAACGCAACTCGAAGATCTCTTCTCCACTCCCCGCGGAGCCTGCTCGCCCCTAATCGTAGTTCTAGCCGGAGTACAAGACCCCGGCAACGTAGGTACCATCCTCCGCACCGCCGCCGCTTTCGGCGCCACCGGAGCCGTCACCTCCGCCACCGGACAAAGCGGCACCGCCAGCCCTTTCTCCCCCAAAGCCCTCCGCGCCTCCGCAGGCGCAGCCCTCCATCTCCCCCTAGTAGCAGGCGCGGCCCTGGGCATTCTCCTAACTCAATTCAAACTAAACGCCATCTCCACCGTCGCCACCTGCGTCCACGAATCCAGCGCCGCCCACGCCTCCGTCGCCCCCTGGGAAATCGATTGGTGCCAACCCATCGCTCTCCTCGTCGGCAACGAAGGCGCCGGCCTCCCCGAAGACGTAGTCCACTCCGCCGACGCCCGCATCCAAATCCCCATGGAGCGCCGCGTCGAATCCCTAAACGCCGCCGCCGCAGCCGCCGTCCTCTTCTACGAAGCCTACCGCCAGCGCCAACGCAAATAGCAAAACGCGACCCCGCGTTCTTGGCTTTTCCTCTCCGCTCCCTCTGCGGCTCCTCTGCGAACTCTGTGGTGAGTTCCGCTCTTCTCTTCTCCACCATTCGATTTCCCGCCCAAAAACTCTTAAACTCTAATCTCCATGAGCCTCTTCTCCGGCCTCCCCGAACCCGAAACCGCCGCGGCCCTCCAGCCTCTCGCCGAACGCATGCGCCCCCGCACCCTCGACGAATTCATCGGCCAGGAAAAACTCCTCGGCCCCGGCAAACCCCTCCGCGTGCAAATCGAAACCGACAATCTCAGCTCGATGCTCTTCTGGGGCCCTCCCGGCTGCGGCAAAACCACGCTCGCCCGCCTCATCGCTCGCCTCACCAAAAGCGAATTCATCTCCTTCAGCGCCGTCACCTCCGGCATAAAAGAAATAAAAGAAGTCATGGCCGACGCCGAAAAAAAATCCCGCACCGGTCAGCGCACCATCGTCTTCGTCGACGAAGTCCACCGCTTCAACAAATCCCAGCAGGACGCCTTCCTCCCCCACGTCGAAGCCGGCCACATTCTCTTCATCGGCGCCACCACCGAAAATCCCTCCTTCGAAGTTATCTCCCCGCTGCTCTCCCGCACCAAGGTCTACGTCCTCGAAGCCCACACCACTCCGCAAATCGTCGAACTCCTCCACCGCGCCCTAGCCGACAAAGAGCACGGCCTCGGCAACGAAAAGATCTCCGCCACCGAAGATCTCCTCTTCCGCATCGCCTCCTTCGCCAACGGCGACGCCCGCACCGCCTACAACACTCTCGAGCTCTGCGCCAAAAGCGCCGCGCCCGATTCCACAGGCACCGTCCACATCACTCCCGATCTCCTCGAAACTCTCCTCCAGCGCAAAATGCTCCGCTACGACAAAGCCGGCGAGGAGCACTTCAATCTCATCTCCGCGCTCCACAAATCCGTTCGCAACTCCGATCCCGACGCCGCCCTCTACTGGCTCGCCCGCATGCTCGAATCCGGCGAAGAACCTCTGTACCTCGCCCGCCGCATGGTCCGCATGGCCAGCGAAGACATCGGCCTCGCCGAGCCCGGCGCACTCGCCGTCACCCTCGCCGCCAAAGACGCCTTCGATTTCCTCGGCTCCCCCGAAGGCAATCTCGCCCTCGCCCAAGCCGTCGTCTACCTCTCCCTCGCCCCAAAATCCAACGCCCTGTACGCTGCCTACGGCGAAGTCCTCGAAGACGTCCACAAAACCGAAACCGATCCCGTCCCCCTCCACCTCCGCAATGCCGTAACCGGCCTCATGAAAAATATCGGCTACGCCCAAGGCTACAAATACGCCCACAACTTCGACGACAAAGTCACCGACATGACCTGCCTCCCAGACAACCTTTCTTCCCGCACCTACTACAAACCTACAGACCAAGGTTTCGAGCAGCGCCTGCGCACCCGAATGGACGACATCCGCAAAATCAAATCCAAACCCGCAACACCACTCGCGAAACCATGACTCGCCCAATCGCGCACAAATTCCAACTTTGGAGTGCGGAAGCTCTGCTTCCGCTTTTGAGCACAATGCCCCACCACCCAACCCAACCACAACCGCTACCTGTCATCCTGAGGCTTTCCGACAAGGATAGCCTCAGGATCTCAACCACCCCGTCATCTCCAAATCCAACTTCGCTCGCCAAATTCCCCCGCATTCCGTTCCTTTACCTCCTGACCCTCCTCTACTTCCTTTACCTCCCAACTCCCGCCCCCGCCCAAAATCTCGACAAGCCCGTAACCAACATCGACGAAGAAGTCACCGCCTTCGCCTACTCCCCCAACGGCAACATCGCCTTCTCCGTCCGTCGCATGTTCAAAGCCAAAAAATATGATCTTCAGCGCGACGACATCTGGATCATGGAAGCCGGCGGCAAGCGCAAACGCATCTTCGAAGGCCAGAAATTCGGCCCCAGCGACAAGCTCTTCACCTACCAGGTCGAATCATTCACCTGGTCTCCCAACGGCCGCATCATCGCCGTGCAACTCTTCACCACTTCCATGGACCCCGATGCCGGCGCCCGCGATGACGCCCCCGCTCTCCTCCTCCTCGAAGACTCTGGCCGCGAACTCCATCCCTCCGGCAAAGATCCCCTCGTCATGGACGCCCAGAATCCCCTCTGGCTCCGCGACAACCAGACCCTCGTTTACCTCACGTCCAGCGACACCCCGGCCGGCCTCTTCTCCCTGCAATATCTCAATATCTCCAGTGGTCCCGCAGGAAAAGCCTTCGAAGGCCGCACCTTCGAGGGCGCCTCACGCATCTCCGGCAGCAACGCCGCCATCGCCATCGAGCGCAACCGCAACATGGACGGACCTCCCCGCATCCAGCGCCTCGAACTCCTCGCCCAGGAAGACAAGGAAGTCGCCACCCTCGACGCCTATGCCGGCGGCATCCAGGTCTCTCCCGGCGGCACGCGCGTAGCCTACTTCATCGACAAGGAAGTCCTCGAAATTCGCGACCTCACCGCGCCCGTCCGAATCGCCCGCATGCGCGTCGGCCTCGGCGTCCTCGAATGGTCCGCCGACGAATCCCGCATCTACCTGAAACGCACCATAGAAAAAAAATCCGCGGATCTGGTCACCTTCCGCGTGCCAGAACTCCGCGCCTACCCGCCGCACTCCGATATTCCCGTCCTCGAACCCGACCCCCGCATGCTCCTGCACGGCCTGACCGTCCGCGAATACTCCCTCTCCCCCGATGGCCGCTTCCTGGCCGTAGTCCTCCCCGGTAAGCGCAACCTCCAAATCTTCGCCTTCTAACGCGGTAGCGCCGGCCCCGGCAAAAAAAGTAGCGCTGGCTTTCATGCCAGCGCTCTTGGTTTTTCCCTCGGGATCCGCCGATCCCCTGAACTTGAGGGTGCCCCACGTTTCGCGCCTTTCGCGATACGTGGGCTCTTACGATCTAACGCCCCCAACTCTCCGCTCTTCCTCTTCCCATTTTCAATTTTCCAATTTCCCTTTTCTAACCTCTTCTCCTCTTATGCTCCACCAACAAGCAAGCATTCTCCACCACCACCAGTCCCGCCGCTCGAGCCTTCTCCGCCGCCTCCGCATTCTCAATCCCCAACTGCAACCACAAAACCTTCGCTCCAATCCCAATCGCCGCGTCCGCCACCGGCGGCACATCCTCGCCCTTCCGAAACACATCCACAATATCCACCGGATCCGGCACATCCTCCAACCGCGCGTAAGCCTTCTCCCCCAACACTTCCGTCTCGTTGGGATTCACCGGAATGATCCGATAACCCGCCGCCTTCAAATAAGCCGCCACCCCATTCGAAGCCCGCATCGGCTTGGAAGACAACCCCACCACCGCAATCGTCTTGGCCCCCCGCAAAATCCGAGCCACCACGTCGCCCCCACCCTCAAATTTCTCTGGAATAAGTAAGTTCATGCCCCATCCGATGAAGCCCAGCCCAGCATCGTTACTCGTGAGACTTTCCCGCGTAGCGCCGGCTTCCAGCCGGCCAGCCACAAAGTGGCGCAGGCACTTTTGCCTGTGCTCTTGGATCCACGTGAGACTACCAAACATCAAAACTTGAGGGTGCCCTACCCTTTGCGCCTTCCGCAAAGGGTGGGCTCCGACGATTTAACGCTACACACTCTCCGCTCTTCCATTTTCTATTTTCCAATTTCCATTTTCCGTCTTCACACCGATCGATTCGAAAACTCATCCGCACGCACCGTCTTCCCACCCACCGCCGCAGGCCGCCCCAACGCATGAGCCAGCGCCCCAATCAACTTTGTATTCTCCGCCGGACTCCCCACCGAAATCCGAATCGCCTCCGGCAATCCCATCCACCCCAGCGGACGGATGATCACGCCCTCCTCCAAAAGCTCATCGCACAAATCCTTCGCTCGCGGTCCAATCGGCACAAACAGAAAATTCGTCTCGCTCTCCACCGGCGCCAGCCCCAATTTCCGCAACTCCTCATGCAACCGCCGCCGCTCCCCTCGATTCATCTCCACCGATCTCGTCACATGCTCCCCATCATCCAAAGCCGCCAGCGCCGCCGCCTGCCCCACGCTCGTCACATTGAACGGCGTCCGCAGCTTATTCATCTCCGCCACCAGCGTCGGATGCCCAATTCCGTACCCGATCCGCAGCCCCGCCAATCCATACACTTTCGAAAACGTCCGCAGCGTCAATAAATTGTTGTACTCCCGGAACAACTTCATCGGCTCCGGCAAATCCGCGCGGTCCGCGTACTCCCGATAAGCCTCGTCCAGCACAATCAGCACATCGCCAGGCACCTTCTTCATGAACGCGCCAAACTCCGCCGCCCCAAACGCCGTCCCCGTCGGATTATTCGGATTCGCGATATACACAATCCGCGTCTGCGGCGTCACCGCGCGCGCAATCGCATCCAGATCAAATCCAAAATTCTTCAGCGGCGTCAAAATCAACTTCCCGCCGCTCGCCCGGATCGCAATCGAAAACAGCGCAAACGACCCCTCGCTGGTAATCCCTTCGCTCCCCGGCCGCAACAACACCCGCGAAGCCAGATCAATAATCTCGCTTGATCCCAGCCCTACAAAAATCTCATTCGCGTTCACCCCAAACCGCAGCGCCAGCACTTCCCGCAACCTCTTGCTTCCGCCATCCGGATACCAGTTCGCATCCCCCAGCGCCCGCCGCGCCGCTTCCATCGCCTTCGGCGAAGGCCCCAGCGGATTCTCATTCGACGCCAGCTTCACCGCATGGATCTTCAGTTCCTGCTCCACCTCTTCCACCGGCCTCCCAGCCACATAAGCCGGCAACCCCTGAATGTAATCCGGTATCAGCTCTTCCAATGTATGTGTCATAACCCCAGCTTATCCGCTTTATCACCCCTTGCGAAGCCCCTCCCGCCCGTTGAGTAATCCCCATGTAGCACAGCCATTCCTGGCTGTGCTCTTCGATCTCCAGTCGCGCCTACCCCAAATGATCTTGAGGGTGCCCCACCTTTCGCGAATTGTGCGATAGGTGGGCTCCTACGATCAAACGCCACAGACCCTCTTCCTCTTTGCCCTGCTTTGCTTCCATCTTCTCTTCTCCACGCCCTCCCCGCCTCCACGTGAACCTCCCCTAATCCACCCCACCCGCCTGGCAACTCCCTCCTAGCCTCCTGTTATCTGCTCGCTGTTATCTGTAATCTCCTCCCCATTGCAACCACACCCCACCTCGACTACAATATATCGTATGGCGATATATTCCCGTAACCCCGCCCCCAGTGGTATGATTCCCTTCCGGTGGATTTCGCTCTCGACCTTAACTATTGTGTCTTTAGGAGGACACGCATGATTCCAGCACACCGCCCACTCAGCCGCTCTCTTCTCATCTTCGCTTCAACCGTTCTTCTCTTCGTTGCCGCTTGCAACAAGAAACCTCCCGCCGCTCCCCCGCCGCCTCCGGCTCCTGCTCCGGTAGCCGCCAAACCCACGGTCACCTTCTCCGCCGCTCCCACCTCCATCAACAAGGGCGATTCCGCCAAACTTTCCTGGACCACCACCGACGCCACCAACGTCTCCATCTCCCCCGAAGTCGGCGCCGTCACCCCGCAGGGTTCCACCACCGTCACTCCGGCTGACTCCACCACCTACACCATCACCGCCAGCGGATCGGGCGGCAGCGCTGACGCCACCGCTCGCATCACGGTCAACGCTCCTCCTCCGCCACCCCCCGCGGCCAAGGGACCCTCCTTCGAAGACCTCTTCATGCAAGAAGTCCGCGACGCCTATTTCGACCTGGACAAAGCCGAAATTCGTCCCGACGCCCGCGAAGCTCTCCAGAAGACGGCCAACTTCCTCAAGGGCTATCCCCAGGCTCATGTCACCATCGAAGGCCACTGCGACGAACGCGGCTCCACCGAATACAACCTCGCTCTCGGCGATCGCCGCGCCAACGCCGTCAAGGCCTACCTCGTCAACCTCGGCATTCCTGCCGCCAATCTCAACACGGTCAGCTACGGCAAGGAAAAGCCCTTCTGCACCGATTCCAACGAAACCTGCTGGCAGCAAAACCGCCGCGGCCATTTCATCCCGGCCAGGTAAACGGCCACTCCCCAATCGTGGGTGCCGCACCCTCCGCTCTTGAGGGTGCGGCTTTTCTCTTCTCATTCTCGGTGCCCTGTGTGCTCCGGCTCCGTGCCATCTGTCTTAAATCTTTTCCGTTCTTTTTCTCACAACCCCTTGCTCCCCAATCAATCTCCCAGTACATTGGAAGATTGGGACGCAATCCGCCCTTTTCTCAAATTGTTCCCTATCTGTTCCCAATTTTCGGAGGTCTTCATCATGCGTGCACGCAACATCCTCGTCTTCTCCGGCGCCCTGCTCGCCAGCGCCATCGCCGGCAGCCTCATCGGCCCCAAACCCGTCATGGCCGTCGCCCGTGAAATCATCGAGCTGCAGCGCGACGTCACCACCATTCTCCAGGGTCAAAAAGATATGCAGACCCAGATGACTCAGGACCACACGGTCCAGAAAACTCTCATCGAGCAGTCCTCCGACACCGTCAACAAGCTCAACACCACCATGAGCTCCCTCCAGAAATCCGTCCAGGACGTTCAAGCCAACTCCGGCACCCGCCTCGACACCATGTCCACCCAGGTCCAGGGCCTCTCCGACAACCTCGAGGAGATCAAATCCCGCATCGGCAAGGTCAATCAGCAATTGGTGGATTTGCAAAACTCCGTCCAGAACATTGACGCCCGCCTCGCCGGCGGCAATCCCACCGCCGTTCCTTCTGGCGGCGGTTCTCCAAGACCCGGTGGCGATCCCGGCGCCGCCTCCTCTGCACCTTCCGGCCCCGCGCCCTCCGCCGACATCCTTTACTCCAACGGCCTCCGCGACATCACCAGCGGCAAATACGAACTTGCCAGCTCCGAATTTCACGACTATCTGAAGTACTACAGCGACACCGACCTCGCCTCCAACGCCCAGTTCTATCTCGGCGAAATCGCCTACTCCCAGCACCAATACGAGCAAGCCGTCGCCGAATACGACAAAGTCCTCACCAACTATCCCAAGAGTTTCAAGCTCGCTCCCGCCCGCCTCAAGAAAGGCATGGCTCTCATCGAACTCAACCAGAAAAACTCCGGCGTCAAGGAACTCCGCGAAGTCGTCAAGCGCTACCCCGGCACCGAAGAAGAGCGCCGTGCCCGCGCCAAACTAAAAGACCTGGGCGTAGCCGTCTCCGCCTCCGCCCACTAATTTGGAGTGCGGCAGCCCAGCTTCCGCTTTACGCACTGAGCTTCGCCACAAAATCATCCGCCAACCAAAGAATTCAGCCCCCCAAGCAGCATAGGCTTCACCCGGTGTTCTTGGGGCTTCTTCTCTTCTCCGTTCCGTTCCGCTCTTCTCCGTTCCCTCTGTGTTAAATCCTTTCTCCCCTCCCTCTTCTCTTTTCCATTTTCCCCTTTCTATTTTCTTCTTACTCTTCTCCGCGCCCTCCGCGTCTCTGCGTTAGGCTCTCCCCCTCTTTCCCTCTTAGCCTCCTGTTCTCTGCTCACTGTTACCTGTTATCCTGCCCAAACAAAAAAACGGAGAAGCCCCCAGCGACTCCCCGCCCCCTCCTACTGAATACCGATTACTCTCCTCTACCACGTCCCAATCCGCAGCACCGCCCCCGTACTCACCTTGATCCCCTCCTGCGCCCGAATCATATCCACATCTGGCAGCCACGAATGCGTATACTCCACGCTCATCACTCGCCACGCAAATGCCCGGGTCACCACCACATCCACACCGCCGCCCGCGGCCAAGCTGAATCCGTTGGCCTGCTTTTCCGTCGACCAGTCAAACCTCGTCGGATAATGCGGCAAAGTCCCACTCCCGTCATTCCAATCCTTCATCAACTCCGCGCGCAACGCGCCGTCGTCCGTTTCGTGCGTCACCTTTCTTCCCCCTATCAGCACCTGCGCAAACGGCGATATCTTCTCCGACGCTCTCGGCGTCCAGCGCGGCCCCACTCCATAAAACAACGAGTCCCCGCTCTGGTTGCTCTGCGGCATGTGCATCACCAGGCAGCCGTTCACCTCCGCCACAATCTGCAGCTTTGGATTCACCCGCGTCGCTCCTTGTCCTCCCCCGCCCACGCAACTCCCTCCGCCCAGGAAACTCTCGTACACCGGGAACGCCTCCAATTCAATCGGCGCTTCCCGCGGATAGCTCTTGTTGAACTCAATTCCTTCCAGCGGCGATCTCTTCACAAATTCAAACGGCTTCTCCCCGCCCTCTTCCCGGTACTCCCGCACCAGTTGCTTGCGAATCACATAATTCTCGCCAAACATGTTCAGCCGCGTATCCCGCACCCACGGCGGCCGGAACGCCGTCAAATTCCCCACCGTCCGCCCGGGATTCAGAAACGTCCTCGCCAGAATGATCATCAAGCGGTTGTCGGTCCGGTTTTCTAGTCCCATAATTAAGTACCGGTCCGCCGCATCTTCTCCCAACATCGTTAGCGCGCCCAGCGTCGGCGTGTCCACCAGAGTGATGAATCCCGGCGACGCGTGCAGCATCACATTCCCGATCGACGCTTCGCTAGCCGGCCCGATTTTCCACTGCGTGTGCCACACCGCCGACCATGCCATCGACCGCAGCAAACTGATGTAATAATCCCGCCCGTCCCCATACTGCACCGTCCGATATCTCGAATCGTTTTGCCGGAAGATGTATCCGAACACCGACCCCTCAATCGGATGCCCCACGTACGGCGCCATAAATGTGTCGCTGTCGCTCCACCCACGCAACTCCGACACCGAACTCATGTAATGTTGGAACCAGTGCCCGTTCAGCGTGTCCCGCGTCCCGGGCTCGCTCCCCAGATTGAACGTGTGCATCACCCCCGTGTAATACAGGGATTCCCACAACGCTGGCGCCCAATGCACCTTGGTGTTTTCGGATTTTTCCTGCTTGACCGGGCGGATGCGCGATCCCGATTCGCCCTCATCCCCAAACGGATCCGTTTTCGGACCCTTCGGCGGCTCGTCCGTTCTCCACAAGCTCTCATCGGCCCCCGGCGACAGCTTCAATTGCGGCAGCGAGGGAAAACGATTCGAATTTACATAACCTTCGTCAAAGGCAGCCCTCAGCCAGTCGGATTGCGCATACAGCGCGTCCCGCTGCCCCGGGTCCAGGTTGAGTTTTGTCTGTGCGGGCGTCTTTCCTGCCACCGCTAAAAGCGCCACGAATCCCAGGAAGAAAGCTCTTCCCTTTCCAGTCTTCATCAAACGAAGTCGCCTCTCCGGAGCGAGGGCTGGTCGACTGATGCATACGGCCACCAGTCTTTTGCTCTCCTATGGTCGGGCGGCCAAAGGGTCATTCAGAATAGATGTCGCTTCTAATCTAAGCGGAATGCTTCCTCTTTTTCAACAAAATAGTCCCACCCTCCAAACAAAACTCAGGACTTCCCAAAAGTGGCCACAATCCCTCGCAACATTTTTTCCCTAACACGCAATTCCCTATTTTGTTGCTCCCTCCCCGCTTCGAGTTGCCCCGCGCAATCCCCCATTTTCAATTTCTCCTTTGACGCTCCAGCCCCTCCCACGGTTTCCCCAAATCCCCCCAAAAAGTTCCCCCAGCCCCATCCACCGTAAGCTGGCTCCACTCAAATAAATGTGTAGGGGCGGCTTTACGCCGCCCAAACCGAATGTAGTGGCCGAACTTCAGATCGGCCACCAGCGCAGGATCTCCGCTTGGAGTGCGGAAGCTCAGCTTCCGCTTTCGAGCATCACACCAAACCACCAGAATAATCCGTCACTCACACCCTGCGCCGCATGCGCGACAGCTCCTCCGCCGATTCCCCACCGGCCCCGCCGCCCCGCGATTCCCACCCCGCCTCCCCACCCTTCAATTTCTTTTTTCTTCCCCACCATGCTATCTTCATCTTTCCCGTGATCTCGTCCTCGCCGTCTTCACCAACAAGGAGCGCCTAGCATGTCAGTCAACAAAGTCATCCTCGTCGGCCGTCTCGGACGTGACCCGGAAACCCGCTTCACCTCCGGCGGCCAGGCCGTTGCCAATTTCTCTCTCGCCACCGACGAATCCTACAAAGACCGCAACGGCGAACGCCAGAAGCGCACCGAATGGCACAAGATCGTCGTCTGGGGCAAGCAAGCCGAAATCGCCCAGCAGTACCTCAAAAAGGGCTCGCAGATTTTTGTGGAGGGCCGCATCCAATCCCGCGAATGGCAGGACAAGGAAGGCCAGAAGCGCACCAGCTTTGAGATCGTAGCCACCAACTTCCGCATGCTCGGCGGCCGCGGCGACGGCATGGCCGCAGGCGCCAGCGCCGGCGCCGGAGCAGCAGCCGCACCTCGCGGCGGCGACGACTTCGGCCACGAAGCCGCCCCCTCCGAAGACTTCGGCCCCTCCTCCGGCCCCGAAATCTCCGACGAAGACATCCCCTTCTAAAATGTAGTGGCCGAACTTTAGCTCGGCCACTCTTCTCCGCGGAACGCTAATCTCCCGATTGGTGTTTCCGTTCTCCCCAAACCTCCCGAAGCAAGGCTCAGCTTCCGCTGTTACGCGTGAAAAACTGCCAACGAATTTCCCTCGCAGACTCCCGGCCCCCACACGCAAACTTTGTAAAAATAATCCCGTCCATCGTATACTCCCCCCATAGTTACCAACTCTATACCGAGGGCTCCCATGCTTCCAAAACTCTGTGTTTTGGCTCTCTTCCTGTCTTCCTCCGTGTTCACCGCTTCCGCCCAAGGCTGCAAACTCAAATTCTCCGTCGTCTTTAACGATGGCGAAAACCTCCAGGTCGGACTAACTTCCCACCAAAAGAAAATGTGGGACCATGACTCCGCCAAAAAATTCAAAGGCATGTGCCTCGACGACACCGCTCCCGACATCATCATCCTCTGGAATCAGGGCCTCAACGGATCCGAACTAGCCAAAGCCAGCGTCGACCATGCAAACGTCATCCTCTCCACCGGCGAAACGCCCACGACCTCGACTTCAAATCACAGTGTGACCAGCGCCTATCACTACGTCCGTGCCTCCTCCCAGGTCCGCGGCAAAGCCAACTACTATATTCTCGATACCTCCAAGAAGCCCTACCCCATGCTTCATCAAGGCGAGGCGTATCAGGACGTCCCCAGGGACGTCAAAACCGGAGTCGACCGCTCCGTGAACAACTCCGACATTGCTTCCACTATCCCCGATCCCACTGGCGCTCTCGAAAATGCCCTGAAATGGCTCAAAAAAGATAAGAAGATCTAAGCATCCACCCATTCGCGGTTTCCCAACAAAAAAGCGGAGAAGCCCCAACGCCTCCCCGCCCTCTTTCCGATTACTGATTACCGATAACTGATTCCTCTCTTCTACTCCATAGTCAGCACCGCCCGAAACTCCGCCTTCCCGCTCATCATCCGCGCGTACGCCTCATTCGCCTTCGCCAGCGGATACTTCTCAATCATCGCCCGCACACCCGTATGCGCCGAAAATCGCAGCGTATCCTCCGAATCCATCGCCGTACCCGCAGGCCATCCCTGAATATCCCTCTTCCCTATAATCAGCGGCACCAGCGGCACTTCCAGCGGCTCTCCAGCCACTCCCACGCAAAGCAGTTTTCCACCCACGCCCAATCCCCCAACCAACTCGCTCATCGCCTTCGCATTCGGCGCGGTCGCCAGAATCACCCGTGCGCCTCCCAACTTCTGCAACTCCTCCGCCGCGTTGCTGTTCTTGCTGTCGATGTACACCGACGCTCCCAGTTTCTTCGCCAGCGTCCCATTCTCCGGCCCGCGCCCGATTCCCACCACCCGATACCCAAACTTCGCCGCAAACTGGATTCCCAGATGTCCTAGCCCCCCGATCCCCTGCACCGCCACCAGGTCGCCCGGCCCCGCCCCGCTGTGCCGCAACGCGTTAAACGTCGTGATCCCCGCGCACATCAGCGGCCCCGCGTCCGCCGCCTCCAGCGTCTCCGGAATCAGCGCCACGGCTTCATGCCGCGCGATCATGTACTGCGCATACCCGCCGTCCCGCGTCACTCCGTTAACTTCCTCGTTCTTGCAGGTGATGAATTCCCCGCGCCGGCACGACTCGCATACAAAACAGTGCCCCCCGTGCCACCCCGCTCCGACCCGGTCACCCTTCTTCCATTCCGTCACCCCTTCGCCTACTTCATCGACCACGCCCGCCACCTCGTGCCCCGGCACGCGCGGATACTGAATCCACGGAAACACTCCTTCCTTCGTCACCGCATCGCTGTGACACACCCCGCAAGCCTGCACCTTAATCCGCACCTCGCCCGCTCCCGGCTTCGGCATCTCCCGCTCCACCAGCTCAAACTCTCCGCCCGCCTTGCTCACCTGCGCCACCAGATTTTTCGCCATCGCTCGTTCTCCATTCTCTCTAAATTGTCCGGCCCGCTGATGCAAACCCTCACCCAAGCAGCAATCCGCCAGCCGCCGGCAACTCAGTATTCCGATGCTTCCCAATCCATCCCGTTATACCACTCTCCAAATCTCATTCTTGCCCCTCTGCGCCCTCTGAGGCCACTCTCTGATCTCTGCGGTAAAGCCTTTCTCCTCTCCTGACTCTCCCCCAACATGTCTCACCCCTAATCACTCCTCTGGTGTACACTCGCTCTTGTTACGGATTCCCGCACCCGGCACGCTCCGCCACGCGTGCCCTTTGAGGCTAGCTTGCTACCCCTAAGCAAGTTCTCCAGGCTCCTCATCGCCCTCGCCCTCCTCGTAGCGGCGCTCCTCCTCCTCGACCTCGAAGCCGTTCACAACTCCGCAAAACGCCTGCTCTTCTCCAACTCCCTCGATTTCTCCATGGTTCTCCTCGCCGCCCTCGGCACCTTCTACGCCGCCCGCCGCTCCCAGGGCTACGCTCGCCAACTCTGGACCCTGCTCACCATCGCGCTTGCCATGGAAGCGCTCGCCGAGGCCATCACCACCTACTACCAAATTTATGTCCCCGGCTCCTCCGCGTTGCCCATGCCCTCCGACATTCTCTTCTTCGTCTGGGCCGCCCCGGTCTTCATGATGTTCCTCCCCAGCGCCGACCCCAAATCCCGCGGCTGGGACTGGCTCCGCATTCTCGACTTCACCCAGATCGCCATCGTCGCCGTCACCGCTTATCTTTATTTCTTCTATACCCCGTCTCGCTGGCTCGCAAATAGTACGAACCTCCCTGCCCAAATTCTCGGCCTTTACATCATTCGCGACGCCGTTCTTTCCACCGGCTTCTTCTTTCGCTCACGCACCTCCACCTCCTCGGGTCTTCGCTCCTTTTCTCTCGGACTGTTCTTTGTCTTTCTCGCCGCCACCTTCTCGGACACCGACTATCTCCTCACTCTCAATACTTCCGTCGGCGCCGCCAGTTGGGGAGACTTCATCTTCCTCGTTCCCTACCTCGGCCTCATCCTGCTTGCTGGCGTTTGGCCTCGCGCGCCTCGCGATTCCATCGTCGAGCCCCCCTCACGTTTCACCGATCTCGCCGTCACTCATATTTTGCCCCTCGGCATTCCCCTGCTGGTCATCTTCATGGGCCGCTCCATTGCTCGCGACCAGGTCGTCATCGCCTGGCTCGCCATCAGCGCCTCGTTCGTCTGCTCCGCCGTTCGTCTCATCCTCACCAACAGCAAACAGCGCCGCGTCACCAAAGAGCTCCTCGACGCCGAGCGCGCCCTCGTCCGCTCCGAACGCATGCTCTCTTCCGCCTTTCGCTCCAGCCCGGACGCCTTCAGCATCAATGTCTTCCCCGACGGCCCCTACCTCGACGTCAATGAAAGCTTCACCCGCCTCACCGGCTACTCTCGTGAGGAAGCCATCCATCGAACTCCCAAGGAACTCAACCTCTGGACGGAACCCGCCCGCCGTGCCCAGGTGCTTTCGCAGCTCGGTGAAAACAAGGAAGTCAGCGGCGTTGAATTCTCCTTCCGCACCAAATCCGGCCAGTTCCGTACCGGCCAACTTTCCGGTTCCCTCCTCGATCTCGATGGCAAAGTCTGCGCCCTCGTTGCCGTTCGTGACATCACCGAACGCAAAGTGGCCGAAGAGCTCATGCGCACCAGCGAACAACGCTTTCGCTCTCTGGTCGAACATCTTCACGTCGGCATCGCCTCGTTTGACCCCCAGGGCCGCGCGCAATTCGCCAACCAGGCTGCCCTGGACATGTTCGGCCTGCAGCTCCCGGACGTCCTGGGCAAAACCGGTGCGGAGCTCGGGCTCGAGCCTTTGCGCGAAGACTCTACTCCCCTGTCCGACCCCGCGCGTCCTCTCCAATCCGTCTACAACACCGGACGTCCTCTCTATAACCAGGTCTTCGGCTGGCGGCGTCCTCACGCCGAAGATATTCTCTGGACCCTCCTCGATGCCATTCCCGAATTCGACGCCTTCCAAAACCTTTCCCGGATTCTCGTCTCCATTACCAACATTACCGAGCAACGCAAAGCCACCGATGCCCTCCGCGAAAGTGAAGAGCGCTTTCGCACCCTCGTTCGCGACCTGCATACCGCCGTCGTCCTCTATAGCCCCGCCGGCACCATTCAATTCGCCAACGACGCTGCCTTTGATATCTTCGGCTTCATTCGCGTCGATTCCTTCGGCCAGCGTGTTGACGAACTCGGTGTCTTCCCCTTTGATCAAAACGCCCAACCCATTCCTTTCGACCAGCTCCCCGTTCAAAATGTCATTCGCACCGGCCGGGCCGCCCGCGACGTCGTCCTCGGCTGGCGCCTCCCCAACAAGCCTGACCTGCTCTGGACCTATGGCAACGCCGTCCCGCAATACGCTCCCGATGGCTCCCTCCTCCGCGTCATCGCCTCGTTCGAAGACATCACCGCCATGAAGAACGCCGAGCGCTCCATCCACCAGCTCTCCACCGAACTTCTCAAACTCCAGGACGAAGAACGCCGCCGCATCGGCCGCGAACTTCACGACGGCATGGCCCAGACCGTTCTCGCCGTCAATCTCAGCCTGGCCCAGCTCCGCCAGTCCGCGCAGCCCCTCAACGAGGCCTCCTCCCGCGCTCTCGACAAGGCTCGCGAACTTCTCCAGCAAATGTCTCGCGAAATTCGTACCCTCTCTTATCTTCTCCATCCGCCGCTGCTCGACGACCTCGGCCTCGTCTCCGCCCTCAAGGAATACGTCAACGGCTTCAGCGAACGCAGCGGCATCGAAACCTCTCTCGAAGTTCAGCCCCGCTTTCGCCGCCTCCCCCAGATGGCGGAAACCGCTTTCTTCCGGATCACTCAGGAAAGCCTCGCCAACATTCAGCGCCATTCCGGCAGCAAGCGCGCCAAAGTCTCTATCCGCGAAGACCCCGATTCCGTCCTCCTCGAAATCGCCGATTACGGCCGCGGCATAAACTTCCCCAAAAATGGCTCAAGCTCGCCTCACCACGGCCATGCTCTCCTCGGCGTTGGCATCCCCGGCATGCGCGAACGCATGGCCCAGCTTGGCGGCTCTCTCGAAATCGATTCCAGTTCCGCCGGCACCACCATTCGCGCCAGAATCCTTCTCACCGCACCGGTGCTCCAGGAAGCTCAGCATGAACCCGCTTGACGTCCTCATCGCCGACGATCACTCCGTCGTCCGCGCCGGCTTGCGCACGCTCATCGAGTCCCGCAGCCGCTGGAAAGTTTGCGCCGAAGCTGTCAACGGCCGCGACGCCGTCGAAAAAGCCGCCAAACACAAACCGCACATCGCCATCCTCGACATCGGCATGCCTCTCCTCAACGGCGTGGAAGCAGCTCGCCAGATCCGCAAAGCTTCGCCCGCCACCGAAATCCTCATTCTCACCATGCACGAGTCCGACGACCTCGTTCAGCAAGTCGTCGAAGCCGGCGCTCACGGCTACATCCTCAAGGATGACGCCGACCGCGTCCTCCTCGACGCCCTCCAGGCCCTCAGCGAGCACAAGCCTTATTTCTCCGTCCGCGTTTCCGAAGCCGCCGACATTGCCGATCCTTCCGATCCCTCCAGATCCTCGCGCTCCCGCCTCACTCCCCGCGAACGCGAAATCCTTCAGCTCCTCGCCGAAGGCAAAAGCAACAAGGAAGTAGCCAACCTCCTCAACATCAGCGTCAACACCGCCGAAGCCCATCGCGCCAACATCATGCTCAAACTCGATTTCCACTCCCTCGCTGAACTAGTCATGTACGCCATCCGCAACAACATCATCCGAACGTAAGCTGACCCCAAGTAGCATAGGCTTTGGCCCGGGCACTCTTGGGTTTTCCTAACATCCGAACCACTGGGTGCCGCACCCTGCGGTTTTCAGGGTGCGGGTTTACCCTCCACCAACTCTCCGCGTTCTCCGACGCCCTCTGCGGACTCTGTGGTGAGCTCTCCCTCCTGCCTCCTGTTAGCTACTATCTGATCGCACTTAATTCCCGCCGCCCACCCCTCCCCCTAGTGAATATTCACTAGGCAATCTCCTCCATTCCCTTCCCCTCCCCTTTCCCCCATTATTAACACGGTTTAATAATGCCGTTTCCTGGAGATCGCATGCCGCCACCCAAACCCATCCGCGTCTTGATCGCCGACGATTCGCCGACCGCTCTGCAATCCGTCTGCGATTATCTGCATTTCGCGGGTGGCTTCGAAATCGTCTGCACCGCCAGCGATGGCCTCAATGCCGTCCAGCTCGCCGAGCGTCATCAACCCGATCTCGCGGTGCTGGATTTCCGCATGCCGCGCCTCAACGGTTTGCAAACGGCCAGGAAACTTCGCCAGGCGCATCCCGCGTTGCGCGTCATTCTCTTCTCCGAAATCAATGGACCCACGCTCGAAGAAGAGTGCCGCAACCACGACGTTGACGCCTTCGTCTCCAAAAGCCGCCTACCCGACGGATTACTAGCCGAAATCCGCCGCCTGTTCCCAGGCTCGCCCTTCTGAGCCGCCTTCAGTCGCACAGGCTTCAGCCTGTGTTCTTGGAGTCGTTCAGAAGTTCCGCAAGCCGTCTTAAGCGCTTGCCGCAATTTGAAAGTAAGGAGCATTTAGAAACACCAATGCCGCAAACTGGATCGCAAGTTCTCTTCCTGGGTGAGTTGCCCTTCTGGCTCAAAATTTCCCAGTCCGTCGTCGAGGCGCCCGCAGCCTCTTTTCAAATCCATCGCTCGCCGTCTCTTCGCGATGCTTTACGCCGATTGGATTCCGAAAAATGGCACGCCGTCCTTCTCGACTTCAGCCACCCCTCTGCTCAGGAGCTTCTGGCCGCCCGGAAGCTCCATGATGGGCTGGGTTCCGTTCCCGTCGTCGCCCTGCTTCCCATCGCCGATGTCCAATACGAAAACGCCGCCGTCCTCGCCGGCGCCGCTTCCTCGCTGCTGCTCGATGAAGTCTCGGCGGCCTCTCTTCACCAGGCCATTGCTAACGCCATTAATACCACCGCGGTCCGCAAAAATTCTAGAAAGGATACGTCAATGCAATTTCCACTCGGACAACCAGGTGTCGACTCTCTCCCTCTCGCCAAACTCGATGCCATTTCTCACGCCATCAACAATCTCCTCTGCGTCATCAACGCCAACGCCGACATCCTCACCGACCAGCTCGACGCCTCCCACAACGCCATCCGCAGCGTCTCCCAAATCAAAAAAGCCACCAAATCCGCCGCCGACCTCATGCGCCTCCTAAAGACCCCATGACCTCGTGGTACAGGCACTCCTGTTTACCCTGAGCAACGCCGAAGGGCCCGTGTCCCTCGATCCGGCTCCTCCATCTGCCGCGAAGTGGCACAGCGATTCCTCGCTGTGCTCTTTCCGCATTCTTCTCCGTGAACTCCCTGCTCCCCCTCTGCGTCCTCGGTGTTAGGTCCTTTTTCTTTTCTCTTGTCTATTTTCCATTTTCTCTTCCTCTCTTCTTTGACTTCACACCCAAATCTCCTCTACTCTTCTTCCATGCCAACCAATCGCCAATGGAAACTAGCAGCCCGCCCCAGCAATCTCATCACTCCCGACGTCCTCCAACTCTCCGAATCCCCCATTCCCGCCATTGCCGAAGGCCAAGCCCTCGCCCGCGTTAAATATCTCTCCATCGACCCCACCATGCGCGTCTGGATGACCGACATCCCCCAATACATGCCTCCCGTGCAAATCGGTGAAGTCATGCGTTCCTTCGGCCTCGCCGAAATCGTCGAATCCCGCCATCCCGACTTCAAAAAGGGCGACAAAGTCTCCGGCCTAACCGGCCTCCAGGATTACGCCCTCATCACCAGCGAAGAGAAGCGCGCCTTCCAGAAACTCCCCTCGATCCCCTTCCTCTCCGACACCAATTTTCTCAACCTTCTCGGCATCAACGGCCTCACTGCCTATTTCGGCCTCATCGAAATCGGCAAGCCGCAATCCGGCGAAACCCTGGTCGTCTCCGCCGCCGCGGGAGCCACCGGCAGCATCGTCGGCCAGCTCGGCAAAATCCACGGCTGCCGCGTAGTTGGCATCGCCGGCACCGATGAGAAATGTAAATGGATTAAAGACGATCTCGGCTTTGACGCCGCCATCAACTACAAAGCTCCGGACTGGAAGGCCCAGCTTGCCGCCGCCACTCCCAAGGGCGTGGACATCAATTTCGAAAATGTCGGCGGCGAAATCATGCAAGCCGTCCTCGACCGCATGAATCTCCACGGCCGCGTCGTCCTCTGCGGCCTAATCTCCGGCTACGCCAAGCAGGATCCCGGCCTCGCCAGCTTCGGCCAGATCATCATCAAACGCCTCCGCGTCGAAGGCTTCATCATCATCGATTACGTTTCCCGCTTCATGGACGCCGGCCAGAAACTCGGCATGTGGAAAATGACCGGCAAGCTCAAAGACCGCCAGACCATCGTCAAAGGCCTCGAAAAAGCCCCCGAAGCCATCAACATGCTCTTCCGCGGCGAAAACATCGGCAAACTGATCGTCGAACTTTAGCCGCCCGCTCCGTGCTCCCGATCAGTGCGCGCGCAAGGATTCCGCCAGCCGCACCAGATTTTGCGGGTGCACCCGAATGACTCCCCCGCGCGGGCTGTCCACGTCGGAAATCAGAAAAAACGAAATGGAAAGAACCAGGGGAAGCACCAGGAACAGCACAGTTTTGCTTCCCACATGCGACGCATAGTAGCCCAGCAGCAAGTTCCCGCAAATGGAGATGGCCGCCATCAGTCCCCACGCGGCCAGCGGAATCCGGTTCAACCAGGCCGCCTCCGTGTATCCTTGCGAATTCAAAACATCGTTCATGCCAGCGAGCACCAACGTGGTAACCCCCGGCGATTGCGCCGCAGCGGGAGCGCGCACCGCCGACCACAGTTCCATTTGCAGCTGACCGGTAGCGGCGCGAATCTTCTGAAGCTGTACCGCGTCGCGCGTTTCATAGAACAATATCCGTTGATCCAGATAGCTGCTCAGCAGCGCGCGTGCGCTCACCGCATCGCCTTCGGGCAACAGGTCTGCGCGAACATACTCGGTTCCGATTGCGTTGGCCTCCGCTTCCTCGAAATTCTTGCGTTGATCGTATCGGTTGACCGCCATCGAAAAGCTGAATCCAATGATCAGGCCTAGCAACGTAAGCGTAGCGCCCAGAATGACGGCCAATTCTTCTCGCCCGCCCGCCGCCAGCTCCGGGCGTTTCTTGCGAAGCGATGCGCCGATCCGTGCCGCAATCCACAACACCACGAAAGAGATCGCAAAAACAAGCAGGGGATTTCTGGTGATGACGTTCATCGGCCGCGCGCTCCTCTACTTACGCGGCCTAAGTTATAACATCTCCGCCCCGGCGAGCGCTCGCCGCCGGAAAAGTTCTCCCGCTGCCCAGGCACCCGCAAATGGCCGCTGCCCAGGCTTTCTTCCCACGTTGTAGCCTCGCCTCCCACTCAGCACCGACCCGGTAATAAATCCATCCGGCGACATCGTTACAGGCCAGAAAACCTTGCTCACGGACGCCTCCTTCTTATTTCTGCGGCAGAGCCCGAACTCAGTCGTCCCGCAATTGCCGCAACATCAACGCGGCTTCCGAGGCTGCCACATCGACTCTATAACTGCCGCAAAAATCCAATCATCGCGCGATTCACTTCCTCCGGTCGCTCTTGCTGCGTCCAATGCCCACAGCCTGGAAGCATGAGCGTGCCGCGAAGCTGCGGCACAAAATACCCGAGGTGCGCAATAATTTGATCCATCCCACGGAAGCCCACCACCAGGTCCCGGTCTCCCGCAATATAAAGCCCGGGCACGCTGACGCAACTCCCCGCATAAGGCGCCAACAGTTCCCAACTGCGGTCAATGTTGCGATACCAGTTCAACCCCCCGCGAAATCCCGTGCGCGTAAACTCGTTCACATAGAAGTCCACGTCCGCTTCCGCAAGCCACGCCGGCAATGTCTCCGGATCCACCAGCCGCGACAAAAACCCTCCTTGCCTCGACACCATTCCCACTTCGCCACCGCTCGCTCCAACATCTTCCCGCTGCGGCACATCGCCTGACGCCGAATACATCACGCTGCGAATGCTCCGCCGGACATCCCGCTCCAACTCCGCTTCCGCTACCCCCGGCTGCTGAAAATAAAGTTGGTAGAAAACCGCCTCATCGGTCTGCGGCATAAAAGTAGTAGGGCAAACAGGAAGCCGCGACCAGAACGGCACGCTCATTCCAATCACCGCTCGAAAGCGATCCGGCCGCAGCAGCGCGCAATGCCAAGCCACCGGCGCGCCCCAATCGTGACCCGCAATCACCCCTTTTTCGACCCCTAGCGCATCCAGCAAGCCCACAATGTCGCCCACTAAATGCAGCAGCGTATACTGATCACTCGCCGCCGGCCGGTCCGTCTGCCCATAGCCCCGCATGTCCGGCGCAACCGCGTGAAATCCCGCCTCCGCCAGCGCCGCCAATTGATGCCGCCACGAATACCACGACTCCGGAAACCCATGACACAACACCACCAGCGGCCCGTCACCGCACTCAGCAATGTGCATCCGAATCCCATTCGTCTCAACAAACCGGTGGGCAACCTCAGCCATCGCGCCTCCAATCCGACTGGATGAACCGCTAATTGAAAGCTACACAATCACAAACAACACGCGGGCGAACAGTCGCCCGCTCTTGACACCACTCTCTTCTTTCTTCAATGATGCTTCATCATGCCGGAAGCTCTCAGCCGGCGGCTCGCGGATATCGTCCTCCCTGACGCCGACGGCAAGCAAATTCGTCTGGGTTCCCTGTGGGAGAATAACCCCACCGTGCTCGTTTTCCTCCGCCACTATGGATGAATCTTCTGCCGCGAGCACGTCGCGCAGTTGCGCGAACATCAGCAGGCGTTCAAAGAAAAAGGCGCTTCCCTCGCCGCCATCAGCCTCGGCGATGCCCACTACGCCCGCATCTTCCAGCAGGAAACCTCGATCGACTTTCCCCTGCTCATCGACCAGGATCGCCAGGCCTACGAAATCGCCAACCTCGGCGTCGCCAATCTGCTTCATCTCGCCCGCAGCGACAATTTCAAAAGCCGAAAACGCGCCAGCGCCGCCGGCCATCACCAGCACAAACTCGGCCGCAATCCCTTCCAGTTGGGCGGCAGTTTCATCTTTGGTCCCGGCAACATCGATCGCTTCGCCCATCTAAGCAAAACCTTCGGCGACAACACCACTCCTGAAACGCTCCTCGCCGCTCTGGATCGTCCTTAACTCGATGAGGAAACGCCGCTTCGAATAGAAAGATCCGCTTGGGCTAACCAGGCACACCTCCCGCCTTTGCGGGACAACCCACGGATTCTTGGCCGGGCTCCCGTTAAGGGCTAGTCCGCCGCGACAGGTTTCGCCATACCAGAATAGTGGATGGTGATCAGGAAACCATTTGAGTCGTCGTACGCGAACTTGTGCCCGTCTCCCTCAAACGCTTCATGCTTGCTCTTCCACATCCGGAAGCCGTCGTTGGACTGGGCGCCCCAGTATTTAAGGTTGTGCACGATAACTTCATGATCGGGCTTGTCTCCCTTGACTCGCTCCAGAATCACTTCGCCGTTGCCGTTCTTCATCTTTGCGTGAGCTACGCCGGTCTTGGTGTCCACGTCCCATGAAAATGCCGCGATGGCCACGTCCTTTTTCTGCCAGGGAATCGGATAAAGTTGCCCGAGGATGTCCGCCAACGCCGCTTGTTGTTCCTTGCTTACGCTGGGATCAAAATTCATCACCATCCAGGAATCCTTGCCTGTACTCCAATCGCTTCCGAGATCGTTGGCGAGCCATACTTTCGCACCGTCCAGCTTGATCCCTTTGTAATATCCCTTGTCCACTTTCAGAGCCAGGTTGGCGCGGCAAAAATGCGCGTCCATGTGATGCTCATCCATGTGTTTTGTGGCGTGGGTGTTGAAATAGCAGGGACAGAACATGTCGCAGCTGCAAGCTTCGATATAACTGGCAGTCATATCGAAATCAGGCTTGGAGGATTTTTCCTGGGCATGTGAGGTGAAGTAGATGAGACCTGCAGCAGGCACAAGTATGAAAAGCCATAGCAATCGAGAAAGACGGCGCATGATCCCTCCTATCAATTTTTTGAGACTGGGCCCAACGGGAATTGCGTAACTCTACTCTCAGGGTTTGCGGGATTCAACTGGATTTCCTCTTTGGCCGAAAAAGCCTTCCACAGCCCGTTTGGAATCACGCCCACACCAGTCAGGGCCAAACCCATCAGGCCCATTTTGGAGTGCGGAAGCGGAGCTTCCGCTTTTGCGCAGCAACTACCGTCGCCCAACCAATCCGCCGAAGCGCACCGCTTATCAATCTCGGAAAATTTTCCGAAACAACCCAATCATCTCTGCAAACGCCAAATCCGTAGCCTCCGGATCGAACCGTGGCCCCTCATCCCGGGTAAACGCATGTTCCGCCGGATACAACAATGTCCGATACTTCACTCCGTCACTCTTCAACGCCCGGTCAATCGCCTCACGCCCCGCTTCCGGCACATGCGGATCCGCGCTCCCAAAAATCATCAACAACTCCCCGCGAATCTCCTTCGCCCGCGCCAGCGATCCCGCATCCGCGTCCCGCCCCAACTTCCCATCATGAATTCCCGTCCCGTAATAACACACCGTCGCCCGCACATTCGCCTGAAACGCCGCACGAAACGCCAAATGCCCGCCAATGCAAAATCCCACCGCCCCAATCTTCCCCGCTGCCACCTTCGGATATTTCCCCAGCCAATCCAGCCCCGCCCGGCAATCCGCATCAAAATCCGCTACCGGAGTCTTCGCCGCATCCTGCTGCCCTCGCGTTCGCCCAGCATCGTCAAACGCAATCACCGTCCCCGGCGGTTCAATCCGCCGGTAAATTTCCGGCGCCGCGGCCACAAATCCATACCCGGCCAGCCGCACGCAAGTCCGCAACATCGGCGGCGTAAGCTGAAAAATATCCGAGTAGCACCAGATCCCCGGATACTTCCCCTCCGCCTTAGGCGCCGCCACAAACGTCCGCATCGGTCCGCCCGCCAGCGCAATATCCACACATTCTGTAGCAACAATCATGTTCCCCCCATCTTCATCGCGCTCCGCCACGCAACAAGCTCCGCAGGCCAATCATATCCCAACCAATTGCCAGTAAATTTTTGCAAATTTCTTCCCCTCTCCCCAAGCATAGAAAATGACAACTCTTCACTGGATTGCCGCTCGCCCACCCTCGATCATCCTTTTCGGCCCTGACTTGCAGCGCGAGACTCTGTGACCACCCGCGCGGGGATCATCCGGGAACCTTGCGCTCAAGTCAGGCCACTAGTTCCAGCGGTCAGCGGCGTAATCCTGGTATCCCATCCGCATCCGTGCGATGCCCTTCCAGGAGTTCGCACGACGTTCACCGTCGGACTGGACACGCGCCGCCTCCAAACTCAGATCGGAAAGGAAAAACAAATGAAGTTCGTTGCAAAATTCTTGAGAGTATCCCTCGGCATGGCCTCCGCGATCGCGCTCTTCCCGGGTGCGTCCTTGGCGCAGCATTACACCCAAACCAACCTCGTCTCGGACATCCCCGGCATGGCGCCCGTCACCGACCCCAATCTTGTCAATCCCTGGGGCCTCACCCGCAGTTCCGGCGGCCCCTGGTGGGTTTCCGACAACAATTCCGGGCTCTCCACCCTTTACACCGGCGCCGGCGCCATCATTCCCATCAACGGCAATGGAAAAGTCATCATTCAACCGCCCAAAAACGCCCCGGCTGGCGCCACCGGAACTCCCACCGGCATCGTCTTCAACAGCAGCCCTGACTTCGTTCTCCCCGCACCCAACGGAAAGCCCGCCGCGTTCATCTTCGTCACCGAGGACGGCACCATCTCCGGCTGGAACGGCGGACCTTCGGACTTCCCCGCCGTAGACAACAACGATAACGGCTCACCAAACGGCGCGGTCTATAAAGGCGCAACCTCCGCCGTCAACAACGGAACGCGCTACCTCTATGTCACCAATTTCCGCGCCGCCCGCGTCGAAGTCTACGACACCCTCTTCAAGCCCGTGCATTTGTCCGATGATGCCTTCGATCCCGATGGCGATGGCGACCACGACCGCGACGACCAAAACGCTCAACACATTCCCCGCGGCTTCGCTCCCTTCAACATCCAGAACATCGGCGGCAGCCTCTTCGTCACCTACGCCAAGCAGGATTCCGCCCGCCACGATGACACCCCCGGTGATGGCAACGGCTTCGTCGAAATCTTCACCCCCGCCGGCAAGCACATCGGCCATCTCCAGCATGGCTCCTGGCTCAACTCCCCTTGGGGAGTCGTCTGGACGCCTCGCGATTTCGGCGTCTTCAGCAACACCATCCTGGTCGGCAATTTCGGCAGCGGCTGGATCGCCGCCTTCAACGGCTTCACCTACAAGTTCATCGGCTTCGTGCAAAATCCCGATGGCTCACTGATGACTATTGATGGCTTGTGGTCTCTCACCTTCGGCAACGGCGGCTCCGGTGGTCCCTCCACCACGCTCTTCTTCTCCGCGGGACACGACCATGAGACTCACGGCCTCTTCGGCACCATCACTCCCCTGTCCACCGAAAACGACGGCAGCGTCGAGTAACAACCAGCCGCGCACACTTCCACCAAAAAAACAAACCAAAAGCGAGAAACGAAAAGGACGGCGGGGCGCCACCTCCCCCGCCGTCCTGTTTTCCTGCATCCAATCTTCCATGTGGCACAGGCGCTCCTGTTTACCCTGAGCTTCGGAGGGCCTGTGCTTTTGGGTTTCCAAAACCCTAAACCAATTTCCGTCCGTCCGAATTACTTCGTCCCCGCCCCAATCGCCGAATTCCCCACCACCAGAAACTCATACTTCTTCCCATTCGCCTTGAACTTCATCTTGTCTTTATCCAGAGTAAACTCGATTGGCGTGTTGGCCGGAATAATGGCCTTCTCTCCGGGCTTCTCCTGCCGTATCTGATACTCGCTTGTATCCGTCCGCACCGTATACTGCTGGCACAGCAACTCCGTCGACTCCTTCTTCCCCTGCTTCTTCGTGCCGCAATCCACCGAACTCTCCGAAATAATCGTGCCCATCATGGGTTTCTGCCCGGCCGGACTAAACGAAGCTCCCATCGCCAGGACACCCAAGGCCAATAACATTTTCTTCATTACGCCCTCCTCCGAACAACATCCCGAATTTTCGCGTAAACCAACAATTCAAATTTATAGCATGACGGTTCCCAGCCCGCGCTGTTCATCGCCTCCTGAATTTCCAGAATGGACCCGCTCCCATGGCCCAGAAACCTCCCTCGCAACTCTTTTGCCACCGCAGTGTTTAACAGCATGTAAGCAGCTTCCCCAGGCAATCCGCCGGGAAGCAAGCCGGCCCGCAGCGTTTGGCAATTTATTACCGGGCCGGAGTCGAGGGGACACCATGCGTTACCTGAAATATCTTGCACTTCTCGGAGTTCTACTTTTTGCCGCTGCAAACGCCAGCGCTCAGGTGCGTGTTGGCGTCGGAATCGGCCCTGTGGTCGCCGGTGTTGGCCCAGCCCCAGTCTGTGCCTACGGTTACTACGGCTATTATCCCTACGCCTGCGCGCCCTATGGCTTTTACGGGCCCAGCTACTTCGCCGGCGGCGTCTTCATCGGCGCCGGCCCCTGGTATCACGGCTACTACGGCCATGGCTTCTACGGCCGCGGCTACTACGGCGGTGGTTACTACGGTCACGGCGGCTACGGCTACCGCGGCGGTTACGCAGGTGGCGGCTTCCACGGCAACGCCGCTGGCTATCACGGCGGTGACGGTTATCGCGCTGCCGGAGGCTACCACGGCGGCGGAAGCTCCCACGGCGGCCACCGCTAATCCCAACGAATCCCCAAATCTCCCCAGGGCGGCCAATCATGGCCGCCCTCTCCATTTGTTGCGGCCACCTTCAGTGGTCACCCTTTGGAGTGCGGGCCGACCCGGTCGCCCCGCTTTCACGCACCAACCCAAGCTCCCAAACTCTCCATCCTCCAGTCCGTTCCCCATTCCTCTTCTCTTGGGTGCCGCACCTTTAGGCCTGAGCGAAGCCGAAGGGCCTTCGCCTTTAAGGGTGCGGGGTTTTTGCGCCCGCCACATGATCCAAAAATGCCAAATACGCCGCCACTAGCTGATACGTCTGATAGTAGTCGTCCAAATTCATCGCCGAAATCTTATCCTTCGACGTATGCAGTATCCCCGCGTCCCACGTCTTCTGTGTCAGCGAATGAATCGTAATACTCGGAATCTTCCGCGCCGAAAACTGCACCGAGTCCGTGGTCCCAATCTCCTCCACATTCTCGCCGGTCACCGGCGCGTTCAACGCCTTGGCGATGGAAGCCAGCGCGCCAATCAAATGCTTGTCTGAATGCGAAGTCCACACCTCCGTCGGTGCCAGCCCCAATGTATCCATGTTCACCATCGCCTCTGTCGCCCCCACCTGCTCCTTGCTCATGTGCTGCGCATAAAACTGCGAACCCACTTCCCCCTTCTCCTCATCCGTGAACCCGATAAATATGTACGTGTGCTTGCGCGGCTCCCGTCTAATCGCCTCATACAGCGATGGCAACAGCGACGCGCCACTCCAGTTGTCCACCACCCCATCGCCCTTTGCGACATGGTCGTAATGCGCCCCCACAATAATCGCCTTGTCGCCGTTGCCCGGCAGCACGCAAATCACATTCGGCAGTTTGGTGCCTTTCACTGGCTGTTCGGAGAGCGACTCGCCACTGCAGCCCGCTTCGATGAACAACTCCTTCAGTGTCTCCTCCCGCTGTTGGTCGTTCCCCTTGTATCTCCTCAGCCGCGCTTCGACAATCGCCCGCGCCACCGGATGATACTCAACCTTTTCCACCCCTGCCCCACCCCAAACCGTCAGCATCCCCGCGACGCTCGCCGCCAAAACGACTATCCATCGCCGCAGCATTCGCTCACCTCAGCCAGATTATAAGGTCACACTTACCTGTTCGATTTGCCAATACCCCGCCCAACTGTAATTTCGTACCATCAACTGTCTTGTCCGTCCGCGCGCCGTCCCTCCGCGCGGACCAGGAGCCCCTATGACGCAACAACAGATCGACTCCCCAGCCTTCCAGAAGGCCCTGCTCAAGAGCGAGCGCCATCGCATTCTGGGCGTCGTTACTTTCGTCGTCCTCTTCACCGCCGCCATTGCCCTCCGCATTCTCATTTACGGTTCAAAAATGAGCCCCTGGGGCATCGTCGCCTCCATCCTCCTCGTCGCTTACGAGTTCGTACTGCTCCGCACTGTGGATCGCTGCCTACGCAAAGATACTCCGCTTCCCTCCGGCCTCTGGCTGCTCACCGTGTTTCTCGAGATTTCCTTTCCTGCCGTTGGCATCGCTTTCCTCTCCAGCCCGCGCCTGGAAGCCGCTTATCGCCCGCTCGCCACTCCCTGGGTTCTCGCCTACTTTGCCTTTCTCATTCTCTCCGTCCTTCGCCTCAGCCCGCGAGCGTGTTATTTCGCTGGCTCCGTCGCCGCCGCAACGTTTCTCCTTGCCGCGTCCTCTCTCGGCTGGCGTCCCAGCCTTCACGATCTGTCCAATCACTCTGTCACGCAAACCGCTGTTGGCTTCTATGCAATTCTCCTTCTCATCTGCGGTTTCATCGCCGGCGCGGTCGCCCGCGAAATTCTCAAGCATGTCCAGGCCGCCTTGGATGAGGCCGAAACCAAGCGGCACCTCGCCCAGGTGCAGCACGACCTCGACATCGCCCGATCCATCCAGCAATCTCTTCTTCCTCGGGTGCGTCCGAATATCCACGGCTTCGAAATTGCCGGCTGGAATCACAGCGCCGACGAAACCGGTGGCGATTTCTTCGATTGGAAACCTCTCGCTGATGGCAGGCTCGCCGTCATTCTTGCCGACGTGACCGGCCACGGCATTGGTCCTGCTCTCCTGGCCTCCGTCTGCCGCGCTTACTCGCGCGTCAGTTTTGACGCCGGAACCTCGCTCACCTCCACGATGGGCCAGATCAATAAGTCCTTCGGCGAAGACCTCAGTTCTGAGCGCTTCGCCACCTTTGTCGCCGCCATCTGCACCCCGGATCAGGATCGCGTTGAAGTTCTCTCCGCGGGTCACGCCCCGCTCTTCCTCTACACCTCAGCCAAGCGGGAGCTCACCAAATTCGAAGCACAGGCCCTCCCGCTCGGCATTCTTCCGGACTTCGCTTCGGAGCCGCCTATCGTTTTACAACTTAAGCCCGGCGACCTGCTTTTGTTGATCACCGACGGATTCTTCGAGTGGGAAAACTCTTCCCAAGAGCAGTTCGGGTTCGACCGCCTGGCCAACATGATTCGCAAACATAGCCATCTGCCACCCGAAGAGATCATCGCCGAAATCTATCAATCCGTTCTCGCCTTTGCTGGTGGAACAAGCCAGAAAGACGACTTAACCGCCGTACTGATCAAGCGCACCGCAAACTGACGACCAGTGCCCCGCCCAATCGCCTCGCTCAGAATTGGCAAATTACTCCGTCTGGGATATAAGCAGTGCAATGTTCCCACCGTTGGTCATGTTCTCCGATCGATCAAGGAGTTTCCCCGATGAACATCCGCTGCGTAGTAACCGGCCGGACCCCCGCCGGCAAATCCGTCTTTGCCAATGACGCCGCCGCCGAACCCATCACTCTCGATCTGCTGCCCGGCTTCCAATTTCACCGCCTCTGGGGCGCCGATTCCCCGCCGCAACTCCCCAGCGACGGCACGCCCCCGCCGCATCCCCGTTACTTCCCGCCTCTCGGTGGTTTCCGCTTCGGCTTCTTTTCTCTCCCGCCAAATACAGAAAAACTCGCCGCCTCCACCGATCTCGCCGCCGGCTTCGTCGAACTCCAAACCAAACTCCCCGGCATGGCCGAGGTCCTCGAGCCAATGCACCCTGGCATGCACACCACCGACACCGTGGACTTCGACGTCATCGTTTCCGGCGAGGTCTATCTCCAACTCGACGACGGCGCCGAAGTCCATCTCCAAGCCGGCGACTGCGTCGTCCAGAACGGCACCCGCCACGCCTGGCACAATCGCTCCTCCCAACCCTGCGTAATCGCCGTAACCCTAATCGGCGCCCACAACCAACGCTAGCGCCCATCACAAAAATTTAGGGGCGGCTTTACGCCGCCCCCACTTGATTTTTCATTCTTCGGGAGGGCACGACTTCGGTCGTGCCGTAATCAATGCAACTTTAAACCCGCTTCAGCGGCTGAGGTTCGCTGGGCAATCTCCGTCAACCTTCCTACCGCAACCTCGCGTACAACGCCTCTTTCCACCGCCCATTATCAATCGTCCAGAAAATTTTCGCCTTGCTTCCCCCCGCAACACTCGCCGCCCAAACCTCGCGATTCCTTTCATCCTCCGCCACATTCAACCGGTCCACCACCGTCATGCCCCGCGTCAACTCGCTCTCCGTCTCCACATCCATGAAATGCTCCGACACCGACGTCACAATCGACCCGTCCAGCGCCACCGCCATCGCCACCGGATCCGGCAGCGAAATCCCGTGTTCTCCCGTCTGCACAAAAAACGCTTCCTGCGCCCGGCTGTTGCACTCCACCGCAAATTTGGCAACCTCCGTCCCAAAACCAAGCACCTTCTCGATGTCCGCCAAATTCAGCACCGCCTCGCCACGGCAAAGATGCCACCCCACCAATTCAATCGGCAGCCCGCTGCGCACCACAATCCGCGCCGCCTCCGGATCGCACCAGATGTTGTACTCCGCCGCCGGCGTAACATTCCCCTCGCAACACGGCGCTCCTCCCATCACCACGCACCGGCTCACCTTCCCCGCGATCTCCGGCTTTTTCTCCAACGCCAGCGCCAAATTCGTCAGCGGCCCCAGCGTCACCATCACCAACCCCGGATGCGCTTCGATCAATTCAATGATCGCGTCCGTCGCGCCCAGTTTTTCCGGCGCCCGTTGCGGCTCCCGGTACCCGTGACCTCCCAATCCATCCCGCCCATGAAACCAGTCCGCGCTCAAATGCGCCCGCTTCAGCGGCTTCTGCGCACCGGTAAACACCGGCGCGCGCGACCCGCAAAGCTCCGCCGTATACAAGGCATTCCGGCTCGCCTGCTGCACTGGCACATTCCCCGCAACCGTCGTAATCCCCACTACCGCAACCTCCGGACTCCGCAGCGCCATAATCAGCGCCACCGCGTCATCCGAAGCCGTATCCGTATCAATCAAAAATTGTCGTTTCACGCGCCGTAGCATATCAGATGTAGCGGCTGCCTTCCGAGGCAGGAGCATTTCCGAATGTAGTGGCCGAACTTTAGATCGGCCATCCCAAAATCCGAACCGTCCACCGGCCAAACCCCCGGGAACTTTTCTCCCTTCCGCAGGGAATACTATCCTGTACAGGTCCACCACTTTTCGGAAAGGCTCGGCGTCATAATCTTGCGGAAAACTCTCTCACTCGCCCTGCTCCTCCTCTCCGCCCTTCCCCTCCTCGCCCAGCAAACCACCCCCATCACTGTCAACGTCAGCGCCGTAAACCTCCTTGCCACCGTCCGCGACAAACACGGCCACATCGTTAACAACCTCTCCAAGGACGACTTCTCCCTCACCCAGGACGACAAGCCCCAATCCATCACCTATTTCGCCAAGGAATCGGATCTCCCCCTCACCCTCGGCCTCCTCGTCGACACCAGCATGAGCCAGCGCCGCGTCCTCGATCAGGAACTCTCCGCCAGCCACTCTTTCCTCGATCGCGTTCTGCGCGAAGACAAGGACAAAGCCTTCGTCATCCATTTCGACCACGAAGTCGAGCTCCTCCAGGACCTCACCTCCTCGCGCCAAAAACTTCAGGCCGCCATCGATCAAATCCACACGCCGCAGTTCTCGCAAACCAGTTCCAGCGGCGGCTCTTCGGGTGGTTCCTCCAGCGGCGGCGGTGGCGGAGGTCGCGGCCACGGTCACGGCGGCGCCGGCACGCTCCTCTACGACGCCGTTTATCTCGCCTCCAACGAATTGATGAAAAAACAGCCAGGCCGCAAAGCCATCATCATCCTCACCGATGGCGTTGATCGCGGCAGCAAAGAATCCCTGGAAGAAGCCATCGAAACCGCGCAGCGCGCCGACACTCTGGTCTACTGCATCCTCTTCGCCGACAAGGAAGGCTATGGCGGCGGCCCTCACATGGGCGGTGGAGGCGGCATGGGCCGCGGCGGCGGCGGGGGCGGCGGCTATCCCCGGCGCACCGAAGAATCTCATCCCGACGGCAAGAAAGTCCTCCAGCAACTCTCCAAAACTACCGGCGGGCACTTCTTCGAAGTAACCAAAAAAGAGACCCTCGACAAAATCTATACCGCCATCAACGAAGAACTCCGCAACCAATACGTCCTCGGCTACTCCCCCGATAAGCTCGATGCCACTCCCGGCTATCACAAGCTCCACCTGGCCGTAAAACAAAAAGACCTAGTAGTCCAAACCCGCGACGGTTACTACCTCGACCACTAAATTCCGCACCGCGAAACTCTTGTGGCACAGCCATTCCTGTTTACCCTGAGCTTCGAAGGGCCTGTGCACTTGAGACCCCAAAAAAGAGGGGCGGCTCAATCCCGCCCCTCTTAGCCAATTCTTTCTCTGTGCCCTCTGCCTGCCCTGAGCGAAGCCGAAGGGTGTTCTCTGTGGTAAATCCCTTCCTTGTCTTATCGACCCTACCTCCCCATCTGCCCCTCTTTCTGCCTCTTCCTCTCCGCATCCAGCTTCTGCACATACTCCTCAAACTTCGGCTTCTGCTCCGCCGTCAAAAACGCCCGCATCTGCTCGCGCGCCTTCATCCGCACCGTATCCACTTCCGCGTCGCTCTGATCGTGAATCCCACGAATCGCCGCCTGCGCATTGTCGATAATTCCCGCCACCTTCTGCGACTGCTCCGCCGTCAGCCCAATCTCCTGGGTCATCTCCGCAACTTTCTTCGCTCGCCTTTCAGCATCCGTCATCGGCGCCGGCTTGGTCGCAGCATAACTCCGGTGCGCGAAGCTGTAGCCAAACACTCCGCCCGTCGCCGCTCCCAGCACGAACACCAGCACCAGCCAAATCGCCGCTTTCTTGCGGATCTCCTGGTTCATGGACGTACCTCGTTCGACGTTCCCAGCCCGTCGTCGTACCACGTCGGCGCCACCGATGAATCGAACACCATGTCGCCTCCCCGGCGGTCGGCACTGCTGGCTACATCGGTGCGTCTCAGTTCCAGCGCCCAACTCCCGCCCAAAACCAAAAGCAGCGCGCTGACCGCCACCAGCCGCGGCGCCAGTCTCCGCACGCTGATCCACACTCCGTCCCGCGCCTCTTCTTCCCGTTCCTGCGCGTTAATCGCCGCCATCACCCGCGTCGTAAACCACGGCCCCGGCTTCGGCACCTGCATCTCCGATAGCGCGTTGCGTGTCTCCACAAACTCTTCCAGTGCCGCCCGGCAGGCCTCGCAGCTCCCCGCGTGCTCCTCGTCGGCTTTCGGCAGCTCGGCTCGCCATTCTTCAACACTCAGGCGCGCCCCGCTGCGTACCGGCAACTCCTCCAACGCATCCAGAAAGCGCCGGCAATTTTCTTGTTCTAGATTTCCCAGGTTTCCCATTCTTTGCTTACCTCTTTTTTCTGCCTGTTTCCTCTTTGGCCCGTTTGCTCTGCCTATCTCCCTAGATTCCGATTTTCCGCTTGCGTCTCGCTCTCTCTGTAATCCGCTGCCGCGCCCGGAACAGCCTCACCTTCACCGTGTTCGCGTTAATCTCCATGAGCCCGGCAATCTCCTCCACCGAGAAACCTTGCACTTCCTTCAGCACCAGCATCGTCCGGTCGCGCTCTTCCAGGCAGCTCATCAACTCCTCCACCTGCTGCTGCGTTGCCAACCGCTCGCCCACGTCCGGCCGGCCATCCGACTGCTCCGACGAAGCCTGGTACACCTGCGTCTGCTCTTCGCTCAACTCCGCCTCAAACATCAGCGGCCGCACTTTCTTCTTCCTCAATAAATCCCAGCACTCATTTACCGTTATCTTATAGAGCCAGGTGGTGAATGCCGCCCTTTGATCGAACCGTTTGATCGAAAAGTAAGCCTTCAGGAATACCTGCTGGGCTATGTCTTCGACGTCTTCCCGGTTCCTCAGGATGCCTCCGGCCACCGCGAATACCCGGTTCTGGTGCCTCCGAACCAACTCCTCAAACGCCTCCTTATCCTCTTTTTGCGCCCGCCGGACCAACTCCCGGTCGTCCTCCGCGCGCACAGAGGTCCCCGCCGTTTCCGCCCTGGGTTTCCCCAGTCCTGTCAGTGCTATAGCCACTGGTTTTGGGACGCGCGCCATCGCTCTTTGGTTACGCCCATTTCCTTCCTTTGTCCATCCCCGCCTAACCGCCTAGTCCCGCCTTTTCCACATTTTTCCACTAGTTTCGACTTGCTACCGGTGACTATCTATGGAATACTCAACCCATGATTATCGGCGACCGTCTTCGCGCTCTGCGCGAGGAAAAGAAACTCTCCCAGGGTGATATCGAGAAGCGTACCGGCCTTCTTCGCTGTTATATTTCTCGCGTCGAAAATGGCCACACTGTACCGGCCATCGAAACGCTGGAAAAGCTGGCGCGCGCGCTCGAATGCCCACTTTATCAACTCTTCTACGACGGCGAAGAGCCTCCGCAACTTCCTAACCTTCCCAAGCGTAAGTCCTCCGACGACATCGCCTGGGGCAGTGCAGGAAAAGAGGCCCGCTACCTCAACAAGCTTCGCCGCTTGCTGAGCAAAGCCGACGAAGAGGACCGCAAACTGCTCCTGTACATGGCCCAGAAGATGGCCAACCGGTAGCCGTTTCTCGATCCACTTCTCGCCTGCGTAGATACAACCAATCGCCCAAAGGAGCCGCTCTCTCCATGCCCGAGCGGCTTTTCTTTTTTCCCACGCCTGTGCCCCAAATAGTTAGACTCCTCTAACCATCCCTCCTCTGCTATTTAATTTTCAGGATTGTATTCCCCTTCGCCAGCCATTCAAACAATTGTCATCCCGACCGGAGAGCCGCGCTCTTTGCGGATCGGAGTGGAGGGACCGCGGCAACCAGCGCCCTTAATCGAGACTCGACATCTCGTTTCCTGCCCGCTTCTTACTCGCTGCTGACTGCTCACTGCCATCCCTTCAATCCGCAACTCACCCCAAACCTACTCCCACTCAATGGTGCTTGGCGGCTTGCTACTAACGTCATACACCACCCGCGTCACTCCCTTTACCTCATTCACGATCCGCGTCGACATCCGCTCCAGCACATCCCCGGGCAGCCGCACCCAGTCCGCGGTCATCGCGTCATCCGACTGCACCACCCGCACCGCCACCGTCAGCCCGTAAGTCCGCCCATCCCCCATCACGCCAACGCTGCGCACCGGCAGCAACACCGCAAACGCCTGCCACACTTTTTCATACAGCCCCGCCCGCCGGATCTCCTCCACCACAATCGCATCCGCCTCCCGCAAAGTCTCCAGATCCTTCTTGGTAATCGCCCCCAGCAGTCGCACCGCCAGCCCCGGCCCAGGGAACGGATGCTTCACCAGAATCTCCTGCGGCAATCCCAAGTCCTTCCCGATTCGCCGCACCTCATCCTTGAATAAATCCCGCAGCGGCTCCACCAGCGCGAACGGCATGTTCTCCGGCAGCCCGCCCACATTGTGATGCGTCTTGATCGTCGCCGACGGCCCCTTCACCGACACCGACTCGATCACATCCGGATACAAAGTCCCCTGAACCAAAAACTTAATATCCCCCGCCGTGCTCTTCTGCAGCTTCTCCGCCTCCGCCGCAAACACGTGGATGAACTCCCGCCCGATAATCTTCCGCTTCTGCTCCGGATCGCTCACGCCTTCCAGTTTGGCCAGAAAATGCTCCGAAGCGTCCACGCCAATCACGTGCAGCCCCAGTCGTTCGCGGTACATCTCCAGGGTGTGTGCAAACTCGTTCTTCCGCAGCAGCCCGTTGTTCACGAACATGTTCGTCAGCCGGTCACCGATCGCGCGATGCACCAGCACCGCCGCCACCGTCGAGTCCACCCCGCCGCTCAACCCGCAAATCGCATGATGCGTTCCCACCTTCGCGCGGATCGCCTCCACGGTCTCTTCAATGAACGCCTTTCCGCTCCACTTCGGCTCCGCCTTGCACACCCGGAACAGAAAATTCCGCAAAATCTCCGTCCCGCGATCCGTGTGATTCACTTCCGGATGGAACTGCACCGCATAAATCTTCCGCTTCGGATCTTCCGCCGAAGCAATCGCATTCGCCGTCGTCCCCGTCAGATGAAATCCCGGCGGCAATTCCAGCACGTTGTCCCCGTGGCTGGCCCAGATCTTCAACGTCTCCGGCAACCCGCCCAGAATATCGCTCTCCGCTTTTTCCAGGCACAATTGAGCCGGCCCATACTCCCGCCGCTGCACCGGCTCCACTTTCCCGCCGAGATTCTTCGCCATCCACTGCATCCCATAGCAAATCCCCAGCACCGGAATTCCCTGCCCCAGCACCCCCGGATCGCACACCGGCGCATCCTTGTCATAGACCGAGCTCGGCCCGCCCGACAAAATAATCCCCGCCGGCTCGAACTTCCGTATCTCTTCAACCGAAGAAGTGCACGGCAATATCGCGCTGAACACCTGCTGCTCGCGCACCCTCCGCGCAATCAGCTGCGTATACTGCCCCCCAAAATCCAGCACCACAATCCCGCCCCGCTCCGTCTTCAACATCCCCTTCGCCTCGCTCTGCGCCATCTTCGCGGTTCCTTCCATCAGCTCACCTCATCGAACTCCCAATTCTAATCCGTAAACATGTAGGGGCACGATAAATCGTGCCCCTCTTGGGTCTCTCTTCTCCCGCTGTCTCTTACTCTGCGAATCTCTTCCCCCTCAGTGCCTCTGCGTTATCCTTGCTTCTTGCTTCCTGTTCTCTGCTCGCTGTTATCTGTTATCCCTCTCACCCAACAACAATATTCAGCAATTTATCCCCCACAAAAATCACCTTCCGCACCGTCTTTCCCGCCAAATACCCCGCGACTCCCTGATCCGCCGAAGCCAACTTCATCACTTCCTCCTGCCCAGCCCCAGCCGCCACCGTCACCCGTCCCCGCACCTTCCCATTCACCTGCACCGGAATTTCAACTTCATCCGCTTTCGCCAATTCCGCATTCACCGCCGGCCATCCCACCACCCACAAACCATCCGTATGCCCCAGCATTTCCCACAACTCTTCCGCCAAATGAGGAGTCATCGGCGCCAACATCAATGTCACCAGCTCCAGCACTTCCCGCTGCACCTCCGGCCGCACTCCCTCTTCCAGCGGCTCGGCCGCATAAATCGCATTCACCAACTCCATAATCTGCGCAATCGCCGAATTAAAATGCCACCGCGTCTCAAAATCCTGCGTCACCCTCTGCAAAGTCTGATGCGCCTTGCGCAGCAGCGTCCTTTCTTTCTCCGTAGCGGGTGCCGCACCCTTCGCCGTTAAGGGTGCGGGTTTTTCTTCTCCCCTCTGCGATCTCTGCGGCCCCTCTGTTAACTCTGCGGTGAACTCTTTCTTCTCTCTTCCGCTCGCCACTCGCCACTCGCCACTCGCCACTTCCTTCGAGTGTTTCTCCACAACGCGATAAACTCTGTTCAAAAACCTCCAAGCCCCCTCAATCGACTCCTCGCTCCACTCCAAATCCTTCTCCGGCGGCGCCGCAAACAACGTATACAGTCTCCCAGTATCCGCTCCATACTTCTCCGCCATCTCTTCCGCGCCCACCACGTTCCCGCGCGACTTGGACATCGCCACGCCGCCCTTTTGCACCATCCCCTGCGTGAACAGCCGCGCGATCGGCTCGCTGTGCGTTACCAAGCCCAAATCCCGCATCACCTTGCACCAGAACCGCGAATACAAAAGATGCAGAATCGCGTGCGTAATCCCGCCAATGTACTGGTCAATCGGAAACCAATACCCCGCCTTAGCCGGATCAAACGCCGCCTGCTCATTCTTCGGATCGGTATACCGGTAGAAATACCACGACGAATCCACAAACGTATCCATCGTGTCCGACTCCCGCCGCGCCGGCCCCCCGCACTTCGGGCAAATCACATTCACGAACTCTGGATCGGTAGCCAGCGGCGATTGCCCCTCCCCCGTCAACTTCGGATTCGCCGGCAGCAGCACCGGCAAATCCTTATCCGGCACCGGCACCATCCCATCCTTCTCGCAATAAATCACCGGGATCGGCGTGCCCCAATACCTCTGCCGCGAAATTCCCCAATACCGCAACCGGAAAATCGTCTCCTTCTTCCCAAACCCTGCGGCCTCCGCATCCGAAGCCATCCGCGCAATGGCCTCCTCCGACCTCAACCCCGAATATTTCCCAGAGTTAACGCTAATCCCGTACTCCGTAAACAACTGTGGCACAGCCATTCCTGCTTGCCCTGAGTCCCGAAGGGGCTGTGCTCCTGGGGTTTCCGTTCTTCTCTGTGAACTCAGCGGCCCCTCTGCTACCTCTGTGGTAAAGCCTTTCTCTTTTCCGTCCGACACCACCGCAGGTATCGGCAACCCAAACTTCACCGCAAACTCAAAATCCCTCTCATCATGCCCCGGCACCGCCATAATCGCCCCGGTCCCATACTCCAGCAGCACAAAATTCCCCACCCAAATGGGCACCTTCTCCCCGTTAAACGGATTCACCGCATACCGCCCCGTGAAAAATCCATCCTTCTCCGCGGTAGCGATATCCTCCGTCTTCACCGAAGAAGCCTTCAGCTCCCCCAACTTCCGCGCCCGCCCATCCGCACTGTAGTGGCCGACCTTCAGGTCGGCCTCCGGATCCGCAACTTGCGAAGCAAGCAACCGTCCCACCAGCGGATGATTCGGCGCCAAAATAATCGCGCTAGCCCCATAAATCGTGTCAATCCGCGTAGTAAAAATCTCAATCTTCTCTTCGGGTGCCGCACCCTTCGCCTTTAAGGGTGCGGGTTTTTCTTCGCCTCTCTGCGAACTCAGCGTCTCTGCGTTCAACTCTTTCTTCTCTTCACTGTCAGCTGTCGGCTGTAGGCTGTCAGCTCCTTCCACCGCAAACCAAACCTTGGCCCCCGTTGACTTCCCAATCCAATTCCTCTGCATCGCGATCACGCGATCCGGCCAGCCACCCTCCAACTGCTTCAAATCCTCCAGCAACTCCTCCGCATACGCCGTGGTCTTCAAAAACCACTGCTCAATATCCCGCGCCTCCACCCGGGTATCTTCATGCCGCCAGCAAAACCCGCCATTCACCACCTGCTCATTCGCCAGCACCGTGCAACACTTCGGACACCAATTCACCCGGCTCTTTTTCTTATAAGCAATTCCCCGCTCCAGCATCCGCAGGAAAAACCACTGGTTCCACCGGTAATATTCCGGCTCGCAGGTAGAAATCTCCCGCCGCCAGTCGTACGAAAACCCAAAGCGCCGCAGCACCCTCTGAAATTCCGCAATGTTCTTGTTGGTCCACACACGCGGATGCGTGTGGTTCTTGATCGCCGCATTCTCCGCCGGCAGCCCAAACGCGTCCCACCCCATCGGGTGCATCACGTTGAACCCCCGCATTCTCTTCACCCGCGCAACCACGTCCCCAATCGTGTAGTTGCGCATGTGCCCCATATGCAGCGTCCCCGAAGGATACGGCAGCATTTCCAGCACATAATATTTCGGCTTCTTCCCGGGTGGCCTACCCTTCGCGCCTTCCGCGAAGGGTGGGTCTTCTCTTCGCTCTTGCTGCGTGCCAGCGGGTGCCGCACCCTTCGCCTTTAAGGGTGCGGGTTTTGGCTCGTCCTGACTCCTAACTGTCGGCTGTAGGCTGTCGGCTGTGGACTCATGGCTCCCCACTTCCGCTTCCGTCTCAAACACACGGTGCTCTTCCCACCGCTTCTGCCACTTCGCCTCAATCTCCTGCGGCTTGTAGTCCCCCACGCCCTGTCTGCCTCCGCATCTTGTCATCCCGAACCCGCGCCGTTTGCGGGTGAGGGATCTGCTTTTTCTTCTCTGCGTTCTCCGTGCTCTCAGCGAACTCCGCGCTAAAATCTCCTCTTCGCTTCCCGTTATCTGTTATCCACTCGCTGTTTTCCTCTTCATTTCTTCTTCTTCCCACTCTTCTGCTCCGGCAAATGCCGCGAAGACGCAAACTTCTTCCCCGTCTTCTCCAACTCCTTCTTCCGCTTCTTCATCGCCGAAGTCATCATCGAAAAACCCTTCTCCGCCTCCGGCCCCGCCACTCCCGCCAACTCCCACAACTTCGCCACATTCTTCCGGTCGTCCCCCGGTTCATCAATCGGCGTCTCCAGCAAAAACGCCCGCCCCGCCAATCCCACCGGAGGAAAACTCCCCAGCCGCGGCTGCCGCAAAATCCGCTCGAACGCCTCGGCCCCAATCTTCCCGTGCCCGATATGCTCGTGCCGGTCCACGCGCCCGCCCAGCGCAATCTTCGAATCGTTCACATGAAACACCGGCACATTCTCCAGTCCAAGAATCCGGTCAATCGTCTCAATCGTCTGATCCAGCCCGACCTCGCTCTTGATGTCATACCCCGCCGCAAACAGGTGCGCCGTATCCAAACAGGCCGCCACATTAATTTCCCGCAGCCCGCGCACAATCGCCGCCACTTCTTCCAGCCGCGATCCCACCGCCGTCCCCATCCCCGCGGTGTTCTCGATCAGAATCCGCATCTTTCCCGGCGGCATGCGCCGCGACGCCTGCTTCACGCTGTCAATAATCGTCGCAATCGCCTGCTCCATCGACGATTCCCCGCGCGCCCCCGGATGCACCACCACAAAGTCCGCACCCAGTTCCCGCCCGCGCACCAACTCCTCATGAAACGCCTGAATCGACCGCGTCCGCAGCATCGGCTGCGCCGCCGCCAGATTGATCAGATAATTCGCATGGATAACCAGCGGCCCCAGCCCCAGCTCTTCTCGCCGCGCGCGAAACGCCTGCACATCCGAAGCCGGAATCCGTACATTCGCCGTCTGCCACATCCGCGGGCTGGCCGAAAAAATCTGCAGTGCGTTGGCCCCCAGCTTCCGCGCCGACTCCAGCGCGTTCAAATAGCTCCCTGCAATGGACGTGTGCAGCCCAATCCGCACGCTACCGTCCATCCACGCCGGCGGCCCAACCTCGACCACTGGCTGCGGTATATACTCGTCATCCGCCTCAAACACCGTATTCTCAATAATTGGATATTCCGCCATCCCCGCCACAACTTTCTCCGTATGAGCGGCTTACCCGCCCTAGTGTAGGGGCGGCTTTAGGCCGCCCTCTTGTTTTCCATCAACAATATTTAAACCTCGATTCTACCACACCGCGCTATTCGCTCCTGTAGTGGCCGAACTTCAGATCGGCCCGGTTCTCGCCACCACTGATTTGACAACATAAACTGACACTCCTAGACTCGCCGCCATGGGACTCGACTGGAAAAATTGCCGAGCTGTTGAAAGCATTCCGGATAAACTCAGTGGTGCCTGGTTGTTTCACGGCACGCGTATTCCAGTCTCCGTTCTCTTCGAAAACTTGGAGGACGGCCTGACGATTCGGGAGATCCTTGTCCTGTATCAAGGCCTCACCGAAGGGCATATCATCACCGTCCTGGAATTTATTAGCCGCAACCTTGCCGCTGAGGCGAATGTACACTACGCAATTCAAGCCGCGGAGGCGCTCCTGCCGGGGAAGCCCACACCAGAAGGCGAGGAGGATCCACGCTGGCAAGCAATCATGAAGATTGAGGACTTTGTTGAACCTGAACCAGAAGCAATCTGGCCCTTCGTTTTGAAATGGGGTTCGCTCCCCGATGAACCGGATTTGAGTGCCGCGATTGCGGTTCTTTTAGTCGAACGGTTATTGCAATATCATTTCGATCTGATATTCCCCCGAGTGGCCGCAGCAGCGCGCTCGAATAGTTCGTTTGCAGGCACCTTCGCGAAATCCTGGAAACTTGGCCAAGCCCAAAAAGCCACTCGGGCAAAGCAGTACGACGAATTACTCGCGCAGCTGCAACAACCGAAAGAATAACCAGTGGGTGCCGCACCCTGCGCCTTTCAGGGTGCGGTTTTTTCTTCTCCGCGACCTCTGCGGCATCTCTGCTACCTCTGCGGTGAACTCTTCCTCTTCCTCTTCCTCTTCCTCTTTCTCGTCACTCACCACTCGCCACTCGCCACTTCCTCATCACTTCCTCCACGCCATCCCATCCGGATCTCGCCCCGTCGTAAACGTAGTCGTTACCGTCAGCGTCCCCAAATCCACCACCGCCACCTTGTCGTCTCCGCTCACCGCCACGAACGCCCGTGACCCGTCCGGCTGCACTAATATCCCTTCCGCGCTCTTCCCCAGATTCAGCCGCTTCACTTCCTTCCGCGAACCCGCATCCACAATCACCAAATCCCCATTCCCCAAATCCGAAATCAGCACCAGCTTTCCATCGGGAGTAAACTTCAACCGGTTCGACCGCTTGGTCTTCACATCCACCGTGGCCACCACCTTCTTCGTCGCCACATCAATGATCGACACCGTGCCATCCCCGGAATTCGCCGCCCACACTTCCTTCTCATCCGGCGAAAGATCAATCCCCTCCGGGCCCTTGCCCACCTTCACATTCGTTCCCGTCCACTCGGTGATCGATTTCTTCATCTCTTCCACCGACACGGTATTCGATTCAATGTTCGTCACAAACATCTTCCGCCCATCTTTGCTTAGCACAATCATGTGCGGCTTCTTCTGCCCCAGCACCAGGTGCAAATCAATGTTGTTGGCCGCAAAATCAAACACTCCGATGGATTTGTCCCCCTCCACCGTGAAGTACGCCTTGGTCCCCAGAATCGCGATCCCGTGCGGCCCCACCAGCCCGGGAAACGTCACCTTCCCGATCTCCTCCCGCTGCACCAAATCAATTTCCGACATCGTCGTTCCCACATGCTCCGGCCCGTAATTCGTAACAATCGCAATCTTCCCATCCGCGCTCACCGCCACCTCGTGCGGGATCAACCCCGTCTGCACCGTCCCCACCACCTTCAAAGTCGCCGGATCCACAATCGCCAGCACACTATCCTGCTTATTCAACACCAGCAGCGCCGGACTAGGCGTAGCCTTCGCCTGTCCCCAAGCCCCCGCGCACAACCCGGCCATCCCCAACGCGATCAAGCCCGTCGCCACAATCCGTTTCCGATTCCTACGCACAATGATCCTCCCACCCAGTTTTCAATTTTCCGCCATCCCACAACGCCCAACATTCTATCTCAACCGCCATTTGGAGTGCGGAAGCTCAGCTTCCGCTTTACGATCACAACCCAGCCACCCAACAACACAATCGCGCACCACCCGTCCCTCCGACTGATTACCGATTACTGATTACTGATCACCGCGAGTCCTCCCCCCATTTGCCCGCCCACAATCCTCTTTAGTACACTGAATCTTCCACGCTCCCAAGAGGACTCCACCCATGCTAGTCGTCATGCAATCCAGCGCCACGGAAGAACAAGTCCGCTCCGTCTGCGAAAAAATCGAATCCCTCGGCTTCAAAGCGCATCCCATCCCTGGCGCCGGCCGCACCGCCATCGGCATCACCGGCAACAACGGAGCCGTCGACCTCGGCATCCTCGAATCCCTCCCCGGCGTAGTCGAATGCATTCCCGTCACCAAGCCCTACAAACTCGTTTCCCTCGACGTCAAATCCGATCCCACCATCGTCCGCATCCCCACGCCCTCCGGTGACGTCCTCGTTGGCGGCCCGCATCTCGCCATGATCGCCGGCCCCTGCGCCGTCGAAACCGAAGACCAGTGCTTCTCCATCGCCGAGCAGCTCAAGCCCACCGGCGTGCACCTCTTCCGCGGCGGTGCCTACAAGCCGCGCACCTCGCCCTACAGCTTTCAGGGACTCGCCCTCGCCGGCCTGAAAATTCTCGAACGGGTTCGCAAGCACTACGGCTTCGGCATCGTCACCGAAGCCATCGACAACGAATCCCTCGACCTGGTCGAAGAGTACGCCGACGTCATCCAGATCGGCGCCCGCAACATGCAAAACTTCTCCCTGCTCAAACGCGCCGGACGCGCCAAGCTCCCCGTCCTTCTGAAACGCGGCATGTCCGCCACTCTCGATGAATTCTTAATGGCTGCTGAATACGTGATGAGCGAAGGCAACTACAACGTCATCCTCTGCGAACGCGGCGTCCGCACCTTCTCCGACTTCTCCCGCAACACCCTCGACCTCGCCGTCGTTCCCGCCGTCCACAAGCGCAGCCACCTGCCCATCATGGTTGATCCCAGCCACGGCACCGGCAAGCGCCACAAAGTTCTCCCGCTCTCCCGCGCCGCCGTAGCCGTCGGCTGCAATGGCCTCCTCGTCGAAGTCCACCACCAACCCGAAAAAGCCCTCTCCGACGGCATGCAATCCCTCCTCCCCTCCGAATACGCCAACCTGGTCTCCGAAGTCCGCCAAATCGCCCAAGTCCTCCACCGCCAACTCAACTAACCTCCTCTTTCACAATTGTCATCCCGACCGGAGCGCTGGCGCCGTTTGCCAGCGCGTAGCGGAGGGATCAAGGCAACGATTTCCCTTTGGCCGAACCGGCGGAGCTATACTCTCGGGGACTTCAGAACAGAAAGCGTTATTGCATGGAAGGCATTCAAAGGACCAAGAGTGAAGTCGCAGGCATCATTGAGATGTTCCTCGATGGAACCGGCGGCAAGTGGGACTGGGATGAATTTTGTTCCTGCAGAATAAGCGACCCTTACCTTGATTCGATCCGAATCCAGTGTGATGGATTGAGTCTGTCCCATCCCCCCACAGAAAAAGGGCATTACTGCAATGAGACCGGAAGAAATATTCTGCGGGAGTTGGTAGTCAGACTCCGGGCGGAAAAATAAAAGACAACTTACTATTGAAATCCCAATGTCCGGGGACCACGTGAATCAGGCATTGACTAACAAAGCGCCAGACCAAAGTTTGAAGCCAGCACGGTTCGTGGATCTGCTAAACAATTCAATGAGAAACTATGCCGGGAGGACGACACCAATTCGAGTTTATCGGTAAGGAGCCGTTGGCGTTGTGGGTGACTGCTTCACTGCTTTTTGCAAACACGGCCCTAATGCTGTCGCTGGATTTCGGTAGCAAGTACTTTCACCCAAAACATGCGCCAAAGATTGTTTCCTGGTACTCAGAGCATTCCATTGTGATTCAGTTTATTCTCCTGGCGCTCTTTGCTGCCATTTTCATCATATTTCGGAAGCGCGTTCGGTACACTCGTCAGCCATAACCCGGGTGCCGCACCCTGCGCCTCTCAGGGTGCGGGTTTTTCTTCTCCTCTGCGCCTCTGCGTTATCCTTTCTCTTCTCGTTAGCTTTTTCTCCTCACTATGGCAGATCAGCGAAACTGATAACTATTCGCCCACCAGTCACTCCCCTGTCTTGACAATGTCCGACACTCTTCTTATCCTACCCTCATGCCCTCCTCCACCACCCGCAACGCCAAGCTCGACCTTCGCCTCTCCCGCAAGGCCAAGTCCACGCTTCGCGCCGCCGCCAGCGCTTCCAATCGCACCGTCAGCGATTTTGTCCTCGAAAGTGCCCTCGCCCGGGCCCACGAAACCCTCGCCGACCGCCGCGAATTTACTCTCGGCTCCGCCCAATGGAGAAAATTCCTTGCCGCCCTGGACGCCGCCCCGCGCCCGCTTCCCCGTCTCCGCCGCCTCCTGAAATCTCCCGGTTTCTTTGGCACCGCCACCGCCTCCAAGTGACCGGCTCCCGCATCATCGAAAAACTCCGCCCCGATCATCCCGTCGATTCCTTCGACTCCGGCAGCCCCGAACTCAACCGCTATCTCGCCAAATTCGCCTTGCCAAATCAGCAAGCCAACGCCGCCCAAACCTACGTCGGCCTGGTCGGCTCAGCCATCGTGGGCTATCACACCCTCGCCGCCGGGCACGTCTCTCCCGAACACGCCCCCGAGCGCATCAAAAAAGGGTTAGCGCGCCACCCCATCCCCATCATGTTGCTGGCCCGCCTCGCCGTGGACCGTCATTGGCAAGGCCAAGGTATCGGTCAGGCTCTCCTGCGCGACGCTTTATTCCGCACGCTCCAAGCCGCCGACATCATCGGCATCCGTGCCTTCGCCGTCCACGCCAAAGACGACCATGCCCGCCGCTTTTACGAACACTTCGATTTCCTGCCCTCTCCGACCGACCCCCTCCACCTCTTCGTCCTCCTAAAAGACCTGCGCCGTCTCCTCGCCTAGCTTCTCCAAACCAAAATCCCGCGCCCTGTTTACCCTGAGCCCAGCCGAAGGGCGCCTTTCAGGGCGCTGGTTTTTCCTTCCTATCTCTGCGCCTCCTCGTTATCTTTTTTCTTTTGCCCCATTTGTTAGAATTCACAAGACGAGGCTGCCCCAATGACCGATTCGAGACTCCTTGGTACGTGGCGATCAGATGCTAAGCGAACTCGCAACGACATTGCAGCTCGTCGCGACATTCCTGCCTCTCGAAGAAAAAAGCTGGCAGATCTCTTTGGGAAGTTGGAATTGCGCTACACGCGGTCAAAATGCTATGCGCACATGGGGACATACACTTCAGTCAACCGCTACACCGTCCTGGCAAAGGACACTTCCAGCGTGGCACTGCTTACAGATGAACCCATTGCAGGAGCACAAATCCACCACATTCACTTTGAGGACCAATATTATTGGATTTATCTTGGCTCCGGCAGAATCCGGGAATTTTTTAAGCGTGTGATCCCGAAGAAGCGCCAGAAATAACCCGAAGCCTTGGGTGCCGCACCCTGCGCCTTTCAGGGTGCGGGTTTGCTCTTCTCCGCGAACTCTGCGGCCCCTCTGTGTCCTCTGTGGTGAAATCTCTTCTCTTCTCCTACCCCGCCGCCCCCCAATTCCTCCGCTCCAAAAACGTCGGCGGCTCATACGTCTGCCCCGCCGCCAACCGCTTCTCTTCCCGCCGCGTCCTCCACAACAAATACGGCCCCAGCACCGCCGCCGTCCCGCGCGCAATCACCGGAAACTCCTTCTCCACTTCCCGCCGCAACCCGTGAATCCGCGCGCTCACCGTCTCATTCACCCGCTTGAACTCCTTCTCCATCGCCCAAAGCGCCGCGTTGTATGCCGTCCCCAACTTCTTCACTTCCCTCTCAAACCGCTCCCGCACCCGAGGGTCCGGATAATCCTTGTACCGCCGCCACCCCATCAGCATCGTCCGGCACATGCGATACAAACTCGGCCCGTTCTGCTGAAAATCCCGCCAGAACGCCCAATCCAGCAGCCGCTTCGATTCATCCCGCGATATCGCCGCATGCCTGAAATTAAATTTGAACTGCCCATGAATGTCCGCCAAATCCACACCCGGCAGCATCCGCCCCTGCTCCAGCATCTCCGCGTACAGCGGCGTCCCCGGCACCGGCGTATACAGCATGAACTGGTGAAAATCCGTCTGGTAACTCACCGCCCGTTCAATCTCCTCCCCAATATTTTCCGGAGTGTGATGCTCCAACCCGATAATCGTAGAACCCTGCACGCGAATCCCGTGCTCCCGCAACTCCCGCGTCAACTCCGTCAAATTCGCGCCCTGCAACTTCCCATACTTCCCCACCGGCGATTCCAGCCCCATCCAGATCCACGAAACGCCCAGCTCCACCAACTCCTTCATCGTGTATTTTCGGATCGCATTCGCCGAAGCAAACACCGAAAGCCCCCAACTCTTCCCCGCCATCTTCATCCGCTCCAACAAACGCATCGCCCGCGGCTTATGCAGCAAAAAGTTTTCGTCCATCACAAAAAACGTCTTCACTTCCAACTCCGCTTCCACTTTGCACATCACCTCAAACATCTCGTCGCCCGTCTCGAAAAAATTCACAAACTTGCCCTTGCCGCCAAAAAACGCCGAAGTCGTACAAAAATTGCACCCCATCGGGCACCCCACCGAAGGAATAATCGTCGCCGCCGTCCCGCCCTTGCGTTCCGGCAAGCGCATGCCCATGATCCGCGTCTGCAGCCCGGAAACAATCGCCGGATGATGGATCGGCGCGTGCTCGTCCTCTCCCAGATACCGCCGCATCCACGAAATCCCCTCGCCCTTCACAATGTGATCGGCGTCCAGCATGGACTCGATCCCCGGAATCGCCGCCACGTGCCCGCCCACAACAATCACCGACTCCGGCGAAATCTCCCGCACCATCCGGCACATTTCCCGTGCCTTGCCCACATTCACGATGATCGAAGAGATCCCCACGATGTCGTAATGATTCGCCCGCAACTCCCGCGCAAAATCCTCTCGCGTCGGAAAATCCAGCACCGTGCACGGCGCCGCAATGTTCGCCTGGATCAGCTTGATCCCCCACGACCGGTGAAACATCCGCAGCGAAAAGCTCCCCTGCGCCCGCGTCACCTGGTTGTGGTACAGCTCCATCGGATTCATCGCCCGCCCGCCAAACTCATCGTCCTGCGCGTACGGCCCAAACACCGAAGCCAGCAGCACGCGCGCACGGCTCCCCTTAGGATGCCTCTGCACCGCCTCTAATTCCTTCAATTGTTTTTCTATCGGTTGGATTTGCGTTGAACTGCTTGCTGCACCCTGTTTTTCCGTCGAATCACTCTGCGCCGGCGAATCTTGCCCCAGTTGAATTTGCATAACCCTCCAGAATGAATCATGCAGTCAACTCAACCTTTTTTCCGTGACGCCCGACACATTTCCCGAATCCCCTTCCCTCGACTCCCGCGCTTCGTGTGCGCCCGGTCTGTCCGTGCCTCCAGTTATCTGCTCGCTGTTATCTGTTATCCCCTAGGCGCGCCCGGACCTGAAGTTCCCCTTCAATCAGAACTCCCACGTCAATTTCGCGTACAACCCGCGCTTCACTTGCGCCGAATTCACGCTCTGCTGATAATCGTTGAACTCCAGATGATGGTCCCGCAGCAGATTTTGCCCCACCACGCTGAAGGACGCCCGCTCCCAGAATTTCCACGTGAGCTGCGCATCCATCCGCGTGTATGATGCCACCGACGCCGCCGGCAAGCGTCCCACAAAATAGCCGTTCAAGTCCCAGGAAAATCCCCGGAGAAGTTCCACGTGCGACATCAGCTGCGCCTGGTGCACCGGGTTCGTCCCTTGCGTATCGGCCACGCTCACCGTGTCCGTGCTGTCTGCATTCGGGTGCAGATGCATCTCCAGAAAAGAATATCCCGGGCTGAGCGTCCACCGGCTTGTGACTTTCCAGTTCGCAAATGCTTCCACACCCTCCGTGGTTCCGTGCAGCTTGTTCTCCAAAACATTGGGGATCACCTGCAGTGGCGGCACAAAATTGGGATCGAAATACGGCGCCAACGCTTCCACGCTTTCCAGATCGCTGTATTTGTTGATGAACGCCGTCAGCGACACGGAAAGGCGCTCCGTCGCCTGCGCGCGATATCCCGCCTCAAACGCAATCACATGCTCCGAGCTGAAATCCGGGTCGCCCAGCAGCAACACCGCGGCCGGGCCCGGCAACGCCGCCAGTGTCGCGTTCAACCCCGTATCGCGCCGCGTAGGAGTCCGGCTGGCCCGCGATATGGCCCCCCAGACTGTGTGCCGGCTGTCCGGAGTCCACGCCACTCGCACACTCGGCTGCACGTCGTACCCGGTGAAATAGCTGTTCTCCACCTTCGTCCCCGCGTACGACGTCGCGCGATCTGGCTTTAGCGTGATTTCGCCTTGCGCGAAGAAGCTGAACAGTTGGCCCGCAAAGTTCACCGGCAGGAACGCCTGGTCAATCGTGCCTTCCACGCCGTCAGAAGTGTACCGAATCCCCGCTCCCCAGATCAGGTCTTGGCGCTTTCCCAGCGCCACGTGGTTTTGAAAATCCAGGTCCACCGTATTGCGGTCTTCTCGAGCTTCCGGACCATCCCGCACGTACCGGTCGAAGTAAACTTGCAGCGTGGTGTCCATCCGTTCCGAGGAAACGTGAGTCCACCGCCCAAGGATATTCCCGCCGGACAAATTCTCGAACCGCTGCGCATTGACGTTATTCGGCGGATCAAATTCCGAGTGCACGATGGTCGCCCCAGCTTCCCCGCTATATATATCTCCTTGCGTCGTCAGCGTGTCCTTCGAACTCAACCGCGTCTCTTCGCGATATCCGCCGTGCAGCAAGTGCCACCCGTCGTTCGATTCCTGCCCGCTAGGATCTGGCAGATGATCCATACTCTGGTAACTGGTGAACACCCGGTAGCTGGTATCCTCTTTGATCTTCCCGCCGTACTGCAGCGTCCCAAACGATTGCGTCACCGTACCGCCACCACCGCTCACCAGCACCCCTGGCGTATCCGCCGCCGGTTTGCTGATGATGTTAATAACCCCATCTACGGCGTTCGCGCCCCAAATCGTTCCCCCGGGTCCGCAAATCACTTCAATCCGGTCAATATCCTCCAGCGGTTCGTCGAGCGTGTCCCAGTTCACGCCTCCGAACATCGGCGTGTACACGGCTCGCCCGTCGATCAGCACCAACAGCTTGTTCGAAAACTGCAAGTTGAATCCCCGCGCGGAAATCGCCCATGTGCTGCCGTTGATTTGCGCCACATCCAGTCCCGGCACCATCCTCAACAAGTCGGGTATATTCCTCGCTCCAGACCGTCGGATATCCTCTTGCGTGATCACGAAAATTTCCGCCGCCACCTTCGAAAGTTTCTGCTCTTTTCTGGAGACCGACGTCACTTCCACGTTCATCAGGTCTTCCAGGCTGGCACTGCCCAGGTCTTTCGGTGGCATTTGCGGGCTCTGGCCCCAAGCCGCCGGCGCCCCCAGCAAGCACGCCAGCACTATTCGGCGCCACGCCACACCACCGTTCCCCTTTTTGCGTTTCGATACCCCGTTGAACACAGGCATAACTCCCCGCCAGTGTTACGCACCTGATACGCCAATCCCGTACTAGCTCGCTCAGCTAAGTCTATTGGCATGAATGAATTGAGTTCGACGTGAAGAGCGCGTCGGGTACTTTCTGTGCCGCGAAGAGACCCCTGTTCCAACTCCAGCGAATTCTTAGTTTCTTACCTTGCAGCGTCTTTGCCGCTCTCAGGCGCTACCCCTGAGTCCCGCCGCTCTTCCGCAACCAGGAATCCAGGATTAGCCATTTCCAACCAACCCGATTCCCCCACTCTCCTGTAAAATCATTTACAGCCAATGCCCCATCGCAAAAACTTTCGCGTGTACTTCCTCCTCGCTCTCCTGCTCACTTTCGCCATCGTCATCCTGCTTCGCGAGCATCGCCCCTCTTTTCTCCGCCCCGATCTCCATCTGAACGCCTACGTCTCCACCTCCGACGGCTCCCTCACCGTCGTAGATCTGGCCTCTCTTCGCGTCATCCGCAAAATTCCCGTCGGCCCCGCCATCTCCGACCTCCGCGAACACGCCAAGCGTCCCGAAATCTGGGGCGTCAGCAGCGGCGGCGGCTACCTCTTCGTTCTCGACGCCCGCTCCTCCCAAATCACCGCAAAAATCCTCGTCGGCCCTTTGCCACTCTCTCTCGACTTTTCCGCCACCGGCGATCGTGTCTACACCACCTCCTCCGCCTTCAACCAGCTCCTCGCCATTGACACCGCTTCGCGCTCCATCCTCGGGCGCGCCAAAACCGGCTCCGAACCCGTGCAAGCCCGCATCACCCCCGACCAAAAATCCATCCTGGTCGTCAATCGCCGCTCCTCCTCCCTCACCATCCACGATTCCGCCACCCTCCAACTCCGCGCCTCCATCCCCGTCATCGCGCAACCCGACGAAGTCGCCATCGTTCCCGACAGTTCCATTGCCTTCGTCATGAGCCGCTCGCAAAATCGCCTCTCCGTCGTCGATCTCCAGCGCGCCGTCCTGCTCGCCAATCTCGAACTCGCTGGCCGCCCCACCCAGATGCTTTTGAAACCCGACGGCGGCGAGCTCTACGTCATCTCTCCGGAAGCCCACGTCCTCCAGTCCATCAACACCTGGACCCACGAAGTCGGCGACACCCTGCTCCTCGGCTCCGCACCTGCCAGCGCCATCCTCCTCGAAGACGCCTCCGAAATGTACGTCGCCGACCGCGCCGCCGGCCACGTCTTCCCCGTGGACATCATCAACCGCCGCGTCGCCAAGCCCGTCAACGTCGGCGCCTCTCCCAACGCCATGCGCTTCGATCTTCCGCAATCCGTCGCCAATCCCTCTATGCTCCTCGTCGTCAACGAATCCTCCGGCGACCTAGCCGTCCTCCGCCTCCGCACCGACTCCCTGATCACCCTGATCCCCGTAGGCAGCAACCCCCAGCGCCTAGCCGTAAAACTCTTCTAAACTCCCGTAGCACAGCCATTTCTGGCTGTGCTCTTCGGTCCCGCTAACGCCACCCAACAAATGAACTTGAGGGTGGGCTCCGACGACCGAACCCCCTGCCCCTCCTCTCTTTCCTCAATTCTTTGGGCCCTCTGCGGCAACTCAGTGGCCTCTGCGCTAAATCTTTCTCTTCGCGCCTTACCGAACACACCCCGCCACAGAGTTCCTTTTCAAGAAACTCCGCAGCCCCACGAATTGTTGTTTCCGGAATTTTCCCGCTATCGAACCGGCAACGCGTCCAAAACTTCCCGAACCTTCTTTACCAGGCTCAACGGCGAAAACGGTTTCTGCAAATACGCCGTCCCCCGCTCCTGGATCTCCTGCCGCAACACCGAATCGTCAATATACCCGGACATGTACAACACCCGGATATGCGAATTCAGGGCCGCCAGCCTGCTCGCCAACTCCGGCCCACTCATCTCCGGCATGATGACGTCTGTCAGCAGCATGTCCACTCGATGCCCATGCGCCTGGCAGATGCTCTCCGCTTCCTGCGGACGCCGTGCCGCCAGCACCGAATACCCCTGCGAAGTCAGCACCGCGCGCACCAACTCGCATACCGATGCGTCGTCCTCCACCAGCAGCACCGTCTCCTGCCCGCGCAACTTCGGCTCCTGTTCCTCCTCGGTAGTCAGCGTCTTGGTCTTTGCGTAAGTGCGCGGCAGAAAAATCCGAAACGTCGTGCCCGCTCCCGGCGCACTCTCAAAATTTACGTACCCGCCCGCCTGCTGCACGATTCCGTACACAGTCGACAGCCCCAGCCCCGTTCCTTTCCCCGCAGGCTTCGTCGTAAAAAATGGCTCGAAGATGTGTGCCTGCACCGCCGGCGCCATCCCCATCCCGTTATCGCTCACCGTCAATTCCACGTAGTCCCCTGGCTGCATTTCCGCTTTCCTCTGCGTCACCGCCTGCAGCACCCGGATATTCCGCGTCTCAACGGACACTTTCCCTCCATCCGGCATCGCGTCCCTGGCGTTCACCGCCAGATTCAGAATCACCTGCTCCATCTGGCCCGCGTCCGCCAGCACCGTTCCCAAATCGATCGCCAGGTTCGTGGAGATCACAATGTTTTCCCCGATCAACCGGTGCAGCAATTTTTCAATACCGTTGACCGCGTCGTTCAAATTCAGTTGCGTCGGCTGGATCGTCTGCTTGCGGCTAAACGCCAGCAACTGCCGCGTCAACGATGCCGCGCGTTCCCCGGCCTTCCGGATCTGCTCCACGTGCGCCAGCAATTTCGGGTTCGCTCCCAGCGCCTCCGTCAGCACCGAGCTATATCCGCTGATGACCATTAATATGTTGTTGAAGTCGTGCGCGACGCCCCCGGCGAGCGTTCCAATCGCTTCCATTTTTTGGGATTGCCGCAGTCGCTCCTCGATCCCCTTGTACTGCGTAATATCCCGCGTGATTCCGACAATCCCAATGATTTTCCCATTGGTGTCCCGGTACGGCGCACGCGTCACCAGGTAGTATCGCGTGCCGCCCTCCCAGGCGATCTGGAAATCCGCAGTGACGCTCTTCCCCGAGCTCAGCACGGTCTGGTCGTCTTTGGTCAGCTCCTTCGCCTTCTCGAAATCCACCACCTCAAACGCCGTCTTCCCGATGATGGTTTCGATCGGCTGCCCAAAGAAATTTCCAATCGCCTGATTGACGATCAGATACCGGCCTTCCAGGTCCTTCACAAAAATCGCGTCGCCGGTCCCTTCAAACACCGACTTCAGCAAGGCATTTCTTTCTTCGAGCGCTGTGTCTGACCGCGATTGTTGCCGCTCCGAAAGAATGATCCTCGCGGTCGAACACGCGAACGACGAAAGCACCGCCGCCGCCGCGATGGCAAACTGTTGCTCCGCAATGTGCGCCGCCATCAGCAGCACCGCCATCGGAAAGCACAGTGGAATCAACTTCAGCGCAATCTGCGCGAATTGCGATGTCGCCCACCGCTTGCCGGCCGCTGGTTCCCGCTTCTCCACTTCTCGCGAGCTCGCTGTGAACATCAGAACGGTGATCAGCGCCAGCGCAACACTCCAGGGAAAGTCCCACAGCGTGCCCGGCCGCAACCTCTCATACACCTGCAAGTACAAATACGGGCATTCCGCCAGCGAATACACCACCAGGAACGCCGCCACCCGTCCATACAGCGAGCGGGCTTGCGCGTCCCGCGATCGCACCATACGAAACGCAAAGCAGGTCACCAGGAAAACGTCGCGCCCACAACTCACCCACAACGCCAGTTTTTCGTAGGAAAATTCCTTAACGATCCAGTGCGTGGGAACCTCAAACGCAAAAACATACACCGAGACAACCAGTATTCCCACCTGCGCGAAATCCAGCCATTGCGTCCAGGGGATTCGCTGGGTTCCCGCCTCGGGGTCCAGAAACAACGACAGAAACACCGGCGTCGCCCACACGAAATACAGCAGGTCGCTGGGCCACGGCTGATCCACGGGTTTGTGCAGGATCGCGTCGTAGACCGTCGCCATGCTTTGCGCCAGCACCCACAGCGCAAGCCCGCATGCCTGGAATCTCCAGAATGTTCGGACAAAACCCCGCGAACGTTGTGCCGCTTGCCAAGCCGCACCGAGCGCCACCGCTCCCAGTCCCACTTGCAGCAGATCGCCAATCAACGGCGAGAGCTCCGCTCGCGCAACTGTCAGCAACGCAAGGTGGACCCCAAGTAATATCAATGCGAGGATTGGTAAAAGACGCCAGTACCACCCGGAAGACTCTTCACGATCCACGAGCAAGCCCCCACGCAACGGTGTCCCAATTCCCGGATTCTTCTATCCTCCCGTGTTACCGGCCAAACACAAGTAATTGCTATTCTAAGAGTTCTTTATAGACAAAGTATACGTTTGCGCACTTACTCACCCTCTTATCCTAGTAACTTTCCTGTGCCTCTCCCCGGACTTTCCCTTTGTCCCCAACACCCGCGAAGGTAATACTCAAGTCCGGTAATCCCCCGCTCTGTTCTACGAACAAAAATTATCGGGCGCCCAAGCGCCCTGAAAAAGCGCGCAAACCTCTGGAGGGAGACTCTGCATGACTGACCAGAAGCAAACGGGGCCCCAGCAATCGAAGAAAAATCGCGCATCCTCCGGCCGCCGCCGGTTTATCAAAAACTCCTCCGCAACCGCGATAGTCGCTGCCGCCGCTCCATCTTTCTTATTCGGAAAATCCGCGGGAGCCGCCAGCCGCACCGTCAAGATCGGCTTCATCGGCCCGCGCACCGGCGCCCTGGCACGCTTCGGTGAAGGCAACGATTTCATCCTCGCCGGCATTCGCAAGGTCCTCGCCAACGGCCTGGCCATCAACGGCGCAACTTATCCTGTGCAGATCATTGAGAAGGATTCCCAGTCCGATCAGAAACACGCCGCCGATCTCGCCACCGAACTCATCAAGTCCGACCACGTGGACCTGATGGTCGCTTCCAGCACCGGCGCCACCGTCAATCCCGTCAGCAATGCGTGCGAAAAAAACGGCATCCCCTGCATCACCACCGACGCTCCCTGGCAATCTTATTACTTCGGCCGCGGCGGCACGCCCGAAAAGGGGTTTGACTGGACCTATCACTTCTTCTGGGGACTCGAAGACCTCATCGCCGTGTTCACCGCCATGTGGGGTTCCATTCCCACCAATAAAGTCGTGGGCGCTCTGTGGCCCAACGACCCCGAAGGCCTCGCCTACTCCGACGCCAAATTCGGCTTTCCCCCAGCATTACAGGCCAAAGGTTTCACGATCATCGATCCCGGCCGCTTCGAAACCATGACTCCCGATTACTCCGCGCAAATCGCTGCCTTCAAAAAGGCCAACGTCGAAATCCTCTCCGGCGTATTGCCTCCGCCCGCCTTCGCCGCTTTCTGGAAGCAAGCCGGCGAACAGGGCTTTAAGCCGAAAATTGCCAGCGTTGCCAAGGGCCTTCTCTTCCCGTCAGCCGTCGAAGCCCTGGGTGACCGCGGCGCGGGTCTCACCACCGAAGTCTGGTGGTCTCCCAGTTTCCCCTTCAGCTCCGGCCTCACCGGAAAAAACTCCGCCGAACTTTGCGTGGCCTACGAAGACGAAACCAAAAATCAGTGGACTCAGCCTCTCGGCTATCTGCACGCCTTGTTTGAAGTCGCCATCGACGTTCTCAAGCGCACCAAAAATATCGATTCCCCCGCCGACATTCGCTTCTCCATTCTCGCCACCAACTACAACTCCATCGTCGGCCCCATCGCCTGGCAGGGCCGCCCGGTCCGCAATGTCTGCAAAACGCCCCTGGTCGGCGGCCAGTGGATCCCCAGTTCCCAATTCAAAGGCGGCGTAGCCGGCCAATCCTTCAAATACGATCTGGTAATCGTAAACAACGAACAAGCCTCCAACATCGGCCTCCAACGCAAACTAGAACCCCTCGCCTAATCCGCGCTCATTCTCCCGTGTGGCACAGCCTTGTCCTGAGCTGCTCAGAGCATTCCTGCTTGTCCTAAGCGAAGCCGAAGGGGCTGTGCTCTTGGGTTCCTCTTGCCGTTCTAGTGGCCGAACTTCAGATCGGCCACTCTTTAGAAGTGCGCCTTGCCCTGAGCATTGCCGAAGGGAAGCCCGGATTCCGCTTTCGAGCCCTAAACCGAATCGCCCAAATCCTCACTCGACCGCCACTCTCCCCGCCGCAAAAACCCAGCGCCGGAGGCGCGAAACACACTAGCCCAGGACGTAAGTCCTGGATCCACGAACCAAAAAACAACCAAGCCCCGGAGGGGCGACAGATTCTGATGATTGATGATGCCCCGTTCTCGCTCTCCGTTCTCACATCAATCCCGGCCCCAAAAAAACAATTCCCTCCAAATTCCCGAAACCCCCGGTGTATCATCTCCGCTGCAACAAAACTCTTTTCAATCTTCTCCATAGGAGACACATCCATGAAACTCTCCCGCGCCCTACTCGCCGCCCCGCTGCTCTTCGCGGGCATCCTCTTCGCCGCGACCCGTCCCACTCCTTCGCAAGACGTCATCAAAGTCGCCGGCGATTCCCACCGCGTAATCTTCGAAAACGATCACGTCCGCGTCCTCGCCGTGGACCTGAAGCCCGGCCAGGTCGCTCCGATGCACTCGCATCCCGACAGCGTCTCTTATTTTCTTACCGATGGAAAATTGAAGCTAACCCTGCCCGATGGCAAAACCATCGAGCGCAACCCAAAAGCGGGCGCCGCCACCTGGAGCGACGCTACCACCCACGTCGCCGAAAACATCGGCCCCACCGAATTCCAGCAAGTCCAAATCGAACTAAAACCCCAACCCGCCAAACTAGGCCCCGCTAACTAAGTCGAGAGCGTGGCGCAGAAGAGATTGCCAGGAAAATAATCAAATTGAATTTACGATTTGACTTTCAGACCTTCAGGTTACTCGCGGGAGAATTGCGATTGTCATTCTGAGGACATCCGATGAGGATGCCCGAAGAACCTCAACTCAGCCAGGCTGAAGAACCTCACGTGCGAACAGAGTCCTTCCCCTACGGATCAAACCAAAACTTAATCGTCACCGTCACCTTCGACGCCACCGCCTTGCCCCCCTGCGTCGCCGGCGCATACTCATACTGCTTCAGCGCGTCCATCGCCGCTTGCCGCAGCGGTGCCGGACCCACCAGTACTTTCATAGCTCCCACGTGTCCTGCGGCATCCACGTCCGCCTCAATCCGCACATCGCCCGTGATGTATCCGCGCATCGCATCCGGCGGATAAACGGGCTGCACCGACCTCACCAATTTCGCCGGCAGCACCGGAGCATCGCTCGCCACTTCTTCCACAGCTTGCGGCTTGGACTCCGCGCTAGTCTCCGCCTTCCCATGGTTCTTAGAACTCTTAGCCGCCGCCGCTTTCGCCGGAGCCGCATTTTTCCCGGAAACTTTTTTGTCCGCCGCTGAACTCTTCGCTGCTTTCCCCGCGTCCGCATTCTTTTCCACAGCGGGCTCGCTCTTCCCCGCGGCCGCATCCGGCTGCGACTCCCCCGTCGCTGGCGTACTCGCGGCCGAATTTGCCGCCACATTCCCTGGTGCACCCGCCTCGGCCGTCGCACCAGCAGGCCCCGCTGGCCCGGCCGCAGCCCCGGTTGCCGGAGCGTTCACTACGCTCGCACCCGCCGCCGCGCTCGCGCCGGCATTTGGCTTCGCGGGATTCGTCACCGCCGGCGCGTTCGCCGCCACACTCGTCTTTGGCGCCCGGTGCAAAAACGGCAGCCAATTTTCGTACCACGCGAATCCCCCGCCGGTGACGAGCAGCGCCACCACTACCGCGGCTCCCACAATCTCCTGCCACCCCGCCTTCCTTCGCAGTGGCTTGTAAATGTTATAGGGATCGTTGGGATCCAATCCCTTGGCCTTCGAGAAATCCAGCGCCGGCTTGGGCAGTAACTCTTCCAGCGGATCGATCCCCGCCTTTTCCTCTGGCAATTCGCCGGGCAAAGAGCCAGTCCATACCTGCGGCAGCCCCGCGGTCGGCAGCTTCATTCCTATTCTGTGCGGCTCCCGCTGCTCTGGCGGCGATGGTGGTGGTGGTTCTTGTTGCGGAGGTGCGGCTGCCAATGCTGGCGGCGCAGCAGCTTTTTCTTCCGCCGGGATCTCCTCAAACTTCTTCACTTCGGCTTCTGCGCTCTGCCGGCGTGACTCTTCTGCCGCTTTTTGCGCGGTCTCGGCCTCGGCCTCCGCCCGCGCCTTTTCCGCCTGGGCCTTTTCCGCTTCCACTTTTTCTGCTTGCGCCCTCTCTGCTTCCCCACGGGCGGCCTTTTTTCTCGCCTCTTCTTCCGCCCTCTGCCTGGCCTCGGTTTCCGCCGCAGCGCGCGCCGCCGCCTCGGCTTCGTCCAATTTTCGCGCCTGCGCTTCTCGTTCCTCCGCCGCCTTTTTATCTTGCAGTTCTCGCAGTTGCGCCCGCAGGGCTTCCACTTCACCCTTCAACTGCGCTACGTCCTCGCTTTTCGGCGCCTCCACCGGCTCTCCGGGATCGTCTTCCGTCGTCTCCTCGGCTTCGACTGCCTCGGCCGCAGCCGGAATCGCCGCCGCTTCTTCTTCCTTCCCGGGAAACGACACGCCCCAAATATCTTCCGCGTCCTCCGTAAACTCCAACTCCACATAACACGAAGTCGGCCGGTGATTCCGCTTGTGCACCACCTGGCACACCACTTCGCGTTTCGTTTTCTTTTCCGTCAAAAAAAGGAGTTGCCCAACGGTAATCGCCGCCGACAGTTGAATCACCGCGCCATCTTTGAACACCAGCACGGTATGCGTCTCTTCGGTGAAGAGATCCCGCTTGTCCTGCGTCGTTGCGGGCCGCGCGCCGGTCACGCTTACCGGCACTTCCAGCACCACGGGATTCGATCGCCTTTTTTTCGTGGCGACCTGCCCGTCCGGCGCCTGCCCCTTCGGCGCTTTATCGCCCTTCACGTTTACATCCGTCGCGGATGACAATTTTCCTGCCCTCAGAACCTGCGTCCCTCAGCTTCAGTCCCAATCACACCGGCCCGCGCATTGCCCCAATGCCGCACACACCTGAATCCTGTCAACCCCGTGAACGGACCACTCCGCCAACAGGGGAACTCGCACCTCTATTATTTTTTCAAGGGCTCCCGTGTTCCGCCATAGTACCCGCCACCCTGTTGGTGCCCAATCAGTAGCGTCTCATTCTCCGCACATTGTCCTTATAATATTCCCCATATTCTCACCACCGCGCGCAGCTACTTCTCCACCGGCCAGCCCGAATGCTCTTCCCCCAAATGCACGTCGAAAAATCCCTCCGCCGGCAGCACATCGATCGGCAAGCCGCCGTGCCACAACGCCGCGCCCACCGTGAATTTCGTCAGCCCCTTCAATTCCAGCAACTCCCGCTTCACCGCCACTTCCAGCATCCGTTGAAACGCCACCTCCACCAGCTCCTTCGGATTCAGCAGGCACACCCGGCCCTTCTCCACCGCATACTCCTTCACTTTCCCGCGCCCCAGTTTCACCACCACCGCCACTTCTTCTTTCCCTCCAAACACGATCCGGAACTCCGGGCCTTCCAGTTCCGCCAGGCTCTCCGGGAAGCAATCCACTCGCAGCACAAACCGTTCTTCCTCGAATCCATAGCGCATCTCTTTCAAAAAAAATATCCGCCCGTGCATCGAGCCGCCGCGCCGCTCCGGCGAATACACTCCCGCGCCCAGCCACTCGAAATACGTCGAGTCCAAACCGTCCACCTTCACCTTCAAATATGTCGACGGATACAGTTGATACGCACGCTCCGGCATGCGCTTGATCGGCTTCGCCAGCTCTTCCGGCGCCGCTTGCCCCAGCGCCAGGTACACGCCCGTCAGGTGCTTCCGGTACAGGGCATCGAACTCCGCGTCATTCGCCGTGCTGTGCTCCGGCCCGTACCACCAGCACCAGTCGCTGCCCTCCGCCGTCAGCAACGATTCCTGCGCCTCCAGCAGCCCTTCTTTCGTCGGCGCATTTTCCCGTCCTTTGTCCCGCGCCTCCGCCGCCTTTCCGTAAGCTTCGCGCGCATCCCACAGCAAATCCCACGCCGCTACGTCCTCCTGGTCCCCGATCCACACGTCGAAATTCGCGTTGATCCACGACGCCGGAAAAATATTGCTGGTCACCGAAATATCTCCCGCTGCCGCAATCGCCTCGCTCGCCGTCAACGCCCGGAAATCTGTATCTCCCGCAACCCGCTTGTAAAACTCCCGCAAAAAATCCCGCCCGTTGCCCGGGTAGTATTCCCAGGCATTTTCGCCATCCAAAAAAATGCACACCGTCAGTGGCTTGTCGCTCTTCACGCTTTCCCCGATGTGCCGCAGCCTTCCGTGCAGATCCGCCGCCGCGGCCATGCTGTCCATTCGGCTGTACACGAATCCCACCAGGTCCGAAATGTGGTGATCCCGGAACAATCCCGTGATCCCCGTGTTCGCCATCTGCAATCGCCACGGCTGGTACAACCGGTCCGCGCTCGCCGCCAGCCCCGAAGCATCCCGGAAAAATCCCACGTTTAGCGTTCTTCCCAACACTCCTTCATCCGTCCCGAACCACTGGAACCCTTCCTCCGCTGCAATCGCCATCGCCTGATCCGACACCGACCCTTCGCTCGGCCACAATCCCACCGGCTTGGTCCCAAACACCCGTTCGTGGTACGACTTCGCCCGCCGCAACTGCTCTCGCGCGTCCTCTGGATGCCGGTACGCCCGCCTCGGCAGCGGCGTCCCGGGATTCGCCACCCGCGCAATGTCCGAATCGCACACCAGCGGCAATATCGGGTGATAAAACGGCGTGGTGCTGAGTTCGATCTGGCCGCGCGCCGCCACCTCGCGATACGCCGGCAACACCAGTCCCAGAATTTCCAGTTCCTTGGCCTTCAACTCCGCCTTGTTTTTTTCTGTAAAATCTTTTCCGCGGTTCGCCAGCCAGGATACCGTCAGATCCTTCGTGAACCACGCTTCATCCATCCACGCCAGTTGCGACAGCACCTGCAAGTCCCGCCAGTCCCGCGCGCGGAACGTCACCAGCGCCTGCGCCCCGCCCGCCGCCCGCGACCACTCATACAATTCCAGATACCTCGGCCACCGCGTCAGCAGCCGCTCGTGATTCACCTGGAACGCCCGGGCCAGGATCTCCATCTTGTCCTCGCGCGTCAGCTCGTCCGCATTCTTGAACGCCAGATCAAACCACGGTTCCTTGAAGTTCCCGCTGGCATACTCTTCCAGCTGCATGCACAGCGACGGCACCATGTTGAACGTCGCATGGAAGCCCGGCACCTCCTCCATCAGCTTCACCATGCCGTAGTAATCCTTCGTCGCATGCAGCCGCGTCCACGGCAACACATACTCCCCCGTCTCCGGGTCGCGATATTGCGGCTGGTGCATGTGCCACAGCACCACCAAATGAATCCGATTCATCTCCTGGCAACTCCTGCCCTTGTACGGCTCGCCGTCTGTGGCGGGCCGTTGTTCACTCTAAGCCCACAGCGAACAGTCCTCGAGTCTGCGCTGTCGGCTGTAGGCTGTCGGCTGTGAACTTCCCAATCTCCCTCATGTTACACTGCCCTTTCTCCCCATGCGCATCCTCGATCGCTACATTGTTCGTGAAATCGTTCGCCACGCTTTCCTTGGCCTCCTCATCTTCACCTTCGTTCTCTTCGTCCCCAAGCTTGTCCGCCTCATGGAGCTGTTCGTCCGCCACTCCGGCTCCGGCTCGCAGATCGTCACCCTCTTTCTCTGCATCGTCCCCGGCCTCCTGGTTTTCACCATTCCCATGGCCGTGCTCATCGGCGTTCTTCTCGGCCTCGGCCGCATGTCCATGGACAGCGAAATCATCGCCATCTCCTCCCTCGGCATCAGCCGCAAGCGCATCCTTCTTCCGGTCGGCCTCCTCGCCGTGGTTGGCGCGGCGCTCACCCTGCTCATGACCATCTTTCTCGCCCCGCGCAGCCTCCGCGCTTTTCGCGATATCGAAGCCAACCTCATCACCTCGCAGATCTCCTTCCAGGTGCAGCCCCGCGTCTTCGACGAGCGCTTTCCCCACATGGTCCTCTACGTCAACGACGTTGCCGCCAGCGGCACCCACTGGCACGGCGTCTTTCTCTTCGAGACCGGAGCGGAAACCGGTTCGCGCATCACTCTTTCCGAAGATGCCGTCGTCATCGCCGAGCCCGAGCTCGGCAAGCTCGAACTCCATCTGAATAGCGGCACCACCCACGAATTCCAGCGCGAGACTCCCGACCAGTATTCCGTCACCGCTTTCCAACGCAGCGACTGGCCCATCGAATTCAACACTCTCGATTCCGACAAGGCTCGCGTCCTCAGCAATCCGGAGCGTTCTCTCACCGATCTCTGGCACGACCACGGCCCCCGCTGGCGCGACGCCCGCGTGGAAATCTACCAGCGCTTCGCCTTTCCCTTCGCGTGTTTTGCGTTCGCCTTGATCGCCGTACCGCTGGGCGCGCAACCCCGCCGCGGCGGCCGCGCTGCAGGCACCCTGCTCTCCGTCCTCATCATCGCCGGCTACTATCTCCTCTTCATCGTGGGCGCCGGCCTCGCTCGCCAGGGCGTCGTTCCTCCCGTCGTCGGTATGTGGGCCGCCAACGTAATCCTTGTTCTTACCGGCCTCGCGCTTCTCCCGCGCATGGAGCGCTACTGGAGCGAACCATCTCCGCTTTCCTATTTCGCGCGTCTTGTCGCCTTCCGGCGTCTCCTTCGCCGCCGCCGCACTCTCGTCAAAGCTCGCCATGCAGTGCGCACGGAAGAGGCCGACGCTGCTCCCGATTTCTATGCCCATACCTCCTCCAACTTTCCCTCCATCATTGACATGTACATGCTTCGCCGCTTTCTCTACTACTTCTTTCTCATCCTCGGCGCTTTTATTCTTCTCTTCGAGACCTTTACCTTCTTCGAGCTCCTCGACGACATCGCTCGCCATCGCATTCCTTTCCTCGTGGTCGTCAACTATTTCCGTTACCTCATCCCCTACCTTGTCTACCAACTCTCGCCGCTCGCCGCCCTCGTCGCCACCCTGGTCACTCTCGGCGTGCTCAGCAAAAACAATGAAATCGTCGCTTTCAAGGCCAGCGGCATCAGCCTCTATCGCCTCGCTCTTCCGCTGCTCCTCTGCGGCGTGGCTCTCGCCGGCGCCCTGCTCCTCCTCGATGACACCTATCTCCCCTACGCCAACCAGCGTCAGGACGCTCTACGCAACCAGATTAAAGGGAAGCCCGCGCAGACTTACACCCGCCCGCAGCGCTGGATCTTTGGGGAAAATTCCAAGGTCTACAACTACGATCTCTTCGAGCCCACCCAAAAGCTCTTCGGCGGCCTCAGCGTCATCGAGCTCGATCCCATCACCTTTCAAATGAAGCGCCGCGTCTTCGCCACCCGCGCGCAATGGCTGGACACCGAAAAATCCTGGGTCCTCGAATCCGGCTGGATTCGCGACTTCTCCGAATCGTCCGTCGAGAAATACACGCCCTTCAAAATCACTTCGCTGCCCGAACTCGTCGAGCCGCCTTCCTATTTCAACCGCGAAGTCATTCAGGCCTTCCAGATGAGCTGGCGCGACCTCCGCCATTACATCGACGGCCTGCAGAATGCCGGCTTCGACGTCTCTTCCCTCACCGTCCAGTGGCACAAGAAAATTGCTTACCCGCTCATCGCCCCCATCAGCATGTTGCTCGCAATCCCCTTCGCCATCCTCGTCGGTAGCCGCGGCGCCATCGGCGGGATCGCTCTCGGCGTGGCTATCGGCATCGGCTACTGGGCCATCGCCGCGCTCTTCGAAGCCATGGGCGGCATCGGCCAACTCCCTCCCATGCTCGCCGCCTGGTCCCCCGACCTCATCTTCTTCTTCTTCGGTCTCTACTTCTTCCTAAAAATGCCCACGTAGCATAGGCTTCCGCCTGTGCGCCTGGGGTTTCTTGGCTTTGGAATACCCCCATACGTCACTCTTTGGCTCTTTTCGATCTCCGGTACCGTTGCCAAACTTCGCGCCCCGCCCTTAACCTATTCGCGTTGTGACCATGGCTCCCAAAACCAGGTTCACGTTGCTCATGCTGGGTTTGGCACTTCCTTACCTCGCCTTTGCGCTCTATTTCGCAATCGCTGCCACTCCAGAGACTGCCCACCCTTTTCCATCATGGTTCCCTTGGGTGGCGTTGACCTACATGCTGGGCAGCATGATTCTCGCTTCCGTTCTCGGCCCTAGAATCTTCCGTGATGCTCCTCACCCGCCGTCGACTCCCCAGAATCGCTTTTACCTTCAGATCGCTAAGGGCTGGTCTCTCTATTTGGTATTTGTATGGTCTTGCCTGTTCATCTATGGCAGCTACAAGACGCTAAAGGGTGAACTTCGCGTTGAGCGCGCCATCCCTGCAGGAGTCATCCTCCTTGCCTTCATCGCTATTTTTGCCCAGTCCATTCGAAGAATGTACGCTGCCGAAAACCAGATCCAGCCCTACCCACCACCCCACCTTCTCGGTGCCGGCGATCCGTCAACTCCGGGTAGAACCCCTCAGGCATTGTCCGGCCGGGACCGTAACCTCCTCATCGTGCTCGCCGTTTTGGCCGCAATTCTTTGGCTTCTCGCCCATTTGTGATCCTCTCAATCGCCGCTCCATCCTGGCCTGGGGAATTCACGAGGGTGCGGAGGCTCTTTCACTTCCATGCCTCCTGATCGCTGTTATCTGCTGGCTGCGGTCCTCTTTTCCCCCGCATTAAAACAATCTAACTCCATTGGTACTTGACTTCCCCTCGCACAGGCCTATCCTCAGATTACCCCCCCCCTAAATTCTGAATAGTTCGCGTGGCCTCTCCCTCGCGCCAGGAGAGTCACATGCAAAAGCTCGAAAAACGTACCAGTCCGCGTCAATCGCTTCAAATTCCCATCCGCTTTCATTCCATGGAGGTGGGTTCGAATGAACCAGAAATTGCTTCCGAGACTTCCAACATCTCCCGCTCCGGCATCTTCATACTCTGCCCGCTGTCCCTGGGAGTTGGAACACATCTGGCCTTAACCCTGCGTGTTCCCACGTATCTTTCCGGCAGCGCCCGCTCCGATGTGCACTGCTCCGGCCGCGTCGTCCACGAACGCCACCTCCCCAACGGCGACATTGGCTACGGCATCCAGTTCGAGCAGGTGCTTACATTTCAACAAGCCTCTCTCACCCGTTCCGCGCCGGTCGCCTCTTCCGCCTGAGCCGCCGCCACCCCTTCCCTTTCTTCGCGGCGTGAAGAGCTTTAGTTTTTAGTTGAAACTTATTAGTCTCGGACTGTCAGCTCCAGGTCGTAAGCTGCTGGCTGTCGTCTGGTCGTTCCTTGCTCTTCGCCTCCTGTTATCTGATCGCTGTTATCTGTTATCAGTTTTTATTCCTTCCCCAACTTCCAAAGAATCTTCCTCACCATCCCCAGCAAAACTTCCGCGTCCGTCGCCTCCATCGAAAACTGCCGCAGCATCCGCCGCAACTTCTCCTCCGCCTTAGCCTCCCCGCGCGGCGCAATGTACCCGCTCTTTCGCAGCGCCTCCAACAATGCCTCCCCAATCCGCTCCACCGTCTCCATCTCCGCAAACGCTTTCTTCCCCAAGTTCTTCGACGGATCGCCAGCACCCAAGCGAATGCTCCCGCTCGATTTCTCCTTTCCTTTACTTCCTTTCCCTCCTTTACTTCCTCTACCTCCTAATTCATACATCACCACCGCCGCCGCCTGCCCCAAATTCATCGACCGGTGCTCCACCCGAGTCGGAATCCTCATCAACCAATGGCAATAACTCAAATCTTCATTCGACAATCCCCACTTCTCCGACCCGAACAACACCGCCACCCGCCCCGTCTCCATCCGTTTCCCAATCAACTCCGCCGCCTCCGGCAATACGCGCAACGGATGCTTCACCTCGCGATTCCCCACCGCCGTCGTTCCCACCACCAGCGCGCAATCCGCCACCGCCTCCGCCACGGTCGCAAATTCCTTCGCCCCCGCCATCACGGCGCCCGCGCCCACCGCCGACCGCGCCTCCCGCCACGCCTTCTCGTACGGCCGCACCGCCCGCAACTCCATCGCCCCAAAATTGCTCATCGCCCGCGCCACCGCCCCCAAATTCAGCGGATTCCGCGTCCCCACCACCACCACGCACAAATTTTTCATTTACTCACTCTCGGTTCCGCAGTCTAAGCCATCTGCTGTCCCAAAACCACACACGTACTCACAGGGCGCCCCAACCACGCCGAGATTTCCCGCTCCTGAAATTGTCAGTGGAATGAAACTACGAAATCTTCACCGCAACCCGCTGCCTGTTTTCCGTCATCCGCCAGCCCCAAACACTGAGCTGTGAACTGTAGGCTGTTGGCTATCGGCTAATGGCTGCCTCTTCTACCGCTCCACGCTCTTCGCCACAAACGCCCGCTTCATCGGCTTGGCTCCCGCCGCGGGAAACGCCATGCTCCAGAAATTCCCTTCCGCGCACAGCAGCTCAAACGCTCCTTGCAGCTTCCCATCCTTCGCCAATCGCACCGACACAACACGGCACGTCGCCGTCCGCCGGTTGAATTCATTCAGCAATTCAAATCGCTGCCCCACCGCCAGCGGCGATTCCAGCAGGATCACCCCGCCGTGCGCGCTCACCGAAATTGTGTGCGTTGAAAATGTGGACTCTTCCTTCCGCTCATCCACCCAGGACACCACCATCTGGATCGACACCGCGGCCCGCGCCGTTCTCCGCCGTTCAATACTCCGACAATGCAAGATCGCCATGTGACTCTCCTCAGCTTGCCGTTCCCGGTGTTCTCTTTAACTTCTTGCCGCCATTGCGGATTTCCAGGCCTTCACGCGTGTCGCAACCCAGCTCAGCCGGGCAAATCCCAGCGTCGACACCACGAGCACGAACGCGTTCCACACTGCATCCATCCTAGGGATTTCCCCCGCCCCGGCGAATAGCAGACCCGTACCAATTCCACCCCCCTGTTTCTAGTACTCCTCTCCCAGCACTCCACCCCCGCCTTTCCTCCCGCAGCACAGTAGCCCTTTAGTACAATAGCCTCCCCGTACCCTATTCCTTATGCTCTCCTCATGTTCCGCAAACCTGCTCGTAAGCCCTTGGGAATGCCCGCTTTCCTCGTCACCGTGGTTTTGACCCTTTCCGCCTCTTCCTGCGGCCACACCGAAGCGTCCCTACCTCCCGCCTCCCCCGACGTGGTCATGCAATCGATTCGTGATTACGGCCGCAGCCACCAGGCCTTGCTCATCCCGGGCACCTCCCAGAAACCAGACCAATCCGACTTCGCCTACTCGGCGCACATCCGAAGCATCCTGGTTGAAGAGGACTTCGCCCAACTGGAAAAGATCGCCCAGCAGAACCGCGTCGAAAAGGGCCGGCTCCTCGGAGGTGTATGGAAGGTGTTTGCTTTTTACCAAGGGACCGGCGCGCCTGCCAGTTACGGCACGCCCACCGAAGCGGACTGGCAGCGCCACATTTCCACATTAAAAAAATGGATCGCGGCCTACCCAAAGTCCACCGCCGCTCGGCTTTCCCTCGCCTACCTTAATGTGAATTACTCCTGGGTCGCTCGTGGTAGTGGCTTTGCCGATTCCGTCTCCGACGCTCAATGGAAACTCTTCCGCCAACGAAACGCGGAAGCAAAGTCCCTCCTCCTCGAGGCCGGTTCATTCAATGATAAAGATCCCTTCTGGTTTCAAGTCATGCAGTTGGTTTGTCACAATGAGGGCTGGGACAAAGCCCAGGCGCGTGAGCTATTCGACCAGGCTGTCGCCTTCGAACCCGGCTACTACCACTACTACATCGAATATTCCCGCTATCTTTTGCCGCAGTGGTACGGCCAACCCGGGGACATCCAGGCTTTCGCTGACGAAATCTCCAGCCGCGTGCCGGATCCCGACGGCTCCATGTTTTACTTCTGGATCCTCGCCAACCGCGCCTGTTACTGCCAACAACCTATGGAGGAGCTCCGACACGCATCCTATGAAAAACTCTACAAGGGCTACTCCAGCATCGTCAGCCTCTACGGCGCTTCTAACTTAAACGCCAACCGCTTTGCCTTCATGGCCACCACTTTTCTCGACCAGCCCGCCGCCCGCGACGCCTTCGCCAACATTACCCAGATGGACCAGAGCATCTGGACCTACCAGTCCATCTACGACGACTCCCACGAGTGGGCCACTTCCCCCTAACCCAACTCGTTCTGCCTGCTTCTCCCTTCTATCTGTTTAGGCTCGATGCGAATCCCCCCTCCAGAAATCATTTTATGACTGCGATGGTTCTCTAAAGGGGTAGGATATTAGCGGAGGCAAACTTCATGGCACTCGACTGGGCGCAATGCCCCGCTGTCGAAAGCGTCCCCGGCAAGCTGAGTGGCGCATGGGTGTTCCGCGGGACGCGCATGCCCGTGGCCACCATCTTCGAAAACCTTGAAGACGGTTTGACCATCGACGAAATCATCGAACAATTTGACGTCACCCGCGAACAAATTGCCGCCGTCCTGGATTTCGCCGCTCGCAGCCTCGAAGCTCCAGTCTCTCGCTGATGCTCATCCTTTTTGACCAGGGCACACCCCGAGGCATCGCCCGAGCACTTCCGGGCCACGTCGTAAGAGAAGCGCGCACCGAGGGCTGGGATACTTTAGCTAACGGTGAATTGCTAAGCGCCGCCGAGGCTGCTGGATTTCAGCTGTTCCTAACCACCGATAAAAACATCGAGTACCAACAAAATCCGAGCAATCGAAAAATCGCGATTGTCGTCCTGGGCAAGGCCCGCTGGCGTCTTATTCGTCCAAAACTTCCCGATATTGTCGCTGCCGTGAATGCTGCCACGCCCGGCAGCATCGCCTTTGTGGAGATCCCCGAAGGTCACTGAAGCGTCATTCTCTGCTCGGCTAAGTTCTCTCCGTTCTCTGTCAACTCTGCGGCCCCTCTATGACCTCTGCGGTAAGTTTTTCTCCTTTCTTCCATCCTCCCCTCCATTTTTTCCTGTTTTCCATTCCATGCTATGCTTCCCGCGGTTTTCCGCATCCCAGTCCGAGGCAGACCATGCTCGCTCCTGACGATCCCGACTCCACACAACTTCCTCCGGATGACGCACAGCCCACTTCCCCCAACTCAAATTCCTCTTCAACCCCCGATCCTCTCCTGACCGCCGACGATTCTTCCTCCTCATCGCAGCCATCCACCTCCACCTCCAAAACCATCGGCCCCTATCGCCTCGTCCGCATCCTCGGCGAAGGCGGCATGGGCCAGGTCTGGCTCGCCGAGCAGACCGCTCCCCTCCAGCGCCTCGTCGCCATCAAACTCATCCGCGCAGGAGTCTCCGACAACGTCCTCCTCGAACGCTTCGAATCCGAGCGCCAGGCCCTCGCCCGCATGAACCACCCCGCCATCGCCAAAGTCTTCGACGCCGGCGCCGCTCCCGACGGCACTCCCTACTTCGTCATGGAGTACGTCCCCGGCATCCCCATCACTCTCTACTGCGATCAAAAGCGCCTCTCCATTCCCGACCGCCTCGCCCTCTTCGTCAAGGTCTGCGAAGGCGTCCAGCACGCCCACCAGAAAGCCATCATCCATCGCGACCTGAAACCCGCCAACATCCTGGTCACCGAACTCGACGGCAAACCCGCGCCCCACATCATCGATTTCGGCATCGCCAAAGCCATCGCCGAACGCGATTCCCTCGCCACCATGTTCACCCGCGCCGGCAACTTTATCGGCACCCCCGCCTACATGAGTCCCGAGCAGGCCGACCCCGAGGTCCGCGACATTGACACTCGCACCGACGTCTACTCCCTCGCCGTCATCCTCTACGAACTCCTCACCGGCACCCTGCCTTTCGATCCTACCCAATGGCGCAGCGAAGTTGTGCAGGAAGCCCTCAAACGACTCCGCGACGTGGATCCTCCACTCCCCAGCATCCAGTTCGCCAAGAAAACCACCGCGCAACATGACACCGCCACGCAAACCGCGCGCCTCCGCAACACCGATCCGCACGAACTCGTCAGCCAACTGCGCGGCGATCTCGACTGGATCACCATGAAGGCGCTGGAAAAAGATCGCGCCCGCCGCTACGGCACCCCCAGCGAACTGGCCGGCGACATCCACAACTTCCTCAACAACCAACCGGTCACCGCGCGCCCCGCCAGCGCCACCTATCGCTTCCAGAAATATGTCCGCCGCCATCGCCTCGCTGTCTCCGTCGCCACCGCTGGCATCGTTCTCCTCATCGCCTTCGCTGTCATGCAAGCCGTCCAGATTCACCGCATCACCGCGGAGCGCGACCGCACCGCCCGCGAACGCGATCGCGCCAACCGCATCGCCGACTTCATGACCAAGATGTTCAAGGTCTCCGACCCCAGCGAATCCCGCGGCAACTCCATCACCGCCCGCGAAGTCCTCGACAAAGCCTCCAAGCAGATCGATACCGGCCTGGCCAAAGATCCCGAGATGCAAGCCCAGATGATGCATGCCATGGGCGAGGTCTACTACAACATTGGCTTATATAAGGAAGCGGAGTCTCTGCTCCGCCGCGCCATGGATATCCGCTCCCGCGTCCTCGGCCCCCAGAGCCGCGAAGCCCTCGACTCCATGAGTTCCCTCGCGCAGGTCCTCACCGACGAGTCGCAGCTCCCCGAAGCCGAAAAACTCGCCCGCCAATCCTATATTGTGGCGCGCACATCACTCGGGCGCGGCGATCCGGACACTCTTCTCAACGGCCTGGCGCTCACCGCGCTGCTGCTCGACCTGAGCCGCTTCCCGGAATGCGAAGCGGTGCTCGATGAAATGTCAGCCAGCGTTGACCAGGTGAAAGATCCCGACTTGCGCTCCAGCATCGCCGCGCGCATGCAAACCAACTTCGCCATCGCCTACGCCTATCAGGGAAAATCCGCCGATGCCGAAAAATCCTTTCGCGCCGTTTATGAACTGCACCTGAAAAGGTACGGGCCCGACCATCCTGCCACCCTCAACGCGCTCACGAATGTCGCCAACACCCTGCTCCAGCAGGACAAGTACACCGACGCCGAAACGCTCTACAAGCAGGTCCTCGATACCGAACGCCGCGTTCTCGGCCCCGAACATCCCACCACCCTGCTGGTCATGGGCAATCTGGGGCTCGCTTACTTGAATGAAAAACGCTACCCGGAAGCCGAAACCCTCTACCGCCAGCTGCTCGAACTCAAAACCCGCGTCGTTGGTCCAGACAATCGCCAGACGCTGGTCGCCAAATCCGCCTACGGCGATGTTCTGTTGCAGGAAAATAAACTTCCCGAAGCGGAAAAAATCATGCGGGAAGCCCTGGAGAGCGAACGGCGCGTTCTCGGCCCCGACCATACCGATACCCTGGCGACCTCCAACGCTCTCGGCCGCATCCTTGAAAAACAGCGCCGCTATCCCGAGGCCGAATCTGTATTTCTTGATACCCTCGCGCGCCGCACCAAAGCCTCCGGCGCCAAACATCCCGACGTGGCCGAATCCGAATTCAACCTCGCCGGCCTGTACGCCCTCGAAGGCAAGCCCGACGCCGCCTTCCTGCACCTCGATCGCTCCCTGGCCGACCACCCCAAGCCCGGCCTTTACTCGTCCCTCGACACCGAGCAGCCCTTCACTTCGCTCCACTCCGACCCGCGCTTCCCAGCCATCCTGGCCCGCGCCAAACAACTTTCTAACGCCGCGCCATAACGCGGTAGCCCTGTGACACAGCGATTCCTGCTCGCCCTAAGTCTTGAAGGGGCTGTGCTCTTGGGTTCCTCTTCCCTCGGACCTCTGCGGCCTCCCTGCTACCTCTGCGGCAAATTCTTGCTCTTCCGTTCCCAAATCCGCGCCTCGTCCAAAGTTCTCCACTTATTCACCAAACTGCTCTGCGCTGCCATCCGGCCCGTGATGAGCTACCCTCATTGGCTGACGTCTGCTTCGCGGTGATCACCTGCAGCGGTGCGCGGGCAACAGCGACCCAGCACCAAACGGTTGTGGCAGACACAAAAGCTAAGTAGTATCTGGAAACCAGATCATCTGGGTTGACCCGCCATCCCCCAGAAAGCGTGCGGGTGCTGCATCTGGTGAATTGCAGTTCAGGAGAATTTCCGTTTCGCAGACGTGTGTGGGCCCCGGGAGAATAATCATGAAACCAAACGTATGGACTGGCATGTTGGCAGGAATGTTGTTGGGAGGCCTTTGCGTTCTGGCGGTGGCCAAGCCGTACCAAAAGACGCTGGCCCAGGAGTCGTCTGCCAATTCGCAGTCTTCGCTGGTCATGGGCCAGATCGCCTCGGACCAGGATATTGATCTTATGCGCCAGGATTTGCGCAACAAGAAACGCCAGATCATTGCCGACAATTTGCCCCTTTCCGATGCCGAAGCGGAAAAGTTCTGGCCCATCTATCAGCATTACATCAATGAGCTGAAGCAAATTAATGACCAAAAGTACGCCTTGCTGAAAAACTACGCGCAGTCCTGGGGAGACATGTCCAATCAGGACGCCCTCATCTATACCCGCCGCTGGCTGGAGGTCGATCAGGAGGCGCAGGCGCTTCGTTCCCAGTACGTGCCCGTGGTCAGCCAGGTCTTAAGCGGCAAAGGCACAGCCACCTTCTTTCAATTGGATCGCCGCCTCAGCATGATGATCGATGTGCAAATCTCTTCGCAAATCCCCCTGGTGCAAGGCAAGAAGAACTAGCGAGCCAAGCCCCGCGAGCTACGAATCGCCGCAATCGCTTTGTCCAGCATCTGTCCCGCCGCAATAACGCACTCCGCCCTCCAAGCAATTTCGACGCGGTACCAACCTGATCGCGGCCTCGCTATTCGGGACTTTGAGTTCTTTATACGTTCGACTAGACTACCCGTCATGCAAGCTAGTAGCCGAGAAAAGTCCGAGGTTCGTGCCCTGGGAAACCAATAATGTTCCGCAAAAGCCTGGCAATCGTCACGATCCTCCTCGCCCTAACCGCTGACATCTCGAAAGCGGACGTATCAATGACCCAGCATGGAAAACGAGTCGGGCCCCCTTCCGCAGAATGGACAAGAACACTTCGGATTAAGGGGCTTAAAATGCGCATCGACACCATGAGGAATGGGGGCGACTTTATCACCATCTACGACCTAAGTAATGGCAAGGGGTATCAATTGTACCCGGAACGCAAAGAGGCCCTCGTCTTTGACCTTAAATCGGCAAGCGGCCCCCCAAGCGGAATCTCGCCCGATGAATTTAAGCGCTCAATCAAGGAAACCGGAAAGAAAAAAGAAATCGGAGGCATGAGTTGTAGCGAGTACAAATTAGACAGGCTTGAGTCGGCTTCCGACCCGCGCTACGGGATAGGCACCATGATGAATATCAGCGGAAAATTTTGTGTATCGCAAACGATCCCCGAAGGCATCGAGGTCGCAAGCTTCGTTCATGAGGCCATGAAGCGCGGATACAGGGTGGCCACCAGTGCGTTGAGCCCCACGCAATCCCCGATTGGATCTTATTTTTTGGACCAACAACCGAATATGTTGGTCGTCGGCTCGACTATCGAAACCAGAATCAGAAATACTTTCCCTAACATGAATCCGGAACCCATGGCCACTATTACAGACACTTGGACGACTGCTGAGATAAAATCAGATCCGATTCCGGATGAAGATTTTCAGATTCCAACTGATTGGAAGCAGACGATGCAAAGCAATTTTAGATGAACCACGTTCCGATGTCGGATTACCGGTAACCCGGTTTCTAATGTGCACCCGCCCAACAACGGCCAATCGGAAACTGGCCCGCGACCCTCGCTCAATGCCTTCCGCGTTCGCCACAAGGCACACCCCTTCGCAACAGGTACCCCCGGCCAGTTGTAATTTCCAAGGCACTATTGAATAATTAGCACCTTTCAACACTAAGGACCGGCTACCCGCTAATGGAAAAAATCGTCATCGGGTCTGGCGAGATTTCCGCAGTCGCACCGCCTTCGCCCGATCAGCCGCCCCGCCTGGAGCCCAAGCTTCCGCCGCCGGTTCCCCTGTGGGCAAAACTCGCGCTAATCCCGCTGGTTTTCGTTCTGCCCATCCTGTGCATCGTCACGCTGATCGTGCGCGTGGCCATGCGCGGCCTCCCGCCGCGCACCCGCTTTGCCTGGCTTTCCTATCTCTCCACCCTGATGATCATCAGCGGCATCCTCACCTCCGTCGCCGCCGTCTTGTCCGTCGCCTTCGTTCCCCTCCCCGCCATCGTCAGCCAAAGCCTCAGCGAACTCGACGCCAAAAGCGTCTTCCCCGCGCTGCCCTCGGCCTTTCCGATGTCCACCAAGGAAATTTCCGAAGAGTTGAAGCCGCTCGTCGCCGTCATCACGCCCGGGCGGCGCACCTGGTTCAACCACAATGAAGTTCCCTCCAACGGCTTCGGCGCCGGCGTCCTTCTTGAAGCCACTCCCAAAGGCTACCTTCTCGTCACCGCGCGGCACGTCATTGACGAATCCGCCTTCCAACGCGGCAGCGCCCGCGCGCTCGTCGCCATGGCCTCCGGCACCTGGGCCGGCGCCGACGTCATCGCCCGCCACAAAAATCTCGATCTCTGCCTGATCTGGCTGCCGCGCGAATCCGGTAACGGCGAATTCGTGCAGCCCGTCGAGCCCAAAAAAGAGATCAGCGAAGGCGAAAACATTTACGTCATCGGGCATCCCCAGGGCCTGCGCTTCACGCTCAGCACCGGCATCATCTCTCGCACCGACAACGACACCCTGCAGATGACCGCTCCCGTCAGCCCCGGCAACAGCGGCGGCCCGGTTTACGACGACCGTGGCAACCTCCTCGGCGTGGTCACTTCCATGATTGACCGCAACCTCAGCCCCAACGCCGAAAATCTCAACTTCGCCGTGCGCGCCGACGCCGTCCTCGATCCCGACAACTGGGAATTCTCCGCCAACGGCCGCAAGCATCTCGACGACTTTTTAGCCGCCGCAGCAAAGAAAGCTCCGAAATAATTTCGCCCCTGGGGGACACCGCTTCATGGCCACGATCAACGTCACCGTCTACGACTCCACGGAAAACAAGCGTGTCCCCGTGGAGCTCCCCGACGATGCTCCCTGCAACAAAATCATCGCCGTGCTGATTCAAAAGCTGCGGCTGCCCACCAACGGTCCCGATGGCGCGCCGCTCAGCTATAAATTCCATCACAAAAATTCCGGCCGCCAGATTCAGGACACGCAAACCCTCGCCGAAGCCCAGGTGCAGGACGGCGACATCCTTCGCCTGCAACCGGAGATCACCGCGGGCTGAGCCCGCCGCGCCCCCATGGCCACCATCTCCAAAAGCGATCTGCACGAGGACCGCTTCAGCCGTCTGAGGCTCATCCCCTGGTGGGATCAGGAAAAACTTGCCGCCGCGCGCGTGCTGGTCATCGGCGCGGGCGCGCTGGGCAACGAAATCCTGAAAAATCTCGCGCTGCTCGGCGTCCGCCACGTGGTGATCGTGGATATGGACAAGATTGACGAGTCCAATCTTTCGCGCACGATTCTTTTTCGCGAGAGCGACATCGACGATTACAAAGTCAACGCCGCCGCTGCCGCTTATCTTTCCATCGCGCCCGATGCCCTGCTGCAGCCCATCGTCGCCAATGTCACCCGCGTTTGCGGCCTCGGCCTCTTCGCTTCTTGCGATCTGATCCTCGCCGGCCTCGACAATCGCGAAGCCCGCCTGTGGATCAACCGCGCCGCCTGGAAAGTCAATCGCCCGTGGATCGATGGCGCCATCGAAGGCATCAACGGCGTGGCCCGCGTCTTTCTTCCCGGCGCCGCGCCCTGCTACGAATGCACGCTCGGCGAAGTGGACTGGGCCATCCTCGAACGCCGCATGTCCTGCAACCTGCTGGCCCACGAAGAAGTCGCCGAGGGAAAAGTTCCCACCACGCCCACCATCTCTTCCATCATCGCCGGCATTCAAGTCCAGGAAGCCGTGAAACTTCTCCACGGCCTGCCCACGCTTTCCGGCCAGGGCTTCGTCTTCGAGGGCCTGCACCACACTTCCTATCGCGTCGAATACACCGTGAATCCCGATTGCATGAGCCACTATACCCTGCCCTCGATCGTCTCCCTCCCGCAACGCTCCGACGAACTCACGCTCCATCAACTCTGGCAGCGCGCCTCCAACGATCTTTCCTCCAGCGAACTGACGCTCGAATTCAGCCGTGACGTCCTCCACAAATTCGTCTGCCCCCACTGCCACGCCGAGCAAATTCTCTTCGTCCCCGTCGGCTCGCTCCATTACGACGACGGCCGCTGCCCCGCCGACGGCCACATGCGCATCGTTCACGCGCTGCACAGCTACGACGGCCATGCGGATTTCGGCTCGCGCAAACTCAGCCAACTCGGCCTTCCGCTCTTCGACATCTTCACCGCGCGCACCGCCGCCCGCGAAATCGGCTACCTCCTCGCCGGTGATGCCCCGGAAGTGCTTGGCCTGTTGGCCCCAGGCGGCGCGTGATGTCCAAGCCCGGCAAAGACAAACACGTCAGCATCCGCATCGGCACGGAAGTGGCGCGCCAGATTCGCCAGCACGCCCGCTCCAATCTCAAGACCGAAGTCTGCGGCGTGCTCATCGGCGGCTTTGAAGACGGCCTCACCCACGTTCGCGCGTGCATCGCCGGCGTCAACGCCGCGCAGGGCGGCGCGCATGTAACTTTCACACAAGACACCTGGGAACACATTTACAAAATCAAGGACCGCGACTTTCCCGACGAGCGCATCGTCGGCTGGTATCACTCGCATCCCGGCTTCGGCATCTTTCTCTCCGACCACGACACCTTCATCCACAAAAACTTTTTCTCCGCTCCCGAGCAGATCGCCTGGGTCTTCGATCCCCACTCCGACGAAGAGGGCTGCTTCGGCTGGCACGGCTCGCGGCTCGAACGCATCCCGCGTTTTTCGTTCGCCGACGCCCATGGCGGTGAACCTGCCAACGCCACCAACAAACCGGAGCCTCTCCTCGCAAGCGAAACCGACGCCGACTGGGAAGACGTTCCGTCCCGCGACAACGAGAGCGATGCTGGCAAAAGCAAAAACAGCGACGAGGACCTCTCCAAACTCGCCAACATCGTCTCCACTTTTTTCTCGCACCTCGCTGTGCTCTTCATCGGCGGCCTGCTGGTCTGGTATTTTCTGCCGCACATCGTCGTGATGCCCGTTCCCGTCGATCCGCAAACCGGGCGGCCCTTGAAGGAATTCATGGACCGCAAGTTCCTCGATTCCCTTTCGCAAGATTCCCACGCCGCGCCGGGCAATCCGCCGTCGTCGGCGCCGCCTGCTTCTCCCGACACCAGCGCGCCGCAGACAAAGAGGGACGATGGCCACCAGTAACAACAAAGAACCCCTGCGCATCACCGCCGAGGATCTCGCCAGCGTGGTCATCCCCGTGGACGCGCCCGCGCCCGCCGCCATCTCCGCCGATGGCTCGCCCGCGAAATCCTACGGCACCATCAACGACGCCGCCGACAAAGCTCCCGTAACTCCCGAAGAACGCGGCAGCGTGCTCCTCCAGGGCTGGTTCTATCTTGGCGCGGCCGGATTTCTTGGCGCGATGCTCGGCTGGGGACTCTGCGAACCTGGTTTCGTGGACGGTGCCGGCGCCACCCGCTGGGGCAATATTTTGTTGCTGCCCTCCATCATCACTTTCATGTGCATCGGCTTCGGCATCTCGGAAAGCATTGTCGAGCGCTCCCTCGCCAAAGCTTTTCTTCGCGGCGTGCTCGCTCTTCCTCTCGGCATCATCCTCGGTTTTATTTTTGAAATCATGGCCAACATGATTTACAACCTGGGCCTCGGCATCTGCGCGCAGATGGGCGTGCTCTCTTACCGCAATCCCGCCGCGTGGATCGCCCGCGGCATCGCCTGGGCGGTTTTCGGCGCGGCCGGCGGCATCATCTACGGCATCGTCGGGCAATCTTTTAAGAAAGCGAAATACGGCGTCATCGGCGGGCTGCTGGGCGCGGGCCTCGGCGGCGTCATCTTCGATCCCATCGCCATGGCCACCAAGGGTGGCAGCCTCAGCCGCGCCGTCGGCTTCGCGTTGGTGGGCATCGCCACCGGCGTGGCCATGGGCCTGGTGGAAAGCGCGCTGAAAGATCGCTGGCTGTACGTCACCGCTGGGCCGCTCGCCGGGAAACAATTTATTTTGTACAAGCAGCTCAGCACCATCGGCAGCCAGCAGCAGTCGGACATCTACCTCTTCAAGGATCCTTCGATCTTGCCGCAGCACGCGGCCATCGCCGTCAGCGGCTCGCGCGTGCAAATCAAGGCCCTCGGCCCGACGTTCATCGGCGGCAGCCCCGTCAGCACCCGCGTCCTGCAGGACGGCGACCTGCTGCAAATCGGCCGCTACGCCTTCCGCTACAAGGAGCGCCACCGCTCATGAGCGCCGCCGTCTGCCCTTATTGCCGCGCGCCGATCGAACCCGATTCCGGCGAGCAGATGCTGTGCACCGGCTGCGGCACGCCGCATCACGCCGATTGCTACGCGGAAAATGGCGGCTGCACCGTTTTCGGCTGCAGCGCCGCTCCCGCCGAGGAGCCCAAGCTGCGGCTTTCCGGCGGCGATTTCGCCAATGCTGGAGCGCCTCTGCGTCCCGCGGCCGGCGTCGCGCCCGGCGCGCTCGGTGCGGCTTTGCAAAACGCCGTAGCCACGCCGGCGCCGCCTCCTGCTGCGAAAGCCAAAGCTCCGCCGCCCCCTCTACCGGCGAGTTCTGTTGCGCCGCAAGTTTCGCGCCCCGCGCCGCGCATCGGAGTCGGCAGCATGTTCTTCGATGCGCCGCCCGTGCCCGTTCCGGCCCAGGCCGCCGCGCCGTCCTTCGACTTCGATCTCGCACCCGATCCCAACGCCAAAAATCGCAGCACCTTCATCGTCCTCGGCGCGCTGCTCGGCAGCTTTGGTGCGCACAATTTTTACGCCGGCTACACGCGCAAAGCCGTCATGCAGCTTTGCCTCACCGTTTTCAGCCTGGGGTTCGCTGGAATCATGAGCTGGGTGTGGGCCGTCATTGATGTTTGCACCGTGGACCGCGACAGTCAGGGAATCCGATTCAAGTCCTAGGATAAAGCGCTGATGGATTACTTCGTCCAACGCGGTGAAGAAAAGTATGGCCCGTATTCGCTTGCGGAAATGCAGGAGTACGCCCAAGCCGGGCGCATCCTGCCCACCGATCTGGCCAAAAGCGAAGGCCTCGCGGACTGGGTTCCCGTCTCCCAGATTCTCGGAAATATTCCCGCGCCCCGCGCCGTTCCGGTGGCTGTGGCTCCGCCGGTCGAAACCGTGCCGCTTCCTCCCAACCTTCCTTGGTGGGTCCTGCTGCTCATCACGATTCTCGGGCAATTCCTGGGGATTCTGGGGCTGCTATTCAATTGGGTCTGGGTCATATTGCTGGCCAATTGGGCCCGCCGCCTGAGCGGCAATAACAAGGCCATGGTGCTGGTCGCCATGTATCCGGCCGGCTTTCTCGCGGGGATATTCAGTTTCGGGTTTGCCGCCGCGCAGCACAGTTCCGGAACGATGGCTATCGGCGGCGTACTCATCTTCGCCGGCCTCATCGCGTATATCGTCGGGATTTTCAAAATCCGCGAAGCCATGGAGGACTATTACAACTCGCGGGAAAACATCGCGCTCACCTTAAGCGGCGTTATGACCTTTTTTTTCAGCCTCATCTATTTGCAGTACCATATCAATCGCATCGCCCGGTGGAAGCAAACCGGCATTCTCACCTGAAACCGAGGCCCGCAAACTCCGATGCCTTCGCCACGCACCCGCCGCCTGCTTCTGGACCATCAGACGCTCACCGCGCGTCTCGCCGCGTGGCCGCTGATTCAAATCACCGGCACCGCGGGCATGCCTCCTGAAATTTACCGCTTCACTTACAACTTGCGCGGTTTGTATGTCGCTCCCAACGGCGACATCCTCGAGCGCGCCGTTCATGTCCTCGAAGTCAATCTTTCCCTCGGCTATCCGCGGCGCGCTCCGCAGTGCCGCATGCTCACTCCGGTCTTCCATCCCAACTTTGACGACTCGATGGTCTGCATCGGCGACTTCTGGGCGGCTTCCGAAGGCCTCGACGACCTCATCATCCGCATCGGCCGCATGATCACCTATCAGGAATTCAACACCAAGAGCCCTCTCAACGGTCTGGCCGCCAAATGGGCCGCGCAAAATTCTTCTCTGCTCCCGATTGATCCGAGAAACATTTCTCCCCCTGCCGCCCAGCCGCCCGATCCGGCCGCCGAATCCGCCCCCGCCAACGAAGTGCCGCTGCAACCTATACTTGCGCCCGCTGTCACCAGGCCAGCCGATCCCAACCCAATGCCGGAACCGTCTCCGGCCTCACCCCAGGATCCTTGGTCCGAAAAGATCACTCTCGCCTAAGTCCCAGTACCCCATTCATGTGGCAAGCTTTTTATCCTTTATTTCACTTGGAGACCCCACCCGATTTGCATTAGAGTCACCCTGTCGTGCCAGTTCCTGAAGAGTAGACATGGCTTCCACTACGTTTCAGCCGCCCAGGCGGAAGTCCCTCACACTCAGCCTCACCTGGCTGCTCACTGGTGCTTTGTTCCTGGTCACGGGCGAAAATATCTGGCTGGACCCGTGGCTCAGGGCGCGCTTCCCCGATTTTCCCTCGCTCGCGCCGGAGCCGCCCAGCGTTTTGTGGATTCTGACCTTTGCCGCCATCAGCATCGTCTGCGCGGTTTTAATTGTTGGCCAGGTTCTGCTGATGCGCCGCCCGGGCGTCTCTCGCAACTCCAAAATTGTCGCCGGAGCTTTTGTCATCGCCGCGCTGCTGCTTTCGGTGATGTGGTTCCGCGTCACCAGCGGTTTGGCCCCCGCTCCCCAAGTGTTGTTATTCCAGAAACCCCACACCGTGAAACTTACCTGGAACCCCAGCACCACTCCGAACGTCAGCTACAACATCTATCGAGTTAACAATGCCACCGGCATATCGGAGAATCTGAACGCAAATCCGGTCACCGGATTAACCTTCACGGACCAGCACCCGGTCTATGGCGCATCGTACACCTACTACGCCACCGCCGTCGCCAACGATCCCGCCAAGAGCGAGAGCGCCCGCTCCAATCCCGCGCCTGCGACCATCCCGACGTCCTAAAGCGCTCGTGCCTTTGTGGAGACCGCCTTCTGAGACGGTGTACCCTTCCTCTCACCTCTTCCCCAAAAACCGCAGGCGCCCGGTGAACGCGCGGCCCTGCCCGCCGGAAAAAATCAAATAACCCGGCGTGACTCCCATGGCATCGATATTATTCACCACCACATTCGGATTCTGCCGGTCCGTCAGATTGATTACCGAGCCGCGCACCGCAAACAGATATTTCCGGAACCGAAATTTCTTTTCTAGGCTGATGTTGAGGCTCGCATACGAAGGAAATCGCTTGCTGTTTGGCGCGCCAACCAGGAACTGCTGCTGGTTCACAACGCTGAAAGGATACCCCGTGCGGTATTCAAACAAATACGCGAAATCGATGCCCCAGAACGGCGTCGGCACCGTCCCCCACGAAAGCGCGCGGTTCGGCGCGTCCCACGCCAGCGGCGCGCCCTGCTGCGGTGCAAAATAGAGCGCGCCAAGAACGGGATCAAGCGCCTGGTCGGTGTTGGCCCGCGAGCGCGTGTAGCTGCCAAAGAGCGTCGCGCCGTTTTCAAAGGTGTGCCGCACAGCCATCGTCGCGCCGCGATATTTGTCGCGTCGCGAGGATTGCAGCAGGAACGTGCCGCCAATCTGCCCCGGATTCGACGTTTCGTATGCCAGTTCGTGGTGGCCATTGCGCGCCAGCAGCTCCACGGAAAGGATCGTTTTTTTCCAGATGCGCTCTTGCCACCCGGCGCTGGTAATGTCGAAATACGGCTGCTGCAAACCGCCGGGGGGCTGCGTAAATGTGCTGGTCGCCGGGCCCGTTGTGCAAACCGGCTGCGGAGGGTTGCACTGACTGCCGTAAAAATACAGCGTGTCCACCTGCTGCTGATCCTGGGTTTGCCCCAGCACTGAAAGATTCAGCGGGATGTTGTAAATTCCCCAGCCCAGCGAAAATTTGCCGCGCCCGTCCGCAAACGGAAGGTAGTTCACCGATGCCCGCGGCTCGGCCAGCGCGGTGCGCACAAACTGGTCCCAGTCCACCCGGAACCCCAGTTGCGCCACGAAGTGCGCACCCAGGCTCCAGTTATCCTGGACGAATGCGCCCGCCAAGGTGTTCGACACATCGATGTTGGCATTTCCTGTGAACGTCGTCAGCCGCACCAGTTGCGGCGGCGCGTTTTGCTGCGGCACGTTGAACGCCTGGATTTCGCCGCGCACGCTGGACTGGTTCAAAACCACCACCGAAACATTGGCGCCGCCGGAAATGGTATGCAATCCGTGCCACGCGAAGCCCGGGCGAATGGCATCGGTAAAAAACTGGTGCCGCCAACTGGTTTGGTCCGAGCGCTGAAAGTAATTTCCTTGCGCGCCGTTCACCAGCAGGATATATGGCCCGTTGCCCTGCGGATCGAAATCGTGGTTGGTGCGATCCTCGGCGAAGCCCACTTCAAACAGCGTGTGTTCCCACCACAACTGGTTTTTGATCGAGGCGAAAATCCGGTCGGTGGTTTCGTCCAGCGTGGTGGATTCCGGGTGCAGCGAATCGAGGCCCAGGCTGGTGTCGCTTTCGTTGTTGTAAAGAAAACTGAAGTGCAGGCTGTCCTTCGGCGAAATGTGCCACAGCAACCGCGAATAGATGTCGCCGATCCACTGCTCGGTGGTGTTGTTGCCGGAGGAAATATCCCGCACGATGTTCAGCGTGTGATCGAAACTGAAGGATTGCAGCAGCCAGAGTTGCCCCTTCACCAGCGGCCCGGAAAACGTGATACGCGGATAATAATTTCCAAAGCGCACGCCCTGCTGCACGCTGATGCCAGGAATGAAATCGGTGGCGTTGAAGCGCCAGTGATCGTCGCCATCGGGCGTCTCGAATTTCAGGATGGCCGCGCCGGGATGCGCGTATTCCGCGCCAAACCTGCCGGTTTCCACTTCCGCGGTGCGCAGCGCGTCCACGATGATGGGAAAAGTGAGCGCGCCGCTGACCGGATCGCCAACTTCGAATCCATCCATCAAGTATTGCGCCTGGGTGCTGCGCGCGCCGGCGATGTGCAGCAAGGCCTGGTTGTCGCGGACGATCTGCGGCAAGGCGATCAGGCTCTGCTGATAGTCATGCGCACTGGGAACCGGGATATAGAAAAATTCCGTGGAGGTGAGCGTCGCGGTTTGCGTCGTTTCCGTGGGTTCGATGCGGTTGGGGTCCGCCACCACGTCCACTTTTTCACGCACTTCCTGGATGTGATTCAGGGTGAAGGAAAATTCGGAAGAATCGGCGGAGAGTTGCACGGTTTGCCCGCGCAGAACGAAGAAGTCCACCTTCTCCATCTGCACAGTGTAGGCGCCGGACGCGAGGCTCGGAATGGAGAAATAGCCCGCATCATCGGTCAATGCGGAAAAAGGAGGCTTCCGCAAACCTTCAAGTTTTACTTGAACCCCGGCAACGGGGATTCCGTTTTCGTCCAGAACCCTTCCGCGCAAGGTTATTGGCGTATCTGCGGCAACGACGCTCCCAACGTGCAGAAGCGCCAGCAAGGCAATCGCAACTCGCAGACCCTTGGACACAAGAAAGCCCTTTGGAGTGCGGAGGCTCTGCCTTTGTTTTTACGGCCGAACCTTGGAGACCAAATTATCACCTGGTCTCCAAGTGTAAACCGCAAGAGCGGCTGCAGAGCTGCCGCACTCCAAAAGTTTACTTCCGCTTGCCTTTTGCTTTTGCGGCCTTTTGCTTCTCTTCCACCACCGCCTGCGCTGCCGCCAACCGCGCGATCGGCACCATAAAGGGCGATGCGCTGACGTAGTCCATGCCGACCTGGTGGCAGAACTTCACGCTATCTGCGTCGCCGCCATGCTCGCCGCAGATTCCCACCTTCAGTTTTGGACGCGTCTGGCGGCCCTTTTCGATGCCCCAGCGGATCAACATGCCGACGCCCTTGACGTCCAGCGTCTGGAAAGGATCGCCCGCAAACACGGCGGCCTTCTTTTCATCCACATATTCGGGAAGGAAGCGGCCCGCGTCGTCGCGGGAAAGGCCCATGACGGTTTGCGTGAGATCGTTGGTGCCGAAGCTGAAGAACTCCGCCACCTCGGCGATCTCGTCGGCGAGCAAAGCCGCGCGCGGCAACTCAATCATGGTGCCGACCAGGTAGGGCAGCTTCACTCCAGCCTTCTTGATCAGGTCATCGGCGACGCGGCGCGTGGCGTCCGTCAGGATGCCCAGCTCTTTTTTGTCCAGCGTAAGCGGAATCATGATCTCAGGTATTACTTTAACCTTTTGTTTCGCGCACTGGATGCCCGCTTCGATGATCGCGCGCACCTGCATCTCCAGAATTTCCGGATAGGTGATGGCCAGGCGGCAGCCGCGGTGGCCGAGCATGGGGTTGGCTTCGTGCAACTGTTCGACGCGGCGCGCCACGACTTCGACGGGAATGCCGAGGTCTTTGGCGAGCTCTGCCTGCTTTTCCGGCTCGTGCGGCACGAACTCGTGCAGCGGCGGATCGATCAGCCGGATGGTCACCGGCAGGCCGTTCATCACCTTGAAGATGCCGATGAAGTCGCGCCGCTGAAACGGGAGCAGCTTGTCGAGCGCCTTCACGCGGGCTTCCTTGTTGTCGGCGACGATCATTTCCTGAATGGCGCGCTGCCGCTCTTTGCCCTTCTCGGGGAATTCAAAGTCGGTGAAGAACATGTGCTCGGTGCGGGTCAGGCCGATGCCTTCGGCGCCGAGTTCCAGCGCCTTCTTCGCGTCCTGCGGCGTGTCCGCATTGGTGCGCACGCCCAGGCGGCGAATTCCGTCCGCCCACTTCATGATGGTCTGATACTCTTTCGGAAATTCCGGGGTGACCAGCGGCAACTTGTCGGCGTAAACCACACCTTCGCCGCCGTCCAGCGTTAGCCATTCGCCTTCCTTGATGGTTTTGCCACTCTTCCCGTCGGTCATCGTCTTGGTTTTGTAATCAATGTCCAACGATTCCGCGCCAACGATGCAACACTTGCCCCAGCCGCGCGCGACCACCGCGGCGTGCGAAGTCTTGCCTCCGGTGGCGGTGAGGATGCCCTGCGCCACGGCCATGCCGCCAACGTCTTCGGGACTGGTTTCGCGGCGGACGAGAATCACCTTTTCACCCTTCGCGGCCCACTCTTCCGCTTCGCTTGCCAGGAAACAGACTTTGCCCACCGCAGCGCCCGGCACTGCGTTGATGCCGTGCGCCAGGATTTTGCCGCTTAGCGCTTTCTTATCCACCTTGGAGTCGATCACCGGATAGAAGAGCCTCTGGATATCTTCCGGCTTGATGCGCATCACCGCTTCTTCCTTGGTGATGAGTTTCTCGTTGGCCATATCCATGGCGATCTTGAACGCGGCGGCGGGAGTGCGCTTGCCGGTGCGCGTCTGCAGCATGTAGAGCTTGCCGTCTTCGACGGTGAACTCCATGTCCTGCATGTCTTTGTAGTGACCTTCAAGTTTTACTCGAACCTTGTCGAGTTGCGCGTAAACCGTGGGCATGATCTTCTGCAGCTCGGTCAGGTGCACTGGAGTGCGGATGCCGGCGACAACATCTTCGCCTTGCGCGTTGGTTAAGTAATCGCCGTAGAAAATCTTTTCGCCGGAGCTCGGGTCGCGCGTGAAGCAGACGCCCGTGCCGGAATTATCCCCGGTGTTCCCGAACACCATTTGCACCACGTTGACGGCGGTGCCGAGGAGTCCGGTGATTTTCTCCACGCGACGGTAGGTGACCGCTTTTTCCGCCATCCAGGAACCGAACACTGCGCCGATCGCGCCCCACAACTGCTCCATCGGATCATCCGGAAAATCCTGGCCGGACTTTTCCTTGAAGTATTGCTTGTATTCGGCGACCAGTTCTTTCCAGCCGCTGGCCGGAACCGCGGTGTCTTCCTTCACACCGACCCGCTGCTTCATGGCGCGCAGGCGGTGCTCCAGGTCTTCCTTGGACATGCCCATCACCACGGTCGAATACATCTGCACGAAGCGGCGGTAGCCGTCATAGGCAAAGCGTTCGTTGCCGGTGGCGCCGGCAAGCCCCACTACGGATTTGTCGTTTAGGCCGAGATTGAGAATCGTCTCCATCATGCCGGGCATGGAGCGCGCCGAGCCGGAGCGGACGCTGACCAGCAGTGGGCTTTTGGGGTCGCCCAGCTTTTTGCCGGTGACTTTTTCGAGCTTCTTGACGTTGTCCACCACTTGCTTCTTGAGTTCGCTCGGATACTTTTTGGCGTTCTTATAGAAGTAGTCGCAGGTCTCGGTGGAAATGGTGAAGCCTGCCGGGACAGGCAGGCCGATGCGGGTCATCTCCGCGAGTCCCGCGCCTTTGCCGCCAAGAAGGTCGCGCCACTCGCCATCGCCTTCGGATTTGCCCGCGCCAAAAAAATAGACCCATTTTTTCACGATGCCCTCACTTAGGTTGTCGACTGCATGTACTGGCGAGCGAGGTAGCGCTCGATTGGGATTGGAGCGCCAAGCTCAACACGCCGGAAGAAGATCGTCTTTTGTAGTGGCCGACCTTTAGGTCGGTCAACCCTGCCCGGTCAGGTCAGGTCGGGTCCGGTCTGACGACGGACCAGCCTAAAGGCTGGCCACTACATTCCTGCAAAATGTCGGCGCGCCGACATTTAAAGTAAAACTTTAAGGTTGTAGCCGGGGCCCACAAACCCGAGCCATCACGCTTCTCCGCCGAGTTCGGAGAAGTCGGCTATGGTGGTGAACTCGCGGAGGAGTTCGGACAGCAAGGCCAGGCGATTCTTGCGAATCGCTTCGTCCTCCGCCATCACCATCACTTCCTCGAAAAAGCTGTCTACGACCTTGCGGAGGCCGGCGATCTCTTCGAGCGCTTCCAGGTACTTCCCTGCGCGCTTGTCCACGATGACGCTGGCGGCGGCCTTGCGCACCGCTACGTAGAGATTCCTTTCCGCGTCCTTCTCGAAAAGCTCCTTGTTCACGAGCTGCGGCTCGCCGATCGGAAGATTGGCCTTCTCCACAATCTTGCGGATGCGCTTGAAGGAGACGGCCAGCGGCTCGAAGTTGCGCGACTTGCGGATGGTCTTGAGTGCACGCAGGCGCTTCTCCACGTCCACCAGGTCGTCGGCGCCGGCGCGGAAGACCGCGGCGACTTCGTCGTAGGCGTAGCCGGACTTTTCTTTAAAGACGAACTTGGCCCGGTCGAGGAGGAATTCGAGCACCTGCTGTTCCTGCTGCGGCGTGACGGCCTTTTTCGGGGCGAGTGTCAGCAACGCCTTGGACGCCGCGCCTATCGCGAGCGATAGGGATATCGGCAATTTCTGATCGAGAATGATTTTCACGATGCCGAGAGCGGCGCGGCGAAGAGCATAAGGATCGCTGGAGCCGGTGGGGATCACACCGACGCTGAAGCATCCGACGATGGAATCGAGTTTATCGGCAAGCGCCACCGCGCAGCCAATCAAGTTGCGCGGGATGGGATCGTCGAGGCCCACCGGGCGGTAGTGATCGTAGACCGCGTCGGCGACGACTTCCGGCTCGCCTTGGGCTTTGGCGTACAGGCCGCCGACGATGCCCTGGAGTTCGGTGAACTCGCGGACCATCTCGGTGGCGAGGTCGCACTTGGCAAGTTCCGCGGCGCGATCGGCGTCGGCGACATGGGCTTGCAACATGCCGAGGTTGAACCACTGCTCGGTAAACCAACGGGCGATGGCGCGCATGCGCTCGACCTTGGCGTGGTAACTGCCGAGGCGAGACTCGTAGGTGATCTTGTCTAGCTTGGGAAGAATGTCGGCGAGGCGGACTTTCTGGTCGGACTCCCAGAAGAAACGCGCGTCGGCGAAACGGGCGCGCAGGACGCTTTCGTGGCCGGCGCGGACGAGGCCTTGCGAATCCTTGGCAAGATTAATGACCGCGAGGAAGTACGGCGCGAGTTCCCCACTGCGTTTTTCGACGGCGAAGTATTTCTGGTGGCCGCGCATGACGGTGATGAGGATTTCGTCGGGAAGTTCGAGGAAGGCCTCGTCGAAGCCGCCTTCGATGACGTGGGGAAATTCATTGAGGTAGCTGACAAGCTGCAGCAAGTCGGGATCCGGGTGGACGTGATAGCCGGTGCGCTTAACGTAGGCGGCAAGTTCGCGCTCGATCTTTTCGAGGCGTTCGGTCTGGCGAACGATAACGCCGTTGGCACGCAACTTCTTTTCATAGTCGGCGAAATCCTTGACGCGGATTTGCGCCGCGCCGAGGAAGCGGTGGCCGACCGTGGAGTCGCCCGCGGTGACGCCGCCGAAAGAGAACTTCAACGGCTTGCCATCGAGAATGCCGACGAGCCAGCGGAGGGGGCGGATGAAGCGCGCGCCTTCGAGGCCGGTCCAGGTCATGGTGCGCGGCCAGGGAATGTCGTGGATAACGCGGGGCAGAATTTCCGTCAGGAGTTCGTGGGCGGTGCGGCCGCGCTTGGTGACTTTGGCGGCGACGTATTCGCCCTTGGGCGTTTGCACCAGATAGAGCTGGTGGAGCGGGATGCCCTGGCGTTCGGCGAAGCTGACCGCGGCTCGCGTGGCGGCGCCGTTGGCGTCATAGGCTACGGTCCTGGGCGGGCCGGTGATTTCGTTTTCGACGTCGGCTTGCTTGGCGACTAGGCCACGGACCCAGGCGGTGAGGCGGCGCGGGCCGCCGAAGGTTTCGATGGTTACGCCTTGCTGGTAATTTTCCGCGGCGAGATGGCGCTCGAGGATCGTTTGCAGATCGTTGATGGCTTTCGGGAGCATGCCGGCGGGGATTTCTTCGGCGCCGATTTCGAAGAGGAGTTCGATACGGCGGTCGGGCTTGGTCGATGGCTTGGCGGATTTGGGCATGGAGGAGTGCCTGGTTCCCTTCTTGGTGGGGGTCATTGCGGCACCCTTTGGAGCGAAGAGGGCTGGCTGGGCTGAAGCCCAGCCTCTACACGGATGTAGTGGCCGGTCTTTAGACCGGTCAGGCCTAGTCGAGGCGAAGAAGGCGGCCTATAGCTGCCCCTGCACCGGAAAGGTGGAGAAAATGTCGGCGCGCCGACATTTAAAGTATTACTTGAAGGTTTGTGCAAGAATTTTATTTTCAATGAATTGTGGGCATTTTCGGAAAAAGCGTTCGAATGGTCGGGGCCATCCATGAGGCTTACACGGTGAAAGCGGGAGCAGAGCTCCCGCACTCCAAATGTCGGCGCGCCGACATTGAAAGTATTACTTGAGGTCATGCGCGCACTCCTGGCTTGGGGGCGGCGCCCGTGGATTGCTCCAAATAGGCTGCGGCGGCGCGGCAGGAAAGCGTGCGGACTCGCTGCATCAGGGCGGCGCGCTCGGTGGTGGAGATGACACCGCGGGCGTCCATCAGATTGAAGAGGTGGGAGCACTTTAGGCAGTGGTCGTAGGCGGCCAAGATCGGGTAACGCTTCAGGGCCACCGCGGAGCCGCCGACCGTTTCGCTGCGATTCTTCCAGCCGTCGAGGAGTTCCTTGGCTTCTTTTTCGTGGAGCTCGAATTCGGCGCGCAGGGCCTTGGCGTCGCTGCGGTCGAAACTGTATTCGGAGAGTTGCTGCTCTTCGGCGAGGCGGATGTCGCCGTAAGTTTTGTCCTTGGTCCAGCGGATCTGGTAGACGCTTTCGACGTCCTGCAGAAAGGCGCAGATGCGTTCAAGGCCGTAGGTGATTTCCACGGAGATGGGATCGAGGTCGATGCCGCCGCTTTGCTGGAAGTAGGTGAACTGGGTGATTTCGAGGCCGTCGAGGAGCACTTGCCAGCCGATGCCCCAGGCGCCGAGGGTGGGGGATTCCCAGTTGTCTTCCTCGAAGCGGACGTCGTGGGCGCGGAGATCGATGCCGATGGCGCTGAGGCTGCGGAGGTAGAGATCCTGGATGTTGGCGGGTGAGGGTTTGAGGATGACTTGATATTGGAAGTGCTTGTAGAGGCGTTTGGGATTTTCACCGTAGCGACCGTCGGCGGGGCGGCGGGAGGGTTGCACGTAGGCGACTCGATAGGGAGTGGGGCCGAGGACGCGGAGGAAGGTTTCCGGATGCATGGTGCCGGCGCCGACTTCGGTGTCGTAGGGTTGGTGGAGTACGCAGTTTTCGCTGCCCCAGTAGTGGGAAAGTTTGAGGATTAGGTCCTGGAAGAGCAGGCCTTTGGGTTTGGGGGCCGCGGATTTGGTTGACGCCTTCATTGTGGCACCGTGTTTCTGTAGTGGCCAGCCTTCAGGCTGGTTTTTGTCTGGCTAGCTTTTCGGATTCGGACGGACCAACCTAAAGGTTGGCCACTACATTTTGTTTGCTTCACGGCGTCTCCAAGAGTTCGCGCGTTGCCAGCTTGCGCTCGGTGTGATGCTCGATCCAGTTTAGTGCGGCTTCGCGTAATTCCCTGGCCCACGGTTGCGATTCGAGCGCCGCGTCCAGCTTGTCCAGCCCCTCGCGCGTGAAAACTTCCGCGAGATGCCGCGCATCTTTTGAAACCGGCTTCATGCCCGAGCGGCGATGGTCTTCGCAGACCAGGCCGGGATGCCACGCAGCCTGAAACGCCGGCTTGTCTCCGAACGGCTTGCCGCATTCGGCGCAAATGTCAAAGCGCGGCAGCCAGCCCGCCAGTCTGACGGCCCAGAAGGCGAAGTAGCTGAGCGGGAGAATGGCGTTCCCGCGGCGCTCGACTTCGCGCACCGTGAGCAGGATGAGCCGGAACATCGGCTCGGACGGCTCATGCTCCGGAAGAACCATCTCGACGGTTTCGCTGACGAGCGCGAGACTGGTGGATAGCTCGTAGTCGCTCTGGACCTTGTTGAAGGACTCGAGCGGCTCGGCCTGCTGGATGCGCACCAAGTCGCGCGTTTCGCGTTCGACGTACCAGAGCTGCACGTGAGCGAGCAGTTCCAGCGTGGAGCCGTAGCGATTCTTCAGGCGGCGCGCGCCCGCGGCTACACCCCGCATGCGACCCGAACTGCGACCCAGAAAACTGACCAGGCGGTCGGCCTCGCCCAGCGGGAAGGTCTTCAAGATGATGGCTTCCGTTTCGCGGGCAGGCATGAAATGTCGGCGCGCTCGCCTGGGAAGAGGGGTACAGAGAGTCTCAACGCAAGCGGGACGCACATGCAGGACTAACTTAAATACCATAGGTAGGGGAGCATCGCAATGTTGGTGTGGGGGAGTTGTGGAAGAAAGTTGGGGGAGAGGAGTGGAGGCGTTCGAATGCGGGGTTTCAGAACGGGAAAACCTTCAAGTAAAACTTTAAATGTCGGCGCGCCGACATTGTTTGGATAGGCGTAAACGACGACCTCTGGTTTGTAGCTCAGGCCTTTCGGGCCTGAGGGGATTCGTAGCGGTGGCGGGAATCTGCAGGTGAGGGAATGATCTTGCCTGGGCTATGGAAACACTCACCCCTGAAGGGGTGAGCTATAGGCTTCGTCGAGAGTTTGGGAGGCGGGGTGAACGTGGCAAAAGCGGAAGCTGAGCTTCCGCACTCCAAAGGGTCTCGAGCGAGGAGCGCGCTTGATATTGCGGCGAAGTGGTTGGGAATGGATTCTGTTAACCAGGGATTTCGCGGTAGGGAAATTATAGGACGCGGGGATTGGTTGGTTCCCTTCCCTGTGGGATTGGGATCGGGTGCGTTGAAATTCGACTGGGGCTGGAGCGGGCGCTTATGCGGGGCGATTTTCGTGGCGCTACGGAATCCCTCACCGCTTGAAGGGGCGAGCTACAGTTGGCGGAATTCACGGTAAACTGAACACATGATCCCGCTGAAGGACATCAATCCGACACGGACTTTTCCGTTCGTGAACGTGATGTTGATTGTGGCGAACGTGGTGGTGTTCTTGTACCAGGTGACGTTGCCGCCGCACGCGTACAAGGCGTTTGTGATGGAGTATGCCACGGTGCCGGCGCGGATTCCGGCGTATCTGGCGGGGCATGCGCCGGCCAGTTTGGCGCTCTATCCTTTGTTTACGAGCATGTTTTTGCATGGCGGGTTGATGCACCTGCTGGGGAACATGCTGTTCCTTTATATTTTCGGAGACAACATTGAGGATCAGTTCGGGCACTTCGCGTATCTGGTGTTTTATGTTGCTTGCGGGATCGGGTCGGGGCTGCTACACGTGCTGTTCAATTGGCATTCGGCGTTGCCGGCGATTGGGGCCAGCGGGGCGATCAGCGGGGTGATGGGGGCGTACGCGGTGTATTTTCCGCGGCACCAGATATTGACGTTCTTTTTTATATTTTTGATACCGGTGCCGGCAATTTTTATTTTGGGGTATTGGTTTGTGTTGCAGTTTTTGGAGGGGATCGGGAGTTTGGGCGGAGGGGCGACGGGGGGCGTGGCAATTTGGGCGCATGTGGGGGGATTTTTGATGGGGGTGGCGGTGGCGTTGGTGGTGAAGAAGAGATAAGAAAGAACGGATTTAACACAGGGGGCGCGGAGAAGAACGGGAGCCGACTTCTCTTTATGATATCCTGTCGTTTCTATGGCACAGAAATCCAACCGGGAGAAACAGCAGGCGCATGAGTTGATCGAGCGCCTGGGGCCCAAGCAGGTGTCCGCCGTTGTTGGACTGCTGGAAGCTCTGCTGGACCCGGTTTCGCGCGCGATTACCAATGCGGCTACGGATGATGAACCGGAGAGCGAGCGGGAACGCCAGGCAGTTGCCGAGTCAAAGGCGTGGTTCGAGCGGCAGGGTGGACAAGGAATTACTCAGGAAGAAGTGCTCGCCGATTTTGGTTTTACTCCCCACGACACAAGAAAGTAGCAAGCCTTAGAGCTTAAAGTTTTACTTTAAGGTTTGCCGAACTAAAGTTCGGCCACTACAAATCGCTCGCGGACTCGCTTGGGCACGATTTATCGTGCCCCTACGGGTGCTTTGAGAGGTGGTTGAGGAGGTAGTCGGAGACTTCGGATGTGGTCTTGTTGCCGCCCAGGTCGGGGGTGGTTATTTGGTCGTTTAGGGCGGATTTTACGGATTGTTTTAGGGCGTGGGCTTCTTCGTTCCAGCCTAGGAATTCCATTAATAGACCGGCGGTTAGGACGGAGCCGAAGGGGTTGGCAATTCCCTTTCCGGCGATGTTGGGGGCGGAGCCGTGGACGGGCTCGAAGAGCGAGGTGCGTCCGGGGTGGATGTTGGCGGAGGGAGCGAGGCCGAGGCCGCCGGCGAGTTGCGCGGCCAGGTCGCTGATGATGTCGCCGAAGAGATTGTTGGTGACGATGACGTCGAACTGGCGAGGGTCGCGGACGAGTTCCATGGCGAGGGTGTCTATATAGAGGTGGCGGGAGTCGACGTCGGGGTATTCGGCGCGGACGGATTTGAAGACGCGCTGCCAGAGGTCGCCGGCGTAGCTCATGGCGTTGGATTTGTCGGACATGCTCAGGTGCTTGAGCTTGTGGGCGCGGGCGTAGTCGAAGGCGTGGCGGATGATGCGCTCGACGCCTTTGCGGGAGTTGACGTCTTCCTGGATGGCGATTTCGTCAGGAGTGTCTTTTTTGAAGAAGCCGCCCATGCCGACGTAGAGGCCCTCGGTGTTTTCGCGGAAGACGATGAGGCGGATGTCGTTGCAGACGATGTCGCGGAGCGGGGTGTAGCGGGCGTGGAGGAGTTCGGTGGGGCGGGCGTTGACGAAGAGATCGAGCTTGAAGCGCAAGCCGAGGAGGATGTCGGCGGCGTGCTGGTTGGAGGGGACGCGGGGATCGCCGAGGGCGCCGAAGAGGATGGCGTCGAACTCGTCGCGGAGCATTTCGACCGCGCCGGGGGGAAGGGTGATGTTCTCGCGGAGGAATTTGTCGGCGCCCCAGTCGAAGTCGACAAACTCGATGGGGCGGCGGTGCTTGGCGCTGGCAGCCTGGATGGCTGTGACGGCTACGGGAGTGACTTCCTTGCCGATGCCGTCGCCGGGGATTACGGCGATGCGGGCTTTGGGACCGGCGTTGCGGAGGGGGAGAGTGGGCACGTGATTGGCTCCGTGTGGATTGGTGAAGGGATAAGTTAGCACAGGTTTGGGAGGGTAAGCAGTGAAGGGTAATCAGTAATCGGAAAGAGGCAAGCAGATGGCAGTGAGCAAATAACAGGAGGCGAGGAGAAAAACTTAACACAGAGGGCGCAGAGTTCGGACGCCCTTCGGCTTCGCTCAGGGCAGGCAGAGAGCACGGAGAAACCTGAGCAACCTAGAACAGTGGGAAACTGTGGCGCATCGAGCTACCTGTCAAATTACGAGAACAAGTTTTTTGCCAGGTGATCCCGCGTGAGTTCGAGATAGTTTGCGACGTCGGAGAGTATCTGAGAGAGGGTGCCGATTTTGAGGGGGGAATGCGCGGGAATCGTGACGTGATGCTGAGTGCCCGTGAAATTGGAAGAGAGCCGCATGTGGCTCCCAGTTTGACGGGTGATTTGGTAACCGTAGCGCATCAGGGCACGCGCGAGTTCGTCGCCGCTGAGATCGCGCGGGAGCTTCACGCAGGGATGACCTCGTCTTTTACCAGGTGCAGGCGAATTAGCGCGGGCTTTTCGTTTTCGGCGAAGTGGCAAGCGACGGCGTCACGCAGCATGACCTTCAGCTCTTCCATAGTTTCTGCTTGGGAAAAGATGGAATGGCCGAGGGCGCGAGCTTCGTAGCCGCCTTCCGGGGATTCCTGCACGGAGAAGATGATTTCGCTTTGTGCCATTGGAATACTCCTGCCTGATTATACGACGATAGCCGGAAATTCTGACGAGCGGTTCTATACGTTCCGACAATGAGCGCAATTTCGGTTGCAATGGTTCGAGATTAGGAGGAGCGGGCGGATTCGGTTAGGAACAGGCCGAGGAGGGCCAGGGCAGCGCCGAAGAGTTCGGACCAGGAGCCGCGCTCGCCGAGGAAGAGGATGCCCAGGATGGTGGCAGAGACTGGGAGGAGGTAGGAGAAGGCGCTGAGTTGGGAGGCTTCGAGGTAGCGGAGGAGCCAGAAGTAGAAAAGATAGGCAAGGGTGGAGCTGAAGATGGCGGTGAAGGCGAGGCAGGCCCAGGCTTGCCAGGGGATGGCTTGCCAGTTGGCGAGCGGGCCGAGGGCGAAGGCGCGGTTGATGGCGATGGGGAGAATGAGGAGGCCGCCGAAGAGGTAGTTCCAGGTGGTCATGGTGAGGGCGTCGTACTTCCCTGCCTGGCGCTTGCCGAGGACGACGTAGAGAGCGAAGGCGATGGAGCCGCAGAGGGTGATGAAGTCGCCGAGGATGGTGGGCGAATGGCGGGAGACGCCGCCGGAGCCGGAAGCGAGGATGGCCACTCCAGAAAAAGAGACGGCCATGCCGAGGGCTTTGCCCCAGGTAAGTTTTTCGAGCCGGAAGAGGACGGCGAGGATCAGGGCGTAGATCGGGCCCATGCCGAGGATGACGGAGGAGTGGGCGACGCTGGTGTAACGAAGACCTACGGTGAAGCACATCTGGTTTAGGGCTACGCAGAAGAAACCGAGGTAGGCGAAGGTGAAGAGGTCACGGAGGGTGCGTTTTTGTTTGTGGGCTTTTAGATCGGCGGAGAAGGCGGAGAGGCGCGCGGCTGCGGGGTAGATGGCTAACATGAACACGGAGGCGGCGACTACGCGGAAAGACGCTAGGGTTAGCGGTTGGAAAAAGCGAAGGGCGAATTTTACGGCGAGATAGTTGACGGCCCAGATGGCCATGATGAGGGTGATGGCGGCGACGAGGATGGAGCGGGAGGGGCGATGGCCGTCGGAAGGATTTATTTGCATGGGAGCGCGGGCATTTTTTTGATTATACGCGAGGGAGCGGGGGGGGATGGATAACAGATAACAGCGCGCAGATAACAGGAGGCGAAGAGAAATGATAACGCAGAGACGCGGAGAGCGCTGAGATTCGCAGAGCAGAGAAATGGAAGAGAAACCGCGGGCGGTGAGGGACGCTAGTTGCTTTTGGCGCTTGTCGATTGATAGTGGGCGCAGACGTCGCCCTCACCTGAACTAGTCAGCGATTTCAAATCTCGGATGCGCCCCTCCGTCAACGTGGTCTTCAGCGCCGCATAGCACATCGGATAAACGGAGCCGTACTCTGAAATAATTTTTTCGGCAGGTAGCTCAGGATAGAGAGCGGCAAGTTGGGCATCGCGGTAGGCTTCCCAAGCCTTTTGTTCGGGACTGTCTTTGCTGATGCCAAGATCTCTCAAGAGCGTCTCAAGTTTTGATTCTGCGTTACGCAGATCTCTTCCGGCGCAGTCATTCATATCTGCTTGTGTCATGTTGGGGTTGTTTTTGCAGGGGTCAGGATTCCTGTGGTGATTCTGCGCAACCACAGGGATGGAAGATATAAGCAAACCGAATCCGAGCCAGGCAATTCGCCGAATACATGTGTTCACGATTTCCTCCACCTTTGTAAGTATCGCTATACGCTTACAGAGAGATTTTAGTTGAACTACCGACCGAATCGCTCTTCTTTTGACAGCGTCTACGTTAGGTGGAGTTTGCGGGTGGTTAGGGTGTCTATGCGCTTTAGGTTGGGGAGGAAGCCTATGCCTGGCGTGGTCGGGACTTGGATGGTGCCTTGGGGAGTTACGGTTACTTCGGGAGTGATGATGTCTTTTTCCCAGTAACGGGCGCTGGCGGAGACGTCGCCGGGGAGGGAGAAGTTGGGTTGCGTGGACATGGCGATGTTGTGGGCGCGGCCGATACCGGATTCGAGCATGCCGCCGCACCAGATGGGGATGGAATTTTTTGCGCAGAGATCGTGGATGCGTTTGGCTTGCAGATGGCCGCCAACGCGGCCGAGTTTGACGTTGATGATTTTGCAGGCGCCGAGGGAGATGGCGGCTTCGGCTTGTTCGTAGGTATGGATGCACTCGTCGAGGCAAATGGGAGTTTGCAGGGATTTCTGGATGGCGACGTGGCCGAAGAGGTCGTCCCAGCCGAGGGGCTGCTCGATCATCATCAGGTAGAAGGCGTCGAGTTGCTGGAGGATCTGGAGATCGCTGGCGCGATAGGCGGAGTTGGCGTCCACGGAGAGCTTGATGCGCGGATAGAGATTGCGGATGTGCTGGACGGGAGCGATGTCCTTGCCGGGCTTGATTTTCAGCTTGATGCGCTGATAGCCGGCGTCGAGTTCTTTTTTTACGGTGGCGGCGAGTTCTTCGACGGTGTCTTTTATGCCGATGGAGACGCCGCAGGGAATTTCTTCGAGCGTGCCACCGATCAATTTCCAGAGGGGAAGATTTTTTAGTTTGGCTTCGGCGTCCCACGCGGCGGTTTCGAGCGCGGCTTTGGCCATGTTGTGGCCGCGGACCTGGGCGAGTAGGGGCCAGACGTCGTCGGCGGATTCGATGTGCTTCCCTTTCAGCATGGGCCAGAGATAGGTGGTGATGATGTGCCAGCAAGTTTCGGTGTCTTCGGGGGAGTAGAAGGGCGTTTCGCCGGCGGTGCATTCGCCCCAGCCGGTGGCGGAGTCGAGATGGAGTTCGGAGAGGAGGATGCGGCGGTCGGTGACGCGGTCCATGCTGGTTTCGAAGGGGGCGAGGAGTTTGAGATGGATTTCGCGGAGAGTTAGGGAACGGATTTGCATTAGAAGATTATGACGCAAGTTTTGCGAATGGTGCGGGGAATTAGAAGGGATAAGAGATAAGGGCGAGTAGATAGCAGGAGACAAAGAGAAGAGTTTGAACACAGAGATCACAGAGGTCGGATGGAGAGGGCACGGAGAAAACCCGCACCCTGAAAGGCGCAGGGTGCGGCACCCATTTTTTTGGGAGCTAGAAGTCGGACCAGGGTTGGAGGAGGTAGTCGGCGCCGGTGGGGGTGAAGCGGAGGGCGGTCGTGGCGTAAAGTTTGGAGAACCAATTCTGGAATTCGGCGCGAATTTTGGATTGGATGGCGGGAGTTGCGGATTCAGATTCGAGTTTGGGGACGTGGATTGTGGCTGGGGCTTCGGTGGGTTCGGGGATTAGGTTGTTGATGGCGGCGATTACGCGTTGGGAGTCGAGGTGCCATTCGGCCAGGAGGCGGTCGGTGGGGAGATTGCGATGGAGCGGGCTGGAGGTGACGCCGTAGAAGTCGGGGATGTAGGTGCGCGCGATGGCGCCGAGGCGGTTGAAATTGAAATGGGCGTTGCGGGTTTCGAGGGGGTCGAAGGTCCATTCGATGAGGCGGATGTCGCGGCTGAGGGCTTCTTCGCGCTGGAAGAGTTTCAAGGCGCGGCCGATTTTTTGGTCGCGGTAGTTGGGTAGAACGCCGGTCATGTGGGAGTGGAGATAGGGGACGTTTTTGTGGAGGCCGACGAGGGCCATGGTGAAGCCGACCATGGTGTCGGCGTCGAAAGCGCCGAGGACTTGGCCGCCGGTTTGGTTGGCTACTACGAAAGTGGTGTAGGGCTCGATCTCGAGATCGGATTCGCCCCAGACGGCGCGTTGGAGTTCCACGCAGCGGTGGAAGTCGGGGAGGGTGGTGCATCTGCGGACTTGGATTTGGGAGGTCATGAAAGAGTTAAAAGTTGAAAGTTAAAAGTAAAGAGAAAGGCTTTACCACAGAGTTCGCGGAGACGCGTGGGTTCATTTTGAAGTGGCCTCGCGGAGTTCGGCTTGCTTGGATTGGAGCCAGAGGGATTCCAGTTGGGGGCGGGGGATTTCGGAGAGGGTGGTTCCCTTTTCGCGGGCGATTTTTTCCATTTCGCGGAAGCGGCGGGAGAATTTGGCGCTGGCATTGTGCAGGGCGATTTCGGGATCGACGTTGAGGAAGCGGGAGAGATTTACGGCGACGAAGAGGATGTCGCCTAATTCGCCTTCGATGCGATCGGCGGATTGTTTTTTGTCGAGGACTTCGCGGAGTTCGCTGGATTCTTCGCGGAGTTTGTCGAAGATGCCTTCGACGTTGTCCCAGTCGAAGCCGATGCGTGCGGCTTTTCGGGTGAGTTGGAAGGCTTGGAGGAGGGCGGGGATGGTGGTGGCGACACCGTCTAGAAGAGACTCCGGATTTGAGGTAGGGGAGGTCAAGGAAGTTGAGGAAGTTAAGGATGAAGAGCCGGCGGAGGAGGGTGCTTCGTTTTTCTTGGATTGGCGTTCTTGTTTTTTTAGGAGTTCCCAGTTGCGGAGGACTTCGGCGGAGGTGTTGGCGGCCGCCCCAGGCGGCCCGAAGACGTGGGGATGGCGGCGGACCATTTTGTCGTGAATTTCGCGGATGACCTCGGTGATGGTGAAGCGACGCTGTTCGGCGGCGATTTGGGAGTGGAAGAGGACCTGGAGGAGGAGGTCGCCGAGTTCTTCGGCGAATTTGGAGTCGTCGGCGGAGTCGAGGGCGTCGAGAACTTCGTAGGCTTCTTCGATCAGGTAGGTGCGGAGGGTGGCGTGGGTTTGTTCGCGGTCCCAGGCGCAGCCGCCGGGGGCGCGGAGGCGGGCCATGATGGCGACTAGGTTGGCGAAGGCGGGGCCGGGGTTTTGGGGAAAGGAGGATTTTTTGGCGCGGCGCGGTTTGGGTTTGGATTTTTTCCGGGTGCGAGAAAGTTTTTTGGAAGGCATGCGGGTGATTTTTCCTGAGGGGATTACTGTAAGACGGGAGAGAGGGATTTACAAGCGAGGTCGAGAGGGCGTGCTGTGTTCAATTTCAGAGGGAGAAGTGAACGGGTTTAACACAGAGGACACAAAGGAAGAGCACAGAGGTCACGGAGAAAAAAGTGCGGGAGTCTAGGAGTGGCGACGGAAGGTTAGCAGGGTCAGGAGGCCCGCGGCGAGGAGGAGGAGGGTGGCGGGCTCGGGAGTGGCCACGGGTTTGGTGGTTACGGTGCCGGACAGAGCGAAGCGCATGGACGAGGAGGAGCAATTGGAGTTGGTGCAAAGGAGTTCGACGGCGTAGACGGAGTCGGTGCCACCAGCGTTCGTGAGGGGATTGGTGAAGAAGAGCTCGAGAAAATTTTCGCCGGTAAAGTTGCTGGTGTTGATGGGGTTGGGGCCAAGGCCTAGAAGAGTGCTACCGGAGAAGAAGGCGTTGCTGAGAGAGTTGTAGGTGAAACCGGGGAGGAACGTGCCTAAAGTGGTGGAGACATTCAGTGCTGAATAGCTATTGGTGGTGGCGTTGTAGTTGAAGGTGCCGGTGACCATTCCGCCATCGTTGAGGGAGACGTTTTGGAGAGTCCAGGTGATGCCGTCGGCAGCGGCGAGCGACGGGAGGAGCAGCGCAGCAAGGGCAAAAGCAGAGATGAGAATGAGATTTCGGCTGCGCATAGTGCTGGGCCCTCCGTGAGGGAAAACCTGGGTATTGCTACTCCTTGAGTTTCGGAGTCTGGCGTGAGACGGGCAAGTCACAATCTTTGGTACCAAAGGTACTGGCGGGAGCGCGCGGGCTGGTAAGGGGACTTAGTGCAGGGAGGGTTATATGGAATGCAAGGAATTTGAGTACATCCTGCGGGGGACGGGCGTGAGGCCGCTGGCGAGTTCCCTTCCCGTGATAAACTTGAGTGGAACTTTTGAGGGCAAAGGAAAATAACCGTGGCTGAACACAAACAGGATGAGGGATTCAAGGTGGTTGACCGGCGGCCGTTTACCGCCGAGGGCGAGATGCGCAAGGAAGTGGTGGAAGAGCAGGAACGCGAGCTGAAGCGCGAAGAGGTGAAGGAAAAGGCGGTGGCGCAAGCGGCGGCGGATGCCAAGGCGACAACGGCTCCTGCCGCGGAGGCGCCGAAGAAGTTGCAGGCGTTTGAGAATCTGGTGCGGATGATCGGGAGCAATGCGGCGATGGTGCTCGGGGCGTACGCGGATCCGCGGACCGGCGAGCCGGTGATTGATCCGGAAGCGGCGCGGGAGTTGATTGATATGCTGGACGCGCTGCACGTGAAGACCAAAGGGAACCTGGCTCCGGAAGAGGATGGGATGCTGCTGGATCTGCTGGGGAAATTGAAGATGACGTATCTGGAGATTAGCAAGGCGATGGCGGCGCAGATGGCGCAGGTGCAAGGGGCGATGAAGGGGGAGAAGAAGAAGTGAGTGGTGAATAGTGACTGGTTAGAGGTGGTCGTGGTTTGAGTTTGGAGGCGGGTTAGATTGAGGTCCAGAAGCCATCCTTGTCGGATGGCTTGAGGATGACGGGTTTTTTGAATGGGAATCCCGGGGGCTGATTGTGGCTTCTGGGATTTTTTGTTTTAGGAGAAAAGATTTAACACAAAGGACGGAAAGGAGACACAGAGGGCACAGAGAAGAGGGGGAGAGGAATTGGACCAGGAGGGGAAAGGAAAAAACCGGACCCTTAGAACTGGCGGCCCTTCAATTTCGTTCAGGACTGAAGGTGCGGTACCACAAAAGAAGAGTGAAGAAACCCCAAGAGCACCGCCAGAAATGGCTGTGCCACAGAGGCGGGAATTTGGAAGGGGCGGGTACAATAGGGGCATGACTGGGCTAAAAGCGGAAAAGATACGGGTGACGGTGCTGGGGTCGGGGACGTCGATGGGCGTGCCTACCTTGGGGTGTCATTGCGCGGTGTGCGAGTCTGCGGATCCGCACGATAAGAGGTTGCGGCCATCGCTGCTGCTTTCGCGCGGCGCGCAGAATGTGGTGATTGATACCACGCCGGATTTCCGGACGCAGGCGTTGCGCGCGGGGATCGACCGGCTGGATGCAGTGGTGCTGACGCACGGGCACGCGGATCATATTTTGGGCTTTGACGATTTGCGGCCGTACAACTTCAAGCAGCGGGCGGCGATGCCAGTGTATGGGAACGCGGAGACGTTTCAGATCATACGCCGGGCGTTTTCGTATGTGTTCGATAGCAAGCCGACCTTGAGCAGCATTCCCAGCGTGATTCTGCGTGAGGTGAAGGGGCCGTTTGAGTTGCTGGGCGTGCCGTTTATCCCGGTGCCGTTGCGGCACGGGGAGATGGATGTGCTGGGGTACCGATTTGGACGGGCGGCGTATTTGACGGACTTCAGCAAGTTGCCGGAGAAGAGCGCGGCGCTGCTGGAGGGGCTGGATGATTTGATTTTGGATGCGCTGAGGGATGTGCCGCATCCGATGCACATGACGGTGGAGCAGGCGCTGGCGCTGGTGGATAAGTTGAAGCCGCAGCGGGCGTGGTTCACGCATATTGCGCACGATTTGCCGCATGCGGAGACGAATGTGAGGTTGCGCAAGGCGGGATACCCGCAGGTGCAGTTGGCATTTGACGGGTTGACGTTTGAGGTGGAGACGGGGGAAGAAGTGGCGAGTGGGGAGTGGCGAGTGGCGGGCAAGAAAGAACACGTAGCTGCACGCGCGTCGGAGGAAGAGTTGATGGTGTTTTTTTCGGGGGCGGAGTGGGCTGATAGATTTGGGGGGAAGAAAGAAAAAGAAAGAGAAGAGTTCACACAGAGGGCACTGAGGAAGAGCACAGAGAGCACTGAGAAGGGCGGAGAAGAAAAATCCGCACCTTTAAAGGCGATGGGTGCGGCACCCCAGGAGAAGAATGCAGAGACCCCAAGAGCACAGGCCCTTCGAGACTCAGGGCAGGCAGGAGTGCCTATGCCACAGGCGCGGGGGAGCGTGATTGCTATCGGGAATTTTGACGGGATTCATTTGGGACACCAGAGGATTTTAGAGTTTTGCATTGGGTTGGCGAAGGAAAGCGGGGCGGTAGCTACGGCGCTGACGTTTGAGCCACCGCCGCTGAAGGTGCTGCGGCCGGAGATGGCACCGCTGCGGATTTCGACGAATCAGCAGCGGCTGGAATGGTTCGGGGCGCTGGGGATGGAAGCGGCGGTGGTGCTGCCGTTCACGATGGAACTGGCGAAGTTGGCGCCGGACGAGTTTGTGGAAGAGATTCTGGTGCGGCAACTGCAGGTGCGGGCAGTGGTGGTGGGAGACAACTTCCGGTTCGGGCACAAGCAGGCGGGGGACGTGAAGTTTTTGCGGGAATTGGGAATGCGGGACGGTTTTGACGTAATTGTGCACCAGCCGGTGGTGATGGATGGCGAGATTGTGTCGAGCACGTTGATCCGGAAATATGTTTCGGAGGGCGAGGTGACGCGCGCGGCGCGGATGCTGGGAAGGGCGTTTGCGTTGACGGGTGAAGTGGTGGCGGGAACGGGGACGGGGAGGAAGTTTACCTTTCCCACGCTGAATTTGCGGGCGGAGCAGGAGTTGCTGCCGGCGAAGGGCGTTTATATTACGCGGACGGTGTTGGAGGGGGAGCCGAGCAGTCACCGGAGCGTAACGAATGTGGGGATGAGGCCGACGTTCAAAGGGACGGGATTGACGGTGGAGACGCATCTGCTGGATTATTCGGGGAATTTTTCGCCGAAGAGGATTGAGGTGCGGTTCTGGAAGAAGTTGCGGGAGGAGAAGAAGTTCGCGGGGCCGGAAGAGTTGCGGGCGCAGATTGCGAAGGATATTGCGCGGGCGAATTTGTTTTTTGCGCGGTTGCGGAAGGCGCGGACGCGGGGGATGGTGGTTCGGGGGGAGTGAAGAGAGGAAAGAGTTCACCACAGAGCTAGCGGAGGGACCGCAGAGAAGAACAGCGAATTCAGGCGGTGGATTGGTATGGATCAGGCCTTCACAAGCGCGTCGACCGTTTTGTAGATAAGCACTTTGCGGCCCGGGACGCCTTTGGAGAGGCGGCGAAGACGATAGCGGAACGGACGAGTTCCCTTCTCGAAAGAAGTTTCTTCCAGGCGGTAGTAAATTTCATCCACACGCATCACGGCGGGAGCCACCCAGTCCGGATTTTTGCGGGAGGCCCAGATCTCGAGGAATTCCTCGGAATCGCTGCAGGAGTAGCGCAGTTCGTCGGGAACTTGGGCGAGTTTCGCGACGACGACGCGTTCGCGGATGCTGCCGACGAAGGATTTGACGTTTGACTGCCCGGCTTCCCTGTGCTGCAGGTGGTTGCGATTTGCGGGGGGAAACAGAACGCGTCCGAGAAGATAGAGCGGCAAAGTGCCGAGGGCATCTTCGGTACTGACAGCGGCGAATAGGCGCACCGCCCCTTCCAAAAGAAAATAGGAGAGCACCCAGGTGAAGGGACTCATGACGAAGATGATCAGAGCCGCGGCGGCGATCTGGTGGTCGGAGACTTTTCCCTGCAGGCTGCCACCGGTGGCAGATTCTATCCCGGCGTTAACGACGCTGGTCATTTTGTACAAGTACCACTCGCCGATGGCGGCTATGGAGGCGACGAGCTGGAGGATGGCACTGAGAGTTGCTGCGCGTGACCATTGGATTCGAAGGGAGAACGGCAAGGAGTTTCTCCATCGGGCAGGGAGAAACGCAGCGATGGGCCCGAGGATATAGGTGCAAAAGAAGATTGAGAGCATAGAACGTGTCATTGATTGTAATTGTTGCGGGGGTATCGGGGAGAAGAATTGCAGATGGTGCGGACAAGAATTAACTGGCCGGGCGGAAGCCCGGCGCCTACGGCGGAACACACTTACATTACATGGCGCGGGGATCCCAGGTTGGGGAGTTGGGGTTGGACTGGGATTGGGTATTGGTGTGTTTTGGGTGGAGGGCGGACATGGAACGGTCGACTAGCGCGAGAACTAGGGGCGTCAGGACGATGGCGATGAAGAGACAGGCCAGGAAAAGTTTGCGGGAGTGGCGTTGGTTTTGGTCGAGTAGGAGGTGCATGGAGAGATAGACACCGTTGCGCGATGAAAAGTGCCGAGAGACGAGTGGGCTATTCGCGGCGGCGGAAGAGAAAGCCGAGCACGGCGAAGACTACGGCTACGGCGAAGAGTATCCGGTAGGCGGAGATGGGCTCGGAATTCATCAGCGGAGAACAGATGATGGCAATGGCGAAAAGCAGGATGGCATAGCGCCACCAGTTGCGACGCAGTGGCGAGTCGGATTCCGATGCTTCGCCCTTGGGGATGAAGCGCCATTGCGGGCCGGAGGTGGGGATGACTCTAAGCCGCGCTGCGGGGCCAACGGAGTTTAGCGTTGCCGCAGCGAGAGAGGTGTGCGAGGCCGCGGACGAAGAAGATTGAGGCGGAATCGCTGACGTGGCAGGCGATGCAGAAGGTGCAGGCACGCGAGATGTTGAAGGGGTGATCGGCACAGGTGCGACAGGATGAGAGCTGGCGACGTACGCCTCCCAGGAGCCGGGAAGATCGAGAGCGACGGCGTAGGCCATGTGTTGGGTGTCAGCGCCAGCCGGCCATTGGGGGTGATCGAGGCGATGGAGCGGATCGACCTCCACGCGCGAGAGGAATTCGCGATAGCCCTCGATGGCGGGAGCGAGAGCACGCGCAGCCAATTTCGGGACGCGAAGATAATCCGGAGCGATGAGGTTTAAGACGAGAGTGACGAGAAGCGAGAGGAGGTAGACGTATTCGAAATGCTTCAAATTGTGGGCCAGACCCGCCATCACGGCGGTGGCGGAGATCAGAATTGCGAGGATGCCGGCCCAGTTGCCGGGATCGCGGTAACGCCGGTAGAGGAAATCGCGGAAGATAGGCGTGAAGTGGGCCGCGAGAACGGCGGCGATGAAAATGGAAGAGATCCAGAAGGCGACGACAGGCAGAAATGCGGCGTAGATGACAGCGGCGATGGAGAGGATCGCGGCGGGGACGGTGAAGGCGAGATGCCGCGTGAAATAGGTGGATTCGTAGGTTTTGTGAAGGGCGCGTTGGATGTGGATGGAGAGAGAATTGAAGTTGTTGCCGGCGAAAGGAGGATGGGATACGCGTCGTTGGGAAGATCGGGGGCGAGGAGTTCGTCGGGGATGCGAAGGGTGTTGATGGGCTCGGGACGAAGGAACATCACGGAAAAGACGGTCAGTTCTTCGGGAGGAAGATCGGGAGGAACGCGATCGGTGAGCTTGTTGATGATGAACCAATTCTTGTGGCCTTTGATGGAGATGAGGCCGCGAGAGGCGAGTTGCAGGAGGACGGCGGCGACGGATTTGCTGTCGGAATCGCCGATGAAGAGGTACCGCAGCGCGGCGGGCGAGAGATTTTGTGGCGGGGCGTATTGGGGGATGAGCGGCAGGTGCTGGCGACGGCGGTGAACTAGAAGAAAGAGGATGAGGTAATAGAGGAGGAGGAGGCCGGGGGCAGCGATGTACCAGCTGGGGTCGGAGGATTGGCGGACCCAGCTGGTGGGGTTGGAGGAGAGAAAAGCGAATGCGAGCAGGGGAAGTGGGGTCCCGGATAAGAGAGAGAGACAGAGGACAGCCATGATTGATGGTAGCGAAGGGATTTGCTTGAGGGTGGCTGGAGCGGGTGGAAGTTGATGAGAGGGTAAAGAGGAAGAGAGTAGCTCACGGGGGCGTTGTCGAGCGGCAGGACGGCGGGAAGTCGGCGCTAGAGTTTCAGGGGCGGACGAAATGTAGGGCAAGCGATTCGACTATGGTCATCACTAGCATTGCGACAGCGAAGGCCACCCATGCGGACCAGTGATCGACCCAGGCGCTTTCGGCGGCGGTGCGGACTACACGCTTTTTCGGGAAGCTGCCGGCGGGGCCGCGTTCCCAGACGACGGTGCGAAAGCCTGCGTTCTCGAGATATTCCACCCAAGCGCCACCCAAATCCAAAGCTATAGCGTAGGCGAGATTGGCGGTGGCCTGGCTGGGCTTCCAGCAGGGAGACTTCAGGCGTTGCATGCGATCTATTTCGACAGTGCCGAGAAATTCGCGGTAACCGGCGATTTCGTCGAGGAGTCTGCGACCCTCTTTGGTGGGAGTGCGGAGGAGCGCCGGGAGCACGAGATTCAGGACGACCACGGCGGAGAGCGCAAATTTAAATGTGAGCGAATCCGGAGCCACGCCGCCGGCGAACAACGCGACGCCCATGGCGATCAGAATGAGAAGGATGGTGTTGCGATTGTAACGGGAATCGAGAGACGGGCGAAAGTCCGGTTGATGGCAGAACACGATGAACCCGACAATGCCGAGAAAAAAGATGAAGAAGAGGGACCAACGCATGACTTCGTCGGGGACGGGGAGGAGCAGAAAATAGAGAGAGCAGAGCGCGCCAAAGAGAGAATAGAAAAGATGGTTGTCAAAATAGGCGGCCTGATTTTCCTCGGGGAGCGCGTCGTGAAGTGTTGTGGAGAGTTGGCTGAGGACCCGGTCGTCCCCAGGGGGAAGGAGGAAGGCGTCTTTAGGGAGCTCGGCGTAGGTGCGCAGGCGTCCGGGGAAAGGAGCGGTTCCGCCTTGATCGAGGTTGAACATTTTATTGTAGATGGCGGCTTCTTCGCGCGGGAGGCCGGGGGGAAGGGGCTCGGTGGTTCGGAGGACTGCGTAGTATTCGTCGAGTCCTTGGAAAGTGACGAGGCCGCGGGCGGCGAGATGGACGATGGTGGCGGCGATGGCTTTGGGATCGAACGAGCCAGTCAGGCAAAAGCGGAGCGCGCCGGGGGAGAGATTTTGCGGAGGGGTGTATTGGATGACGGTGGCGCCGGGTTCGGAGTGTGAGCGGATCCAATAGCGGGCAGCCAGGTAGTAGAAGAGCAGCAGGGCGGGGATGAGGATGGGGAAGATGGTCATGGGGCTGCATTCAGGATAGAGGGAGAAGAGTGCAATGGGTTGTTGCGCGGAGATGGTGTTTGACTTGAAAGTAACGGCGGTGCGGAAAGAAGTGGCGGAAGCCCGCGGGGATTAGGGTTGGGTGCTGAAGAGGCGGAGGAGGTTCATGCATCGATTGGGGTCGAGGGTGAAGGTGGCGCGGGTTAGGGGCGAGTCGATGAAATCGGTGTAGCCGGGATGATTGGTGGGAGGGTCTTCGGCGAGGTCGTGAAAGCCCATGGGGGAGTTGGGAAAGAGGCGGCGCTCGGCGGGGCCGCGCATTAGAACCAGGAAGCCGGTGTGGCGAGGGTCGTGCTCGATGGTGTTGGCGAGTTTGGTGACCACGGCTTCTTCGCCTTCGAGGGCTTGCAGGAAGTTGCCGTCTTTGTAGAGGAGCATGCCGGTGATGCCGATTTTGGCGTTTTTGGGGCGAGCGCCTTCGAGCATGGCCTGGATTTCGGATTTGGAGAAATAGTGCGAGGCGGAACTTACGTAGACGATACGAAACATGGGAGTGGCTCCGTGTTAAGGAAAGTATACGCGGGTGGGGAGAGAATTAGAAATCGGAGATGAGGAAGAGAAGTGTTCACCACGGAGAGCACAGAGGACACCGAGAAGAAGGGAAAGGAAACCCCAAGAGCACAGACCCTTCGGTGTTGCTCAGGGTAAACAGGAGTGCCGGTGCGACACGGTGGCCGATCTGAAGTTCGGCCACTACACTCAGCGGGTGGGGGATTTTTTTTCGGCGGCCAGGCAGGCGTTGCAGATGCCGCCTACTTCGGTGCGGGCTACGGTGACTTGCATTTCGAAGTCGTTGGCGATTTGTTCTTTTAGTTGTTCGTAGAGACGAGATTCGAATTCGCGGACTTTGCCGCAGCGGAGACAGGCGACGTGGATGTGATCGCGGGGGCCGTGGGTTTCGTAATAGTGGCGGTCGCCGCGGAGGTGGAGGAGGTCGAGTTCGTCGATCAAGCCTTCTTTTTTGAGAAGGTCGATGGTGCGATAGACGGTGACGAGGTGAACGGCGGGGTCCATTTTCTGGGCGCGTTCGAGGATTTGGTCGACGTCGAGGTGTTGTTCGGCGTTGTCCATGACTTCGAGGATTACGCGGCGCTGGCGGGTGAGGCGGATGCCCTTTTCGCGGAGGGTTTTTTGGAGGTGGCCGGTGGTGTCGGCGGCATTGATGCGTTCGCCGGAAGAGACACGATGTGTGGGCGAGGCGGACATGAGCGAGGGACCTCGAAAGGATAGTTTAGCAGGAATGGAGTGGAGAAGGATAACAGATAGCAGCGAACAGTGAGCAGGAAGCGAGGAGAAACGGTGGTTTATGCCGTCTGCCGATTGCTGGATGGAGGTGTTGCCGCGGTCCCTCCGCTCCGTGGCCGACGCGCCAGAAAACGGCACGGAAGAAAAAATCGACCACTACGGTCGGGATGACGGAGTAAGGAAAAGAGTAACCCAAGAGCGCAGGCCCTTCGGTGCTGCTCAGGGTAAACAGGAATGGCTGTGTTACGCTGGCCGATCTAAAGCTCGGCCACTACAGGAAGAGCGGACCGTCCGCCGCGGCGGACGGTCCATGCAAAGGATTAGGAGTGGGTGGGGAGGAGGCGGACTACGTCGTTGTACATTACGTAGGCGAATAGGACTAAGAGAAAGACCAGGCCTACCTGGATGAAGCGTTCTTTGAAAGTCAGGCTGAAGTCGCGTCGGCGGATGCCTTCTAGGGCGAGGAGGAGAATGTTGCCGCCGTCCAGGATCGGTATGGGAAGAAGATTGAGGATGCCGAGGTTGACGCTCAGGACGACCATCAACTGGACTACGGCGTAGGAGCCTTCTTCGACAGCTTTGCCTGCCATGGAGGCGATTCCGATCACGCTTTGCAATTGTTTGGGGGAAGTCTTGCCGGAGACGAGACGGCCGACCACGTCGATGATCATTTGCGTGCCGCGCCAGGTGAATTGGGCGGATTTCGCGACGGCTTGCGAGAAGTCGATTTTGCGAATGGAGAAGGCGGGTTGGGTGGCAACGCGACGGATGCCGAGCATCCAAGCTTCTTCGCCGAGTTCGTTCTTGCCACGCTGCGACGTGATTTGCAAAGTAACGGGCTGGCCCTTGCGGAGGACACTCAGAGCGAAGGGCTTGCCGGCGGTGTGCTGAACCGCGTCTACGAAGGCGGACCAGCTCTGGAGTTTTACGCCGTTTATGGAATCGATGACGTCGCCGGCCAGGACACCCGCGCCTTTTGCGGGGAGGTTGGGATCAACTTCACCGACAACGACGGGAACGTCGGCGGGAAAGCCGAAGAGGAGTTCGGGAGACGGCAGGCCAGTGGCGCTGACAGATAGATCGCGAGAGGCGCCCTGGTGGTCGACTACCAGCTGATAGGAATGGCTCGCGGGAGTTTTTTCGAGGATGCGTTCTGCGACGCCCCACGTGGGATTGGAAATTCCGTCGATCGAAAGGATGCGGTCGCCTTGGACTACGCCCGCTCTTTCTAGCGGGGAATCTTTTTGGAGATTGGCGATGACCAGCGGCTGATCTTCATATTTTGAGTAGGGCTCGCCTTTCAGAACGAAGAAGGCGGTTAGCAGGAATAGTGGAAAGATCAGGTTGATGAGCGGGCCGGCGAAAGAGATGAGGGCGCGCTGCCAGCGGGGCTTGGACATGAGTTCGTCGGGAGCGCCGGTGGGCTTGGCGTCGCCGGAATCGATTTCGGTGATGTCCTGGCCGGCCATGCGGACGTAGCCGCCGAGAGGGACGGCGCTGACACGCCAGTCGGTCTGGCCCCACTTGAAGCCGAAGAGGCGCGGGCCGAAGCCGATGGAGAAGACGTCGACGCGGACGCCGAAGAGACGAGCGACGATGAAGTGTCCCCACTCGTGAACGAGGATGAGAACGCCGAGGACGAGGATGAAGCCGAGTGCGATGTGCATGCCGAACTAGTTCCCTTTCGTGACGTCTTATGATTTTCGCATAAAGCGGGGCGGAATGCTTTAGGCGGAGTTGGGCTAAGGTGCGCCGAGGAAACGGGTGGGTGGGGACATGAGGATTAGATGCGGGGGAGGGGTGGGAGGTTTGGTGGAGGGAGAAGGGAAAAAGCTCACCACAAAGGCCCCAGAGGTGCGCAGAGTTCGCGGAGAGTTTGGCGGCTGGTGCTACGGGGAGGGTTGCGGGGAGATGGTGTATGATTTGATGTCCCGGGAAGCGACGGACTGACACACTTTCATGACAAACGAAGAACGCAAGGCTGCATTGGAAGCGATAATTTATGCCGCGGACGAGCCGGCTACGATCGAGCAGTTGGCTGCGGCGCTGGGCGAAGAGAAGTTGGCGGTGCAGGCGGCGCTGGATGAGTTGGTGGCCGGGTACGCGGTGGAAGAGCGCGGGATTGAGATTCGCGCGGTGGCCGGCGGGTACAAGATGTATACGAAGCCGCAGCATCACGACGTGGTGCGGCGGTTTATCAAGTCGCTGCGGCCGCCCTTGCGGCTGTCGATGCCGGCGCTGGAGACATTGGCGGTGATTGCATACAAGCAACCGGTGACGGCGCCAGAGATTTCGGATATTCGGAGCGTGAATACTTCGGGCGTGATTTCGACCTTGCTGGATAAGAAGTTGATTACGACCGCGGGGCGCAAAGAGGTGATGGGGCGGCCGATTCTTTACAAGACTTCGAAAGAGTTTTTGATGCGGTTTGGATTGAGCGATCTGGATGAGCTGCCTAGCTTGAAGGAGTTTGAGGCCTTGGCGCGCGAGGCGCTGGGGACGGATGAAGGGATCGCTCCTGGAGATGTTACGGAGGAGCAGGTTTCGGAGTTGCATCCGGAGGTGGATGCAGAACACGCGCATGGTTCGGCGGCCGAGGCGATTGAGCACGTGAAAGAGGAGTTGAGCGAGGCGGAAGAGTTTCGGGAGCATGAGGCGCTGGCTACGGCGGAAGGGATGCCTAGCGGGGAGTTGGATGAGGATCCGCCTGCGCCGAATACGAAGTCGACGGCGGCAGGGGAATAAGGAACGGAATTTTGCGCGGCGGGAAAATGTGCACACCTCCCTTCCTTTGTCAGGGCAAGCGGAAGGCGACGGCTGCAAGTGCGGGCGAGGAAAAACCCGCACCCTGAAAAACGCAGGCCCTTCGACTTCGCTCAGGACTAAAGGTGCGGCACCCGATTTATGTTCAACTCACGTCACAGTTAGGAATCCAGAGACATGATGGAACGATTGCAGAAGATTATTGCGCGGGCGGGGATTGCTTCGCGGAGGCATGCGGAGCAGTTGATTTTATCCGGGCAGGTGTTGGTTAACGGGAAAGTGGTTACGGAATTGGGAAGCAAGGCTGATCCGGAGAAGGACAAGATTGAGGCGGCTGGGCGAACGATTAAGGGAGCGGACCGGCGCGTCGTATATATGTTGATGCACAAGCCGGCGGAGGTGGTGTCTTCGCTGGCGGATCCCGAGGGGCGGAAGAATTTGCGGAATTTGCTGCGGGGATTTCCGGAGCGGGTTTATCCGGTGGGCAATTTGGAGTACGCGGCGACGGGATTGGTGTTCTTGACGAATGACGGGGATCTGGCGGCGAAGATGTTGAAGCAGTGGGACCAGTTGGAGCAGGTGTACCACGTGAAGATCAAGGGGATGCTGACGCTGACGGATCTGGACCGCTTGGGAAAAGAGATTGGGATCAAGATGCAGACGTTGCGGCAGCCGGATGCCAGCCGCGGGCATGTGGCGAACTATTGGTACGAGGTGCGGACCAAGGGCGCGAAATTGGAGAAGCTGCGGAATTTGATGTTTCGGGAACATCATCCGGTGGAGAAGGTGATGCGGGTGGGATTGGGGTATTTGACGGTGGAGGGGATTCCTCGGGGAAGATATCGGTTGTTGGATGAGCGAGAGGCGGAGGCGTTGAAGACGGGGAAGGTGGTGGAGAAGAAGAGGAGATTTGCGAAGAGGAAATAGAAAATGGTGGGTGCCGCTATTCCTCCACTCCGGTCTGGATATCATAGAAAGACAGGAGGAAGAGAGGAGTTCACCACAGAGGTAGCAGAGGGCCGCAGAGGGCGCGGAGAAGAGAAGAACCGGAGAATTGTGGCGGTTTGATCGTAAGAGCCCACCCTTTCCGCCTGAGGCGGACGAAGGATGGGGCACCCTCAAGTTCGTTTGTTGGGTGACGTTTGATAGGGAACCCAAGAGCAGAGGCAAGAAAACCCGAGAGCACACAGCCAGGAATCGCTGTGCCACAAGGTAAGAAGGCGGCCTAAAGCCGCCCCTACACGGAGACGGGATTGGGCAATGGATTTTTCGCTTAGTGATGATCAGAGGTTGATACGGGATACGGTGCGAGAGTTTATGGAGGCGGAGGTGCGTCCGCATGTTAAGGAGTGGGAGCGGACGGAGCACTTCCCTGCTGCGGCGATTCGGAAATTGGGGGAGCTGGGTTGTTGCGGGATGCTGACGCCGGAAGAGTGGGGCGGGCCGGGGCTGGATACGATTTCGTATGTGCTGATGCTGGAGGAAGTGGCGCGAGTGCATACGGCGATGTCCACGGCGCTGGGGGTGACGAATTCGGCGGTGCAGGTGCCGTTGCTGGGATTTGGGAATGCGGAGCAGAAGAATCGGTATTTGAAACGGCTGGCAGCTGGGGAGATTTTGGGAGCGTTTTGTTTGACGGAGCCGGCGGCGGGGTCGGATGCGGCGGGGATTCAGGCTACGGCGGTGCGCAGCGGGGACAGTTATCGGATTAACGGGACGAAGACTTGGGTGACGAATGGATCGGCGGCGGGCGTTTTTATTGTGTTTGCGAAGACCGATCCGGCGGCTGCGGGAAAAGGGATTACCGCGTTTTTGGTGGAGCCGGGGTATGCGGGATTCAAGGTAGGGCGGCATGAGGACAAGATGGGGCAGAGGTCGTCTCCTTCGGTGGAGTTGACGTTCAATGATTGCGTGGTGCCGGTGGCGGGGCGATTGGGAGAAGAGGGGCAAGGGTTGAAGATTGCTCTGAGCGCGCTGGATGGCGGGCGGATTGGAATTGCGGCGCAGGCGGTGGGATTGGCGCAAGGGGCGCTGGAGGAGTCGGTGAAATTTGCGCGGGCGCGGAAGGCGTTTGGGAAAGCGATTGGGGAGTTTCAGGCGATTCAGTGGATGCTGGCGGACATGCATACGGAGATTGAGGCGGCGCGGGGGTTGGTTTACCAAGCGGCTGGTTTGAAGGATTCGGGCGGGCGGATGGGGTCGGCGGCTTCACGCGCGAAGTTGTATGCGAGTGAGATGGTGAACAGGGTGGTGTATAAGGCGGTGCAGATTCATGGGAGCCAGGGATATTCGCGGGAGTCGGAGGTGGAGCGGATGTACCGGGATGCGCGGGTGATTACGATTTATGAAGGGACCAGCGAGGTGCAGAGGACGATTATTGCGCGGGAGATTTTGGGAAGGTGAGGAAAGAAGTGGCGAGTGACGAGTGGCGAGCGAAGAAAAGAAAAAAATAACGCAGAGCCGCTGAGGGCGCAGAAGGATCGCAGAGAAGAGAGGAGTTCACCACAGAGGACACGGAGAGCACTGAGTCAAGAAAGAACGCCAATCAGGAGATTCATCCCGCATAATGCGCGGGATGGAGCAGAGTTGGCGTTCCCAAGGGCGGCCGATCATTGCGGATCGGCCATTAGTTTCTTGGGGCGAGGTGTTTTAGTTGGGCTACTTCGCGGATGGTTAGGGAGCGGAACTTGCCGGGGGGGACGTCGAGGACCAGGGGGCCCAGTTGGACGCGTTTGATTTTTTCCACGAGGAAGCCGACCGATTGGAACATGCGGCGGATTTGGCGGTTGCGGCCTTCGATGAGGGTGACTTCGTACCAGGGGTTGGGGGCGTCTTCGTGGAGATGGATTTTGGCGGGATAGGTTTTTACGCGGCGGTCGTCGTCGAGAGTGATGTGGACTCCGTCGCGGAGGCGTTGGAGGGATTTTTCGTCGGGGCGGCCGCTGATTTTGACCAGATATTTTTTGGGGACGTGGGAGCCGGCTTTGGTTAGTTTTTGCGCGAGGGTGCCGTCGTTGGTTAGGAGGAGTAGGCCTTCGCTGGCGTAATCGAGGCGGCCTACCGGGTAGACACGTTCGGGGAGGGGGCCGAGGAGTTGCATTACGGTGGGGCGGCCTTCGGGATCGCTGACGGTGGTGACGTAGCCTTTGGGTTTGTGGAGCATTAGGTAGATGGGGCGTTGGGAGGGTTGGATGGGTTTGCCGTCGACGGTGATGGCGTCGGTGTCGGGATCGGCTTTGGTGCCGAGTTCGGTGACGATTTGGCCGTTGAGGGTGACGCGGCCGGCGGTGATGATCTCTTCGGCTTTGCGGCGAGAGGCGATGCCGGCGGAGGCGAGGATTTTTTGGAGGCGGGTGAGCATGGTGGAAGTAAGAGGATAACAGTGAACAGATAACAGAGAACAGGAGGCGGGTTGGCTTAGCGGCGAATTTTGTGGAGTGGGATCAGTTGCGTGGGAGAAAGAGTTCACCACAGAGTTAGCAGAGGGCCGCAGAGAGATCGGAGAGTCGGGAGACAGGATGCAGGGGCTGAGATCCTTCAGCCATCCTTGTCGGATGGCTGAAGGATGACAATTCGCTTCTCGTGGAGATGGAGGTTGAAGTTGAATCTAAACCCGCACCCTGAAAACCGCAGGGTGCGGCACCCAAGACGATTCGCTACTTAGATCGAAGGCGCGTGGTCCATCCCATCAATGCAGGCATAAACAAAACCATCAGTGTTGCCCAAATACAGCCTGATCTGATGGAGTCGCTGAGACTACGGCGCCACGATGGGAAAAGGAACCCAATACCTTGATCCAATAGTAGCCAAAGAGCTACCAGTACAACAAACCCACTGAGGCGTTGCAGAGGCGTCGGTGGCTTAATCTTTGTAGTGACGTTTTCCATTTAGCTCCCCAAATATCTCATCAGAGTTTGAAGAGTTCGCGGAGGCGTTTGGTTTGTTGGCGGGAGACGGGGATTTCGGAGGATTTTTTGTCGTTCATTTTTAGCATGAAGCTGGATTTGAACCAGGGGACTACTTCCTTGATGTGGTGGATGTTGACGAGGTAGGAGCGATGGGGGCGCCAGAAGGAGTCGGGGTCGAGAGTGGCGTGTAGTTCTTCGAGAGTGCGGTAGTTGGAGGAGCCTTCGAGATCTTTGGCGGTGACGGAGATGAGGCCGCCTTCGATGGAGGCGAAGATGAGGTCTTCGGCGTCGACGAGGAGCATGCGTTGCTGGGAGCGGACGAGGATTTTGCTGGGTGGCGTGGAGTTCGATTTGGGAGCGGAGAGTTGGGAGACAAGCTGCTCGAGGCGCTCGGCGGGGCTGGTGTGGGCTTCGATTTCGCGCTTGGCTTTGGTGATGGCTTTGGAGAGGCGGGCTTTGTCGAAGGGTTTTAATACGTAGTCAACGGCGTTGACGTCGAAGGCTTGGACGGCGTAGTGGTCGAAGGCGGTGGCGAAGACTACGTGGGGGACTTTGAGTTTGCGTTCGACGAGTTTTTGGAGGACGCCGAAGCCGTCGAGGCCGGGCATCTGGACGTCGAGGAAGACCAGGTCGGGATTGTGTTCTTTGATCAGGTTGACGGCCTCGAGGCCGTTTTTGCCTTGGCCGATTAGGGAGATTTCGGGGAAGGCTTTGAGGAGGAAGGCTAGCTCTTCGCGAGCGGGTTTTTCGTCGTCGACGATGATGGTGTTGATGGGCATGGGGTGAAGGGAAAGTATACAGTGGCCGGTGGCCAGCGACCAGTGAAGAGGAAGAAGGGGACTTAACGCAGAGGGCGCAGAGGTCGGCGCGCAGAGGACGCAGAGAAGAAAACAGATGGGGTATGATGCGCCGAGACAGGGCGTAAAGGAAGTAAAGGACAGGAGGGGAGACGTGGCGAAGACGGGGAAGATTGTGCAGAGTGAGATGATTTATCAGGGGAAGGTGTTTGGAGTGCGGCGGGATGAGGTGGAGGAGCCGAGCGGGGTGCGGGCGACGCGGGAGGTGATTACGCATCCGGGGTCGGTTGTGGTGCTACCGGTACTCGCAGATGGAAAGATTGTGATGATCCGGCAGTATCGCCATGCGACGCGGCAATATTTGTGGGAGCTGGTGGCGGGACGTAAGGAGCCGGAGGAGACGCCGAAGCAGGGGGCCGCGCGGGAGTTACTGGAGGAAACAGGATACCGCGCCAAACGATTCAAGATATTTCTGGATGTGTTCCCAACGCCGGGATTTTTGGAGGAAAGAATGTACTTATTGCTGGCGGAAGGGTTGACCGCGGGCGAGGCACAGCCGGAAGAGGACGAGAAGATCGAGGTGCGCGCGTACCGTGTGAACGAATTGAAACAAATGATCAAGAGCGGAAGGTTGCGGGACGCGAAGTCGATTGCAGGGATCCTATACTACCTTACTTTTTTACGGTAGGCTTCCCTGCCCCGCGGGGTTGAACCGATTCAAAGCGGTATAAATATGCACATGGGTGAAATATTTATGACACAGTTTGCTTGACTCCGATTTCCAGTTTGATACACTCCGCGCAATTCGTGCTCATGGCGGCGTCTATGTTTTCCGCCCCCAGAGTCACCGTCCAAAGGAGACACGAAGTGCAAGGAACAGTGAAGTGGTTTAATAATTCGAAGGGATACGGATTCATAGGCCGGGAAGATGGGCCCGATGTGTTCGTACACTACTCGGCGATAACCGGAGATGGTTACCGGACGTTGCAGGAGGGTGATCCGGTCGAATTCGAGATAGTGCAGGGACCCAAAGGACCGCAGGCATCGGAAGTTAAGAAGAGTGCCTGAGAGAGAATGGGGATCTTGAAGTGCCGGCGGGAGCGAGAGCTTCCGCCGGTTTTGTTTTTGGAGGTGGCAAGAAGATTGATGGAGTGGTGGGTGGGAGGGATAACGGAAAACAGTTAACAGATAACAGGAGGCGGGGAGAAGAGCGGAGGTTGGTTGCCGTTCGGGCGTAAGAGCCCACCGTTTCCGCCTGAGGCGGACGAAGGATGGGGCACCCTCAAGTACATGGGCTGGGGATTGTCGGATGGGAACCCCAAGAGGCGGCGTAAAGCCGCCCCTACTGGGGAAGTCGGAGAGGAAAACCCAAGAGGGCACGATTTATCGTGCCCCTACATTGGGGGTGAGAGGAATATAATCTGGGCATGGACAACAAACAGATTGCACGGATATTGCGGGAGACCGCTTCCCTTTTGCAGATTGACGGGGCGATCATCGGGCGCTACCGGAGTTATGAGAAGGCGGCGGAGCTGATTGACAGCTTGCCGGAGTCGGTGGCGCAGTTGGTGGGAACGCCGGAGAAGTTGACGGAGTTGCCGGGGATTGGCGACCGGATGGTGGAGCATTTGACGGAGATTGTGAAGACCGGCGATTACTCACTGCGGAAGAAGCTGCTGAAGAAATATCCGGAGACGATATTGGATTTGCTGAATCTGCAATCGCTGGGGCCGAAGAAGGTGGCGTTCTTGTGGAGCGAGTTCAAGGCCGGAAGCGTGGCGGATGTGGAAAAGCTGGCGAAGGAAGGAAAGCTGCGGGACTTGCCGGGATTTGGGGAGAAGAGCGAGCAGAACATTTTGAAGGCGGTGGAGGTGTTTAAGAAGTCGTCGGGGAGATTTTTGATCAGCCGGGGGGAGGAGGCGGCGATTGCGATTGGGGCGCATATCAAGAAAGCGGGGAAAGGCGTGGAGTCGGTGACACCGGCGGGGTCGTTGCGGCGGGGGAAAGAGACCATTGGGGATTTGGATTTATTGGTGACGTTGACGGAAAGTGGCGAGTGGCGAGTGGCGAGTGGCGAGAAAAGCAAGAAAGAGAAACCCAAGAGCACCGGCAAGAGTGCCGGTGCCACGCGACAGGCTGAAGTGGACGCGATTGCGGAACATATTTTGAAGTTTCCGGGGATTGATCAGACTTTGGCACATGGGGAGAACAAGGTAAGTTTCACGCTGGAGGATGGGTTGCAGGTGGATGTGCGGCTACTGGAGAAGGAGAATTTTGGGGCGGCGCTGCTGTATTTCACGGGGTCGAAGGAACACAACGTGGCGTTGCGCGGGCGCGCGAATGAGATGGGCTGGACGTTGAATGAATATCAGTTGGCGACGTTGAAGGGCGAGCGGCATGTGGCGGGGCGGACGGAGGAGGAGATTTACGCGAAGTTGAAGTTGGAGTATGTGCCGCCGGAGTTGCGGGAGAACACGGGAGAGATTGCGGCGGCGGAGAAATACAAGCTGCCGAAGTTGATTGAGCTGCGGGACGTGAAGGGCGACCTGCAGATGCACACTACCGCGAGCGACGGGAAGAATACCATTGAGGAGATGGCGGAGGCGGCGCGGGAGTTGGGGAGGGAGTACATCGCGATTACGGACCATTCGAAAGCGGTGACGGTGGCGAATGGGTTGGATGAGAAGCGAATGGCGGCGCACATCAAGAAGCTGCATGCGGCGGATGAGAAGGGGTTGGGGATTCGCGTTCTGGCGGGAGCGGAAGTGGATATTTTGAAGGACGGGTCGCTGGATTATTCGGACGAACTTTTGGCGCAGCTGGATGTGGTGGTGTGCTCGATCCATTCGTATTTTAATCTGGAGCGGGCGGCGATGACGGAGCGGATGCTGGCGGCGATTGAGAATCCGTACACGCAAATTATCGGGCATCCGACGGGGCGGGTGTTGTTGCGGCGGGAGCCGATTGATTACGACATGGAGAAGGTGCTGGATGCTTGCGCGAAGCATGGGGTGGCAATGGAGTGCAATTCGTATCCGGACCGGCTGGATCTGAAGGATGTGTATTTGCGGATGTGCAAGGAACGCGGCGTGAAGGTGGTGATTTCGACGGATTCGCATGTGGCGGGGAATTTGGCTTTCATGCGGTACGGGGTGACGATGGCGCGGCGAGGGTGGCTGGAGAAGAGGGATGTGATTAATAGCTTAGGGTGCGAGGAGTTTTTGGGGGAGTTGCGGGGGAAGCCTGGGCAGAAGAAGAGGGCGGCGAAGAGGTGAATGGTGGGAGTTGAGGTGAGGTTGCAGGTGGGCGAGGAGGTAGTGGTGATAGGTGCGTAGTGACTGGTGACTGGTTGAACGGCGCAGACAAAGAGAAGAGGAAGAGCGGAGATTGGGTGCCGTTAGATCGTCGGAGCCCACCCTTCGCAGAAAGCGCGAAGGATGGGGCACCCTCAAGTGCTTGGGTTGGGTGGCTTTACCTGGGCAAGCCGGAAAAAGATTCGGGAACATTTTGGGCTTCGGATGCGTTTCTGGTTATAGGACGGGTTGCGGAGGGCTGTTCGGGAGGATGCAGATGGAGACACGGATGAGCTGGCGGCGGAGCGGATGGGGGCTGGCGGCGTTTAGCGGAACGATGCTGGCAGGGGCGCTGTTGCTGACGCCGAGTGGGGCGCTGGCTGAGGAGGTGGTGAAGACTTTTCCGGTTGCGGGGCACGCGCGGGTGAAGGTGCAGACGGATGATGGGGCGGTGCGGGTGTCTACCGGAGATATCAAGCAGGTGGAGATTCGGGTGGAGTACACGGGTTACAAGCTGGACCGGGATTTGCGCGTGAGCACGACGCAGACGGGGGATTCCGTGGAAGTGACCGCGAAGACCGGCGGGGACTGGGGGATTCACTTTGGGGTCGGCCATCGAAACCTGCGCGTGGAAGTGCATATGCCGAAGGACGCGGACCTGGAGGTGAGTACGGGCGACGGATCTGTGGAAGCGGATTCGATCAACGGGAATTTGGATGTGCATACGGGAGACGGGCACATCACGCTGCAGGGAGCACATGGGAATATCCGGTTGCATACCGGGGATGGACATATTGAGGGGCGGGACCTGGACGGGCGCGCAGACATTACTACCGGCGATGGGCACGTGAATGTGGAAGGACGATTTGACTCGCTGAATATCAAGACAGGCGATGGGAGCGTGACGGCGCGGGCTAGCAAGGGTTCGACGGTGACTTCGGGCTGGAATATTCATACCGGGGATGGCAGCGTGGATCTGGATCTGCCCGGGGAGTTGCAGGCGAACCTGGATGCGAGTACGCATGATGGGCATATCAGTTTGGGGATTCCGGTGATGGTGGAGGGGACGTTCAGTTCGACGAAGATCTTTGGAAAGATGAATGGCGGAGGACAGCCGATTGTGGTGCGGACGGGTGATGGATCGATCCATTTGAATCGGAGTTGAGGGGAGTAGAGCCAAGCGGGTTCTGGGAAGAGAGTACTGGGACTGTGATGCAAAGTGTGTGATCTGGAAGGCAGTATTGTCGTGTTGGGGATACAGATTTTTGGAAGAGAGTTGGGTTAAGTTATTGTAAAGGAAGGGCGGGAAGTTGGCAGGTGGGTTGCACTGTTTGGGGTTGTTTGGAGGTGGGCCCATGATGGTGATGATTCTGGGTTTGGCGGTGTTTGGGTTGTTTGTGTTTTCGTTGATGACCTCGTATTTGTCGAAGCGGCGTCCTTCCTGACGGCCGCGTTTTCAGAAAACAATTAAAGGGGCGGTAACTTCGCGCGTTGTTTTTTTGGCGGGTGGGGATTGGCGTGGGCGGAGGATGGATGGGACGGGCCGGTGGACAAGGGCCGGAAATGTCTGCCGCACCTCCGGTGCCTGATTTTATGCGGGGATGGAAGTCCCAGCACCTGCGTGCTGGGCTGGTGTGTTTCGCGTCTCCGGCGCTTCGGACAGGCGGACTTGTGATCTCTGGGATTACTTGGCGGAGACGGGTAGGGCGAAGGTGATTAGGGTGGAGCCGGAGGCGATGGCGAGGTACTGCTGGTTGTCGAGCTGGTAGGTGATGGGTGCGGCGTAGATGGCGGCGCCGGTTTGGATGTGCCAGAGCTGCTTGCCGGTGTCGGCATCGAGAGCGATGAGGTAGCCCTCGAGGTCGCCGGTAAAGACGAGATGGCCGGCAGTGGAAAGATTGCCGCCCCAAGGCGCGGAAAATTCCTTGTATTCCCAGCGGACATCGCCGGTTTTGGGATCGATGGCGCGAACGGCTCCCCAATCTTTTTCTTTTGCGGCCGGCATGTAGGTGCTGCCGAGATAGAGGCGGCCGGCAACGTACTGCTGCGGGTGAGCGTAGAAAATGTCGCACTGCTCGCGGGCGGAGACGTAGAAGAGGCCGGTCTGTGAGCTGTAGGAGGGTGACATCCAGTTGGTGGCACCGGCGGCGCCGGGACACGTGCGGTTCCCTTCTTCAGTGGGCGCTGCGTTGGGTTGGAGGATGGGTCTGCCTGAGGAGTCGATGGACTTGGCCCAATTTTGAGCGGCGAAAGGTTTAGCGAAGAGGAAATGGCCGTTGGCGCGATCGAGAACGTAGAAGAAACCATTGCGATTGGCCTGGAGGAGTAGTTTGCGGGACTGGCCGTTGAGTTCGGTGTCGAGGAGGACAGGAACTTCGGTGGCGTCCCAGTCATGGAGATCGAAGGGTGTGAACTGGAAATACCACTGGAGCTTTCCGGTATCCGGCTGCAGCGCGAGGATGGAATTGGAATAGAGGTCGTCACCTTTGCGGCCGGAGCCGTCGTCGGAGGGCGAAGGATTTCCGGTAGGCCAGTAGAGGAGATCGAGCTGAGGATCGTAGGTGCCGGTGACCCAGGCGGGCGCGCCGCCGCGCGCAGCGGAATCGCCGCTGGGCCAGGAGTCGCCGCCGGGTTCGCCGGGAGCGGGAACAGTGTAGAAGCGCCAGGCGCGCTTGCCAGTTTCGGCGTCGTAGGCATCGATGAAGCCGCGGATGCCGTATTCGCCGCCGGAGACGCCGACAATGACTTTATTTCTTACGATGAGCGGCGCGACGGTGAAGGCGTAGCCCTTGGAGTAATCGGCGGCGGTGACATCCCAGAGCACATTGCCGGTGGCAGTATCGAGAGCGACGACGTGAGCATCGAGTGTGGCCAGGAAAAGACGAGTGCCGAGAATGGCAAAGCCGCGGTTGACGTGTCCGCAGCAGGCGCGAATTTTTTCGGGAAGGGCGCGAGTGTAAGACCAGAGGCGGCGGCCGGTGCGAGCGTCGAGAGCGAAGGCGGTGTTTTCTTGAGCGGAGACGTACATGATGCCGTCGACGACGAGGGGAGTGTTTTCAAAGTTGCCGGTGACCGGAGTCTGGAAGACCCATTGAGCGGTGAGGTGGGAGACGTTTTCGCGATTGATTTGGGCGAGAGAGCTGAAGCGGTGGCCATCGTAGGAGCCGGAGTATTGCAACCAGTTGGCGGGAGTAGTGGAAGAGTTTAGGAGCTGGTCGTTGGTGACCTGGGCGGTAAGTTTCGCCGGCATTGTTGCGAGGAAAAGGAAGTAAAGGAGGTTGAGGAGGTAAAGGATCGGAGAGGAGGGGCGGCGGGTCACTTGGCGCCTCCATTGAGAGAGGTGAGGTAGGCCACGAGGTCGTCGAGTTGTTTGTCACTGAGCTGCTGCTGGGTGTATTTGGGCATGGGGGAGCGCTTTTCGTGGATGACGGATTGGAGATCGGATTTTAGCCAGGAGTGAATTTTTTCGTGGTCGTCCATAAATTGGAGGGAGAACGAATCTTCGTTGAGGATGACGCCGGAAAAGACAGTTCCCTGCCGGGTGGTGACGGTAATGAGTTCGTAAGTGGTGGCGTTGGTGCCGAAATCGATAGCTAGGAAGCGCTCAGTAAGTTCGGCGTCGGGCTCGCGAATGGATTCGACGAGATATTCACGGGGGCGGGTAGCGCCGACGCGAGTGAGATCGGGGCCGAAGCGGCCGCCGTGGCCTTGCACCATGTGGCAGCGGGAGCAGTAGGCTTCGCGGAAGAAAAGAGCGCGGCCAACCTCGGGATTTCCGGTGGCGGAGGGCTTGCTGGTTTTCTGGAGGCTGTGGAGATAGGCGATGACCTCGCGGGCTTCGGATTCCTCAAGATCGTTGGCGGGCATGGCGGTGCCGGGAATGCCGTGGAGGATGGTGTTGAGCATGGCTTCGTCGGAATCACCGTGAGAGAGATGGCCGGAGATGAGGCTGGGCGCGCGAAAGCCGCCGCTGGCGTTAACGCCATGGCAGTAGGAGCAGACTACGCGAAAAGTGGATTTGCCATTTTCGATGGCTTGGGCGCTGGGCGGGATGGGAGGGGCGGATTTGTCCTGTGTAGAAAGAGGCGGCTGGAGCGTGAGCGATAACAAAATGAGAACAGAGCAAGATAAATTCACAGACGAGTGCGCCTCCGTTGAACGGATGCCGTTGATTGGTTGCAGAGTATAGCGCTATTTGGCGGCGGAGTGGGTGTTGACGGCGTCCATGGCGCGGAGGGAGTAGATCAGGGCGGCGCCAGCGTTCATGGCCATGGCCACACCGAGGGCTTCGGCGATTTCTTCTTTAGAGGCGCCGGCTTTGAGGGCGGCTTCGGTGTGGAAGGTGATGCAGCCGTCGCAGCGAGTGGTGACGGCAACGGCGATGGAGATGAGCTGGCGGACTTTTTCGCCGAGGAGGGAGTTGGCTTTGTTGGCGTCGGAGAGGGTTTGGTAACCCTTGAGGGAGTCGGGGGTGAGTTTGGCGAAGCCGGGGATGGATTTGGCGAGTTCGGATTTGTAGGCATTCCAGTCGAACATCATGGGAGTTCTCCACTAGGAATAAAGATGACAGAACTTTGGGAGTATACGACAGGATGATGTGGGCGAAAAATGAGAGCCGGGGCCTTTTGTCGTTAACGATGATGCGGCCTTATCAGGTAAAGAGTTTTCCCTTCCGAATAGTCAGCACTTTGCAGAGGTAGCCCACAATGTAGGCTCGATGTGCGATTTCATTCAGATCCTGATTTTCTACTAAATCGCTGATTCCCTTCTCTAGTGCTTTCCAGAGCCCAGTGTTTTCGTACTCTAGGTATGGGTGCGGAGGATCGGTTTTGCGTTTTCGCTTCAAAGAAATTCTCCTAGAACAATCGTACCAGTTGAACTCGCCTCAGAACATGGCGGGGGCGAGGTCGAGGGACATTAGGATTTCGTCGGAGTAGATGCCGTTGTGTTTGAGGGCATTTTTTTCCAGGCCGTATTGCTGGAAGCCTAGGGATTGGTAGAGGCGGAGGGCGGGGAGGTTATCGCTGACTACGGCTAGTTGGAGTTGCTCTACTTTTGGCCGGGCGGTTTGGATTATGGCTTGGACGAGTTGGCGGCCTGCGCCGGAGCGGCGCGCGGCGGGGCGGACGTACATGGCGCGGAGGAGGCCTTTGTGGGAGTCTTTCAGGCCGGAGAGTTGGGTGAAGCTGGCGGTGCCGATGAGATGGGAGTTTTGGAAGGCGCCGAAGACGGTGGAGTTGGTTAGCCAGTTGATGTAGCGGGTGAGGGGCTGGTCTTTTTCGAAGTCGTAGGTGCTGCCGAAGGCTTCGGGGTTTAGGCGGAGGCCTTCTAGGCGGAGTTCGCGGAAGAGTTCGGCGTCGGCGAAGGTTAGTTGGCGAATTTGGATTTCGGTGGGAGACATATTTATTGATAACCCGGGATTTGGGGTTTTGACAAGATTTTTGGGACGGCTGCTTGTGCGCCAGTTCCGAAAACAGCCTGGATCTGGAACTGGGAACTTTGGTAGACCGGACGCGATTGCTTCAAGTATATTCTTGACGATTCAGGAACGTGCAACCATGCCTACAGATGACATCTCGACTCACGCAGACGAAGTAGCGACGAAGCGAAAGAAGATCTGGTTCGCATTCAAACGGGCGTTCTTAACTATCAGTTTCGCTCTTCTTGCAGGGATGAGTTTGCAGCGAAGCATTGAGCACTTCCGGTCGGGTGCAAGCAACTACAAGTGGATTTCTGGCGCTCTCCTGGGCGTTGCAAGTCTCGCTATCGCAATCGCCTACATCATGCAGCGGGAGGATATGCCTCGGCCCAGGACGTTCTTTGAGTGGCTTTACGAGCGCGACAAGCCCCCGGTAATCTTCGACAAGAAAGATAACTGACCTAGAGATTGGCTAGCCACTTATACGCCGGAGATTTTTAGCGCACCCAGTTCCGAGACGAGTCGATGGGATTTCGGCGCGGGGGCAGCGGTGTGATATTGTTTTGGGTTCGGTGGGAGTGTTGGTTGCGGGTGTGGGGAAGAAAGAAAATCCTAGCGCGGAGATGCTGAGAACGGAGAGGAAGAGCGGAGAAGAGTTCAACGCAGAGGTGGCGGAGGGGCCGCGGAGGGCGCGGAGAAGAGTTCGGAATGGAAGGTTGAGGGGTTCGATTGTAAGAGCCTACCCTTTGCTGAAGACGCGAAGGGTGGGCTACCCTGGAGTTTATTCTTGGGTGGCGTTGGATGGGAAACCCAAGAGCTGGCTTAAAAGACCAGCGCTACAGCGAAGATTGAAGAGAGAAGAGCGCGGAGGGAAGGAGACAAAACCCGCACCCTTAGAGACGAAGGGTGCGGCACCCAGGGCGGAATTGAGGAATGCGAGCTGGGCTGAAGCCCAGCGTCTACAGCGGAGATTGGAGAGAGAAAAGCAGGAGTTGATGGGGAACTGGGGGCGACTATGAAGACTAGTTATAACGGGGTGGCGGTGCCGGGGGATGGGAAGGCGATTGGGTATGCGGGCGGCGTGTTGCAGGTGCCGGACAATCCCATCATTCCGTTTATTGAGGGGGATGGAACGGGAAGAGACATTTGGAAGGCGTCGCGACGGGTGTTTGATGCGGCGGTGGAGAAGGCGTACGGCGGGAAGCGGCGCGTGGTGTGGTTTGAGGTGTTTGCGGGGGAGAAGGCGTTCAATACGTTCAAGGAGTGGCTGCCGGATGAGACGGTGGACGCGGCGCGGGATTTTCGCGTGTCGATCAAGGGGCCGCTGACTACTCCCGTGGGCGGGGGGATTCGTTCGTTGAACGTGGCGCTGCGGCAGATTTTGGATTTGTATGCTTGCGTGCGGCCGGTGCGGTATTTCCAGGGAGTTCCCTCCCCTGTTCGCGAGCCGGAGAAAATGGATGTGGTCATTTTCCGGGAGAACACGGAGGACGTGTACATCGGGATCGAGTGGAAGAGCGGAACGCCTGAGGCCGAGAAATTGTTGGAATTTTTGAATAAAGAGATGCTGGGCGGTGGGAAGAAACAGATCCGGATGGATTCGGGAGTGGGGATCAAGCCGATTTCGCCGTTTGGGACCAAGCGGCTGGTGCGGCGGGCGATCCAGTACGCGCTGGCGAACAAGCGTCCGCTGGTAACCCTGGTACACAAGGGGAACATTCAGAAATTTACGGAAGGCGCGTTCCGCGATTGGGGTTATGAATTGGCGGCGGAAGAGTTTCGCGCGGAGACGGTGACGGAACGCGAGAGCTGGATTCTGGACAATCTGGAGAAGAATCCGGGGCTGAGCGTGGAAAAGAACGCGGCGATGATTGAGCCGGGACTGGAGCAAGGGACGGAAGAGTTCAAGAAGACGATTTATGCCGAGGTGAAGAAGACGCTGGATGCGATTGGGGCTTCGCATGGGAAGGGTCAGTGGAAAAAGAAGCTGATGGTGAACGACCGGATTGCGGATTCGGTGTTTCAGCAGATGCTGCTGCGGCCGAATGAGTACAGCGTGCTGGCTACGCCGAATTTGAACGGGGATTATTTGAGCGATGCCTGCGCGGCGCAGGTGGGAGGATTGGGAATTGCGCCGGGGTCGAATATCGGGGATGGGTATGGAGTGTTTGAGGCTACGCATGGGACGGCACCGAAGTATGCGGATAAGGATGTGATTAATCCGAGCTCGGTGATGTTGAGCGGGGCGATGATGTTTGAGTTTATGGGGTGGAAGGAAGCGGCGAAGTTGATTGAGGAAGGAATTGCAAAGACGATTCAGCAGAAGAGGGTGACTTACGATTTGGAGAGGTTGATGACGGGCGGGACGAAGTTGGGGACGTCGGCGTTTGCTTCGGCGATTATTGAGAATATGGTGGGAGTGGCGGCGGGAAGATAGGAAAAAGAGTTCAACACAGAGATCACAGAGTGGCGAGAGAGTTCGCGGAGAAGAATTGGAAAGTCGTGACGCTCGATCGTAAGAGCCCACCGTTCATCCCGCAAGAGACGTGGGATGGCGGGGAGTTCGCAAAAGGCGCGAAGGATGGGGCACCCTCGAATTTATTTGTTTGGTGGCGTTAGATAGGTAACCCAAGAGCACAGCCAGGAATGGCTGTACCACAAGAGAGATACAAGAGCGGAGGCGGCATAAAGCCGTCCCTACATAGGAGAGTCGGAGATGAGCCGGAAGAAGGTTACGGTGGTGGGCGGTGGGTTTGTGGGGTCGACTACGGCGCAGCGGATTGTGGACTTGGAGCTGGCGGACGTGGTGTTGACGGATATTTTGGAGGGGGCGCCGGCAGGAAAGGCGCTGGACATGGTGGAGTCGACGCCGATTACGCGGACGGACGCGTTTGCGACGGGGATTTCTACGGCGAATGGCGATTACAGCGCGACGGCGGGAAGCGACGTGGTGGTAATTACGGCGGGATTTCCGCGGAAGCCGGGAATGAGCCGCGACGATCTGCTGAAGGCGAATTACGACGTGGTAAAGGCGGTGGTGGAGCAGATTGTGAAGCACTCGCCGCAGTGCATCATTATTGTGGTGACGAATCCGCTGGATGCGATGGCTCAGGCGGCGTTCCGGGTGAGCGGGTTCCCAAAGAATCGGGTGCTGGGGATGGCGGGCGTGCTGGATTCGGCGCGGATGAGCGCGTTTGTGGCGATGGAGTGCCGGGTGAGCGTGGAGAACGTGCACTCGTTTGTGCTGGGCGGACATGGCGATGATATGGTGCCGCTGCCACGGTATTCGACGGTGGCGGGGATTCCGCTGCCGGATTTGCTGCCGAAGGAACGGATTGGCGCGATTGTGGATCGCACGCGGAAGGGCGGCGCGGAGATTGTGAATTTACTGAAGACCGGGTCGGCGTATTATGCGCCTTCGGCGGCGGCCGTGGAGATGGTGGAAGCGATTTTGAAAGATAAGAAGAAGATTCTGCCTTGCGCGGTGTATCTGGATGGGGAGTATGGGATCAAGGGATTGTTTGTGGGCGTGCCGGTAAAGCTGGGGTCGGCGGGCGCGGAGGAGATTATTGAGATCAAGCTGACGGCGGAGGAGAATGCGGCGCTGCAGAAGTCGGCGGGGAGTGTGAAGGAGTTGGTTACGGTGCTGGGGATTTGAAAAGGCGGTGGGTGGTGAGTGGTGACTGGTGAAATCGAAGAGGCTGCAGTTTTCGGTCGAGATGTTTTGTGGGCTGTTGCTGCTGCTTGCCATGCCGGTGCAGCCTGTGGCCTCGGCGCCTAGCGCGGAAACGTATAAGCAAAATGCCCAGGGCCTTGAGAAGCAGTTTGAGGCTTTTTTGAAGGCTTTCCATAGAAACGACGATAAAGGGATGGACGAGGGCTTTGCCATCTTCCGGCTCCCTCACGCGAAGGAGTGGTTCGGGAATTATTTTTCACCAGAGGATGCAGAGCGACTAAGCTCTGCTTATAATGCAGAGGTAAATGACGGCGAGAACTCGCTTATCGGACTGATGAACGGCGCCGATCCGGGCAGCAAATATCGAGTGCGCTGTGAACCGCGTGGCGACGCTGAGGCCGGGCAGGCGAAAGGCGGGGAGAGCGGAATTCAACCACTGAAGTCAATGAGTGTGGAGCAATTCAGACTGGAGTTTCGATCCTGGGATCACAATCAGAAATTCTCGTTTATCGCCAATTTTGTGTATGTGGATGGGGCGTACCGGTATGTAGGCGGGGGGGGAGTGGCGTTCTGGGCGAAACCGGGCGGGGTGCGGTGACGGAAGTTGAAGAGAAAAGCTTTAACACAGAGGGCACCGAGTTAGGAGCGGAGGAGAGCACGGAGAAGAAGTTTTAACGCGGAGACGCGGAGTTCGCAGAGGAAGAGCGGAGAAGAGTTAGAGGGGCACGCCCGATAACGTGCCCCTCTTTTTTTGTAGGGCCGGTGATTTAGGTGGCCTACAAAGAGGAAGAGGAACCCAAGAGGGCGGCGTAAAGCCGCCCCTACAAGACCGAGGAGAAACCCGAGAGCGGGCCGGGCAAGCCCGGCCCCTACAAACGCACAGAGAAAACCAGGAGGGGGACGTTTGTGGCGTTAGATCGTAAGAGCCCACCCTTCGCAAACTTCGCGAAGGATGGGGCACCCTCAAGTTCATTCGGTCGGCGGCTCAACATGGGATTCGAATCACAGGTGGAAGAGTTTGTCGGCGCCGATTACCAGGGCCAGGGTGAAGAGGGCTATGGCGATTTCGCCGAGGAAGCCTACGGCGAAGGGGCGGAGGCCTTGTTTGCGCATGTCGCGGAAGTTGGTGCGCAGGCCTACACCGGCGAAGGTTAGGAGGAAGGCCCAGCGGGAGAGGTTGGCGAGGTTGGTGTTTTGGTCTTTGGTGAAGAAGCCGACGGTGGCTAGGATGGAGACGAGCAAAAAGCCGAGGACGAACTTGGGGAATTTTTGCCAGAGGAAGGCGGCTTTCTTGGTGACGACTTGGGCCTGGCCGCGGCTGGCCCAGTAGATGGCGTAGGCGAGGACGACGAAACCGATTAAGGCGTTGCGGTAAGTTTTGACGAGGACGGCTAGTTTGGCGGCGGAGTCGGAGTAGAGCGCGCCGGCGGCGGTGGCTTCGGCAGTGTTGTCTACCGCGAGGCCGGCCCAAGCGCCGTAGGCGTGATCGCTGAGATGGAGCGCGTGGCCGATGAGCGGGAAGGTGAAGAGGGAGATGGCGCCTAGAGCTAGGATGGCGGCAATGGCGAAGGAGGAGTCTTCGTCATCGGCTTCAATGGCGCCTTTGGTGGCGATGATGGCGCTGACGCCGCAGACGGCGGAGCCTACGGCTAGAAGGGTGGTGAGTTTGGGACGGAGGCCGAAGAGACGGCCGAGGAAGGTCATGAAGGCCAGCGAGCCCGCGATTTCGATGAAGACGAGGATGAGGCTGACGCCGCCGAGTTTCCAGACGTCACCGAGCAGGAAGCGAGAGCCGAGCAGGACGATGCCTGCTTTCAGCCAGAATTCGTAGGTGGCTACACCGGCTTTGAAGATTTCGGGGAGGCCGACGGTGTTGGCGATGGCCAGGCCGATGAGGATGGCCCAGAGGACGTATTCGATGTTGGGGAATGTCCAGTGATGGGTTTTGGCGTAGAGGTTGATGTTCTTTTCGAGGAGTTTGCCGGCGAAGCCGATGACGGCAAGGAGGGCTACGCCGGGGAGCAGGCGGAGGAATCTGGTGCTGATGGAGATGGGGGGATTTTGGGGGAGTGCGATTGCGTCGGCCATGGTGCTTGATTCCCTTCTTGTTGAAAATTCGAAAGCTTTTTTTTGCACTGACGGTAATTGTTGACGGTTAGTGCTTGCTACGGTCCCTCCGCTGCGGCCCGACGGAAGGCGTCGGGCCTCCGGTCGGGATGACAGCGCGGAAGGGTAACCCAAGAGAACAGCCAGGAATGGCTGTGACACAAGAGGTAGAGCCTCGCTACCACGGGATGCGGTGGATCAGGCCGAAGCGGATTAGGACGGCGGCGGCTAGGGCTAGGAAGACCGCCCAGGTGTCGAGCGAGATGCGGGGGGCGGATTTGTCGACAGTTGGTGAGCTTGGGTTGCTCATTTTGTTTCTCCTTCTTCTTTAGGAAATCTGTGAATCCGAAAAATTAGGAATTGATTCGTTTAGCCAGTTGAGTGCGCTGGCGGATGTCGCGTCGTTGGCGGAAGCAGCTACGCAACCTACGACGAGTAGCGCTGGAGCTGGGAGCGGCACCAGTTCAGCTAGTCCTGTGACTGTTGTGAGGTGTTGCGATTGGTCGGGGTGGGAGGCTTTGGAGATTACGAGGACGGGCGTGTCGGGGGAGATGGCGGCGTTTTGGAGCCAGTGGGAGAGTTCGGCGTAGTCGGGGCCGGGCATGTAGACGACGACCGTGGTTTCGGCGGTCAGGCCGATGCCGGGGAGGAATGGGGATTCGAGGGAGCGGGAGAAGGTGGTGAAGAGGACATGGGAGGCTAGGCGGCGATCAGTTAGGGAGACTTTTGCGGCGGCGGCTGCGCCGAACGCGGCGGAGATGCCGGGGATTACTTCGAAATCGATTTTGGCTTCAACGAGGGTTTGGATTTCTTCGGCAGCGCGGCCGAAGAGGAGGGGGTCGCCTCCTTTGAGGCGGACGATGATTTTGTGTTTGACGGCGTTGGCGAGGAGGAGCGCGTTGATGTCTTGTTGGGAGAGAAGGCGGAAGCCGGCGCGTTTGCCTACGTCGATGCGTTCCGCGGTGGAGGGAATTAGATTGAGGATTTCGGGGGTGATCAGGGAGTCGTGAAGGACTACGTCGGCGGATTGGAGAATGCGGAGGGCTTTTAGCGTTAGGAGTTCAGGGTCGCCGGGACCGGCGCCAAGGAGGTAGACCTTTGCGGGGTTGGGAAAGTGGCGAGTGGCGAGTGGCGAGTGGCGAGCGGAAGAGGGGGAAAAGTCAAAACCCGCACCCTGAAAATCGCAGGGTGCGGCACCCACGGTTTTGCGGCGAGTTTCGGCGGGAGACGGAGAAGAAAAACCCGCACCCTGAAAGGCGGGCCCTTCGGCTTCGCTCAGGACTAAAGGTGCGGCACCGATGATTTTTTTTGAGGTCGGTTTAGTTTGGTTGGACACTAGGCGGCTCCTTCGGTTTGATCGGGAGAGTTGGCTTGTCGGAGGAAGCGCTCGAACATGGGTTGGCTGGCCAGGAGATGGAGCCAGTGTTTGGTGGTTTCAGGGTCGTTGGATTGGGCGCGGAGAGTTTCGCGGGCGGCGCCCAGCCAGTCGAGCCAGCAGGCGTATTCGGGGCCGAACTGTTCTTCGAGTTCTTTGCGGAGGCGCTGTGCGAGGGCGGGGCTTTTGCCGTTGGTAGAGATAGCGATTTGGAGATCGCCGCGCTGGACGATGGAGCCGTAGTAGAAGTGGCAGTGGTCGATGTCGTCGACGGAGTTGCAGAGGATGTTGCGGCGGTCGGCTTCTTCGTAGACCTGGGCGTTTAGATCGCGGATGGAGGTGGCGGCGATTACGAGGAAGGCGCCGTCCAGGTCGGAGGGTTCGAAGGGCTTGGGGCACCAGTCGATTTGGCGGTTGCGGACCCATTCGACCAGGGGAGGAGCTAGTTTGGGGGCGATTACGTGGACGCGGGCGCCAGCTTCGAGTAAGCCGGGGATTTTTTGGGCGGCGATGGTGCCGCCGCCGATTACTAAGACGGGGCGATTTTGGAGTTTTAGGAATGCGGGGAAGAGGGACATTAGGTGGTGCTCCAGGAGAGATTGAGTGAAGAAAGAGAAACACCAACGCGGAGACGCAGAGAGTGGGAAGTTGGTACAGAGAAGTGGAAGAGCTCCCGCGTGAGGGGCGCACTTACAGCGTTTCGGAAATTCTCGTGAGCGTCGTCCCAGTGCTTATGCGCTGGGCTAAGTTGATTCGTACCTACGGTGCTGATTGCGTGGTGGGGTGTCATGGGCGGTCCTCGATGGAGTGGGGGACGCGGTCGGCGGGGAGATCGCGGACGGCGATTTCGGATTGGGCGGCGGGTTGGCCGGAGAGGATGGTGCGCAGGTGTTCGGTGGAGTGGCGGGCCAGGAATTTTTGGAGGGACTCGGCGTTGTGGGGCGTGGAGTGGAAATTGGCGAGGAGGCGGGTGATGGCGTTGGGCACTTCTTCGGCGGGGCAGCGGTAGCCGACAGGGCGGGCGATGGCGGCGAATTGGCCGACGCTGCCGCCAACGCAGAAGTAGTAGGCGTCGATCATTTTGCCGTCTACTTTTATTTTTTTGCCTTCGATGCCGATGTCGGCGATCCAGTGTTGGCCGCAGGAGTTGGGGCAGCCAGTGATGTGGAGCTTTATGTCTTCCTGATAGCCGGGGAAACGGTCTTCGAGTTGTTCGGTTAGCCAGCGGGCGTAGGATTTCGTTTCCGTGAGCGCTAGTTTGCAGAATTCGGAGCCGGTGCAGGCTACGGTGCCGCGGACGAAGGCGTTGGTTTCGACCGGGAGGCCGTTGGCGACGAGTTCCTGGACGACGGAGGTGACGCGGGATTCGGGAATGTTGATGAGCAGAAGATTTTGCATGGGCGTGGCGCGGAGGTGGGCGTCGCCGTGATGCTCGGCTAAATCGGCGGCGGCGCGGATTTGCGCGGGAGTGATGCGGCCGCGGATTATGGAGGCGCCGATGGAGAAGAGGCCGGGCTGTTTTTGCGGGAGGACGCCGAGATGATCGCGGTGGATGGAGTGAGGGAGTTGTTCGGGTTCGGCGGGATCGAGTTTGTAGCCTAGTTTGGATTCGATGGCGGCTAAGAAAGAGTCGGCGGTCCAGCCGTACTGGAGGAAGAGAAATTTGAGGCGGGCTTTATCGCGGGATTGCCGGAGGATGTCGGTGGTGCGGAAGACTTCGGCGATGGCGCGGGCTACGGGGAGGACTTGGTCCCAGCGGATGAAGGCGTTTAGTTTTACGGCGAGGTGGGGTTCGGTGGAGAGGCCGCCGGCGATGCGGAGGGAGAAGCCGATGTCGGAGTTGGAGGAAAAGGAAGGAGAGGAGGTTAAGGAGGTTGAGGAAGAAAGGTCAACATCCGGTCGAGGTTGTGCCGAGCGGCTGGGAAAGGCCTCAGGCCTGAAGGCCTGAGCTACAGGGCGGCGAACTGCGGTGAAGGAGATGTCGTTGATTTCCGGGTAGGAGCACCAGTCGGGGCAGGCGGTGATGGTGATTTTGAATTTGCGGGGGAGATTGTAGAAGTCGGGATTGCCGCCTAGTTCTTTGTCGAGGGCCAAGGCTAGTTCGGAGACGTTGGCGATTTCGTGGGCGTGGATTCCGGCGAGGGGGCAGCCGGTGATGTTGCGGGTTACGTCGCCGCAGGCGCCGGTGGTGCGGAGGCCTACGGACCAGAGGCGCTCGAGGAGTTCGGGGAGATTTTCCACGGCGACCCAGTGGAGTTGAATGTTTTGGCGGACGGTGATGTCGGCTACGGCGTTGCCGAATTTTTCGGAGAGATCGGCGATGGTGCGCGCTTGTGCGCTGTTGAGAAGGCCGTTGGGGATGCGGATACGGACCATGAAGAAGGGGACGGACTTCCCTTCTCCGTTTTTGCCGCCAGTTACGCCAGCGCCGTCGCCTTGGGTGTAAATGCCCCAGGGGCGGAAATAGGTGCCTAGCCATTCGGGAGGGATGGAGTCGAAACCGTCGCGCGCGAATTGGCGGATTTCGTCGAGGTGGTCCCAGGGATTCTTGGCGCGTTTTAGGCGCTCGACGCGCTGGGCTTTGGTTTCTTTGACGTCGGGCATTGGCGATTATGGTTCCCTTTCCATTGGTGGCAACCCAAGAGCACAGGCCCTTGGAAGCTCAGGGTAAACAAGAGTGCCTGTGCCACGGTTGCCGGAACCGACCTGAAGGTCGGCCACTACAAAATCGAGACGCCTTCAAACGGGCACCCAAAAAGAAAAAGCCCACGTAGCCGATGGTCTGGCACGTGGGCTTCGAAACTTGGACTTCAGTTACAGCTTAGGTTCGGAAGCACCTCTGGCCAGAACAGGACTGCCGACAGCAACAGCAGGCCATCGTTGGACAACAGCAGATCTGGCAAGAGTTCCGCATATCTCGTTGAGGCTACGTGGGAGAGACGATGAAGTCAATCCGGGTAGCGCCGCAAATATTCGATGCGTTGCATGGGGGATTTGGATACATGGGGTTGCGGAGGATAACAGATAGCAGATAACAGCGAGCGGGAGGCGGGTGGGGGCGATCGGGCTTCGGTTGACGGTCGTCAATAATCAGCAATCGGTAAGAGGGGACGGAGAAGAAAAGGACGCACCCTCAAAGGCGGAGGGTGCGGCACCCAGGGGTTTTAGGAGGGGACGGGCTTGTGCGGCCCCTCCCTGATAAGAGGTGTTTATTGTTGGGGTTTGGGGGTGGTGGTGGAGGCGGCCGGCTTGGCGGCGGTGGCGGGTTTGGGGGCTGGCTTGGCGGCGGGCTTGGCGGTTGGGGTGGTGGTGGCTGCGCCGATTAGGGTGGCGGATTTGATGGTGTCTAGCTTGGGCCATTTGGTGGCGATGTATTTTTCGCCGCCTTTGGTGATGTTTTCCTGGTCCATGCCGGCGGATTCGCCGTATTGGTCGTAGAGCATTTCGACCGTGTTCATGCCGTTGCCGTCGACCTGGCCGAAGGGGGTGAAGCCCATGGAGTCGAGGTTGGCGTTGTCTTTTAGGTTGATGAAGAGCTGGGTGGTGCGGGTGTTGGGGCCGGCGGTGGCGAAGACCAAGGTACCGCGGGTGTTGCCGTGGGCGCGGACATCATCCTTTATGGTGGCTTTTTCCCAAACGGCGTTTACGGTGGGATTGGCGTGGAGGCCGAATTGAACTACGAAATTGGGGAGGACACGGAAGAAGCGGGCGTTATCGAAATAGTGGTGCTTGACGAGATTATAAAAACGATCGGCACCGAGGGGGGACCAGGCGCGGGTGACGGTGATGGTGAAGGTTCCGCGGGTGGTGTCGAATTGGACTTGGTAGGTATCGGGAGCTTTGGCGGTTAGGAGGGCGGGTTTGAGGAGGGCGTGGTCGTAGGTGGGGGCGGCGGGTTTGGGGGTGGTGGTGGATTTGGGTTTTGCGGGTGCGGCGGGGGTGGGGGTTTGGGCTGCGGCGGGGATGGAGAGAGCTAGCGAGATTAGGAATGGGGCGCAGGATTTCAGGTGCATTGGAATTGGCCTCCGAAGATTTGTGGGTGATTGGTGATGACTGGATTAGTTTTGCATATTTTGGGGGGAAGAGGAAGAAGAGGGGATGTTCACCACAGAGGAAGGAAGAGGAAGAGTTCACAGCAGAGGTAGCAGAGGGCGGCAGAGGACGCGGAGAAGAGTCTGTGAATTAGCGTTGGTTGCCTTGGTCCCTCCACTGCGCGGCCCGACGCGCCAAACTTCGGCGCGGAAGAAAAAATCGGGCCGCTCCGGTCGGGATGACGGAGTAAGGCAGGAGAACCTAAGAGGCGGCGTAGAGCCGCCCCTAAGGAAGTTATTTGTTGAGGTCGTGGGAGATGCGCTCGGCCTGGGTTAGGAGGCGGAGGGTGTTTTCGCCGAGGATTTTGCGGATGTCGGATTCGGAGTAACCTTTTTTGAGAAGGGCGTCGGTGATTTGGGGGAGGTGGGTGACGTCCTGCATGCCGAGGGGCATGACGGCCCCGTCGAAGTCGGAGCCGAGGCCGACATGATCGATGCCGGCGATTTTTACGGCGTGATCGATGTGGTCGAGGATAACGGTCCAGTCGACTTTGGGGAGTTTGCCGGCTTGCATGAAGTCGCGGACGACTTGATCGCCGGTGGTGAGTTTGCAGGCTTCGTTGTCGCCACAGCGTTTTTTGATTTCGTCGTTGATCTCTTTTTCTACGTCGGGGTGGGCGTTTTCGAAATCGCGGAATTCCTGGCTTAAGAAACCTACGTGGTAGTTGATCTGGATGACACCGCCGTTTTTGGCGAGGTCGCGCATCATGTCGTCGGTCATATTGCGCGCGGCGTTGCAGATGGAGCGGCAGGAGGAGTGCGAGGCGATGACGGAGGCTTTGCTGACAGCGATGGCGTCGTAGAAGGTTTTGTCGGAGACGTGAGAGATGTCCACGAGGATGCCGAGGCGGTTCATTTCGCGGATTACTTCCTTGCCGAAGTCGGTAAGGCCGTTGTGGGCGGGCTTGTCGGTGGAGGAGTCGGCCCACTCGTTGTTGTCCATGTGGGTGAGGGTCATGTAGCGGACGCCGAGAGCGGCGAAGGTGCGGAGGACGGAGAGATCGTTGCCCATCATGTGGCCGCCTTCGACGCCGATGAGGCAGGCGATTTTGTGCTGCTTTTTGGCTTCGCGGATGTCGGCGACGGAGGTGGCGAGGATTAAGTCGTTGGGATGTTTGCGGATGGTTTCGCGGACGGCGTCGATTTGATCGAGGGCTTGTTTGACGGCGTCGGGGCCGAGGATTTTGCTGGAGATCCAGATGGAGAAGAAGATGGCGGAGAGGCCGCCTTCTTTCATGCGGGGGATATCGATGTTGCCGTCGGAGTGGCGGAGGGCGAGATCGAAGTGGGGGTCGAGGAGGCGCTGGGTGGTGTCGTCGTGGGTGTCGATGACGATGGAGGAGGAGTGGAGAGTTTTGGCTTGGTCCGAGACGGATTGGGCTTGGGTGGAGACGGACATTAGTAGGACTCCCAGGAGACAGAGGGATATTGTTTGGGCGCGAAGCATGGAGACCCCTTTCGGAGAGGAGCGGAGATAGAGTAGCAGACGAGATGGGGGATTGAATTTGAAAATGGAAAGAAGAGGAAAGATTTCACCGCTGAGTTGGCGGAGGGGCCGCAGAGTCAGCGGAGAAGATGGGGCAGGACATTGTTGGTTGCCATGGTCCCTCCACTGCGCGGCCCGACGCGCCTAACTGCGGCGCGGAAGAAAAAATCGGGCCGCTGCGGTCGGGATGACGGAAAAGGCAAATGCAAGAGGGCGGCGTAAAGCCGCCCCTACACGCGGGCGGATCAGCCGAGGAGCCAGCCTAGGAGGGATTGCTTCCAGGCTTCGCGGTTTACTTCGGCTATGGATTCGGTTAGGGGGATGGATTTGGGGCAGGCCTGGACACAGTTTTGGGCGTTAGCGCATTCTTCGATGCCACCTTCGCCGAGCAGGGCTTGGATGCGTTCCTTGGCGTGCATGGCGCCTGTGGGGTGCATGTTGAATAGGCGGACCTGGGAGATGATGGCGGCGCCGACGAAATTGTTGTTGGAGTTTACTTGCGGGCAAACTTCCAGGCAGAGGCCGCAAGTCATGCAGCGGGAGAGTGGGTAGCCCTTTTCCTGGATTTCGGGGGCGAAGCGAGGGCCTTCGCCGAGGCTGTAGGTGCCGTCGATGGGGATCCAAGCTTTAACGCGCTGGAGGGAGTCGAACATGAACTGGCGATTGACGGCGAGGTCGCGGACGATCGGGAACTTGGTCATGGGCTCGACGGTGATGGGTTGTTCGAGGTGATCCACGAGGGCGGAGCAGGCCATGCGGACCTTGCCGTTGATGACCATGGCGCAGGAGCCGCAGACTTCTTCGAGGCAGTTGGAGTCGTAGGAGATGGGCGTGGTTTTCTTGCCGTCGCGAGTGACGGGAGTTTCGGCGATGTCGCGGAGACAGATGATGATGTTCATCGAGGGGCGCCAGCGGAGAGAAAATTCTTCCCAGTGAGCGGATTCATTGGGGGAGGATTGACGTTTGATTTTCAGGAGAACGTTTTTTTCGGCCATGGGTCCTCGAACACGCGATGGAAACCCTCAGGCCTGAAGGCCTGAGGTACAGAGTATGGAACAAAACTATTTTGCAGCGTCGTATTTGCGGACGCGCGGGGGAATCAGCGAGATGTCTACGGGCTCGTAGGTCAGCTGGATGTCGCCGTTGTGGTACTTGGCGCGGGTGGTTTTGAGCCAGTTGGCATCGTCGCGTTCCGGGAAATCGGGTTTGTAGTGGGCGCCGCGGGATTCGTTGCGGGCGAGGGCGCCGAGGGTGACGACGCGGGCGAGGAGGAGCATGTTTTCGAGTTCGCGCGCGAAGTTTAGAGTTTGATTGGACCACTTGGTGCGGTCACTGAGATTGATTTTGCGATAGCGGGCTTGCAGGGCGAGGAGCTTGTTGTCAGCGAGTTCGAGATTTTTGTTGATGCGGGTGACGGTGACGTGCTCGGTCATGATGTCGCCCATTTCCTTCCAAATGGTCATGGGGTTTTCGGAGCCGTCCTGCGAGAGGAGGGCCTGGTTCTTCTCGTCCTGGCGCTTTTTTTCGCGATCGAAGACGGTGGAGGGAATGGCGGTGCATCTCTTCTCGAGATTTTTCGCGTATTTGACGGCGGCGGGTCCGGCTATGCCGCCACCGAAGATGCAACTGACGAGGGAGTTGGCGCCGAGGCGATTGGCACCGTGATATTGGTATTCGCATTCGCCGGCGGCATAGATGCCGGGGACGTTGGTGGCCTGATCGACGGCGTTCACCCAGATGCCGCCCATGGTGTAGTGCATGCCGGGGAAAACCTTCATGGGTTCTTTGCGAGGATCGACGCCGCAGAATTTTTCGTAGATTTCGAGGATGCCTTCGAGCTTGCGGTCGAGAGTTTCGCGATCGATGTGGGAAACGTCGAGATAGACGGCAGCTTGGCCGTTGAGGCCGAGTTTTTCCTGATAGACGATGCGATGGATGGCGCGGGTGGCGATGTCGCGGGGAACGAGATTGCCGTATTTCGGATACCACTCTTCGAGGAAGTAGAAGCGCTCGTTTTCGGGAATGGATTTTATGGGGCGAGTTTCGTTGGGATTCTTGGGAACCCAGACGCGGCCGCCTTCGCCGCGGGCGGATTCGCTCATCAGGCGGAGCTTGTCTTCACCGGGGATGGAGGTGGGATGAACCTGGATGAATTCGCCGTTGGCGTAGTCCACGCCCTGCTGGAATAAAGCGGATTGCGCGGAGCCGGTGCAGACGACGGAGTTGGTGGAGCGGCCGAAGATGGCGCCGATGCCGCCAGTGCAGAAGATGACCGCGTCGGCGGGGAAGACTTTGACTTCCATGGTGCGGAGGTCCATGGCGGTGATGCCGCGGCAGACGCCGGAGTCGTCGAGAACGGCCGAGAGAAAAGTGAAGCCTTCGAATTTTTTGACTCTGTCCTCGGATTCGTGGCGGCGGACTTGTTCGTCGAGGGCGTAGAGGAGTTGCTGGCCGGTGGTGGCGCCGGCGAAGGCGGTGCGGTGATAGAGCGTGCCGCCGAAACGGCGATAGTCGAGGAGGCCTTCGGGAGTGCGATTGAACATGACACCCATGCGATCGAGGAGATCGATGATGTTGGGGGCTTCGTCGCACATGCGCTTGACGAGCGGCTGATTGGCCAGGAAATCGCCGCCGTAGATGGTGTCGTCAAGGTGCTTGGCGGTGGTGTCGCCTTCGCCCTTTAGATTTTTCGCGGCGTTGATGCCGCCTTGCGCGCAGACGGAGTGGGACCGCTTCACGGGAACGATGGAAAAGAGGTCGACCGGGACGCCGGCTTCGGCGACACGAATGGTGGCCATGAGTCCGGCCAAACCTCCACCAACGATGATGATTTTAGGTTGGGTCATTTTTGCCAGTAGAAATAGAAGGGATGCCAGTTGAGACGGAAACTGACGAGAATCAGAACGCCGACTACGCTGAACGCTAGCGCGACGACAAAACCGAGATGACCAGCGGCTTGCTGGGCACGAACCGTCGCGGCGAGTCCCCATTTGCAGAGGAAATTCCAGATGCCGATGCCGAGATGGAAGGAGCAGGCCAGGATGCCGATGGCGGTGAAGATGAGGAAATAAGGATTGGTGAAAAAATGTTCGACTTCGGCGTAGGTGGATTTGCCGTGGGTCATCCAGCGCTGGGTGTAAAGGTGCCAGCCGATGTAGACGAAAGCGACCAGGCCGGTGTAGCGCTGCGTTGTGTAGAGCCAGTTGCCTACCCAGGGATAGGAGGAGACGTTGGACTTGCCGCGAATCCAAATATACACGCCATAGCCGGCGTGGAAGAGCATGGGGAGGAAGATGGCAGCCCACTCGACGAAGGGGCGGAAGGGGATGGTTTGCAGGTCGCGGGAGACTTCGTCGTACTTGGCGGCGGAGACGAGGACGGCGCTGTTGGACCAGAAATGCTCGGCGAGAAACGCGCCGACGGGGATGATTCCGGAAAGAGAATGGAGTTTGCGCAGAAGATAACTTGCGTCAGGCCGGGTTGCGGTTGAGGACATGCCCTCTCCGCCGCGTGAGTCCCAGAAATTTTTGAGGAGCGCTAAGGAAAGGCGCGGTGGGCTCGCAGCACAAATAGTATAGGGAGTTGGGAAAAGGCTTGCAAGTTTGGCGTGTCGGTATGGGAGGCACAAGGGATTCGAAAGAAACTTGCGGGGACGGGAAAAAGAGATGAACATGAGGGAAGAGTAGACGAAGAACACGACGCAGGGCCCCGCAACTCCCCTGCAGACGGACAGGTAAACTTTAATTATGGCAACGAGCCTGGTGAGTGAATTGCAGCGACTGGCGGATGCGCTGGAGAGCGAGAGCACCGCGTCCGTAGAAATACCGCTGGGCGCAGTGGCAGAGAAGATCGCCAAGAACCTGGGAGTGCAAACGGATGAAGTGGCGATCCTGGGAGTTTCCACGCGCTGGAGGCATTTGCATTTTCTGGTGCCGCAGGCGCTGAAGAATGTGGGGTTCATTCCGTTGACGAGCAATTCGGCGCTGGCGGCGCGGACGGCGCGGGAGAGCAAACCGGAGATTAATAACAATTTTTCGGCGGTGCGGCATGCGACGGTGTTTGAGGGAGTGAAAGCGGCGACGACCAGAGGGGAATCCATACAAAAAATCATCAGCGCGCCGATTTTGTGCGACGGGAAAGTGGTGGGGGTGATGCAGATCAGCCGGAAGGGCGCGACGCCGACAGAGGCGGGAGCGGACTTTACGGCGGATGAATTGGGAAAAGTGCTGGCGCTGTGCCGGCCGATGGGGAAATTGGTGCGGCATTTGGCGGGGGAGTGAGGGAAGGCGACCAGTGGCCAGTGGAGCAGTAATTGGTAATCAGTAATCGGAAAAAGTGGGAGTTTTTTTGGCGGCGGTTGATACAAAGTTTGGGTTTCCCTCCTTCGGGTGAAAATTTCGGAAAAATGGGCGGGTGAATGTGTTTTTGCGGAAGGAGGCGGCGTGAAGCTGCGTCTACACAAAGAAAGAAGGCGGCGTAAAGCCGCCCCTACACCACAAGATCGTGGTGTGCAGGAGCAGTGCGCGAAAAGATGACGGCGTGAAGCGACTCTTGCTCGAAAATTTGGCTGATATTGCATTGACACGCTGGGGGAGACTTGTTACTTTTCCACAGGACGTAAATTATTTTGACAAAATCACTTACGGATGGTGACTGAGCACTATGGCGTTCGTCGCAAAGAAGATTTTCCTGACCAAGGGCGTGGGAAAACATCGCGAGCGGCTCTCGAGTTTTGAGCTGGCGCTGCGGAACGCCGGAATTGCCGCTTGCAATATTGTGCGAGTGTCGTCGATTTTTCCGCCGAACTGCAAATTGATATCGCGGAGCGAGGGATTGAAGCTGATTAAGCCGGGGCAGGTGGCGTTCACGGTGATCAGCGAGAATTCGACGAAGGAGCCGCACCGGTTGATTGCGTCGAGTATTGGATTGGCGCTGCCGAGCGACCGGCCGATGTACGGATATTTGAGCGAGCACCACTCGTTTGGGGAGACGGAAGAGGTTGCGGGCGAGTACGCGGAAGAGTTGGCGGCGGAAATGCTGGCGACCACATTGAATGTGGAGTTTGATCCGGATCTTTCTTGGGATGAGAAGAAAGAGGTTTACCGGATTTCGAATAAAATTGTGCGGACCATGAATATTACGCAGTCGGCGGTGGGAGATAAGCGGGGATTGTGGACCACGGTGCTGACGGCGGCGTTTTTGATTGGGGATGATGATTGAGGAAAGTGGCCAGTGAGCGGTGGCCAGTGGGGCGATGCGGAGTGGGGAAATTGCGGTTGAGAGTCTACAGCCGACAGCCTACAGTTAAGAATTAGGAGAAGAGTTCAACGCAGAGGTAACAGAGGGGCCGCAGAGGGAGCGGAGAGCCCTAGGGAGAGAGAAATTGGCCCGCTGAAATGGCGGGCTTTTGGTTTTTGGGAGTCTTTTTGGGAGGAGAGTTATGAGAAAGCGTGTTTTTCGGTTGGGATTGGGGTTGATTTTGATGGTTTTGCTTTGTGGGCGGGTGATGGGGGCGGATAAGGTGACGATTTTGTATGACGCGTTTTCGGATTCGAAAGAGTTGACCAAGGATTGGGGATTTTCGGCGCTGGTGGAGCATGACGGGAAGAAGATTTTGTTCGACAGCGGAAATAATGCGGAGATTTTCGAGCACAACGTGAAGGCGCTGGGCGTGGATTTGACGAAGATTGATTTTGCGGTGATTTCGCACCGGCATGCGGACCACGCGACCGGAGTTAAGTATCTGTTGAAGGTGAATCCGGGGGTGACGATCTACGTGCCGGCTGATGGGGCGAACGGATTTGGAGGAAGTCAGATCCCGCCGCCCTTTTTTCGGCCGGATGCGGAGTTGCCGGAGAAGATGCGGTACTTCGGCGGGACGCCGCCGGAACATTTGAATTCGGGAAAGCTGTATGAGACGGCGAATATCGTGCTGGTGGATAAATTAACGGAGGTGGCGCCGGGAATTTTTGTGGTGCGGACGGTCTCGCAGAAGAAAGGGACGCTGGAGATGCCGGAGTTGACTTTGGCGATCAAGCGGCCGGGTGGATTGTTGCTGGTGGATGGATGCTCGCACGCGGGGATTGAGGCGATTCTGGAGGCGGCGAGCGCGATTGATCCAAGGACGGAGATTGTGTTTGGGGGATTGCATTTGGTGACTACTCCGGTGGAGGAGATTGACGCGCTGGTGCTGAATTTGCAGACGAAGTGGAAGGTGCAGAGAATTGCGCCGGGACATTGCACGGGGGAGCCGGCGTTTGCGCGGTTGCGGAAGGCGTATGGGGAGAGGTATGTGTATGCGGGGTTGGGGACGAGTGTGGTGGTGGAGTGAGGGGGAGTTGAACGCGAAAATAGAAAATGGAAACTAGGAAGAGAGGCTGACGCGGGGCAACGGGGAGGCAAGCTGCTGTGGTTGAGATCCTGAGTCTATCCTTATCGGATAGACTCAGGATGACAATCGTCGGAAAGGAAAACAATCAGCGCGTGGCGCACATTGGGTGCGCCTTTTTTTATTTTTGGAGGGGGAGGCCCTTCCGTTGTCAGAGCAAGGTGTAGGCGAAGTCGTAGGAGTGGTGGCCGTCTTTGATGATTATGGTCATGGAGCCTTGGAGGCCGGTTAGTTGGTTGGTGCCGGAGTCGGGGACAACGGTTACGTTTAGATTGTAGACGCCGTTTTGCATGGTGCCGGTGTGCTGGAGGATGAAGGTGCCGGAGCGGCCGTCGAGGGTGCCGGTGACGCGCTCGATGGCTACGTAGCCGCCGGAGCCTTTGACGGTGCCCATGCCGGTGAGCATTTCGCCTTTGCTGGTGGCTTCGAGGGCGCCGTGGAATTGTTTGTCGATGGACATGCGGCCGATGGAATTGTCGTCGGATTTGAAGGCGGGGTCGAGGGGGGAGATTTTGACTTCGAAGGAGCCGGTGGCGTGATGGGGCATGGGGGAGTCCTTTTGGGCGGCGCGGGGTGTTGCGACGACTAGGATGCAGATGGACAACAGAACGACTGACGCGGCTTGGAGTTTGGTTTTCATTCTTTGGCTCGGGAGAGAAAATATAGCATTAAGAGGAAGGAGAAGAGGAAGATTTCACGACGGAGGTAGCAGAAGGGCCGCAGAGTTCGCGGAGAGGAGAAAGGAAAGAGCTGGCTTGAAAGACCAGCGCTACAGCGAGGAATGAAGAGAAAAGAGTAACCCAAGAGGCGGCCTAAAGCCGCCCCTACATGGAAGAGTGGTTAGCGCTTGAAGTATTTTAGGCGTTCTAGGACAGCGCCTACTACTAGTGGGAGCGCTACGGTGGCGTCTTCGAGGACTTCGGCTAGTTTGCCGCCTTCCTCGGGGGGGACGAATTTGCCCCAGCTTACGGCTTCCGTATAGGTGCTGCCGCTGAGGCCGCCCCAGTGGACGGGCTCGGGACAGATGCGAACTCCATAGGAATAGCGCTTGAGGGGAAGATTTTTGTAGCCGCGGCGGGCCATGAGTTCGGCGTAGACGCCGAATTGTTGGGACCAGTTGCGGGGGACGCCGCCGCCGATGGTGAAGATGCCCATTTTTTTGGTGGCCATCATGGTGTCGGCAAATTTTTCGAAGTCTTCGAAGGGATCGAAGCGGAGGAGCGGGCGATTGTCGCGCTGGCGTCCGTATTTATTGAGGGCGAAGTCGAGGCCGAGTTCGGAATCGGAAAAAGCGGGGACGAAGACGGGAACGTTGCATTCGTAGGCGGAGCGCAGAATGCCGCGGCCCTTGGTGTGTTTGACGAGATATTCGCCGATGCGGCGGTGCAACTTCCAACTGCAAACGACTTCGTTGGGATCCCATTTTTCGAAGATGGCGTCAACGACTTCCTCGACGTGATCGAGGTTGGTTTCGGGTTCGAGAGAATCGTAGACGCGGTTGTAGCCGGCGAGGAAGAGTTCGTTGTCGTCCATTTTGGAGGGATCGTAACGGAAGTGGGAGAGACCGGTGGCTTCGACGAGGCCGTGAGCCATGAGGGCGCCGGTGGAGACGATGGCTTTGACGATGCCGGATTCGATGAGGTCGCAGAAGACGAGGCCCATTTTGCCGACGGTGAGAGCGCCGGAGAGGGTCATGACGACGAAGCAGTCTTTGTCGCGGGCCATGGCTTCGAGGACGTCGGCCGCGTCGCCAACCTGGCGAGCGGTGTAGGCGGTGTTGCCCATGGCGCGGACGAGGTCGTCAATGGTTTTGATTTTGGAGAGGTCGAGGGGAAAGATGGGGCGGAGTTTGTCTTTGACGGGATCGTGGAGGACGCGTCCGGTGACGGTTTTATTGGGGTGCTTGGGCATCGACTCTCCTGACGGCGCACGAATGAATGCGATGTTGCCGGGTGAATGAAAATTGTATGTGTAGTGTACTAGAAGTGGAGATAGAAAATGCAAGATGGTCGAGAAGAAAAAGATTTAACACAGAGGGCGCGGAGATCGGAGCGCAGAGAGCACAGAGAAGAGAAACCCAAGAAGGCGGCGTAAAGCCGCCCCTACATGGAAGACTGTGCAGAAAAATGTTCGTGATAGGATGAGGGGATGAGCGACAAATTTGCTGTGGGACTGGTGCAGATGCGCTGCACTACGAATAAGGAAGAGAATCTGACGCGGGCGGCGGAGAAGATTCGCGAAGCCGCGGGGCGCGGGGCGCAGGTGATTTGCCTGCATGAATTGTTTGCGGGCGAATACTTTTGCCGGACGGAGGATCCGGAGCTTTTTAATTTGGCGGAGGCGGTGCCGGGGCCTACCACCGAGCGGTTGGCGGCGGTGGCTAAGGAAAAGAAGGTTGCGCTGGTGGTTTCCGTGTTTGAGCGGCGGGCGGCGGGGGTTTATCACAATACGTGCGCGGTGCTGGATGCGGATGGGGCGTATCTGGGGAAATATCGGAAGATGCATATCCCGGATGATCCGCTGTACTACGAGAAATTTTATTTTACGCCGGGAGATTTGGGATTTTTGAATTTTGATACCAAGTATGCGCGGATCGGGGTGCAGATCTGCTGGGACCAGTGGTATCAGGAGGGATCGCGGCTGACGGCGATGCTGGGCGCGCAGGTGATTTTTTATCCGACGAGTATTGGGTGGCATCCGCATGAGAAGGGCGCGGTGGGGGCGGCGCAACTGGATTCGTGGAAGACGATTCAACGGGCGCATGCGATTGCGAATGGATGCTATGTGGCGGTGGTGAATCGCGTGGGGTATGAGGGGAAGCCGGAGAAGGGCGATCCGGGGATTGAGTTTTGGGGAAATTCGTTTGTGGCGGATCCGGCGGGGCAGTTGCTGGCGGAGGGGTCGAACGATAAGGAAGAGATATTGGTGGTGGAGATTGATCCGCGGGTGAGCGAGGAGCAGAGGAGGAATTGGCCGTTTTTTCGGGATCGTAGAGTGGATGCGTTTGGGGGGTTGACATCGAGGTGGTTGGGGGAGAAGTGAGTGGTGACTGGTGAGAGGAAAGCCTACAGCCTACAGTTGACAGTTTGAAGAAAGAGAAAAGCTCACCACAGAGGTCGCAGAGGGGCCGCGGAGTTCGCGGAGAGTTCGCGGTTACGCGGCAGATTTTTTGGCACAGCGTGCACAGAGTGAAGAGCACAGAGGACACAGAGTGAAGAGCACCCTTCAACTACGTTCAGGGCAAGCAGAGGGCACAGAGAAGAAGGCGCCGGGGGAGATGGGGTTTCGGATGCCGGCGGAGTGGGAGAGGCATGCGGGGACCTGGCTGGGGTGGCCGCATGAGTTGACAGATTGGCCGGGGAAGTTTGCGCCGATCCCGTGGGCGTTTGCGGAGATGGTGCGGTTGCTGTCGGAGGTGGAGAGGATTTTTTTGATGGTCCCCGACCGCGCGGCGGAGAAGCGGGTGCAGGGGATTTTGCGGAAGGCTGGGGCGAAGATGGAGTCGGTGGAGTTTTTTGCGGTGCCGACGGATCGCGGGTGGATGCGGGATTCGGGGCCGATTTGCGTGAAGAATGCGGCTGGCGAAGTGGCGTACAACAATTTTGTGTTTAACGGGTGGGCGAAGTATCCGAATCATAAGAAGGATGCGCAGGTTGTGCGGAAGGCGAATGCGCGGCTGAAGCGGCGGATCTTTTTTCCGGAGCACAAGGGGCAGAGAGTCGTGCTGGAGGGCGGGTCGATTGATGTGAATGGGCGGGGGACGCTGCTGACTACCGAGGAGTGTTTGCAGAGCAAGGTGCAGGAGCGGAATCCGGGATTTACGAAGGAAGATTACGCGGAAGTTTTTCAGAAACATTTGGGGGTGAAGAATGTGTTGTGGCTGGGGAATGGGATTGCGGGGGATGATACGCACGGGCATGTGGACGACCTGACGCGGTTTGTGAATGAGACAACCGTGGTGACGATCGTGGAAGAAGATCGGGCAGAGGCGAATTATGCGGCGTTGCAGGAAAATTTGGGGAGGTTGAAGAGGATGAAGGATCAGGATGGGAAGGCGTTGACGGTGGAGACGCTGCCAATGCCTGCGCCGGTT
>Ga0074045_10000010_pt1 | contig 152333 bp, 130 predicted proteins | sample BogForMeECP23OM2_FD_94442 | JGI IMG/M metagenome (GOLD analysis project Ga0074045, IMG submission 94442) | Bog forest soil microbial communities from Calvert Island, British Columbia, Canada - Bog Forest MetaG ECP23OM2 | ecosystem: Environmental > Terrestrial > Soil > Wetlands ... | reverse complement strand
TGCCTGGGCATTGGCCTGGTGGCGCTGGCGGTTGCGTTGAATGTTGGATGGATCATCCTGAACTGGCGCCTGCGAGTGCTGCTGTTTTTCGGCGTTGTCTTTTTTGCGCTGATCATCGCGGGCATGATCGTGAATACAACGTTCTTGCTGCGCGAGATTCGCCGGAGCGAACAGCATGACAGCTTTATCAACGCGGTTACCCACGAACTGAAAACGCCGGTGGCTTCCATCCGTTTGCATCTGGAAACCCTGCTGCGCCGGGAGATGCCGGATGTACAGAAGCAGGAATTCTACCGGCTCATGCTCAGCGACACCGACCGTCTGACGGAGACGGTAGAACAGGTGCTGCGCGCCGGGCGCGCCGGAGACAGAAGAGCCGGCCGGGAAAAATCCACCGTCGACTTCCGACAACTGGTGCGCGAGTGCATGGATGCGGCCCGCGTCCGGCATCACTTGCCGCCCGAAGCTTTGCAGTACGAGGAAGCATCGAGCAACGGCGCCGGGATGCCGGTCATGGGAAGTTCCGACGACCTCCGGACCGCAGTTTTCAACGTCCTCGACAATGCGATCAAGTACTCCGGCGACAACGTGGATGTAAGGGTTCGTCTGGATACTCCCGATGAAAACCGAATTGTTCTCAGTGTGCAGGACCATGGCGTCGGCATTCCTGCCGACGATTTGAAAAGCATCTTCAAACGCTTTTACCGCGTGAGCCATCGCTCGCTGGCGCATGTGAAAGGAACGGGACTGGGCCTGTTTATCGTGAAGGCGATTGCGCAGAAGCACGGCGGCAAAGTGTTCGCGGCAAGTGAAGGCGAAGGCGCAGGAACCACCATCACGATGGAGCTGCCGAGGGCAAACACATGAGCCGCGTTCTGGTGGTGGAAGACGAAGCGCATCTGGCGCAGGGGCTCTGTTTCAACCTGCAGGCGGAGGGATATTCGGCTGAAGTGGTAGGAGACGGCGAGACCGCGACTGATCGCCTCCTCGGCAAAAAAGAGAACTTTGATGCCATCGTGCTCGACATCATGCTGCCGGGCAAGGATGGTTTCAGCGTGGTTTCCGAACTGCGTGCCGCCCGGAATTATGTGCCGGTACTGATGCTGACCGCGCGCAGCCGGCCCGAAGATGTGTTGAAAGGCTTTGCGGCTGGAGCGGATGACTATCTTCCCAAGCCTTTTGACCTTTCGATACTGCTGGCGCGCCTGCAGGGTTTGCTGCGGCGCAGCCAATGGATGCGGTCCGGACATGAGGCAGCGAATTCTCAATCTGCCTCCGATGAGTCTCAGCCGGCATCCGATCCGCGCAATGTCAGCGACTTTGGAACATTCTCCTTCAGCGGGAAGACGATTGACTTCGGCGTCCTCGAACTGCGCACGGCCGACAACGTGATCCACTTGACGCTGATGGAATCAGAATTATTGCGGCACTTGGTACGCAATGACGGGCGCGTGGTTTCGCGCAAGCAGATTCTCGAAGAAGTGTGGGGATTACACGAAGACACCGACACCCGCGCCATCGATAATTTTATGGTGCGTTTGCGGCGCTACATCGAAGATGACCCGGCACAACCTCGGCACTTGCTGACGGTGCGCGGCGTAGGGTACAGGTTTCTGGCGAATCCGGAGAAAAAATGAGGCTGGTGTCCGCTACGCCCGGCATAACTCGGCCACCAGCATTTCCCTTCGCTCCATCGCCAGGCGATCGATGCGATTCAGAACGACTCCGTAGACCGATAGCGACGCACCCGCCAAAGCCAGCAAGATCAGGGTCGCGACCCAGGAACTTCCAAAGGAACGAGCAATCAGGAACGCGATGACGCCCACTCCTACGACCACGAATTGCAAAGCCAGGCTGACCAGTACGGTCATTTGCGAGGCGCGTTGGCGCCCGAATTTGGAATAGTCCAGCTTCTTCGGCGAGTAGATGGACAGCAAATTGCCCAAGGCAAAATTCAGCGGCGCAGCAAAGAGCAAGCCTGCGACCGTTGCTACGGTGATGTCGAACGCGGGGCGCCCATAGAAGGATGCGACCGCGATCCAGGCCACAACCGTTTCCAGGGCGAGTATTCCCGCATGTGTCAGATTCTTCGCCAGCACAATGTGGCGAAAACTAACCGGAGCCGCGTAGAAGAACTGGATGCCGCCAGCGTCTCCACCAAAGCTGTTGTAAACCAGATTGGTCAACATCAGCAGCGTGTATCCGGCAGCCACCGGAAATGCCAGGTTGGGCGTCCGCGTGAGAAAACCGCTCGTGTGCCGAGCCGAGTTCATGGCTCCAAAACGGAAGACGGCCAGCATGAAAATCGGCATGATGAAGGTGAGCAGCATTGGTCCGCTGCGGAGAAGATAGCGAATTTCTTTCTCGAAGACGGCGGTGACCGGTGTCGCGAACCCGGGAAGATGCCAGCCCAGCCGGAGCGGTTGATTCGCTGGTTGAGCAACCGCGGCCAGGGATTCGCTCCAGCTCTCGCCCCGATACTGCGCCAGCAATCTCACGTGCAGGCCGTAGGCGATCACCAATGCGAAGGCGGTCAGCAGCGCCCACGAACTGAGAGCAATCGGCCATTGCGGATAAATACCTTGCACGATGGCGTCGGCCGCCAGTCCGGGGGGAAGAACTGCCTGCACGGGAGCAAGAACTTCCAGGAACCTCTGCACTTGCGGTTGCGGATGCCTGCCGAACTGCCTCATCAATGGCCCGATCAATTGAAAACTCAACGTCAGCAGGACGAATAGAACGCCAATGATTTCGCGTGTTCGGCGCTGAGCCAGCCAGCGCTCGATCCAGGCGAAGATCATTTGCATGAGCAACAGATTGAAGAGCGCGAATGTAAGCAACACCAGGAGAGCCCAAGGCAGCAACGCAGGTTTCGCGAAACTTACTCCCACCAGAAATCCCAACGACCACAAGCTGCCGATGACGCTGGCCGGATCGAACACGCCATACGCCACGCGCACTAGAAAGTACGAGCTATAGTTCAGTGGAAAGCGGAGCAGGTCGGAGGAGTCCGGATTGCTGGTGAACGCCGCAGCCATGATGGGGAAGGCTTGCCAGAACAGGCAGATAACCCACAGAAATATGGCCAGCATCTGCGGCTTCCCTCGCGAGAGAACGATATATGCCGATATGCCAAGCCCGAAAGCTCCACCGAGCCCGAAAGTGGTGAAGGCGACCGAGACCACAATATGTGACAGCAACTCCAACTGGCCACGAGTGCTGCGAAGAGCGTTCACGAACAGACGCCACCGTAGCTGTGCGATGGCGGCAAGCTGGGTGCGTCGGGGAACGGTGAGGTTAGCTTCGTTCATGCTTACGACCCCAGCCACGAAAGCTCCTGATCGGTGCGGCGCGAGCCGCCGACGGTGCGCAGAAAGATTTGCTCCAGAGTCATCTTCTCGCCGGATGCAGCCGAGCCGTCGCCGGAACCTGCCGGCGTCTGCGCCTCCACGCCAGCGCGAAGCTCTTCTAACGAACCCTGCGCCACGAGCCGTCCCTGATGAATGATGGCCACGTGACTGCACAGCCGCTCCACGATTTCCAGCACGTGCGAGGTCAGAAAAATCGTGGCGCCGCGAGCGATCATGCCTTGCAGCATGGACTTCAGCGTTCCCGCAGCGATGGCATCCACTCCTTCGAAGGGCTCGTCGAGGAAAAGCACCTTTGGCCCGTGAATCACGGCGGCGGCCATCGCCAGTTTCTTCTGCATGCCGTGGGAGTAGTCGGTGACAAGCTTTCTCGGCTGATCGGCGAGTTGCATAAAATCCAGCAATTCCGCGGTGCGCCGGGCGGCGGTTTCGCGGTCGAGGCCGTACATTCGTCCGGCGAAGTTGAGAAACTCTGACCCAGTCAGACGTCCGAAAAGAGCCATACCTTCGGGAACAACCCCGATTTGCCGCTTTACTTCCACGGGGTTAGTTGTGAGATCGAGGCCGAGGATCTCGATTCGTCCTGAACTAGGGGCGAGCAGGCCGGTGAGCATCTTGATGGTGGTCGATTTCCCAGCGCCATTGGGGCCGAGGAAGCCGAAGAATTGTCCTGGAGAGACACGCAGGTCGATGTTGTCCACGGCGACGAAATCTCCGAACCGGCGGGACAGACCTTGCGTTGCAATGGTGGGAGCCACATCCATGAAACTTCTGAATCTAGCACAGGTGCCGACTCGGAGCGGCGGAAGCAGCCCACGCTGGCGTAAACGGGGGAAAGCCGAAGCGCCCTGACTCTGTGGCCAGGGCGCTTCATTTGCCAGAACTGCAGCGGTTTAGAACAAATTCCAGAGGAATTGATTGTAGACGTCGTGATGATATTGGACCTCGGGTGCCTTCACAAAGGTCCCCAGCAGACGAGGACAGCGGTCGGCCGCGGCCTGTTTCAGGTCGGCGTAGCGTCCCTTCACATCTTCGCCGAGAAGTTCGGTCGTCCACTCTGCTTTGCGGAAGTCTTCCAGAGCTGTGTAAATGTTGTCCGGAAGATAGCGCTCGGCCTGGCGGAGATTCTTGATCTTCGAGGTTTCGCCGTCGATGCCGCTCTTGAAGATCGAGAGCATCACAAGATACGGATTCGCGTCGGGCGCTACCGAACGAACTTCCACGCGCATGCTCTTCTCGTTGCCGATCGGAATCCGGATCATGGATCCACGATCGACGGCCGAGGCTTTGATTTGATTCGGCGCCTCGAAGTGCGGATCCAGACGGCGATAGGCATTCACGCTGGGGTTGAGCAACAGGCAGATATCATTGCCATGGGTGAGAATGCGATCGAGGAAAGCCCAGCCCATCTTGCTCAGCTTCTCTTCGCCCTTTGCGTCCCAAAACAGGTTCTTGCCGTTCTCGCTGATCGAAACATTGGTGTGCATGCCGCTACCGTTCACGCCGACAACCGGCTTAGGGAGGAACGACGCAGTCAGGCCCATGTTGGTCGCAACTTGGCGGCAGATCAGCTTGTAGAGCTGAATCTGATCGGCGGCCGCAACCACTTCGCCATATCCGTAGTTGATCTCAAATTGTGAAGGGGCAACTTCCGGGTGGTCTTTCTCATTCTGGAAGCCCATTGAGCGTTGCACTTCCGCAGTGGTATCGATGAAAGTGCGCAGCGCATCACCCGGCAGGGAGTGATAGTAACCGCCGGTGTTTACGTATTCAAACTTGCCAGTTTCATGATAGCGGCGCTCGGCATCCGGGCCTTTGAAGAGGAACCCTTCAATTTCGTTGGCCGCGTTGAGGGTGTAACCCTTTTTCTTGTGCAGCGATTCGGCGTAGCCTTTCAGGACGCCACGAATGTCGGCGGTGTAGGACGTTCCGCCCTTGTCGATGACTTCTCCAAAGACCAGCACTTTGCCGGAACCGAACACGTCCGAAGGCGCCCAGTAGAAGGCGGCCCAGTCGATGCCCAGGCGCAGATCGCTCTCGCGCTGTGCCGTGAAGCCGCGAATCGAGGAGCCGTCGAAGGTGAGATTGTCCCAGCTCTTGATCAGAAATTTCTTGTCGTAATCGAGCATGTGCAACCGGCCCTCGAGATCGCTAAAGAGCACGGTCACCGCCTTGATCCGCTTTTCGTCGGTGAGATACTTCAGCCGCTCTTCCTGGATCTTATGGATCGGGACACGCTTGCTGCGCTGCTCCTTTGCTTTGAGATTCAGCTCTTCCAGTTCGTCATAGGTAAGTGCCAGAAAATTGCGCAGTTCATTAGGCATGGATGGTCTTCAGTCTCCTATTCGTAATCAACAATAATGTCAGCAAACAACGCCATCGAAACATGGAGTTGGAACGGCTGGGGTGTACCGCAAAGGATAACGCGAAGCTACCTCTGCGACAATCGAAAAAGCTGATACAGAGGATGGAAGACATTTCTTAAAGTGGCGATTCTTGCGGAGAATCTATCGGAGGCCCAATCCCGTTCCCGGCATCAGCCGAATGATCACTCCGAGCGCTGTTAGAACCGCTATGTAGTAGACGGTCGTAATGCGGCTCGAATGCGCTGGAGCGCTGCCGGCGAAAAAGACTTGGTATCCCGCGCCCAGGGCTACAAGAAAGAACATATTTTCGCCGAGAACCAGCCAGAGAGCCAGACATGCGGTGAGCAGGATGATGCGATCCATCTTGCTCAAGGCCAGCACGGCCTGGCCGCCGTCCAGCACCCAGAGAGGAATCAGATTCAGCAGATTCAGCACCGTCCCGGCGCGGGCCAGGGCGGCCCACAGCGGATTTCCCGTTTGCCACCAGAGCAAGGCGCACGCCACCGCCGTTAAGAATCCAGCCAGCGGACCAGCCAGGCTGATGGCAGCGCGCGTCTCCAAAGGCACGCCCATCGCCTGCCAGCGCACGTAGGCTCCCAGCCCGGGCAAGAACACAGGCATATCGGCTGGCAAACCACGGCGCTTGATATCGATGAAGTGGCCCATTTCATGAAGCAGAATCAGCACTGCGAAGCCGATGCCGAATTTCATTCCCCACGCGGCCCAATAGAGGCCGACGAAAGCGGCGAAGCTGAGCAGGAATTTCAGCTTGAACAGCGCCAACAGGATGGTCTTGCCCTTGGCCAACAGGACCGCGATTGGACCCACCGGCCCGAGGCGCTTGGTCCACTTATTTTCCGAGGACTCCGGCACCTGAGCTTGATGTGCCGCGACCTCAAGCCCACGCGCGTGGTCGTTGATCCATTCGTATTGTTTCGAGGCTGGCGGTAAAAGAGGAAGTCCAGAAAGCCATCGCTCGCGCGCTTGCTGCAAGTCTCCCTTCGCCTCAAGCGCTTTCGCTTCCGCAGCGAGGCCATCAAGCGCCTCGGAGTGTACGAGCGCGTGGCACTTATCGCAGACCAGTGCCCCTGCGGGCAGTTCGCGAGAGCAGCGTTTGCAGTTACGAATCACTTCAGGGGTGAGCGAGGACACGATTCCTGATCTTACTATTGTCGGTTCGCGCTGACTCAGGCTGGCGGCCGGGGAGAATACTGAAACGGCCCGTCCAGCCTCGGCGCTGTCGTGCGAGTACTTTGCCAGGCGATGCGAATTCCTATGAAGAGGATGAACAGGCCGATCAGGCCATGAAGTGGATCGGCCAGTTCCAGGAATGGTGAAGCGAGACCCAAGAACGCGAACTGCAACGCCACCTTGCCGATATCTACGGCAGGTTTGGCGGACGCCGGAGTTTGGGAACTTCCATTTGCTCCTTCCAGTTCGCGCTGCTCATCGGCAAGTTGCTGATGCTGAGACGCATGCTGCTTATGCTCGCCGGCATAATGAATCCAGATCGGAATCGCTGCCATGGACACGGCGGCATAGGTAAGCAAGGCTGCGGCGATCTGGTAGCGGCGCCCTCCGTGGCCGTTTGATCCTTTCATCATGGCTTTGCCCACCATCCAGCCCACGGCCAGAGATACATAGCCGATGATGAGACCGGTCATGATTTCAAAGGCCGCATAGAGAATCAGGCCGGCAATGGCGGCGCCAACTCCGAAGAGAAGACCACGAACATAATTAGCATGGTTGTCCGTGGACAGGTCGTGCGCCTGCTCTGCGCAGCTTCGACACGCCATTGCTCCCTGCAAGCGGTAATAGCTTCCGGCGATCGGCTGCTGGCAGAATTGACAGTGATCGGCACCCGGCGACCCAACATACTCTGCGGTGCCGAACTGTATCGGCGATGAGCCGGGCTTGGGCTGGCCGAAGTTGGGATCACTCATGGCCGGGAACGATAGCACAGGGTGTGGAGGTGAGGAAGAAGGAATTCAGGGTAGTTCTTGGATTAGCGGCCTGCATTGGGCAGCGGTCGTAGGTCTTAGGCCTCAGGTCTTAGGGAAGACCGAAGGCCCAAGACCTAAGACCTAACAACTGAGACCTAACAACTGAAACCTGAGACCTAACAACTGAAACCTGAGACCTAACAACTGAAACCTAACAACTGAAACCTAACAACTGAAACCTGAGACCTAACAACTGAAACCTGCTACTGGCGGTGGGTCGAAGCGCCCGCGGCAATTTCGCGCAACGCGCTGACAAATTCTGCTGCGGTATTGGGATCAGCGAGAGATTCCAGATGAACCGTGGCGGAGAATTGCGGCGATTCGGGGCGGAAGTGCACCTGCAGAATATCCTGCCGCCGGGCTGACATGAGCGCGTTCAGTTCCGCTGATGGATCTTCCTTCCAGTGCGTCCGGGTGGTGAGAATTACCGGGCCAGGCTCGTAGACATCCCACTCGCGGTCGTCCCGCTTAGGGGAGGAGATACCGCGATTATGGGCGCACCAGCGATGCCGCATCACTTCCAGGCGGAAGCTGGGCGAGCTGTCAAGGTCGGCTTCGAAAGTAAGAGTCTCCTTCTCCCTTCGCCAGCAACTCATCAACCACCGGACAGGGACAGCGCGAGGACGAAAGTTGACCGTCACCAGGACGTTGTCAAACCAGCGGGAGGTGAAATGGAGCCGAGCTTCGAGGCGAGAAGTTCCCATCCAATGCGATTCGAGGATCCGCCCTCTGCCGGCGCATGCGGTCTGCACCCAGCGCAATGCCGCCGCACCTTTTTTCCGGTTGTAATGAGAAAACACGAAGTACCACGTCCCCAGAACGGCGACCGAAGCGACCACGTCAATCAGGAGAAGGCGCCCCACACGCTTTCCTCTGATGCTCATGGTACGTCCGAGGTTGCGGGAGAAGCAAGCGACAATCGGCTCAATTTATAAGCCTTCGGGGGAAGCCGCTAACCCTAACTGTGGAAAACCGGGTTCGAAACGGTCGCTACAATGGCGGCGTGCCCTTCACCATTCGCGACTTCCAGCCGTCCGACTTCGACACGCTGTGGCGCATCGACCAAACTTGCTTCTCTCCGGGGATTTCCTATTCCCGGGCAGAGCTGAGGCTTTACATGCGTCGCCGGGCGGCCTTCACCCTGGTGAGCTTAAGCGCGGCTGGCCAAATGGACGGGTCCGATTCCCATGACAAGGTCTCGCCGACCCAGCCGGCCGACTCGACCGTTGCCGGCTTCATTGTGGCCGAGGCGGGCAGCCGGGCCCGCGGCCATATCATCACGATCGACGTGGTCGCTGCGTATCGCCGCTTTGGAGTCGGATCACTGCTGCTGCGCGCGGCAGAAGATCGCCTGATCGTGGCCGGATGCCGAACGGTTGAACTGGAAACTGCCGTCGATAACCTATCTGCCCTAATGTTCTACAAACGCCACCGCTACAGCGTGACTAGAACCTTCCCGCGATATTATTCCAATGGAGTCGACGCGCTGGTACTGGAAAAAGTGCTCGTCTAGCCCTAGGGTGCGACTAGAAGATTTGCGTTCCAGGCTATCTCCGGCTACCTTGCCTTGTGATGAAACCTCCTGCCATTAAAGTTGCAATCCAGGGCGAACGCGGCTCCTTCAGCCACGAAGCCGCTGAGCGGATGGTGCATGGTTGCGCCGTCGTCCCCTGCGCTCGGTCTGCCGAAGTATTCGATCGCGTGGAGAAGGGTTCGGTGGCTGCGGCCGTTATTCCGATCGAAAACTCGTTAGCCGGTACGGTGGCTGAGCATGCGGATTTGCTGGTCGCGCGCAACGTCTCGATTGAAGCTGAATTCCTGCTGCCGATTGTGCACAACGTCATCGCCGCACCGGGGGTGAAGCTTAGTGCGGTGCGCCGCGTATTCTCTCATCCAGTAGCGCTCGATCAGTGTCGCGATTTTTTTCGCCACCATCCTAAGATTGAGGCGGTTCCGTTCTACGACACAGCAGGTAGCGTAAAGCACGTCGTCTCGGAGAACCTTCCTGATGCCGCCGGAATTGCCGGTCGCCATGCTGCCCGCGAATACTCGGGTAAAATTCTGCAGGCCGGCGTGGAAGATGACAAACGCAATTTCACACGCTTCTTCCTGATTCGCAAGGTGGCTGCGCCGGGACGAAACCAGAAGAGAAGCGACGCCTCCGCCAAGCGGCGGAAGGCTCCGGCCGGCGCCAATAAGACTTCCATCGCTTACAAGCTGAAGAATGAGCCGGGAGTCTTGTTCAAGTCGCTCAGCGTTCTCGCCCTGCGCGATATCAGCTTGAGCAAGATCGAATCTCGTCCTCTGCGCGGACGGCCGTGGGAGTATGTCTTCTACGTGGACTTCCTTCGCGGCGACGATGAGCCTGCCCGCAATGCTCTTCGGCACCTCGGAGAGGTCGCGGAGTTCGTCAAGGTACTGGGCATTTACCGGGCCGCGTGAGGAACCAAACGCAGTTCGCCAGTCTCACGCCGTTGCCGCCGGCCGGACGGTCGGATGTTCCACTCGCCCGACAAGGAAATAACTCTCATCTACAGTCACAGAATTCTGTGATCCGGCACATATACGTCCGCACACACTCCCCCTAGAATGTTCTTGGCGTCCGTCAGGGATGCCGAATTTTGGAACGGAGAGTCTATGCGTTTCTTGAAGGTGTTTGGGATCACATTATTGTGCTTGGTCGTCATGAGTATGCTGGCTTCCGCCTCAGCCAATAGCTTGGGCATTTCCGAAGTTGCTCACATCACTTTTGACGACCCAATCCGCGTCGGGACCACCCTGCTTCGTGCTGGCGATTATGAAGTTCGCCATGTCATGGAGGGCCAGGACCACATTATGGTTTTCAAACGAGTTCACAGCAAGGACACTGAGGTCAAGGTAAGCTGCAAGCTGGTTCCGCTGGCCCAGAGGGCTGACCGGACCGCAACGGTTTACGAATTCAACGCGGCTAATGAGAAAGTCTTGCGGGAACTGGTTTTCCGAGGCGACACTGCTAAGCATGTTTTCTGAAGGTTAGGATCTCATTCCCGGCGAGGCAGACTTTGGACACAGGCAGTGTCGTCACGGAATTGAGACTTAGCGCCCATCCCGGGATTAATTAATATATCGATCGTAAGATCGCTCGCCTGATCGTTTACTGAGCTCTCTGCGGCCATGGGGGGTGCCACGCCTTCCGCATTAGCCCCGGTACCTTGGGCATCATGTCGAGAAGCGGGGAATGTCGATAGAATTCGAAAGCCGAGCAGAAGAGGAAGGGATGAAACCTTTCCGCAGGAGTATCATCTAAGCTTGAGTGAGTTACACTCAAGGAGAGCCAATGAGCCAACAGCCGCTTTCCGAGCCGATTGCTAAGCATCGCGAAATAAATGACGTACGGGCTTTGCCCGTGCTTCCGGTGCGGGATACCGTTCTGTTTCCGCACGCCGTTCTGCCCCTGACCGTGGGGCGGGAAAGTTCCGTCCAGCTTATTAATTCGCTCGGAGAGGATAAAACCATTGTAGTTGTCGCGCAGCGCGAGGCGCGTGTCGACAACCCTCAACCCAGCGATCTATACACCGTCGGCACTTCGGCGGTGGTCCATAAAGTTGTAAAGATGCCCAACCAGAGCCTGTTTGTGTTCGCCGAGGGTCTGGAGCGGGTGCGTTTAGGCGAGTTCACGCAGCTGGCGCCGTTTATGCGCGCCCACGTGTCGCCGATTCCTGAGTCGGCCCCGCCGGACAGCTCGGAAATCGAAGCGCTACAGCGCAATGTGCTGACCTTGTTTCAGCAGATCGTCGCCGGCTCGCCCACGCTTTCGGATGAGCTTTCCACGGTGGCCCTGAATATTGACGAGGCAGGACGCCTGGTGGACTTCATCGCTTCGTCTCTGCCGTCGCTTTCGACTCCCGATAAGCAGGACACGCTGGAGACTCTCGATATTCGTGTGCGCCTGGAAAAGATCAACCAGCATCTCGCCAAGGAACTTGAGGTGCAGCAACTGCGCAACAAGATCCAAAGTGAAGTGCAGGATCGCGTGCAGCAAACCCAGCGCGAGTATTACCTGCGCGAGCAGATGAAGGCCATCCAGAAAGAACTGGGCGAACAGGACGAAGGCCAGCGCGACGTTGAAGACCTGAAAAAGAAGATCGATGAAGCAGGCATGCCGGAGGAAGTGAAGAAAGAAGCGCTCAAGGAATTGGGGCGCCTTTCACGCATGTCTCCCATGGCCGCCGACTATTCGCTCACGCGAAATTATGTCGAGTGGCTTGCGGTTTTGCCTTGGGCGAAAACTTCCGGGCAGGAAATCGAGATTCCGAAGGCTAAGGAAATCCTGGATACCGACCACTACGATTTGGAGAAAGTGAAGGATCGCATCCTCGACTATCTTTCTGTCCGGCGTTTGAAACCGAACATGAAGGGGCCGATCCTTTGTTTCGTCGGACCTCCTGGCGTGGGCAAGACCTCGCTTGGTAAGTCGATCGCTCGTGCGTTAGGGCGAAAGTTTGTCCGGCTGTCGCTTGGCGGCGTACATGATGAAGCGGAAATCCGAGGACATCGCCGCACCTACATCGGCGCATTGCCGGGACAAATCATCCAGGGCATTCGCCGGGCGGAGACCAAAGATCCGGTTTTCATGCTCGACGAAATCGATAAGGTCGGGCGCGATTTTCGCGGCGACCCGGCTTCGGCGTTGCTGGAAGCGCTGGATCCCGAGCAGAACTCGACGTTCCGCGACAATTATCTCGACGTAACGTTCGACCTGTCGAAGGTCCTTTTCATCACGACCGCGAACATGCTCGACCCCATCGCCGAGCCGCTGCGCGACCGCATGGAAATCATCGAACTGCAGGGCTATAGCGAGGAAGAAAAGCTGCACATCGCGTTCCGTTATCTGGTTCCGCGGCAAGTGGAAGAAAACGGAATCACGGCGGAGAAGATCGAATTTCCCGAGGCGGCCATCCGCTACATTATTCGCCACTACACCCGCGAAGCGGGCGTACGCAGCCTGGAGCGAACCATCGGAACCATCTGCCGCAAGCAAGCGCGGCGACTGGCCGAAGGCAAGACCGAGAAACTAGTGGTGACGCAGGAAATCATTCAGGAATTTCTCGGCGGCATCAAGATTCGCACCGAAGGTGAAATCGAAGAACGCACCGAGCGTCCGGGCGTGGCTGTGGGCTTGGCCTGGACTCCGTCGGGCGGCGACGTGCTCTTTGTCGAGGCCAATGCAATGAAGGGCAAAGGTGGATTCACCATGACCGGCCAGATTGGCCAGGTAATGCAGGAATCCATGCAGGCGGCTCTCACGTGGGTGCGTTCGAATGCTGCGCAGTTAGGCATCGCGGAGAACTTCTTCGCCGACCACGACATTCACATGCACGTGCCGGCGGGAGCGATTCCAAAGGACGGTCCTTCGGCGGGCGTGACCATGGCAACCACGCTGGTGTCTTTGCTGACGGGACATCGCATTCGTCCCCTGCTGGCCATGACGGGAGAGATCACTCTCAGTGGCAACGTGCTGCCGGTAGGCGGCATTAAAGAAAAAGTGCTCGCCGCCAAACGCGCCGGAGTAACGGACGTGATTCTGCCGGCGGAAAACAAAATGAATGTTGACGAGGATCTCACCAAGGAGCAACTCGAGAATCTCAACGTTCATTATGTGAAGACGATCGACGAAGCGCTGCGCGTGTCGTTGCCGGAAGTGGTGGAGTCAGCCGCTGCAAAGTTACTGACAACGCAAACCGACGCAGTTCATGACAAAGCCTTCGCGCGAGCATAATCAAGAACACTTCACGGATGCAGATGCCAGCCCTCGCGGGCTGGCAATTTTTTTGGCACTTTTGCCGGGTCATATTTCCAGCACTGCCCCAAGAACCTGAAATCTTCGCCTCTCGGCGATCCCTCAGGATAGACTTGGAGTCCTAGCTAATCGTTCCTATGCATGTACGCGTTCTTTTTTTCGGTATGTTGAAAGACCTCGCGGGCAAATCAAGCGACGTGCTGGACTTGGATGAGGGTGCGACGGTGGGCGACGCGCTACGGCATTGCGCGGAACAGATTCCCAAGCTGAAGAACTCCCTGGCCTCCTTAGCGGTGGCAGTGAATCAGCAGTATGTGGGAGTGGAGACTCCGCTGAACTCGAATGACGAGGTCGCATTGCTACCACCTGTGAGTGGAGGAACTGGAGAAGGGCAGCGTCGAGCCCATGCGAGAATCGTCAGACAACCAATCGATACGCCTGCCATCTTGGCCAACATTAAGTGCGGCGAGGATGGCGCTGCCGTGGTGTTTGAAGGAGTGGTCCGCAACCAAACGCGCGGCCGTCTGACGCTCTATCTTGACTATGAGGCCTACGAGGAGATGGCGCAGCGGCAGATGGAGGGGATTGCCGAGCAGGCGCTGAAACGATTTCAGGTCCGGGATGTGACGTTGGTGCACCGGCTTGGGCGGCTTAATATTGGCGAGACCAGCGTGCTGATCGTGGTGGCCTCCCCTCACAGGGCTGCCGCGTTCGACGCCTGTCGCTGGCTGATTGATACACTCAAGCGCACTGTCCCTATCTGGAAAAAAGAATACTTTGAAGACGGCGCGGTTTGGGCGGATGGAGAGCCGTTTCCTGCGGACATTCCTCGCGCGAATTCATCCGACCCGGGCAGCCTGGCAGCGGACAACGCATCTAAGTGATTGCCAGGCGATCTGCGATGGGACAGCGTTTGGAAATGCGGTCCATCGGAGGCAAGAGTAAGATTCCCTCATCGAATGAAAAACTGCGAATGAAAAAATCGGCAACGCTGATTCTCATGTGGCTGGCCTGCGTTGCATCCCAAGCTCAACAGCCACGGGCTGGCAACCGATCACAGGAAGTTCCGCCGACTCTGAAAGTCGACGTGAAGCTGGTAAACCTCTACGTCACGGTCACGGACGCACACGGCGGTCCGGTAGCGGGACTTAAGAAGGAGAACTTCACGCTGCAGGAAGATGGTCGCGACCAGACCATTTCGGTGTTCGATAAAGAATCCGCAGTGCCGCTTTCGATTGCGCTCGCCATCGACACCAGCCTGAGCACGCGGCACGATCTGCCGCTGGAACAGGCCTCTGCCAAGCGCTTTGCCCGCACCATTATGCGGCCGGTGGATGCGTTGTCCGTATTTGCATTCAGTGAAACAGTGCTGCAATCGACTTCTTACACGGCGGACTTGAAGCGGATCGACGACGGCATTGACCATCTGCGGCTGGGCGCGGCGACGGCTTTGTTCGACGCCGTCTATCTCGCTTCCCGATCCCTCGATCGCCGCCAGGGAAGAAAAGTTCTCGTCCTCATCACCGACGGTGGCGACACCATCAGCAAAGTAGATTACAAGGAAGCGTTGCGCGCCGCCGAAGAGGCCGAAGGGATTGTCTACAGCATCATCGTGGTGCCGATCGAGAACAGTGCTGGACGCGAGACCGGAGGGGAGCATGCCCTGATTCAGCTTTCCGAAGATACCGGCGGCAAGTATTACTATGCCACCTCGATGTCGCAACTGGACGATGCTTTCCGCCAGATCAGCGACGAACTACGCACGCAGTATCTGCTGGCTTATTATCCCTCGCAGAGCACGTCGTCCTCGCAGTTCCGGCGCATCCAGGTGAGCGTTTCCGGTCCTCCCGATTCTTCCGACTATCACGTGCGCCATCGAGCGGGTTACTACACGTTTAAGTCCGATTTCTAATTTTTCTCTTCTTCTTCATTTCATAAGTCTCTTGCAGAGAGACACTCCCCGAATGGCTCTCCACATAACAATGTTCCGATTCCTGTTTGCATAACAGTGAACATAACAATAATTTTCTTTTACAGATTGAATATACAGTTTTCGGGATTTTTGGGAGCCCAGCTGAAGTGTGGCTCCGACCTCCATAAAGCCCTCTGGCAGTGTAAACGCTTGATAAGTCTAGAGATAATCGAGCCCTACATCGTCGACCTGAGGCTGGCTGGAAAATTGCTTTAAACCCTGCCGAGATGTTTTGTACTTATTAGGGGACTTGTCTATATACGTGCCGATTTCGAGCGGGGAGTCAGGTAGCTACATTCCCGCTGAATCCCGAACGAAGGCTATTAAGAGACTTCCAGTTCGACTTCCGGAGAAGCGATTCCGGGAGAGCTGTTGGCGAGAACAATTACGGTGAGATCAATTCCGAAAGGAAGGCCCACGATGTTGAAGCTTATTTCCTCCCGCGCAAGCGCACGATTTACGGTGCTGGTTCTGATTGCGATGTCTGCATTATTTCTCTCCACGATTGCGGTGGCCCAGACGTCAATCGCGACAGGCAGTATCCAGGGCAACGTAACGGACGCCACCGGCGCCCTTTTGCCCAACGCCAAGATCACCGTTACCGGGCCGACCGGCCAGACGCTTCACGCCACCACGAACGCGTCTGGGGAGTATTCTTTGGGCGCATTGATCCCGGGACATTACTCGGTGCGCGTCGAGGGCAAAGGCTTCAAGACCTCCCAGGTAAGTATAGAAGTGCGAGTCGATAACGCTGCGAATGGCAGCGTCAAGCTTGAAATTGGCCAAGAAAGCACCGTGGTTGAAGTACAAGCCAGCGAAGTTCAGGTCAACACCGAGCAGGCTACCGTCCAAGGCGTATTAACGGCCAGCCAGATCGAAAATCTGCCCGTAAACGGGCGCAACTTCCTTGACTTGGCGCAACTGGAGCCGGGCGTCCAGATTCAGGACGGTCAGAACTTCGATCCCACCAAGGCCGGATATTCTTCGATCTCGTTCGGCGGGCGTTACGGCCGAACGGCCCGCATCGAGGTGGACGGCGTGGACGTCTCGGACGAAACCGTCGGGACCACCACGACCGACATTCCGGCCAGCGCTATTCAGGAATTTCAGATCGGCCAGGCAAGTTTGGACATGTCGACTGAACTTACCTCTTCGGGTTCGGTGAACGTGACTACAAAATCCGGAACGAATGGGCTCCACGGCGAAGCCTTTGGCCAGTTCCGCGACTACCGCGCTGGCTGGGCGACACTCCCCGGGGGTGCTACCCCATACTCGCAACGCAGCCAGTACGGCGCCGCTTTGGGTGGACCGGTCATCAAGAACAAACTGTTCTTCTTCGGAGACGGCGAGCGTACCGTCCAGAATACGCAGACGCCGGTCCCGATCTCTGCTCCGTTCCAGGCCTACTCGGGAAATTTCAGCGATCCTTTCCGCGAGGATAACCTTCTCGGCCGCTTGGACTATCAGCTCACCAAGAGCGCACGACTTTTTGGCCGCTACTCCTATTTCAAGAACTTGCTGGGTGCAACCTTCGGATTCGGCTATTCGCTCTACGACAACAAAAATATTACTCGCAACACTGTGGTCGGAGTAGATTTCAATACCGGCCCCTTCACGCACTCCGTCCGCTTCTCGTATTTGAAGTTCCAGAATCAGATCGTGGATGCGACAACGGGTAACAACGCTCTGCCTTTTGACAATCTGGGCGCGGAAATCTTCATGGGAGCCACTGGCTTGGTTGCCGGCCCGAATCTATTAGCTCCGCAGAGCACTCCACAAAGCGATCACGAGTTCAAGTATGATGGCAGCCGCATCCTGGGCTCGCACATCATTCGCTACGGAGCTACGTTTAATCATCTTCAGGGCGGCGGCTTCGCCTCGTTCTTCAGAAATGGACCACAGGTTGTTTCCCAGGTCACTACTGCGGAGTCCACACCAGGAACGGGCACGGCAGATAACTCGTGGCTTCCGATCGGGCCCACGAACCTGAATGGATGCCCCCTGCCTGGACCGACGGGACCATGTTTCCCGGGCGGTTATACGAATCCGCTGAACTACCCAGCTGATGGCGGCTATACCTTGGGCAATGGCTTGGGCTTCTCCACCTCAAAGGCTGCCCTCGGATTCCCGGCCGGAGGGTTGGGGCCTGACAATCGCGTCCTGCTTTATCTCGGAGATTCCTGGAAGGTCAGGTCGAACTTCACACTGACGTACGGATTGCGGTATGAACGCGACACAGGCCGAACGGACAGCCAGTATGCCGCGATTCCTCAGCTCAGCGCTCTGCTTCCGGGCTTGGGCAATGCGGTGAACCAGCCCAACAAGAACTTTGGTCCAGACCTCGGTTTTGCCTGGGATCCGATGAAAAATGGCAAGACGTCAATTCGTGGCGGAATCGGCATATTCTGGGAGAATGCCATCTGGAACAACGTGCTCTTTGATGGACCATACCGGGAACCCACGGGTGCCTTCGCGCAGTTCCCCGGGCCGTGTGCCGCTGCAGGACAATCGTCGCCGTTACAGACACCGTCTGGTGCCATCACGCCATCAGAGGCAGTTTGCGGTACCGCCTCTGGCGGCTTCCCGTTGATTGGGAACGCCGTGCCTGCAGTCGTTGCTCTTTCCAAGCAATATCAGGCGGCTTCGCCCCTGAACGTCCAGGAGCCTAACCCAGGCTTTGCCGGTCAGTACTTGACGGGATGCAGCGATGGTTCCAACTGTTTCTTCCAGTCCGGCACCAACCTGTTCAACCCCAACTACAGATCGCCGCGTTCAGTCGTCATGAATATCGGTGTCCAACGCGAGTTGCGTCCGGGCATGGTATTGAGCGTGGACTTCATCCGCAACGTTCAGACCCACTTCCTGCTGGGAGTGGACCAGAATCACTCCGGCGACATTCGCTACTTTAACGCGGGTGCGGCTGCTTCGGCGATCGCAACCACGCTGGCCCAATGCGGAGTGGCAACCGTTGCGTTAAGTTACGCGGGGCCTTGCCCGTCAGGAAACCTCGTGGATGGGAATGGTAACCCGCGAGCAGCGACAATTGCAGACTTCGCGGGGAACGGCTTAGGCTCCACTTCTGATTTCGGCGGTACGAGTTGTCTCGCGGCGATCGGCCAGCCTTGCGCATTCGGCGGGATCAACCCAACCGCGCCACCCCTCAATTTCCTCTCACCGGTCGGTCGTTCCGAGTACGACGGTTTGCAGATGAAGTGGATCGACAATGTAAAGAGTCCTATGCGCGGCGTCAAAGACTTGAACTTCCAAGTCTCGTACGCCCTGTCCCGTTTCAATAACTCTGGCGGCGGCGTGAATCCCGGTGCCACGGTAACGGCTGCGGCTGCTGATCAGGACTTCATCGTTCCGGCGCTGGATAACCAGAATGTGAATCGCTATTTCGGGCCTTCCACGCTGGACCGCACCCACCAGATCTCCTTTGGTGGATTCGTGGATGTCCCATTCGGCTTCCAGTTCGGGATCATGTCTCACTTCTACAGCCCGTTTGCGATCACTCCCACGGTTCCCAATACTGGGGCCGGCGCGGGAGAAATCTTCCGCACCGACTTTACTGGGAGTGGCGTGACGCAGGATCCGCTTCCGGGAACCCACGTGGGCAGCTTTGATCGCGGCCTCAATGCTAACGGCCTCAACGGCGCCATCTCCAACTTCAACGCTCAAGTTGCTGCCGGAACCCTTACGCCGGCGGGCAATGTGCTGGTTCAGAACGGTCTTATGGCGCAGGCCGACCTGGTGGCGTTGGGTGGTGTGTATAACGGCGGCGTCCCGTTGGCATTAGCGCCTCCCGACCAAGTCAACTACCCTTGGCTGAAGGCCTTTGACGCAACCATCGCATGGACTCACAGCTTCTTCGATGGGCGCTTCACGGTTAAGCCTGGAGTTGGGTTCTTCAACCTTCCCAACTTCGCCAACTTCGATAATCCGTCGAGCATGATGTCAGGATTGCTGACCGGTTCCACCGGCAGCATCAACGGCACCAACTACGCCGGACAGCTTGTGAACCGGGTCGGCGTGGGCACCGGCGTCTACACGCTGGGCTCGCCGCGTGAAACTGAGTTCAGCTTGAAGATAATCTTCTAACCATCTTTCAGCCAGAAACCATTAAGACACCAGCGCCACCACGGGCTGGTGTCTTTTTTTGCTGATCGGTCCCCTGGCTACAGGGTCTCAGTGGCTTTCCTGACTGTTCCCGCTGTTTATTGACCGATCTGTCCGCGCAGATGTTTGGAGAGTTTCTCGATCTGTTTCAATTTTTCGATCATATCTTTGGGAAACATGCCCTTCTGAACACTGGCGACATCGTTAGGTATGGTCTGGGCAATCCTGGCAAGGTCGTCCGCATCCTGGCGGAGCTTTGTGAAGTCGACGTGCGCGCGCTGTATTGTCGGAGGAGGAATGTTCTTGTCGGCCTGTTGCTCGGCTTGTTCGGCTTGTTCCAGCCCGGGAGGCCTCGGCTTTGTCTGTGATCGGGCTGAGGACGCAACCAGCAAAATAAACAGAAGAATGTAGGTGAGATGTTTCACGGAAGGCCTCCCATCCGAGAGACAAGGTTCGCGCCATTGTAACTCCGATACTGCGACTTGCGCCCTCTTCATCTCCTGCCCTTATGCTGGGGAAGTGCTTCGGGTGTTTTGTGTACAATGCCCTCATGCCTTTTCGCCCTCAGGGAAATGCCAATGCCGGCAAGCGCGGCCGTACGCCGCCTCCGGAAGAGACCTTCGAAGAAGCTAGCTTCCTCAAGGCGCTGGGGGAGAAGCAGAAGACGGTCACTCTCAAGCTGATGGATGGTCAGACCGTCAGTGGATGGATTGAGTATTACGACAAGCACATGGTGCGGCTGACCCGCGAAGGCGTGCCCAACCTTTTCATCTTCAAGCACGAGATCATGTACATTGCCGAAGACGGCGGCACGCGGAAGTGAAATAACTGGGTCTTAGGTGTTAGGTCTTCGGTCTTAGGTTCGTTCGTCTACGCTGCCGCTTGAACCAGAGACCACACACCAAGACCTAAGACCTAACAAACCAAACTTAGACCTGTGCCCAACAGTCCCAACGACAGCTTCGTTCCAGCTATGTCAGAGATCGCGCGCGAAGCGGGTGCGCTGCTGATGGACCACTTTCATCGGCACTTGAAGATCGAGTACAAGGGCGACGCCGATCTGGTGACGGCGGCCGATCGCGCCGCAGAAGCGCTGATTCGTGACCGCATCCGCGCCCAGTGGCCCACCCACGACATTCTCGGCGAAGAGCAGGGGCTGAACGATCAGGGCAGCGACTATCGCTGGTACATCGATCCGCTCGATGGCACCACGAATTTTGCTCACGGGTATCCGGTCTTCTGCGTTTCCATCGCGCTGGAACATCGGGGATTGGAACAGCGGTCGTCCGGGAAGCCCGGCACGCGCATTGCAGCGGTGATTTACGATCCCACGCGCGACCAGTTATTCACCGCCGAGCGGGGAAGTGGCGCATGGCTGAATGGAGAAACCATTCACGTATCCAAGACTGCAGTGCTCAAGGAGAGCCTTCTGGGCACGGGCTTCCCCAGCCACAAGCGGCACAAAAATCCAAATATTTATTTCTATCACCAGATCACGCTGCTCACGCATGGAGTGCGCCGGGCGGGATCGGCGGCACTTGATCTGTGCAACGTCGCTTGCGGGCGCTACGACGGTTTCTGGGAGTTTAATCTTAATCCCTGGGACACGGCGGCAGGTGTCTTGATCGTGGAAGAGGCGGGCGGCAAAGTGACGCGCTTTGATGGGTCTCCGTTTGAATTGAAAAGCCTTGAAACCGTCGCCTCGAATGGCCTGGTGCATGAGGCTTTGCTCCACGAGTTTCAAGAAATCTTCGCAGGCCGAGGCATGGAGCCGCTCCCGGATCCACGGCAATACAAGAGATAGGGTTGTCGAACAAAATCAGTTTCTGATCCGGCGTTACAATTGTTGAGGACCGGGTAGCCGCTTCTGCCTGTTCTAATCTCTTAATTTTCTACAGGCTCAACGTGATCAACTCTCTTCTCGACCGCAAGATTGAAAAACGGCCAGAAAAAGTGCACTTGCAGGGACGCGTCCTGTTCCTCACCGAAGATCCCGAACTGATCAAGCGGCAGCTCGCGGGTGAGGATCTGTCGTGGGACACGAAAAATCCAGCGAATAATCCCAAGCTGCGCGACGACATCTCGACCGACGAGATCACGCCGGCGCACTACTGCTTCTATTTTGACGAAACGCTCGGCGAGATTCCTTACCTCGGGTTGAAGTGCGGCAGCGTGACGCCGATTGGGCGCGGTGACGTAAAGCGTGGCGGATTTGTATGTGCGGTGAGTGGAAAGCGGCGAGGCAAAGGGTCGAGCCGCGAGCAGTCGCCTTATGCGGAAATGTGTGCCGGCATTCGCGTCGTGATCGCGGAAAACATCGAGCGGATCTACAAGCAAAACTGTCAAAATTTGGGAGTGCTGACTTCCACGAACTTTACACTGATCGATCAGATTCGCGGCGGGGAAGATATTCCGTTGAGCGAGTTCACTGCTGGCGAGGATGAGATTACTCGACAAGTCATCGAGTACGGCGGACTGTTTCCCTTCAATGTAGCGCGCATGCAGAAGAAGGTCTTTCTGCCGCCGATCACAACCGGAAAGCGTCCGATGACTTTGGCCGAGAAAATCTTCGCGCGGCACATGCTGAACGAGAATGGCGAGCCCGGCGTCCCGAGCGTAAAGCCCGGCGACACAGGATTCGCTCAGGCCGACTTGCGCTTCAGCCATGAATATGTCACGCCAATGGCAGCCATCTTTTTCGAACGCTATGTCGGCAAGGATGCGAAGGTCAACGATGCCTCAAGCATCATCTTTTTCCGCGACCACCTGACCTTTCTCGATGAGGTGATTTCAGAGGAGAAGAAAAAGCTTGGCCTGCTTGATCTGGCGACCCAACTGAAACTGAAGCAGCAGGATTTCGCCGCCAAGCAGGGAATCAAGTTGCATGGCGAATTGAAGGATCGCAAAGGGTCGGAGGGCATCTGTCACTCTATAGTGCTCGAGAGCTACGCGCTGCCCGGACAACTCAACATTGGTTCGGATTCGCACACTCCGCACGTGGGCGCGATCGGCTGCGTTGCTTTTGGAATTGGCACCACGGATGTATTCAATGGCTGGATTACCAAGGATGTTCGCGTCAAGGTGCCGGAATCGGTGAAGATCATAATCCGTGGCAAGCGCCACGCGAACGTGACGGCGAAGGATTTCATCCTGAGGATTCTGAGTCTCGATTACGTGCGGAGCGGCAAGGCCCTCGCCAAAGTGATGGAGTACGGCGGTGAAGCAGTCGAAGAGCTCAGCGTCGATGAGCGTGCCACCATGACCAATATGGCGGCCGAGATCGGAGGATTTACTGGCATCGTTGCACCGGATAGGAAAGCAGCCGACTTCCTGGGAGAGCGGCGCGGCATGGATCGCAAGAATGCTGAAGCCATGATCGAAGGCTTGTACAGCGATAGAGACGCGCAATACGCGCAAGTCATCGAACTCGATGCCTCCGAGATTGCGCCGATGGTGGCGACGCCGGGGGATCCTGGCAACGGAAAGTTTGTGCGGGAACTGAACACGCCTGTGCCGGTCGAGATCGCCTATGGTGGCACCTGCACCGCCGGCAAGAACGAAGATATGGATATGTACGCTGCGGTGCTGGCCGACGCGTTGAAGCGTGGCAAGCGCGTGGCCGATTCGGTGCAGTTCTACATACAGTTTGGCTCACAAGAAACGCGTGAATATTGTTTGCGCAAGGGCTATCTCGATGTCTTTCAGAAAGCTGGCGCGCACGTGATCGAGCCCAGTTGCGGAGCCTGCATCAATGCGGGGCCGGGAGTCTCTACCCGTCCTGATCAGGTGGTGATCAGCGCGCAAAACCGCAACTTTCCCGGGCGCAGCGGTCCGGGGCAGATGTATCTGGCTTCGCCTTTGACAGTGGCGGCGAGTGCAGTCGCAGGACACATTATCGAGTACGAGCTGAGCGAAGAGCTGGTGGGAGTGGAAGGCGTGGGGCCGTAAGTGGTTGAATTCATGCGGAGTGGCCGAAATCAGCCACTGCCCAATCTGCAACTTTTTTTTGCCTTCCGAGTTCAAATACATAGGTGATTCGGATAGAAACGAGATCCTGAAGAGCCTGCAGATCCGGTGGGTTTGTGGAGGGAATGGCGGATCTGGGATAAGGGGGATTCACTATGAGGTACATCAAATATTTGGCTTTGGTTGCGGTTCTGGCGCTGCCGCTGGTGTACGCGCAGCCTTCGCAAGCGCAAGTAGCGGTTGGAATCGGTTACGGACCGCCCGTGGGTTGCTCTTACGGCTACTACGGATACTATCCTTATGCTTGCGCCCCTTACGGCTACTACGGTCCTGACTGGTTCGCTGGAGGGTTGTTCATCGGCGCCGGCCCCTGGTACGGCTGGCACGGTGGATGGGGAGGCGGTTGGCGCGGCGGTTGGGGTTACGGCTACGGCCGAGGCTGGGGTGGTGGATGGGGCGGCAGAGGCTACTACGGACGCGCTGGCTACGGACGTGGCTACGCAGGCGGATTCCACGGAGCTAGCGGTTTCCATGGTTCAGCCGGTGCCGGCTTTCACGGTGCGGCTGGCGGTGGGTTCCACGGCGGTGGCGGATTCCATGGCGGAGGAGGCGGCGGCTTCCACGGTGGCGGCGGTGGTCATGGTGGTGGCGGCGGACACCGATAATCCAGAAGAGTGAATCGAATGAGTGCGAACGGCTGGCAAGTGGGTGCTGCCAGCCGTTTCGCTTTGCGCCGCATCACCATTTCTTGCTAGAATCTCCGTTTTCGCAGGGGTCGCCGTAGTAAAATACCCACATTCAGCCTAGGAGATCGACATCTCATGACCTATGTAATTGCAGAGCCTTGCATCAACACCAAAGACACAGCATGCGTGGATGCGTGTCCGGTGGATTGCATTCATCCTAAGAAAGATGATCCCAAATACGCCACGGAGCAGTTACTGTATATCGATCCGGTGGAGTGCATCGACTGCGGGGCTTGCGTGCCCGTCTGCCCGGTCTCGGCCATTTTCGCGCTCGATGATCTTCCCGAGAAGTGGAACTCGTTTACCGAGTTGAACGCAAAGTATTTCGGGCGCTAACCGGCTCTGTCCGTTGGTTTCCAGGCATCGATTCGAGGCGCGTGTCCTTCACTGGACGCGCGCCTTTTGCTTTCTTCAAGTGCCCTGTTTTTCACAGTGAGTCCAAGCGCTCCTCACCCGAAGTGATTCACGTCACAACGAGGCTAACGACCGCCATCAGTCTGAGCCCACGGATTGCTGTCCCGATCGCGTCATCAGTCTGCGACAGTGGCGTGCAATCTGCTGTTCTTCCTGGGTGGCGACAACCTGAATTTTATCTGCCGTGAGCCCCAAGGGTTCAATCCCGTCCGTGGCCGCCGACCGGATGTAGCTGCTGTGCTCTCCGATGCCGCCGGTGAACACCACAACATCTGTACCACCCAGCAAAGCCATGTAAGCTCCGATTACCTTGCGCACCGAGCGGGCAAAGACCTCGAGCGCCAGTCTGGCTTCCGGGTCTCCGGATAAAGCGCGTTCCTGCAGGGTTTTTACGTCGCTCTCCCCGGACGAGAGACCAAAAAGACCGCTCTGATGATTCAGCAGAGTTTCGAGTTTATCGGCGTCGAGCTTCTCGTTTCGCAGAAGATAGATGATCACGCCCGGGTCGAGATCGCCCGAACGAGTACCCATAGGAATGCCGCCTGTCGGGGTGAGACCCATCGTAGTGTCGATCGACACTCCGTCCCGCAGTGCGCAGAGACTGGATCCGTTCCCCAAATGCGCAAAAATAGCCCGCTGCGGAATGTTTGCGCCGAAGTGATGGACCAGCGATTCGTAGGAAATACCGTGAAAGCCGTAGCGCCGGATTCCGGCGTCGAAGTAGCGGCGTGGAAGGGCGAATCGCGAAGCGACTTCTGGAATCGTCTGGTGAAAAGCGTCGTCAAAACATGCGTAGTGCGCGGCGTCGGGGAAGATCGCCTGGGCGGAAGCGATCAACTTCAGCGCTTGCGGAATGTGCAGGGGCGCGAAGTGAGTGGCCGCGCGCATTTCATCCAGCACCTGTAGCGTAATGAGCTGGTGCTTTACGAGTTTAGGTCCTCCATGGACCACCCGGTGTCCGACCGCCACTGGGCTTATATGAACATGTTCGCGGATCGCCGTTGCGAGAACATCGAGCGCATGGCTTTGCGATTCATGAATACACTCGCGCTGGACTAGCGAAGTTCCGTCGGCGGCACGAATGTGCAGCGAGCCATTATCGCGTCCAATGCCTTCCGCACTTCCGGTCAGCACCGGCTCCTCATCGCTCGTTCCATGGTAATAAACGCCGAACTTGAGCGACGAGGAGCCACTGTTTAAGACGAGAATCAGATCATTTCGCGGTAGCTCCGTCACGCCTACGCTGCCCATTTCCAATTGCGGATTTCCTCTTTATCAATTCCTTCCGTGTGCGCGTAGTTGATGCTCTCGATAATCTGATCTTTCAACCACTCTTTGACGTGTGCTCCACTGGGATGCAGGCGCGGGACACGGTCGATCACATCGATCGCCAGGTTGAAGCGATCAACCTGATTGAGAATCGCCAGCTCGAGCGGAGTGTTGATGTTGCCTTTTTCCTTATAGCCGCGCACGTGAATGTTCTCGTGATTGGTGCGGCGATAGCTGAGCTTGTGGATGAGCGAAGCGTAGGAATGGAAGTTGAAGATCACGGGCTTGTTGGTGGTAAAGAGGGAATCGAAGTCACGCTCGGATAGTCCGTGGGGGTGCTCGGTTTCCGGCATGAGTCGAAAAAGGTCAACCACGTTGACAAAGCGAATTTTCAAGTCTGGGAAGTGTTGTTTCAGAATCTGGATCGCTGCCAGCGACTCCATGGTCGCGATGTCGCCGGCACAGGCCATGACCACATCGGGTTCTACGCCATCGTCGGTGGAAGCCCAGTCCCAGATGCCGATGCCCTTGGTGCAATGAGTCACGGCCTCGTCCATGTTGAGATACTGAAGATGTTCCTGCTTGTCGGCGACAATTACGTTGACGTAATCGCGCGAGCGCAGACAATGGTCCGCCACGCTGAGCAGGCAGTTGGCGTCGGGCGGCAAATAAATACGGACAATATCCGGACTCTTATTCGTAACCACATCGAGAAATCCGGGATCCTGATGGGTAAAGCCGTTGTGGTCCTGCCGCCACACCAGAGACGTAATCAGGATGTTGATCGACGGCACCGGCGCACGCCAATTGAGTTCCATCTTCGATTTCTCCAGCCACTTGGCGTGCTGGTTGAACATGGAATCGATGACGTGAACGAAGGCTTCGTAAGTCGAAAAGAAGCCGTGACGGCCGGTGAGAACGTAGCCTTCGAACCATCCCTCGAGCGTATGCTCGCTCAGCATTTCCATGACACGCCCGGCGACATCGAGTTCGCCTCCGTCGGCGTCATCCGGCAGGTATTCGGCAAGCCATGTTTTCTTCGAAGCTGCGTAAATTGCCGTGAGCCGGTTGGAGGCAGTCTCGTCCGGTCCGAACACGCGGAATGAGTTCATGTTGCGGCGCATCACCTCGGCCAGAAAGTGCGCCAGCACGTCGGTCGGCGGCGCGTACATCCCTCCGGGGGCTTTCACGTCGACGGCATAATTCCGGAAGTCTGGCATCTCAAGCTCTTTGCGCAACCGCCCGCCGTTAGCATGAGGGTTGGCGGAGATCCGGCGTTCTCCGGAAGGCGCGAGCTCCTGCAGCTCTGGCATCAGCCTTCCGTTGGCATCGAATAGTTCCTCCGGCTTGTAGCTGCGCATCCAGTCTTCGACGATTTTCAAATTCGTCTTATTAGTGGTCGGGTCGGACACCGGCACCTGATGAGCCCGCCAGGTGCCTTCCACCTTGTGTCCATCGACTTCCTTCGGACCAGTCCATCCTTTCGGTGAACGTAGAACGATCATGGGCCAACGCGGACGTGTTGGATCGTTCTTGGCGCGGGCGTTCTGTTGTATCGAGCGAATCTCGAGGATGCACTCCTCCAGCGCGGAAGCCATTTTCTGATGCATCTCGGCTGGATCGTCGCCTTCGACGAAGTAGGGTTTGTGGCCGTAGCCGACCAAAAGCGATTCCAGTTCGCGCTGCGGGATGCGCGCGAGCACAGTGGGATTGGCAATCTTGTAGCCGTTGAGATGCAGCACTGGCAATACCGCGCCATCGCGAATCGGATTCAGAAACTTGTTCGAATGCCAGGAGGTTGCCAAGGGACCGGTCTCGGCTTCGCCGTCACCCACCACAACGGCGACGATGAGATCAGGATTGTCGAACGCCGCCCCATACCCGTGCGAAATCGAATACCCGAGTTCGCCGCCTTCATGGATCGAGCCGGGGGTTTCCGGCGTGCAGTGCGAGCCAATTCCTCCGGGAAAGGAAAACTGCCGGAAGAATTTCAGCATGCCCGCTTCGTCGCGGCTCTTATCAGGATAGATCTCCGAATAATGGCCCTCAAGATAGCAATTGGCCAGCGTGGCCGGCGCTCCGTGGCCCGGGCCGGAGATGTACATCACGTTCAGATCGTATTTCTTAATGAGGCGATTCAGATGAACCCACACGAACGACTGCCCGGGATCCGACCCCCAATGGCCAAGAAGACGGCGCTTGATATGCTCTGGCTTCAATGGTTCACGAAGCAAAGGATTCGCGCGAAGGTAGATCATCCCTGCCGACAAATAATTGCAAGCTCGCCAGTAGGCATCGATCCTCTTTAATTCCTCGGCCGAAAGAGAGGTGAGGGCTTCAGTAGCGGTGGCCATGGATATTTCTCCTTAGGATGGATTGTAATTAGGATGCCACGGCCGGGGAGGGTAATTCTTCTTCATCATTAACGGTGCATGAATAGTCCCGGCATCTGAATGGACCGTTCGTCCGAACACAAACCCGCCGTTCTAATGCTTCGGAACCAGCCGGATCTCGAAGATCTTCGGCCACAACTTGCCCGTCACGAACAGCCGCTTCCGCTCGGAATCGTAGGCGATTCCATTCAGCACTGCGCCGGATTCCAGTTGATAGACCGGACTCAGCAAACCTGGGAGGTCGATCCAGCCGACTACTTCGCCGTTTTGCGGAGATATTCGGGCGATTCGGTCCGTCTGCCAGATGTTAGCGAAGAGTTCTCCCTCGATAAACTCCAGTTCATTTAATTGGGACACTCGACGGCTTCCATCGTGAACCGTAAAGCGCCTTTTCTCGGTGAGCGTGGCTGGATCCAGACACGGATTTCCGGCGTTCCGTCACTCATGAAGATGACATGGCCGTCGGAGGCCAAGCCCCAACCTTCCCCAGAGTATGAGAATTGCCGCGATAAATGGAAGTCGCTCAAGTTGTAGACGAATCCCGTGCGGGACTGCCAGGTCAGCTGTAGGATTTGGTTATTGAGAATCGTGATTCCCTCGCCGAAGAATTCAGGCGCCAGATCCACCTCTCGAACAACCTCTCCGGTTTCAAGACGAACCTTGCGCAAAGATGATCGCCCTTTGAGACCGGCGCTCTCGTATAGAAATCCGTTGTGGAATACCAAACCCTGGGTAAAGGCGTGCGGGTCGTGCGGGAACACTCGCACTACTCTGAATGTATATTCGGGGACTCGACCAGGGCGCTCACGATAAGCAATCCGGCCGGTAAGTGGCTGGCCGAGGGCAATCAGAAGAAAGATAATTGTCAGCCGTCGGCCAGCTTCGGCCGCGAGGAACCAGTCACTCTCGTGTTCGACCGAGCAAGCCATCGAGGAAAATCAGCCAACCTTGCTGATTCAGTGAACTTCGCGAGGCCCTCCTACGAGGGTCTCGATGCTCACCTTGATATCGAGATTGTGGCGTCGTTTGGTCCTTGAATATACCAGTGAACCAGCGCAACGAACCTGATCTGTGACTTCGGTAACCACAGGCGGTTACGTTGAATCGTTGTTCCTTTCGTCTCATCTCCTGCTGCATCCCTTTGTAATTAGGCTCGCAAAAGCTCCACAACTAAACTCTAACGCGAGGGTTTGCTTCCAACATGAACAATAAAATCACGAAGTCGCTCTTAGTCCTGGCAGCGGGTGGTCTGATGTTTGTCGGAGCCGCCTCTGCTCAAACCCAAGACAGCAACACATCCGGCGCGGGGCCGGGGCAGGTTGATCCAGGCCATCCTCGTGTCAACGAGGTCAATGCCCGTGAGACGAACCAGCAAGATCGTATCGCGAATGGCGTCAAGGACGGCACGTTGACCCCGGGCCAAACTTCGCGTCTCGAGAATCGCGAACAGCATATTGAGAACCAGCAGAAGGCCGATATGGCCGCTCACAACGGGCACTTGACCAAGGGCGAGCAGCGACAGCTCAACCGGGAACAGAACCGTACGAGCCGGCAGATCTATAAAGACAAACACGACGGGAAATAGCTCAAATCTCTGACTCCCGAGTTCAGGACCTAAGCCGCGGCGAGCCGCGGCTTTTTTGATTTCGTAATGGGGTGCAATCGCTTGCGTTTTTCCGCCGGCACTTGTCTATAATGACCGGGGCCGATTGGGGATCGCCGGGATGTATCGGTCTACTGCATGAATGTGAGACCTGGAATGGAAGTTGCGGGCCTGAGCGACGTGGGCTGCCAGCGCGATAACAACGAGGATTCCTACCTCTATTGGGAGCCGGCTGGCGACGGGGAATTCCAACGCAAGGGCAGACTGGCTGTGATTGCTGATGGCATGGGGGGATATGAAGGCGGCCAGGAAGCGAGCCGCTTGGCAGTAGAGACCATCCGCGACGCATACGTCAAAGATGTTCGGGACGACCCACGTGCCGCTTTACTGGATGCGTTTGCCAGGGCTCATGAAAGGATTCAAGCGCATGCTGTGCTGCATCCCGAGCTTCACGGGATGGGGACGACCTGCACGGCAGTGGTCGTGCGGGACCGCCAGCTCTATTTCGCTCATGTCGGAGACAGCCGGCTATATCTGGTGCGGGGCGCGCGCATCTCGCGCTTGACTCGCGACCACTCCTACGTCGGACGCCTGGTGGAAAGCGGCATCGTGCGCGCGGAGGATGCGGAGAGGCATCCGCAGCGCCATATTCTGACTTCTGCTCTAGGAGCCGGAACCGAACTTTCGGTGGACGGCGCCGAACATAGCACGGCGTTAGAGGATGGAGACGATCTGGTGTTGTGCACCGATGGCCTTTGGGGCGTGGTTACAGATGAAGAATTGGAGACGGAAGCGAGCAGAAACGCTCCGGCGGAGTGTTGTGCCGCTTTGGTCAAGTTAGCTTTGCAACGCGGTGGTCCGGATAATATCACCGTGCAGGTGCTCCGCGTTTTGCCGCAAAGCTGAGCTGCAATTGGTTAGCCTCGCAGGTATGGCGATTTCTGCACTTGGAAACTGCAATCCATTGCACACGCTGCTTCTCCTGTCACTCCTGACATATCCGGCAAGCTGCTGAAAGCAAACCCTTATGTTTTCCGTCAGGCAATCCAAAATGATGGTGCTCGAGTTGCAAGCAAGGCATTTAGCAAAGTCTACTAATACAATGGACTTTGTGGCATAATGTGGGCCTTATGAAAATTTCACAAAAGGGACTCTACGCTCTGCAAGCCATGATGATGCTGGCACGCCGCTACCATCAGGGCGCCATTAAGATCCGCGAAGTCGCGTATGAAGAGAATCTTCCCGAGAAATTTCTGGAACTGATCCTCCTCGAACTTAAGAATGCGCGCATCGTCGAGAGCGTGCGGGGAGCGAAGGGCGGATACCAGTTACGCCGAGATCCTGCCGAGATCCGGCTGAGCGAGATCATTCGATTGATCGACGGCCCTCTTGCGCCGTTTGGCGACGCCGAGCAATTGCGGGCACTGATCGTACGAGATTTGCCGCACCGGGCGCTTTACCAACTATTTCTCGACGTTCGCGACGCAGCCGCCCACATTCTGGAAAATAGAACCTTGGCTGACCTCATCGCTGATCCGGGCCCGCGCGCCACGAAGAGCAAGCGTGCGACCAAGAAGAAGGAAAAAGCCAGCGTCCTGCCCATGGTCGTGGGGGGACAGAAGGGTGTCTAGACAGCTTGTCATCGGAATCGTTTTTGCATTCACAGCGGCGATTTCGACATGGGCGCAAACCGTCATTCGCGTGGGCGCGTTTCCCAACATCACCCACGCACAGGCGATGGTGGCCAAAGCGAACGGATGGTTCGACAAGGCAATGGGCCCACAGGTCAAAGTGCAGTGGACGAGTTTCAACGCGGGTCCATCCGCCATTGAGGCACTGTTTGGCGGCGCGATCGACATGACTTACGTAGGTCCGAACCCGGCGATCAACGGCTACGTACGGTCCAATGGTGAGGCTCTTCGTGTGGTCGCTGGAGCGGCGAGTGGCGGCGCCTCGCTGGTCGTCCGCAATGACAGCGGGATTCAGAAGCCGGAGGATTTCCACGGCAAGCGCGTGGCTTCGCCGCAGTTCGGCAACACCCAGGACGTGGCGCTCCGCAACTGGCTGAAGAGTCATGGGCTGAAAACCACCGACAAGGGTGGCGATGTGCAAATCATTCCCATGGCAAACCCCGATCAGCTCACGCTGTTCCTAAAGAAGGATCTGGATGCGGCCTGGGCCCCCGAGCCCTGGGCCACTCGCCTGATCCACGAAGGGAATGGCCGGCTCTTTTTAGATGAGCGAACGCTTTGGCCGAACGGCCAGTTTGTGATTGGCTTACTCGTGGTTAATACGAAGTTTCTTAACGAGCATTCCGATCTGGTCAAGACCTGGATTCGAGCCGATGTCGATCTTACCGACTGGATTAATAGCCATCCGGTGGAAGCCAAGAAACTGTTGAATCAGCAGATCCAAGCCGAGACCGGCAAAGCTCTTCCCTCGATTGTCCTCGACGAGGCCTTCGCTCGCATGCAAGTTAGTTATGATCCCTTGCACAACGCTCTCACTACGGCGGCGCAACAAGCCTTTGACGACGGATTTCTCGGCCGGCAGATGCCAGATCTCTCTCGCCTTTACGACTTGACGCTGCTCAATCAGGTTTTAGCGGAGAAGGGAAGGAAGACTCTCCAATGAGCGCGAACACACACAATTTCCCGGCACAGCTTCCGCTTCCTATCGATCCTCGCACTCCTTCGCGGTTCGGCGGTTCCCGAAAGGCAGCATCGACCTTGGCAGCGCTCCCGCTTAGAGGAGTGTTGTCCGACGTGCCCAAGGTCGGCCTCACCGACGTCTGCTTAAGTTACCGGACCCAAACGGGCGAAAGAATGCTCGCTCTTGATCACATCAACCTGCAGGTGAAGGCCGGTGAATTTCTCTGCATCGTCGGACCTTCAGGTTGCGGCAAATCCACGCTGCTTCACCTCATCGCCGGACTGCATCAACCCAGTTCAGGAGAGATCCTGGTGGACGGCAAACCAGTTGAGGGTCCAGGTACCGACCGCATTCTGATTTTCCAGGAACTGGGCCTTTTTCCATGGCTCACGGTAGGAAATAACGTTCAGTTTGGAATGAAAATGAAGGGCGTCGGTAAGGCGGAAAGGGAAGAGAAGACTCGCTACTATTTGCGCCTTGTGCATCTGTTGCAGTTCAAGGACAGCTACACCCACCAGCTTTCCGGGGGCATGCGGCAACGCGTGGCACTAGCCCGTGCTCTCGCGACCGAGCCCGATGTGCTGCTGATGGACGAACCTTTCGCCGCGCTCGATGCCCAAACCCGTGACCTTCTTCATGACGAACTCGAACGCATCTGGACGGAGACCGGCCGCACTATTATCTTTGTCACCCATAACGTGCGGGAGGCCATAAGGCTTGGGGACCGCGTCGCTCTTTTGACCTTTCGGCCCGGGCGGGTCAAGCGAGAGTTCCCCGTCGACCTACCGCGGCCTCGTACATTGGAAGATCCAACCGTGGCACACGCCGCCGGCGAGGTTCTCAGTGAGTTGCGCGAAGAGATCGACCGCTCGCTCGAGGCGGAATATAGCACAGGCTTGAAACCCCGCATCGAGGCAGGAGTGCAATCATGAAGCGCGCGCTGCGCCTCACTGTGTTCTATGCCGGCCTGTTCGGCGTGTGGACGTTGCTGGCGGAACTGAAGATCTGGCCGCCCTATTTGTTTCCCACTCCCCGTGGTGTCGGCGAAGCTTTGTACGCCGGATTCCAAGATCATAGCTTCCTGATCGCGATCGCGGTCAGCATGCGGCGGGTGCTGATCGGCTATGGGATTTCGGTCGTCCTAGGCATGATTCTCGGCCTGGGTCTGGGTACGAGCAAATTTCTCGAAGAAACGATGGGTGGATTGCTGGTGAGTCTACAGAGCCTTCCCAGCATCTGCTGGTGGCCTCTCGCACTGCTGTGGTTCGGCCTCAGCCAAAACGCCATTCTGTTCGTGGTGGTCATGGGCTCGCTGCTCTCAGTGACCTTGGCCATGGAAGACGGCCGCAAGCAGATGCCGAAGATCTACAGCATGGCCGGCCGCAACCTGGGCGCGAGCGGGTTTCAACTGTTCTGGTACGTGCTCTTGCCCGCAAGCCTGCCTTTTATTGTTTCCGGTCTGAAGCAGGGATGGGCTTTCGCATGGCGCTCGTTAATTACCGCCGAGATGCTCTATTTGAGCCTGGGACTAGGACAAATTTTGATGATGGGACGCGACTTGAACGACATGAGTGCCGTCATTGCTGTCATGATTCTTATTATTGCCATCGGATACGTGGTCGATGGGTTGGTGTTCAAGTCCATGGAGAGCCGGCTGCAGCGCAGGTGGGGATTGACGTCCTCAACCTAGGCCTCTCCCAGCAGGACTTCTTTCTCCCCCCTGATTTAACACTCTATTAACAAACTGCGGGTACAGTGTTTGGTCGAATGTCTAGTAAATAGATCGTAATAATTGAGTCTATGGGCATTATTGCAGTGCAAGAAACAAAAGCCAAGTTTCTAAACGCCACCAACTGCTTAATCGTGGAGAGCCTCAGTTGCTCCGCGGCAAGAGCGGTTCGAGGAAAACTCAAAAAAGGAGAGGATTGAAATGAAACCAGTAATGAGGTTATTCGTCACCGCTCTTGCGCTTGCGGCTCTGACCGCGTTCGCTTGGGCAGAAACCCCGGCAGCCGCCTCGCCCGCCAACAAGGACGCTGCCGCTGCGGCCGCGCCAGCACCATCGGCAGTCACGGCTGCGGACGTTCAGGCTCTGAAGGATGCCCTGGCCGCGCAGCAACTCCAAATCGACCGGCTCACCCAGAAACTGGAGAAGCAGCAGGCCCAGCAAGCTGCGGCGGAAGCTGCCAGCAAGGCCGATTCGAAACCGGTTCCGCAGCCACAAGTGGCCGAACTCGCCACGGGTCTGGCGGTTCAGCAAGAGGGCGCAACCCCCAGCATTAACCCGGACGAACCATCGCCCACCAAGAGCCCAATGGAGGGCCCTCTCACCATCCACTTCAGAGGCATCAACATCACACCGGGCGGATATGCGGAAGGTGCATTTGTGCGGCGTTCGCGAGCCCTTTCAGCGGATTTGCCTACTCCCTTTAACAATCTGACTATGCCCGGCGCATCGCAGAGCCAGGTGTCGGAGTTTTTCGGCTCTGGGCGCCAGTCTAAGATCACCACCTTCGTCAACGGTCGTCTGAAAGGCGTTGATCTTTCCAGCTACGTGTCGGCCGACTTCCTTTCTTCTGGCGTCACGTCCACTTCTACTTCAACCAACAGCTACACTCTTCGTCTCCGCCAGGCGTGGGCGCAAGCCAAGTTCGCGAATGGCTGGAGCTTCCTCGGCGGCCAAGCCTGGAGTCTGGCAACGGAAAACGGGAAGGGAATCTCTCCGGATGACGACTTGGGCAGAACCAATGACGTCCGGCCCAAGACCATCGACCCGTCGTATAACGTTGGCTTCGTGTTCACACGCCAATATGGAATCCGTCTAACCAAGACCTTTAGCGACAGGGTGGCGGTCGCCTTCGCCATGGAAAACGCGCAAGGCACTCTCACCACGCATGGCAACGGAGACAACTTCCTCCTCGGCCAAGCTGGCGCAAGCAACAGCTACAACACCACCTCCACTTATACTTTCAACCCTTCACCTGACCTTATCGCGAAAGCTGCTTTTGATCCTGGCTTTGGTCACTACGAGGTTTTCGGTTTGTACGATCGGTTCGCCGACCGGGTATTTCCTTGCGGCGAAGTTGCCTCCGCCACCACTCTCTGCGGGGGTAGCACGACGGCCGGCCCCAATGCTCTCGGCGCCCATAACACTTCCAAGAATGGAGGCGGCCTAGGAGCGAGCGCACGTTGGAACTTCGCACATCGGCTGACCTTTGGCGTGAAAGGTTTCGGCGGCAGCGGAATCGGACGCTATGCTCCAGGCGGGCTTTCGGATGTCTCAATCAACGCAGACGGTACAGTTCATTTGATCAAGAACCTTGAAGGGCTCACGACGCTCGAATTCCATACCAAGAGGCTCGACATCTACGGCTACGGTGGCGTCGAGTACGCGCAACGGACTGCCAGCTTTGATCCTATTACCGGGAAGGAAGTTGGTTATGGAGCGCCGCTGTTTAATAACACCGGCTGCTACACCGAATTGCCTCCCGCAGTGAACACCGGCTTCACTCCCACGACCCTCGGCAACTGCACGGCCGATACCCGCGCCGTGATCGAGGGAACTGCCGGCTTCTGGTACCGCTTTTACAACGGCCCCAGGGGAAGGTTCCAGTTCGGCACGCAGTATTCCTACGTGACCCGTCAGACTTGGTCTGGCGTTGGCCCCTCCGGAGCTGGACATCCAGGAGTCACTCCAGAAGGAATCGACAATATGGTCTTCACTTCGTTCCGCTACGTCCTGCCGTAAACCGAAAAAGTCCCGCGTCAGCAGTTGATGCGGGACCTCCCGGTTCAGCGGTTTTTCCACTTTTCGAGGGGCGCCTTCCCTTCGGAAACGCCGCCCGTCCGGTTTTGGCTTACTCTCCTTTTCCGGGCCGGTGGTGTTAACGTGATTGCGACACAGAACGCTTCTAAGGTGTCACTAAACAGCGATGAAATCCAGACGCGAATTCCTCAAGCAGGTGTCGAAGGCGGCGCTCGTGGCCCGAGTCGCGCCTGGCATGTTGAGTTGGGCTCTCCCGCAGGGGCAGTCAATCCCATTTCCAGGGGAAGACGGCATGATTCTTCGGTCATTCCGCTTTGTCGACCTGGAAACCCCGGTCGAGTATTTCAATACCTGGCTTACACCTGTTCCTCACTTCTTTGTGCGAAACCACATGCACGAGCCAATCGAACTCGACGCTGGGAACTGGCGCCTGTCCATTGGCGGAGAAGTAGAGAAGCCGCTTACGCTGAATCTGTCTGAGTTATCGCGGTTCGAATCGCACTCCATTGTCAACACGCTCGAGTGCGCCGGCAATGGACGAAGCCTGCAGCGCCCGCAGGTTCCAGGCATTCAGTGGGGCAAAGGCGCGGTGGGCACGGCGCCTTTTTCGGGGCTGCGCCTGCGTGACGTTTTACAGCGCGCCGGAGTAAAGCCCACTGGCAAGCACGTCATGTTCCGTGGACTCGACGAAGTTCCGGGGAAAGTCCCTCCTTTTATTCGCAGTATCCCCATCGAGAAGGCGCTCGATGCCGATACGCTCATCGCCACGCAGATGAATGGATCTCCTTTGACCAAACATCACGGATTTCCGGCGCGCGCACTGGTTCCCGGCTGGATCGGCGCGGCTTCCTGCAAGTGGCTCACCGAAATCAAAGTGCTCGATGCGGAATTCGTAGGGAACTTTATGAGCCCCGGCTACCGCTTTCCAAACCAACCTGTGAAGCCCGGCGATGCCGTAAGGCCCGAAGACACGCATCCACTGACCGCTTTGAACGTGAAGTCAGTAATCTCGGGACCAGTGGACGGCAGCAGCCTCAAAGCCGGCAAAGTGGTCGTGCGTGGCGCAGCCTGGGCAGGAGAAGCCGACATTGTCAAAGTCGAGATATCCGCTGATGACGGCGCAACTTGGGACACGGCAAAACTCGGCCACGACCGGGCGCACTACGCGTGGCGCCTGTGGAGTTACGACTGGAAACCTGCGAAAGCCGGCAACTACACCCTCCAGTCGCGTGCCACTGACAGCCAGGGGCGCACGCAGCCGGCGGCGCCCGTGTGGAATCCCAGCGGCTATCTCAACAACGCCGTCGATCAGGTGAATGTTCATGTTTCGTAGTATGTTTCGTAAAGCCTCGCCGAGTTTTGAAAGGGCGCGGTTTCAAGCCGCGCCGCGGAGCTCGTGCATCAAGCGAGCGCTACCAGCCGTTGCGCTGCTGGCCTCAGCGGCCGCTTTGCCGTTCGTGGCCCCTGCACAGCAGCCCACTCCTGCGAATGTGACGGCGGATCTTCCCGCCGGCGCGATGCAGGCGAAGGCTACAGCGACGTGCCTGGAATGTCATGAAGCCCGGATTATTCTGCAGCAGCGTTTGAGCAAAGCCGCCTGGGCGAAGGAAGTCGACAAGATGACGAAATGGGGAGCGGTAGTCGATCCCGCCGATCGCGACGCGCTGATCGATTACCTGAGTACCAACTTCAACCCCGACAAGCCTGCTTATGAGCCGCAGAGAACCACGGACAAGAACGGCGCAGGAAGAGCGTCAAAGTAGAAACAATTTATCGCGGGAAAAGCAAAGCGCTATCGACCCAATGTCCAGCGGCTGAAGGGCATTACGATAGCGCTGCCGTTTCTGAAATCAAAACTGATGAAGAAAGTATAGAAAGATCGTTGCCCTGTTTCTAGTGCATTTTAGGGTACTGGGAGTTAATACTCGGAATCTCGATCGCGCCCAGCTATGTCTTTTGCTCAGCATCCTCAGCGCCATCTGCGGTTGAGCTCTTCTCCGGACGCAGCAACGGAAACAGAATCACGTCGCGGATGGTGTGGGAATCGGTCAGCAGCATGCACAGGCGATCCACGCCCACGCCGCAGCCACCTGTTGGCGGCATCCCATACGACAGCGCACGGATGTAATCTTCATCCATCTGATGCGCCTCATCGTCGCCCCGCTCGCGCTCTTTCAACTGTCCCTCAAATCGCCGCCGCTGATCTTCCGGATCATTCAGTTCGCTGAACCCGTTTGAAATCTCCATCTGCCCGGCAAAAATCTCGAAACGCTCCGTCCATTCCGGCTCGTCCGGCTTCTGCTTCGATAGGGGTGAGACCGCAGTAGGGAACTCGTAGATGATCGTGGGCTGGGTCAGGTGCTCTTCCGCTAAACCCTCAAACAAACTGGCTATTCCCCTACCAAGACTTGGATTTCTCTTCACTTCCGCCAAGATCGCACCGAAGATATGTTTAGTTTGGCGGGACTCGGCGCGGGGATCACCCTGCCCTATCGGGATTAGTTCGTGCGTGTCGGCGGCTAACCGATGCGCGTTCTCAAGTTTGTGCAAGAACGTCGTCAGATCCGAAAAATCACTCATCTCCGGCTTCGCTCCCGCAGCCTCCGGCCAATAATGAATAATGGCCTCCCGCATCGTCATCCGCGTCCAGTTCGCCCAATCAATCTCCCTATCGCCCCACTTCACCTTCGTTCCACCAGTGACGTCTTTCGCTGCCTGCGTAATCAACTCTTGCGTCAGATCCATGATGCCCTGGTAGTCGGTGTAGGCCTGATAGAACTCCAGCATGGTGAACTCGGGATTCCATCGCCATCCCAGCCCCTCGTTACGGAAGTTGCGATTGATCTCGTATACGCGATCGAATCCACCCACCACCAGCCGCTTCAAATAAAGTTCCGGCGCAATGCGCAGATACAAATCCATATGGAGCGTATTGTGATGCGTCACAAACGGCCGCGCCACCGCCCCTCCGGCAATGGGCTGCATCATCGGCGTTTCGACTTCAACAAATCCATGCGCCTCCATGGTGCGCCGGAGCGACTGCACCAGCTTGCTGCGCTTCAGAAAAACGTCCCGCACTTCCGGATTCACCACGAGATCGACATAGCGCTGCCGGTAGCGCAGTTCAACGTCCGTGAGTTCGTTCCATTTTTTGGGGCTATCGGTGCCCGAGGCGTCTTCCATGGCCTTGCCCACCGGCAGCGGCAGCAAATCTTTACTGAGAAAGGTGATCTCCTCCACATGGATCGTCAGTTCGCCGGTCCGCGTGCGGAATAAATAACCGCTGACGCCGACGTAATCGCCGATATCAAGGAGTTTGAATAACTCGAATCCTGTCTCCCCAACTGCGTCTTTCTTCACATAAATCTGCAGCCGCTTTCCCTCCTGCTGCAAATGGCTGAATCCGGCTTTGCCCATCAACCGGATCGCCATGATGCGTCCGGCGACGCGCACATTCACCCGCGGAGTTTCCAGTTGCTCCGCGGTCTTGTCCGAGTACTCCTCCAGGATCCGTGGAATGGTATGGGTGAATTCGTACTTGCTTCGGTAGGCGGTTTGGCCGAGCGCCTCGATCTGTTTCAGCTTCTGCCGCCGCAATTCGTAAACATTTTCGTCGAAAGCCAAGAGAGTCCTTTGAGCAGGGGATACGCCTTATTGGCGCGAGAAAAATGATGAGATGTTGAAACGCGATTATAGCAACCTGCCAGGACACATGTGATTCTGACATGTAGTGGGCATCGGTGATTGCTGGTACCAGAATATAATGGTACATTGGTACGCATGGCCGAAGACTCCCAGCTGCTGGTGGAGCGGGTTCAAACCGGGGTCCGGATGGAGAAACGCCTGCTCAAAATCCTGAAGGCGTTTGCCGAGTATCACGACATGACTCTCGGCGACCTGCTGGAAGGCATCGTCCTCCACGCCTTCGACGGCAAGACGCCCTTCAGCCCAACCTCTCTCGAGCGCATTCAGGAGTTGAAGCGCTTTTACGAGTTCGATCTTGATTCCAGCGCCAGCCACCGCCTGAAAGAAATCAAGGCGCGGCCGGTTCGCAAACGCAGCGCCGACAAATAGAGGAGCGATTGAATGTCCGCACAACGCACCCAAATCGCCTTGACCGGACTCCAGTGGACGCTGGGTCTGGTAATTCTGATCGAGGCGATTCTATTTGTTCTGCCGGGCGCCGCTCATGCTTTCGCCGCAACTCACATGCCGAGCGTCGTGCGCCTAGTCCTCGGGTTTGGCGAAATTGCCGGCTGCATTCTGATACTCAACCCGCGCACTACCATTCGTGGCGCATGGATTCTGGTGGCCGTTTTTGTTCTGGCCATCGTCATTCATCTTTTACATGGCCTGTACGAAGTCGGGAATCTGGCCATCTATACCGCTGCGGCTTGGGCTGTGGCCGTGGGCAAGAGTAGCTAGCGAGCCGTGGCTTGTCGGCTCAGGGTCCATTCTCTGATTCATGGAGGGCAATCTTTATGATCGCTTTCAAAATAGCTTTGGCGAGTTGGTTTTTCACCTTGGCAAACGCCGCCTTTGCGCGGGAATCTGCAGAGCAAGTCAGCCGTACCGGAAGCTTCCAGTTGTCCTGCCCTGCCGACCGCGCCTTCCCGCTTTTCAGCCCCGAGGGCGAACGCAATTGGGTGAAGGGCTGGGATCCCCAGCCGGTGTTTCCCGAGAGAATCGAATTTGCCCGCGACACAGTTTTTCGAACGGCTGATGCCGGCGAGGAAGCGATTTGGACAATCGTCGCGGCAGACTGGCAAACGCACCAGGCAGAATATGTTCGCCTTGCACCTGACTCTCACACTGCCCACATTGTGGTGAAGATCGAATCCCTGGCGGCAGCACGCTGCAAGGTTGTCGTGAGGTACACGGTCACCGCGTTCGGAGGACATGGGAAAAGCCTCTTGGCAGCGTTTTCGGAGGAGGCATATGTCGAGAAAATGCGCGACTGGCAGCAACTGACAAGTTCGTATCTTAAGCACCGCAACTTGCAAGAGTCGAAAACTTCTGCGTGAGCTGTAACCTCTCTGCTTGAAGTCGCTCGTGATCGGCGGTAAGATTGAACGCTCGGCAATTGCGCGAGCGAATCGGCTGCGCGAGGCACACGATGCCGCAAAATTACGTTCCTATCTTCATCTTCATGGCGGTGGTTGGGATACTTCTTCCGTTCACGTTGCTCTTGGCCAAGTTGGTCCGCCCCAACAATCCGAATAAGACGAAGTTGATGCCTTACGAGTGCGGCATCGATCCCATCGACAATGCCCGCGGCCGCTACACCGTTCGCTATTACATCATCGCGATCCTGTTCGTTGTATTCGACGTGGAAACCATTTTTCTATTTCCGTGGGCCGTCAAGTTCAAGGCCCTCGGAGTTTTTGGGCTCGTAGAAATTCTCATCTTCCTCGTGATCCTGATCGTCGGTTACATTTGGGTCTGGCAAAAAGGTGCGCTGGAATGGGTGTAACTCCGCCCACGCCCGCCGCTGAACCTGCGGCGCAAACCTTTGCCGCCAGCCGTTGGACGCAAGGCAATTTCCTGTTTCCGACTCGCCTGGTGGTTAGTCCTCTGCGCGTCAGTCGCGTGAAGTCGCGCCTGTTCGGCAGCAACGATGAAAGCATTGCGATATCGAAGATTGCTTCCGTACACATTTCCACCGGTGTTTTGTGGGCGGAGATCCGGATTGAATCCACCGGCGGCACCGATCCCATCACCAGTCACGGGCATCGTAAAGCGGATGCGCAACGCATTCGCGACTTGATCGAGTCCTACCAGGCGCAATCGCGCGCCTAGCAAGCGAGGTCGGCGTTTAAATGCGCCCATTTTTGTGACGCACGTCGTTGACACCGTCTGCTCAAGCTGATAAAAATTAACGTTCCTTGCGAGACCCTGTGCGCCTGAGGTCTGTCCTCTCCGCTAATGCCGGACGAAATCAACTCGCCCTCTACACCGCCGCCGGAAAGTAACAAGCCGACGGCGGATCAGCCAGCCGTTCCTGGCGGCGTGAAAGCTTCTTCTTCCGGTTCCGTTCAATCCGATCCCAAATCCTCAACAGAAAAGTCCTCAGCATCCCAGCCATCGCCAACTTCTCCCAAGCCCTCCGGGGCGCCTGCTACGCCTCCAGCCGCGAAACCGGCGGCAGCAGCCAAGCCAGCCGCACCCGCTCCTGTGCCGTGGGATTCGCCCATGGTTGCGAAGCTCAAAGGGATGCACGGTTCCGGCATCGAGCCGCTGACCTACGCCGGCCAGAACTATATGGTGGTCGATCGCTCGCTGATTCCCGAGATTCTTCACATCCTGCGCAACCAGGAACAGTTCGATACTGCGTCGACATCACAGCCGTGCATTATCCCAAGCGCGAGAAGCAATTCGACGTCGTCTGGGTGCTGTATTCCTTTGCTCGCAACGAGCGCATCCGCGTGACCGCGCAAATTTTGGATGGCGAGAGCCTACCGAGTTCGGTGCCGATCTGGCCAACCGCCAACTGGCTTGAGCGCGAAGTCTTCGACATGTTCGGCATCAAGTTTGACGGGCATCCTGACCTGAAGCGCATTCTCTTGCCCGATGGCTGGAAGGGATATCCTCTGCGCAAGGATTACGGCATTCTGCAGCAGGACAACGAGTGGGTGCAGATCAACCTGGGAATTGAAAGCGGCCAGTGAGGATGGCCTTCGAAATGGTCGTTCATGCAAGCGGACTTTCCAAGAGAAGGAATGGGAAGGGCACGACTTACAGTCGTGCCGTCAAAGCTCCTCTTGGGATGTGGGCTTCAGCCCCTGAGGGCTCGCGCCGCCGGCCGGCGTGGGCCGTTGTCGTGCTTCTGACCATATGCGCAGGGAGCCCGATGATCGTTCATTCGCAGAATACCGAGAGCATCACGTCTCGGACTCATCGCGCGCCGCGTGGCTGTGCTTACATGAGGGCGTCGATCCCCATGAACTCTGCGAATGTTGTGGCTCCTCGAGAGTTCGCTCGCTCGCCCGCGATTGTTGGCTCACCCGTCAGTCTCTTATTTGAGGCGGTTGATTACTTTCCCCCTACTTTTCTTGAGGGAGAGGTTGCAAAGCCTAAACCGAACTGGCTGATATCAGCGCCTCTGAGGGTGACACAAATCAGGCCGCGTCAGGGCGAAGTTTTGCTCTGCGGGTTCCATGGTGTCAACGACTCCGAATAGCGAAATGACCGACCCGAACAGCTCGCTCTCGCATCTCGACCTCGACACTCCCGAGAAGCCGTTTCTTGATGCCAATGAGCTTGTTATCAATATGGGCCCGCAGCATCCCGCCACCCACGGCGTGCTGCGCGTCATTCTTCGCCTCGACGGAGAAAAAGTTCTCGGCTTGGAGTGCGTGATCGGCTACCTGCACCGCGGCGTCGAGAAAATCGGCGAGAACCGCACGTACACGATGTTCAATCCATACGTTGACCGTATGGATTACGTTGCTGCGGTCTCGAACGGCCTCGGCTATTGTGAAACCGTAGAGAAACTTCTAAACGTGGAAGCGCCCCCGCGCGCTCAGTATGTCCGGGTCATCCTCACCGAGCTGAACCGCCTCGCCAGCCACCAACTCTGGCTGGGCACGCACGCCCTCGATATCGGCGCCATCACGCCGCTGTTCTACACGTTCCGCGACCGCGAAGAGATTCTCAAGATTTTTGAAAAATATTGCGGTGCTCGCCTCACCACTCACGCCTTCCGCATTGGCGGCCTGCAGTATGAAACCTATGCCGGCTTTGAAAGGGACGTGAAGAATTTCCTCGATTTCTTCCGCCCCAAGATCGATGAATACGAGGAACTCCTCACCACGAACCGTATCTGGCTGGAGCGCACCAAGAATGTTGGAAAAATCTCCGGACAAGATTGCATCGCGCTCGGTGTCACCGGGCCTGTTCTGCGCGCCAGTGGCGTGAAATGGGACCTACGTAAAGCTCAGCCCTACGCCAACTACAAGAATTTCGATTTCGATATTCCCACCGGGCAGAATGGCGATACTTACGACCGATACCTGGTCCGCATGGCCGAGATGCGGCAATCGGTTCGCATCATCGAGCAAGCGATTGGCGGAATTCCCGAAGGTCCCATCATTGCCAAAGTCCCCAAGGTCATGAAACCGGCTGTTGGTGAGGTCTATCACTCCATTGAAGCGCCCAAGGGTGAGCTGGGATACTTCATCGTCAGCGACGGCTCCACTCAGCCTTACCGTGTCCGTGTCCGTCCGCCATCGTTTGTGAATCTGCAAGCTCTCGACCTGATGTGCCGCGGCCAACTGGTCGCCGACGTGATTGCCGTCATCGGCACCCTCGACATCGTCCTCGGCGAGGTGGACCGCTGATGGGCCAGATCATCCAATACATCCAGTCCTATCTAGATCCGAACGTCAAGGTGACACCTGGCGCGGCCGGAAATATGTTCTGGGTGCTGGTCTACATCCTGCTAGTGTTCGTCGGCCTCTCCGTTGCCGTAATCGCGATGAATTGGCTTGAGCGAAAGATCCTCGCTCACATGCAGGTGCGCCTCGGTCCGATGCGCGTCGGGCCACATGGCTTGCTGCAGCCTATTGCCGATGCGCTCAAGCTCCTGCTGAAAGAAGACATCATGCCCGCCGAGGCCGATGGTCTTATTTTCTGGGTCGCGCCGTTCGTGGTCGTGCTGGCGGCCTTCACGGTTTTTGTCGTAGTTCCGTTCGGTCCCGCACACGCCATTACCGACATGAACATCGGAATCCTCTTCATGCTCGGAGTCTCGTCGCTGAGCGTGCTGGGCATCGTGATGGCAGGGTGGGCCTCGAACTCACACTATCCTCTGATCGGCGCTCTGCGCTCCAGCGCTCAGATGGTTTCCTATGAAGTCGCCATGGGGCTGGCCGTTGTCTCGGCGATCCTGATGACCAGCCTCAACGCCGAGGGCACGGGAACTCTCAGCATGATTGGCATCGTGCAGGCGCAACAAGCGCAGCACGAGTGGTTCGTCTTCAAGTTCTTTCCGCTGGGGCTGATCGCATTTTTCATTTTTGCTGTCGCCATGGTCGCCGAGACCAACCGCGCTCCCTTCGATCTGGCCGAGGCCGAATCCGAACTGACCGCCGGCTTCCACACCGAATACAGCGGCTTCCGCTGGTCGTTATTTTTCTTGGCCGAATACTCGGCCATGATCGCAGTTTCTTCCATCGCGGTCACACTGTGGCTCGGAGGGTGGTTGCGGCCGTTTCCAAATCTGCTTAGCGGCCACACCTGGGATCAGATCTTTGCAGTCGTCCCCGGCGTTACCTTCCTTTTTCTCGCTGGAATGTGCTTCTTCAACACCGCTCGAATGCCGAAGCATCCGCTCTTCCGTATCCAAACCATCGGTCTTGCCGTGTTCGGTGTGATTCTCGCCCTGATCGGCTTGTTTCTGTTCATTCCAGCCGTGAGCATGCGCATTCAAGATATTTTCTGGTTCTCCGCGAAAGTTGCCGGGTTCATGTACCTCTATATCTGGTATCGTGGCACGTTCCCGCGATATCGCTTTGATCAACTCATGAAGATGGGATGGAAAGTGCTTCTGCCTATGGGCCTGGGCGTTCTTATTCTGACGGCCACTGTGGCGCTGCTCCAGGAAAAGTTATGGAACCCGTAGCCACACCATTTTTCTTTTACCTGCTCTCCGGGATGATGCTCGTCGGGGGCATCCTGGTGATCACGCGCAAGAATCCCGTGCATTCAGCTGTGGCGTTGATTATCACGTTACTCGCGCAGGCATCGCTTTATCTGATGCTCTATGCACCGTTCGTCGCTGGCGTGCAAATCATTCTTTACGCCGGCGGCATCATGGTTTTATTCCTGTTCGTCATCATGCTGGTTAGCGTGGATCGCGCGCAGAGGGAGCGTCAGTTCAACCATCAATGGGTGGCAGGAATCATTGCGGCAACAGCCCTGGGCGGATTATTCATTGCCGTCTACACGAAAGGGAAGGACATTTTCCCGGAACACGCACTACCCATGGTTGAAAACGACAACACGCAGAAAATCGCCACAATGTTGTATGGGCAATACATGTTCGCCTTCGAGATCGCCTCACTGCTGTTGCTGGTGGCGATCATCGGAGCGGTAGTAATGGCGAAGAAGAGAATCTAGTTGCGAGTACCCCGTTCCGAGTACCTAGTACCTAGCTAAGAGCTAAAGGCTAAAAGCCAAGAGCCGTTTATGGAATCCATGCTCCACATCACGACGCTTCATTATCTGGTCCTTGGCGCAGCGCTGTTTCTGCTGGGAGTAATCGGCGTGCTAACCCGCCGCAACGTGGTCATCGTCCTGATGTCGATCGAACTCATTTTGAACGCCGTGAACCTGAATCTGGTTGCCTTCTCCCGCATGTGGGGAGGATTGCACGGGCAAGTATTTGCCATTTTTGTGATCACCGACGCGGCGGCGGAAGCCGCAGTCGGCCTCGGCATTTTAATCGCCTTCTTCCGCAACAAGGAGACGGTGAACGTCGACGAAGTGAACTTGCTGAAGTGGTGAGCGAAGCTGTCAGCTATCAGCCGTCAGCTTTCAGCAGGGGTAGTTTTGCTGAAAGCTGATAGCTGAGAGCTGAATGCTATTTTTAAAATACATCTGGCTGATCCCGCTGCTGCCCGCCTTCGGCGCCACCGTCATGTTCTTCTTCGGCCGCAAGCTGCAGAAGGCCACGGTCAGCGCCGTCTGCGTCGGGACCATCCTGCTCGCATTCATCATGGCCTGCGGCGCGGTCCGGCAATATTCAGCATGGTCGTCCACGCCCGAGAATTACCACCAGCCCTATCAGACGATTCTCTACACCTGGCTCGGCACCGACACCGGCCATCTGAACTACAACACGCATGACGGCTCTCCCGCTCCGTTCCAGGCGGACGCCGGTTTTCTGCTCGATCCGCTATCCAGCATCTGGCTGCTGTTCGTCACCGGTGTCGGTCTGCTGATTCACATCTACTCCACCGGATACATGGCGCATGAGGGTGGCTACTACCGTTTCTTCGGATACCTCAACCTCTTCATGTTCTCCATGCTGACGTTAATTCTCGCCAACAACTATGTATTGCTGTTCGTTGGCTGGGAAGGCGTAGGACTGTGCTCGTATCTTCTGATCGGTTTCTATTTCCACCGCAAGTCCGCCAGCGATGCCGCCGCGAAGGCATTCATCGTTAACCGCATCGGCGATGCGGGATTCCTTCTCGGAATGTTTTTCATCGCCTGGTACTTCGGATCGTTGCGCTTCACGGAAGTCACGAATCTCGCGCATAGCGGACGATTCATAATCGGTGATCCCATCATCACCGCGGCCACGTTGCTTCTGTTCGTCGGCGCCTGCGGGAAGTCGGCCCAGCTTCCGCTCTACGTCTGGCTGCCCGACGCCATGGAAGGGCCCACGCCGGTTTCCGCGCTCATTCATGCCGCGACCATGGTCACGGCGGGCGTCTATATGGTCGCGCGCTCGAATGCGCTCTTCGTCCTCGCTCCAACGTCGATGAAGACTGTCGCCATCGTCGGCGCGCTGACCGCGATCTTTGCCGCGTCCATCGGCCTCGTCCAAAACGATATCAAGCGCGTCCTCGCCTACTCCACCATCTCGCAGCTGGGATACATGTTTCTCGCGCTCGGCGTCGGAGCCTTTGCCGCCGGCGTCTTCCACGTATTCACGCACGCGTTCTTCAAAGCTCTCCTCTTCCTTGGTGCAGGCTCGGTCATTCACTCCATGAGCGGCGAGCAGGACATGCGCAACATGGGTGACCTCGGCCACCGTATTCCAATCACGCATCGCACTATGTTCATCGCCACGCTGGCAATCGCGGGCATCTTTCCCTTCGCCGGATTTTTCTCGAAAGACGCGATTCTGTGGGAAACCTGGTCGCGCGAAGGCGGTGCCTACCGCATTCTTTGGGCTGTGGGCTATGTCACCGCATTCATGACGGCGTTCTACATGTTCCGGCTGATGTATCTCACTTTCCACGGCCACCCGCGCATGACCCACGAAGTCGAGCACCACATTCACGAATCGCCCATGTCGATGACCGCTCCGCTAGTCGCGCTCGCGCTCTGCGCCGTCTTCGCCGGATTCCTGGGTTGGCCGCACAGCCTCGGCGGATCTGACCGGTTCACGGCGTTCCTTGAGCCCGTCTTTGCTCCCGAGGCGCGCGTCCTTCAGGTAGAAGGCAGAACTCGCCAACTCGTGGCTGGAGTGGAGGAAGAGCACAACACCGGCACGGAATGGCTGCTGATGGCGCTGTCTCTCGGAGCCGCGGGCTTTGGATGGGGCATGGCCTGGCGAAGCTATCGCCACGCCGACAAAGGTTACACCGAGCCCATCGCGGCCGCCTCTCCGCGCGCCTACAATATTCTGCTCCACAAATATTATGTGGACGAAGGCTACGACTATGTCTTCACCGGCCGTCGCAAACTAGGAAACGTCCGTCTCGGCGTGATGGGACTCGGCGAAGCGTCCTCGTGGTTCGACACTCACATCATCGACGGAGCAGTCAACGCCGCAGGCTGGATCACTCGTCTCAGCGCCACAGTTTCCAGTTGGTGGGACAAATGGATCATCGATGGCATTGGTGTCAACGGTCCCGCTATTCTGGCGCGCATGCTTTCTTATCCCACCCGCTTGTTGGAGTGGGGTCTGGTCCAGTGGTACGCCCTGGTCATGACCGCGGGACTGGTAGGTTTCGTTTTCTATTACGTGTATCACTGAAGAAAGCTGCTGCTATTGGCTCTTAGCTCTTTAGATTAAAACCAAAGGCGAAGAGATTTGAGCTAAAGGCTAAGAGCTAAAGGCTAAGAGCTTTTCATGCAAAACCACATACTGTCCATCATCCTCTTCACGCCGCTTCTGGGCGCCTTCGTGCTCCTGTTTGTTCGCAAGGAGAACAAAGAAGCCATCCGCTGGATCGCAAACTTTTTCGCGCTCGGCGGCTTCCTGATCTCGTTGCCGCTCGTGCCCATGTTTTGGGCGCAGCGATTCGAGCCCGGCTTCAAGTTCATCGAGGGCACGCCCAACAACTGGATCCCCTCCATCGGTGCGGGCTACGTGATCGGCATCGACGGCATCTCGTTCCTGCTCATCATGCTTACCACGTTGCTGGGCTGGATCTCGATCCTCTCTTCTTGGACCGCCATCGAAAACCGCGTCAAAGAATATTACGTCTGGTTCCTGATCCTCCAGACCGGCATGCTCGGCGTCTTTATGGCGCTCGATTTCTTCCTCTTTTTCGTTTTCTGGGAAGCCATGCTAGTCCCCATGTACCTGCTGATCGGCATCTGGGGCGGCCCGCGCAAACTTTACGCCGCCATCAAGTTCTTCCTCTACACCTTGGCTGGCTCGGTGCTGATGTTGCTCGGAATTCTGTTCCTGTATTTCCACCATCACGCACTGACCGGAATCTACACCTTCAGTCTCACGGCTCTCTACGAAACAGCGCCGAAAATTTATTCCGATCCGGCCTACGGACCAACGATTGCCACGCTTCTATTTTTCGCGTTCTTCTTCGCCTTCGCCATCAAAGTCCCAATGTTCCCGTTCCACACCTGGCTGCCTGACGCGCACGTGGAAGCGCCAACCGCGGGTTCCGTCATCCTGGCGGGCGTTCTGCTGAAGATGGGAACGTACGGCTTCATCCGCTTCTCGCTGCCGTTTTTCCCCGACGTATTAATGCACACCAAAGTTCGCGGCTGGATGATCACTCTTTCCATCATCGCGATCATCTACGGTGCGCTGGTGTCGCTCATGCAGAAGGACATGAAAAAGTTGGTGGCTTATTCTTCCGTGAGCCATCTCGGTTTCTGCACTCTCGGAATTTTTGCACTCAATTCCGCCGGTCTGAGTGGCTCGGTCTTGCAGCAAATTAATCACGGCATCTCAACCGGCGCACTGTTCTTGATCGTCGGCATTCTCTATGAACGCCGCCACACCCGCGAGATCGCCGAATACGGTGGCATCTCGAACGTGATGCCCGTCTACGCCACCATCACCATGATCATGTTCCTCTCTTCGATGGGTCTGCCGCTGCTCAATGGTTTCGTCGGCGAGTTCACCATCCTGCAAGGCACGTTCATGGAGAACTGGCGCTGGGGCGCGTGGGCCGTGCCGGGAGTCGTTTTAGCGGCTGCCTATTTGTTATGGCTCTACCAGCGCGTCTTCTTCGGCACGGTGACGAATCCGAAGAACGAAAAGTTGCACGACCTTACGCCGCGCGAGGTGCTGACATTCGTTCCGTTGCTCATCATGGCCTTCTGGATCGGTCTCTATCCCAAGCCGTTTTTCCAGATTCTTGAGCAGCCGGTGAATCAGATTGTGCTGAACGTGCGCACTCCCCAACCTGACCGCGCAGTGAACGCCGAGGTTCGGCGTGAAAATACGCCGCGTGCAATTGCCACCACAGGCGTGACTAGCCCGCTCGCAGAAGTGCAATCGGCTAAGTTGCCATCGACGAAAGGGAAAAACTAGTGGGCGTCCTTTCCCAATTCACCCCGAGCGATTACCTGCTAGCCCTCCCCATCACCCTGCTCACGGTGTTCGCTCTGGGCATCCTGCTGATCGACCTGATGCTCCCCGCAGAAGAGAAATGGGTGAATGCGCTGCTGGCTTTCGTCGGAGTGTTGTTCGCCGCCCGGGGGGTGTGGACGATCCAGCAGTGGATGCAGGCCAATCGCACGGTGTCCATGGGTTCGCTGGGGATGATGGACGCGATCCTGGTTGATCGTTGCGCTCTTTATTTCTTCTACCTTTTTCTCGCGGCCACAGCAATTTCGATCCTCATCTCGGTGCGCTATATGAAGACCGAGCACGAGAATCATGGGGAATACTACGCTCTGATGTTGCTCTCGGTCGTAGGCATGATGTGCATGGCCGCGGGCTTTAACATCGTGCTCATCTTCATTGGCCTGGAGCTGATGGCGATTTCCACTTACGTTCTCGTGGGTTTCCTGCGGCGCGATCGCCGCTCCAACGAGGCTGCCCTGAAGTATCTGTTGCTGGGGGCGTTTTCCTCCGGAATTTTTGCTTACGGTCTGTCGCTGCTCTACGGGCTCACCGACAGCACAAACCTGGGCGACATCGGCAAACGGCTTGGGATGATTCTCGCCAAAGATCCTCACAATCCGATCGCAATCGTGGCCTTGCTGACCACCGTGACGGGACTATTGTTCAAGATCGCCGCCGTCCCATTCCATCAGTGGGCGCCGGATGCCTACGAAGGCGCGCCAACGAGCATCACCGGTTTTATGTCCGTTGCGGTCAAAGCCGCGGGATGGGCCATGCTTTTGCGGGTCATGGGTGCGACCTATCCAACCTATCCCAACGTCGTGCTGGGTCTGGCTGCGATGCGGCCAATCTACGTTCCCCTGTTCGTATTCGTTTCCATCGCTACCATGACGGGCGCGAATTTTGCCGCCCTCACGCAGACCAACACCAAACGCCTGCTGGCCTACTCCTCCATCGCCCACGTCGGTTACATGCTGCTTGGCCTGATCGCCGGCACCTCGACTCAACTCAGCCCGGACGGCATCAAGGGCATCCTGATTTATCTTCTGGTCTACACTTTCATGAATCTCGGCGCCTTCGGCGTGATTACCTCGCTGCGCCACCGCAACGTCATCGGAGACGAACTCGATGACCTCAACGGGCTCTACTCCCGCGCCCCCGTCGAAGCCGTGCTCATGCTGATCTTCCTGCTATCGCTTGCCGGCATCCCGCCCTTGGCCGGCTTCTGGGGCAAATACTTTATCTTCCTCAGCTTGATCGAAACCGGGCACTACGCGCTGGCGTCTCTGGGCGTGCTCTACTCCGTCTTCGGCCTTTATTATTACTTGAAGATGGCCAACGCTATGTTCATGGGCAAGTCCGAGGAGCCGGGCCGTTTGCCCGTAAGTTGGACCATGCGCGCCGCGCTTGGCGTGACCGCATTCGCCACGGTCTTTGTCGGAATCATGCCGGATCGCTTCATCAACTTGGTGAACTGGTCGCTGTTGATCGCGCAGAACCCGGTAGCGAGGCTTGTCCACTAATTCGCGAATTGCGGACGAACACCGATGCCCGTGTCTCCATCCGACCCTACGCCTCGTCCAGAAGACTCCGACCGGAAAGAGAACTTCTGGGTCCAAGCCAGCCGCTATAGCCAACTGGCGTTTATCCTGCCGGCGGCCCTCGTGGTGGGATGGTTAATCGGCGCGGCTCTCGACCGCTGGCTACACACCACTTGGCTCTACCTCGCCGGAATCCTGTTAGGCATAGCTGCCGGCTTCGTCGAACTGATTCGCACCGTTATGCGCGACACGAAGTAAGCGCGCGATTGGTTGGAATTACCCCTCCGAACCCACGATCGCTTACCATGATTATCGGAGAATGATTGCGGAGGGTATTTGTTGGTGCGTTCATGCCCGAGTCGGCCCAACCCGAAGTGAACGCCGCAAGCACCGAAGCGGCCGAACACTTTTATTCCGGCGCGCTCCATCGCATCCGCAGCTTCATGGCCGTTCCCGCCCCATTTCTGATTGCTGCCGCCTGGTGGAAGTTCGGCCTGCGTCCCGCGATCGGCTTAGCCTGCGGATGTGCCATCGCCTACATTAATTTCCACTGGCTGAAGCGCGTGATCACTGGTTTCGTCGATCGCGCCACCGGAGCGGCCACGTCTCAATCCGGAAGCGGAATCGTATTTCGATTTCTGGTCCGTTATCTTTTGATGGCCGTCGGTGCCTATGTTATATTGACTGTTTCACCCGCGAGCCTGAATGGGCTTCTTGCGGGCTTATTTTTGCCCGTCGCCGCCATCGGTTGCGAAGCGGTTTACGAGTTGTACGCTGCGCTGGCTCGTGGACTTTAGCAAAGGCGCGCACCGAACAAGGAATAGCTAGGAGCAAGAAGCTAGAAGCAGCCTTATGCCCGAACAACTCTGGTTCACCGCACTACTGAATCGTCTGTTCGCCGGCCCCGTCACGTCTCTGCTGCAAGCCGTGCACCTTCCGCCCAAACATCCAACGGCTCCTATTTCGAACTCGTTCGCGATGGAAATTCTCGTCTTTGCGTTCCTTCTCATTATGTTCCTTCTGGTCCGTTCGCGGCTCTCCGTGGATCGTCCCGGAGCTCTTCAGCACGCTTTCGAGGGCGTCGAAGGATTCATCCAGGGCCAAAGCGACGAGATCATCGGCCACCACAGTGAGGGTTACACACCATTTCTGGCCGCGCTCTTCTTTTTCATTCTGTTCTGCAATCTGATCGGCGTGATTCCTGGCTTCGAGTCGCCAACCGCCGTGCCCATCGTTCCCTTGGGCTGCGCGATCTGCGCCTTTGTGTACTACCAGGCTCAAGGATTCAAACACGCTGGTATTGGCTACCTGAAGCACTTCGCCGGGCCCATGCCAGCCCTCGCGCCGCTGATGGTTCCCATCGAACTCATCAGCCATTTAGCGCGCGTGCTTTCGCTCACCATCCGTCTTTTCGCCAACATGTTCGCTGGTGATATGGTCACGCTGGTTTTCTTTTCGCTGGTACCCATTGGCGTGCCCATTATTTTTCTGGGATTGCACATCGGGGTGTCGCTGCTGCAAACGTATATTTTCATTCTGCTGACCACGGTTTATCTGCAGGGCGCGGTTTCGGAAGAGCACTAAAAGGCAATGATCAGTGGTCAGTGCTCAGTAAGAGCTTAGATTTCCAGGGCTAATTCGGCTAACCCTTTCAAGGCTCTTACCGGCTTCTGATCACTGGCCGCTGATTTTCAGCCGTTCAGCGTGAGGGCGTCTGCAAGGTATGGCGTCAACCACCCACTGGCGGTATTTGATACGAGGAGAAACACAATGAGTAAGCTAAGCAAGCTGTTCATGGCACTTTCCATACTGTCCTTCGCCGTCCCGGCACTGGCGCAGGGTGAGGCCGCTGCCGGCGGTGTCAACTGGGTCGCTATCGCCGCCGGATTCTCTATGGCCTTTGCCTCTGGGATCTGCGCCCTGGCGCAGGGCAAGGCAACCGCCTCTGCCGCCGAGAGTCTGGCCCGCAATCCAGCCGCTCGTCCCGGCATTCAGCTCGCGTTGATTCTGGGCTTGGCTCTGATCGAGTCACTCGCTCTCTACACCCTGGTCATCATCTTCGCCAAGGTGAAGTAGATATTTCGATCAATCTGCGTGGAAGGAAAAAGCCTCCGCTGCTGGCGGAGGCTTTTTGTTTCGACCAGGCGATTGGAGGATGGCCCTCTAAACCTTTCGGTCCCCGGTCCACTCCTGATCCTTCTTTTGCGGAACGTGGCTCAGCGCATCCACCAAGAGCCGGCGCAGGCGGTAGCGGCTTTCCAGGTCAGTGTTTACAATCTCGAACCCCACTTCATTCACGCGCGCACGCCGCAGCAGTACGTGCGCTTTGATCTTCGCCCGCATACCGAGCGAAATCTCCAGATCAGCTTCGCTGCCGATTCGCAGATTATCTTCTTTCGTGCCCATGCCGCCGCCCAGGCTTAGTTCGCGGATCAGGATTCTTGATTTTCCCCAGGAGCTGCCGATGGTGGCGCCGAGTGCGCGCGCCAGCACCATCCGTTCGTAGCGCCGTTGCCGGACCCAGGGACATGCCGGAGCCGTGTCGAGGGGCGCAATCGCCAACTCTGCCGGCTCGATGCCGCTGTCGGAAAGGATCTGAGCGCTGTAGCGAGGATCCGTTTTGGACAAGGACTGTGCCGCGGCAATTCTGAGTTCGCGATGATGAACCCAGCCAAATCTTTTCTTGGTCTCGAGGAGCTCGCGTAGCAGCGGTACCGCCTCGGGGTCGCGCAAGCGCCCCAGCGATTCAATGGCCTTCAGTTGGACAAAGGGCGAGCGCGAGGCTGCTTCGCCAGGCTTCGCCATCGCTACCAGCGGTGGCGCCGCACTGATGTCGCTACTCATTCCGATTTCATCGATCGCCTCGGGCAGGACAACGGCATCCAAAACTTCGGCCAGCTCCAGCAGGGTTCGTCCACGGTCCGGAGCAGCGCCGTAAGCCACCTGGCGAACCACAATGTCATGATAGAAGCGATTCCACTCCGGCAACCGTGCCGGCAACAGCTCCAGCAACGTGCCCACATCCAGCCGGCTTAACAAACCCACTACGGCCGAAGCCTGCCGCGACTGTCCGGTACGCAAAATTTCCCGCAACTGCGCGAGAGCCGGAGATCCCATCTCCTTGACCAGTTCGACCATGCGATCGCACTCGTCCCGCCTCATGCAGCGGAAGAACCGATCGGCCAGATGTTCCGCCCCCGATTGGCAGGTTCGCCGCAAAACCACCAGCAACTCCGGGGGAATCGGATCACAATTCAGCGCTTCCTCAATAAACTCCGGAATCCGGTTTTCCACCCCCACCCGTGGCCGCAGGTCATTCACCATCACCGGGCGCTGTTGCAGAAGCATCTCCATTCCGGAACACACTTCGTTCAACGCCTGGTAATTCTTGGCTTCGCTGGCCTCCTGACTCAGGCGTACGAAAGCCGCGCTAAGCAGGCTCTGCAGCTCGGGATCCTTCTCCACACAAAGTTGCTCGGTAACTTTGCGGATCGCCCCGCCCATCGCCTCACCGCCCAGTCTCGAGTACAGATCGGCGAGTTGGCTCAAACCGATCGCGGTCTTGCGGCGGGAGTCCGCTTCCTTGGCGTTCAGGCAACCAGAGTAATTATTCAGAATCTCGGCCGATGGTTCCTTCTCGTCACGATCGAGAAGCAGCTCCACGAACTGCCGGACATTGCGCGGAGGAACACAGGGAGCCTCGTGCGAAAGCAGCACAGTCTTTTTCCCCGACTCAGGCACTTCTGCCCAGAACATCCGGTCCAGGATGTCAGCATGCGACTCCACCAAGATCCCGGCCTTGTTCATCTTTTCTTCTTGCAACTTCAGAATCTGCCGCAGCGAGTCCATCTGCCGGCTCATGTGCTCCATCATCTGGTGCACGGCGTTGACTTTCACTTCCCCCTTCGAGTAGCGGTCCAACGCGAAGCGGATCGCCATGTGCTCGGCCGCCTTCATCAACAAAGGCGTGTCCTCTTCCTGTTCGGTCGTCACCTTGGCTGCGAGCGTTCCCAACAACTGCTGCAAGTTCAATCGCGTGTTCGGATCCGTCTCGGTCAGTTCCTTCTGCAGAACTTCTGGACTGGCGTTCGGATCGCCCTGTACTTGGCCGAATCGCGTCAGCAACCGTATGGCCTGAACTACTTCGGCTTCTTGCAGCGGAACTACTCCGCCCTCCCAGGCTGGAGCCGTTCCTGTACCTGTCCCCGTTCCTGAGCCGACGCCTGGTTCCGGCCCGGCCACCCAGTGCCCAGGGATGCTGGGAACACTTCCGAAAGGAACTGCCGTTCCACCAGCTTGACCACCGCCGCCCCCGGCGTTAGCCCCCTCCGCTGCGGCAATGAGTTGCAGTAGTTTCTGTGGATCGTTGAGCCATTGCTTGAATTCCGGTCCCAGCGTCTGTGCAGCAATCTGCGCCGCCACGCTGATGTCGCCGGTGAGCGGATCAGCTGCTACGAATTTCACCTCATTAATCTTGATGGTGCTTTGCTTGCTTCCGCTATTGAGCGCTTCCTTGATCTGCTTCGATACGTCTTGAGCCTTCGACCCAGCCACGGTGAAGGCGCGCACCAGACGAGTGAAGTCTTCGATGGTAACATCTTTGGAGAAGTGCAGGCTGGCTAACCCAGCGGTCGTTAGAAGCTGTCCAAAGCTGCGTTCGGTCTGACCGGTTTCGAGTGGCACGCCATCCAGCAACAACTTGTTATCCGAAACTCCCAGCAAAAATCCGCCTTCTCCGGCAGCCGGTAGACCCTGCTGCAATTCATTCCAGGTGACTTCGAATTGCGCTTCCGTGCGCTTGTGTTCGTAGCCATACATCCGCGCATATTTGATCAGGATGTTCAGACTGTGGACAAAAGCCCGCGCCGATGCCGCCCGGTTGGCATGAAATGTACTTGCGTTCGTGATAGAGCGCTCCTCGAACTACACTCTGCAAGTAGAAGGTTAAATCCAGGAGGTAAGTCACCGCACATTACGGAGGTAACGGGACCTCGCCGGGAAGATGGCCCAAGTTGCATGGTCCTTTGGCTGCTTTCGCTTGTCCTTTGCAGTGAAGGACTTGGCACACTCCCTGGCACTGGCATTCGAGCCCATCTCCGGCGAAAATGGTGATATCGATGTCGGTTTTCCGGAAGTCCTGTGCCTACTCTAGACACTCATACAACGCGACCCAAGAAGGTTACTGGCCTGCGCTACTGGATGCTACGCGTTCTGGAGGAGTGCGAGCACGTATCCGCTGACTTTGCTCCCGACCCGGTTCACGATCTTCGGGTCTCGCTGCGCCGCTGCCGGTCGCTGGCGGATGGCCTAATGGCCCTAGATCCCGATCCTGACTGGAAGGCAATGAAGAAGGCCGGCAAGCGCCTGTTTCAGCGCCTCGGCGCACTCCGCGACGTCCACGTGATGATGGAGTGGGTCGAAAACCTGAATCCGGCGAAGACGCGCGTTCAAGCTGATGGCAGACTCTCCCTCCTGTCGACGCCATCGCAGGAGAATCCGGAACCTGCATCGGAGTCCACTGTTGCTACAGCCGATACACACGATCGCGTCGCCCAGGCTCTTCTTGAAATCCTTCGCGGCCGCGAGCACGAGCAACAGCACGAAGCTCAAGCCGCTCTCGAAGAGTTCGACCGCAAACAGTGGCGCCAATGGAGCAAATCTCTTCCTGCCCGTGCAACACGCATTCGTCCAGGTAGCACGCTTTTCAAGCATCTCGCTCTCGAGCGCTGGATGGCAGCCCGCGACCTCCATAGCCGGGCCCTGCGCAATCGTTCTCAGGTGGCTTTCCACTGTCTTCGCATTGGCATCAAGCGCTTCCGCTACATCGTGGAAAATTTTCTCCCCGTCGAGCACAAGGCTTGGAGCAACGACCTCAAGGAAATCCAGGATCTACTCGGCGAAGTGCATGACCTCGACGTGCTCTGGTCGACAGCGGCCACCTCTCATGTTTTTCCCGATGCGGACTCGCGCAATCACTGGCACCAGCGAATCCTCTCTGAGCGCACCAGGCGCATCGATCGATACCGCTCCAAAATGGTCGGCCCCAATTCTCTCTGGCCTGTCTGGCGCGCTGCGCTGCCCCAAGGCCAGCAGATCCAACTGCTCGCCACGCGGCGCATGAAGATGTGGGCAAACGGGCTCGATCCTGACTTCCCGCATTCCGAGCGCGTGGCGAGTCTCGCCCTTCAGCTCTACGACGGCCTGCTTCAGTGGGGATGGCAACCTGCCGTCGACGCGACCTCCGCCCGCTCCAGCCTGCTCGCTGCCGCGCTTCTGCACGATGTCGGCAAGTCCGAAGGCCAAAAGGGTCATCACAAGGCTTCCTTCGACTTGATTCGCGGGCATGGCAACCCGCTGGGCTGGAAGCCTGCCGATCTGCAGCGTGCCGCCATCGTCGCCCGTTTCCACCGTGGAGCCTTGCCCACTAGAAAGCACAAGACTCTGCGCGATCTGCTCCCCAACGAGCAGAAAGCCGCCGTCCAGTTGGCCGCAGTCCTGCGCCTGGCTAATGCGCTGGATGCCGCGCACGATGGCCGGATTCAGCGCATTCAAATTGAAAATGGTCACATCAAAGCGAGAGGCAGCGACTCTTTGATGATCGCTGCTGAGGGGTATTCAGCCCTCGGACAAGCCGCCCGGACCATAGCCGCCGAGCGTCATTTGCTGGAGACCGTTTTGCATCGGCCTGTAGTGCTTAAGGCAATGAAGAATCCTACGATTCGCGAAAAACGTTTAGTGACCGCACTTGGGTAAGGCACGGCTCTAGCTTGCATGATGGACAGCTCGGAGACGACCGCCCTGCGATCGCAACGGTAGCTTCCCAGCTACTTTCCAGCATCCGGCTTCAGCAGTACAAAGAAAAGCAAGAGCCCATGACCCACGCCCAACTAGTCGAAAAAGCTGTCCACTGGCTGCGCCGCTACCGTTGCGGTGTCGTGCTCTCCGAGCAAGCCTGCGTAAGCGGCGAAATGCCCGATGCCATTGGCTGGAAGCGCGCTTGCCATTCCGTGCTGGTCGAGTGCAAAGTCACGCGTTCTGATTTTCTCGCCGACCAGGCCAAGCCCTTCCGCATCAAACCCGAACTGGGAGTCGGCTGCGAGCGCTTCTATCTGATCCCAGCCGGCCTTGTGCACCGTGAGGAACTCCCCGCGGGCTGGGGATTGCTCGAATTTCGTCGCGGCAGAATCGAAACCACGCATCCTTCGGCGACGAATCTTCGCACCGCCGCGGGATTCCGCTGCGAAATGAATCTTTTGTTGGCCAGCCTGCGCCGCGTCGAGGTCCGCGTCGAACCGCAAAGCATCACCGACTTCCTCAAGTGGAAGAACCGCATGGCCGGGTATAACCGCGGTACCCTTCCTGAGGGACTCGCTTCTGCCGAGGAAGAGGGCAACATTTTCCTGGAGCCCGATCTGACGTTAGTGCGAGGAGCGGGTGGCTAGAAAGCGAGGGGCAATCTTTACAACTCCCGCCGCCCCTCCATAGCCTTGAGCATCGTAATCTCATCGGTGTACTCAATGTCACTGCCCACCGGGATGCCCATCGCGATACGAGTCACCCTCACGCCCGCGCGCTTGAGTTGCTGGGAGAGATATGCGGAAGTGGCTTCACCTTCGACGGTAGGATTGGTAGCCACTATCACTTCATCCACGTTTCCTGCATCGACGCGTGCAATCAGGTTCGCGATACGCAACTGCTCCGGTCCCACTCCGTGCAGGGGCGAAAGCGATCCGTGCAGCACATGGTAAACGCCGTTGAAGTGCTTGGTTTTTTCGATCGCCGCAATATTGGTCGGCTCTTCAACCACACAAACCAGACGCTGATTGCGGGTCGCGCTGGTGCAATACACGCACGGATCCACATCGGTGATGTTGTTGCAGACGGAGCACAGCCGCAGGCTGGCCTTCACATCGCGCACTGCCGCGGCCAGGGCCTCGGCGTCTTCATCGCTCGCACGCAGAATATAGAATGCCAGCCGCTGTGCACTCTTCGTGCCCACGCCCGGCAGCTTCTTCAATTCATCAATCAGCCGCGACATCGGCTCGGCAAATTTAGACATAAGAATTGAGTGATCTCGAGATCGGGCCATCGGGCGATCTGAAAATCAAAATACAACTTGGACGAAATGACCCGATGACCCGATCTTTTACAGCCCGCCGAGGCCCAATCCACCCAGCATTCCGCCCACAGTCGATTGCATTGCCCCATCTACTTTGCGCGCGGCCTCGTTTACCGCAGCAAAAATCAAATCCTGCAGCATCTCTACATCGCCGGATTTCACCGCTTCAGGGTCGATGCGAATACTCAGCAGTTGCTTTCGCCCATCCATTTTCGCGGTAACCGTGCCTCCGCCCGACGAGGCCTCCACCACCGTCTCCTGCATCTTTTTCTGCAGGCTCTCGTACTGCGACTTCGCCTTGGACATCAGTTCTTGCAGATTGAATCCACCCATAGAACCTCAGCTCCCGGCTCCCGGCATTCGGCCCGCGGAGCGAACCTCCGGAGGGCGGAAGCCGGATGCCCGCTTACCTACCGCTTCTCCTTGTAATCAATTACGGTGCGAATCTGCGCGCCAAACTTCTCTTGCAACCGCCGAACGATGGGATCCTGCTCCGCGCGGCCCCGGCCGCCAACTCCGGAAGTTACCCCATTGGATTTTGATGTTCCGTTGCTCTTTTCTAACGTCACCACAGCCGCGCCGGGGATGATCTTCAACTTGACGGCCCGTCCCAGAACACCGCTGGCCGAAGCGATTGCCAACCGCCTGGCCTCGGCTCCCAAGGACATATCAACCACAGCCTGCGACTCCGCCACTTTAATCACGAGATCGTTGCCTTCGACCGCCCATTGACCCGGTTCCAGCATCGAGACCAGAATGCGCTGATTGCCATCGGAGAGTGCCTGCAGTACTGCGCTCCGCAGTCTCTCGATGGGTGTGACCCCCTCGGATTGTGCTGCCTTCGTTTCTGGCGGCAAACTTGTCTGCTCCGGCTCGGCCCCCGAACGCAAACTGATCTGTGGTTCGGCCGCATTCTCCCCAAGACTCGCAGGCGCGGCAGCCCCCATGATTACAGGCGCAGGCGACGTTGCGCCTCCGAACACCCACGGAGCGCCGACAGAAGCCGCCTCGATTGGAGTCTCCTGCCGTGGGGTGCCCTTGCGCGCGGAGTCAGCCGCGAACGGCGAAACGTGACCAGGACGGGCCGTTGTAACCGCTTCTGTGCGCCGCTCGGCAGTCGAAGCCACAATCGAAGGCCGAGCGAGAGTTCTGGCCGCACTCGCTGCAGAACCTGAAATATTTGAAGAAGCGGCGACCTCGCTGAGCAGTTGCTCAATTGGCAATAGCCGCTGCGCATGCGCCATCTTGAGCAGACCCAACTCCAAGTGAAAACGCTGCTCCTGCTTGTATCCCAGCTCGCCGTGAGTGCGAAGCATGATCTGCAGATGGCGCGTCAGATCTTCTTCCCCAAACAAGGCCGCAACGCGGTCCACGCGCTCGCGCTCTTCACTAGAAATCTGCAGCAGGGAAGAGTCTCTTCCGGCAATCTTCGCGACCGTAGCATTGCGCAGAAAACGCACCATCTGCCGGGCGAAGTGCGTAGGGCTGTGGCCTTCGCTGATGAGGTGGTCGACCTGTCGCAACACATCATCACTGGCGCTGCGAGCGATTGCCTGCATCACCTCTTCGAGGATGTGGGCCGGCGCCGCGCCGACCAGATTGCGCACCGAATCCGCCGTGATTCGTCCGCTGGAAGATGCAATCGCCTGATCGAGAATCGACAACGCGTCGCGCATAGAGCCATCGCCAGCTTCCGCCAGCAATGCTAGCGCGTCGTCATCCGCTTCGATCTTTTCGCGCCCCACGAGATCCCGCAGTTGGCCGACGATGGCGTCAAACTTCACCGCTCGGAAACTAAAATGCTGGCAGCGCGAGCGAATCGTCTGTGGAATGTCCTCCGGCTGCGTGGTGGCCAGCATAAAAACAATATGATCCGGCGGCTCTTCCAAAGTCTTCAGCAGCGCGTTAAAGGCAGCGTCGGTAATCTGGTGAGCTTCATCGAGGATGTATATCTTGAAGCGATCTCGCGCGGGCCGGTAGCGCGCCGCCTCGCGCAGCTCGCGAATCTCGTCGATCCCGCGGTTGGTGGCCGCGTCGATCTCAATGACGTCGACCGCGTTCCCAGCACGAATCTCAGTGCAGGATTCGCACACGCCGCAAGGCTCCGCCACCGCCTTGTCCGACGACCGGCAGTTCAACGCCGCCGCCAGAATCCGTGCCACCGTGGTCTTTCCGATGCCTCGGTGCCCGCTGAAAATGTAGCCGTGCGCCGTGCGCCCCTGCTCTAGCGCGTTCTGCAGAGTACGAGTAACGTGCTCCTGTCCGATAACATCGGAGAATTTTTGCGGACGATATTTTCGCGCCAGGACGGTGTAGCTCATGAGCCGGAAGACACGATTATACGTGATGCCGGCAGGATCGGCGCGCCGTTCGCTTGTTCTGCAAGCTTGCTAAAACGGAACGGCAAGCGATAGTCTGGTGCGTCCACTCGGTGCGGCGGAGCGGCCGGTTCCCGAGGAACGACAAGGAGAGAGTTACCATGCAATTAAAGCTGTCAACGAAAACGAAAGATGGAATCTTGATCGTGGATTGTATCGGCCGGATTGTGTTTGGCGAAGAGTCTTCGCTGTTGCGTGAGACTGTCAAGAAAGCCGTAACAGAGAATAATCGCATCGTCCTCAATCTGGGCGAGATCAATTACATCGATTCCGGCGGACTCGGAACGCTGGTGGCGCTGCGGACAACCGCGCAAAACGCCGGCGGCACCATCAAGTTAACCAACCTGACCCAGCGCGTAGGCGATTTGCTCCAAGTCACCAAGTTGCTCACCGTTTTCGATGTATACGACTCCGAGGCGGAAGCCATCGCATCCTTCCGTCAGGCAGCCTAGTCCGATCCGCGAGTTGGGCCTCAGGAATCGCGTCTTGTGATTCCCTTCGAATGATCCCCATCTGCGCCGGACTCCTCGTATGCTTCCTCGCATCATTTTCATTCTGTGTCTGCTGGTCAGTGCTAGCGGCTTCGTATCGCCGCCGGTTGCTCTGGCGCTCGGACTGGTTTTTGGTCTGACCCTGCCACATCCTTATTGCGCGGAGGCGAAGACGGTCTCCAAATACCTGTTACAAGGCTCCGTGGTAGGACTCGGGTTCGGAATGAACCTGCATCAGGTCGTTCAGGCCGGGCGTAGCGGTTTCGTTTACACCATGCTGGGCATCACCTTCGCAATGCTTGCCGGCATGGGTTTGGGTGCGCTGTTCAGTGTGCAACGCGTTCCGGCGTTTCTGATTTCCACCGGTACGGCAATCTGCGGCGGCAGCGCTATTGCCGCCGTCGGGCCCATCACGCAAGCCAGCGACGAAGAGATGGCCATTGCTCTAGGGACCGTCTTTGTACTAAATTCCGTGGCGCTGCTGATCTTTCCTGCCATCGGCACCGCGCTGAAGTTGACGCAGCCGCAGTTTGGGCTGTGGGCGGCCTTAGCCATTCACGACACCAGTTCGGTTGTCGGAGCAGCGGCCAAATATGGGGCCGTAGCGTTGGCCATCGCGACCACGGTGAAACTCGCACGCGCCCTGTGGATTGTTCCCCTTTCGCTTGCAACGGCAGTAGTCCGCGGTGCCAGGGCAAAGATCCAGTGGCCCTGGTTTATCGGACTCTTCTGCCTGGCAGCCGTATGCAACACATATCTCCCGTCCGGAGTGCATGCCTACTCCCTTTTCGTGAAGATTGCAAAGATAGGATTGACTGCCACTTTGTTCTTGATCGGCAGCGGCATCTCCCTTAAAACGATCAGGCGGGTCGGACACCGCCCATTATTGCAAGGAATTCTCCTGTGGCTATTGGTTTCGGTGGGATCCTTGTGGCTGATTCGCATCGGGTGGATTACGCTGTGAAGAAGGCAAGCAAGATCACGCGGAAGCGTAAAGGGATGAAGCGCTCGATCGAAGCTTCTCCCGATCAGTCATCGAAGATGCGAATGCGCATCGAAGCCGCCATTCGATGCGTTCCGAAGGGGAAAGTGTCTACCTACGGGGCGGTGGCGCGAGCGGCGGGATTTCCTGGAGCGGCGCGTCAAGTCGCGAAGGTACTGCATCGTGGATTCGAATTGCCCTGGCAGCGCGTACTAGGCGCAGGCGGAGAAATAAAGCTGCGCGGCGATTCTGCCATCGAACAACGGCTGCGCCTAGAAGCCGAGAGCGTTCACTTCCGCGGACGGCGGGTGGATATGAAGGCGCACGAATTCAAGTTCGCCCGCAGGATGGCTGCGAACAGACATTGACTTAAAGCTGACTCCTTCGACCAGCCACTACTTCTTAAACTGCGCGTCGATCTCCACCTGGTATCCCGTCACCATCTTGTTGGTTTCGTTGGCCATGCCAACTACAGCCATCAACTCTTTAAACATGGCATCGGTCATGCCTTTCTTCTGCGCGGACGCTGTGTGCGAAGCGATGCAGTAGTGGCACTGATTGGTCACGCTGACGGCGACATAGATCATTTCTTTGGTCAACGGATCGAGCGCACCAGGCGCCATGATCTGTTTGATATCTTCCCAAGTGCGCTTCAGCGTAGCGGGATCGTGCGCAATGGCCTTCCAGAAGTTATTGATCCAGTCGGTCTTGCGCGTGGCCATAATGTCGTCATAAACTTCGCGCACTTCGGGGCTGGCGTCTTTATATTCGATGAGGCCGAGGGTGGACATGAGTGCTCCAGTTCCTAGAATCAATTCACCACAGAGTCACAGAGGCACAGAGAAAACGACCCAAAAGGTTTTCTCTGTGTCTCTGTGGTGATTCGGTTTTGTTCGCAGCGAAGCTACTTCGGCAGTTCTCCGCTCAGCAGTTGTTCCAATCCAGCCGCCGGGCACCGTACTCCAACATAAAACTGACCGAACAAGGCATAGACAGCGCTGACTTGATCGAAGCGCATTTCGTAGATCAACTTCTTGAAGACGAGCGGATCATCCGCAAATAAATCGACGCCCCACTCCCAATCGTCGAAGCCGATTGAGCCGGTGATGATCTGCTTCACTTCGCCCGCGTAGCGGCGCCCTACCAGTCCATGCTCGTTCATCTGGCGGGCACGCTCTTCAATCGGAAGCGTATACCAGTTCTTGTCTTCGCCACGCCGCCGGTCCATCGGATAAAAACAGATGTACCGGTTCGCCGGAATCTGCGGAAACAGCCGCGGATGCATTGCTTCTCGATGCCGCTCAAGTTTGCATTCGATCTCAGCTTTCCATTGGTCGGAATGAGGCTGAATGCCTTGTGCCGCGAGCTCCTTATAAATCTTGAGTGTCGAATCGTAGAGCCCCAGTTCGATGATCGAGAGATAGGAAGAAGTGGGTTCAAGATAATCGCTGAGACGAAGCCCGGCGAGCTTCAGTTCAGCCTGATTGAGTTCCGCGAACGAGTTGCGGAAGTGCACCAGCATCAAATCGCCCTTGTGCCCGATTAGGGAGAAAAGTGCGGATTGCCCCTCTGGCCCCTGTTCCATTTCGCCCAGCACCGCCGCCGCTTCCTCAGCGATCTTAGCCCGCGTGTCTTCCGGCAGCGCCCGCCAGGCGGTCCAGCGGAAACGCATCATCTGGTGCAACACGCTATAGCCCTCGGTCGTCAGCGGAACTTCCGGAGTCTCCGCCGGTGCTGTCTGCGGGGAAACATTCTGCGGCCGTACATGGGGAGTTGTTGTGGTTGTCATTGGATTCTCGGGACGTGTGCTCATGATTTCAGCATCTATTGTACGCAAGAGCTGCGAAGCCAGCGAGTCCACGGTTACAATCAACCTGCACTCCTCACTCTACGGACTCTTTCATGCGAAGTTTCGGCCTCATAGCTTGCGTGCTTTCCCTCTCGACTTTGCTTGGGGCGCAGAATAAGCGTCTTTGGGTGCTCCGCGCACCCGGGACAGCGGTCGAGTACGACTCAGCTACGTTTGTGGAAAAGCAGAAGACGGAAATTCCCCCTGCTGCGCTAGCCTCACCATCGAAATTCCTGGTCAATTCTTTGGGGCAAATGTTGTTTGCTGAATCCGTGGCCTTGCCACTTGTGGAAGGCGATCTCTCGGCCGAACGAAAAGTTTGGTTCTGGAATGGTCGCCAGGCAAGTCTGCTTTCCCGCGCTGTTGCTCGCACCACCGCGACAGCCGGGTCGAACCTGGTTATTACGGAGTCGGCTTCCTCTCCATTTCTCTCGGCGGATGGCACACATCTCTATTGGTTCTCGAACCAGGCACGCCGCCTGCAACGCGATGGCGTAGATCTCTCTACCAAGACGACCTGGTTAGGCTGGCGGACGGACCTCTCGGGCGCCGGTCGTCAAGACCTGGCGTCGATTGCCGTGCCTGATTGTTCGTGCACCACCGGAGGGTGCGAAGAAACCTGCCCTTACGGAGATACGTGGGTTCCCGACGAAGGCGCTGGCAATTTTTTCCTGCTGACACTATTGATCCAGGGACAAACACAACCGATCTACAAGTCGACCGCCGCTTATGAGGAGAATGGAGACAAGTGGACACCAACACCACTCGATCCATCATTACAAAATGTTCTGGATGCCGCCGATCCCGGCACAATTCTGGAAGCGATTCCCGATAAAGGGTGCTGCGGTTGGTCGAATGAAAGTGATGACCAGACTGTGCTGCATCTTCGCGGCAAGAAGCTGACCGTATTCGACGAACTCGCCGCCTACAAGAATCCCGACTACGATGTGAGCTTTTACACTCAGAACGGCAAGCTAGCGCCCAATTCAAGATCCGTAGCGATCACGATCAGTGCTACGGCGAAGCCAAATACGCCGATCCAACTCGCCGAGCAAGGACAGGCCGATCCGGAGGAGTCGCAGCGTATTCGCAAAGCTCTGATGGACCTCCCGACAGTCGAAGTCAAAAGTATCGAGGATCCTCCGCGGCGCCTCGCTTTTTTGCCGCACGCGACCCTGGTGGGCTGGATCAACGATAAAGAGATCCTGATCGTTGAAGATCACTTGCTCGTTGCCTATAACGTCGCCAGCGGAGCGCGTCGAAAATCGAACATACGAGTCGAGGATGCAGCGCACGCCTTTCTGCGCTGAACCTTTCCCAATCGTCTGTCGAATTACCAGGATTTGTCCGCCAGCCCCGGAAAAGACCGCAATTTCACCGCTTTCATTGACTTGCCGCAGTCAGGCACGTAGGATTTTTCAGCGTGATCGGAAGAACCATTTCACACTACCGCGTTATCGAGAAACTCGGCGGAGGCGGAATGGGTGTGGTCTACAAGGCAGAAGACCCGCGCCTGCATCGTTTTGTCGCCCTCAAGTTCTTGCCCGACGCGGTCGCCCATGACCCGCGGGCCCTCGCTCGTTTTCAACGCGAAGCCCAAGCCGCGTCCGCTCTGAACCACCCCAACATTTGCACGATCTACGACATCGGCGAGGAGGACGGCGAGGCTTTCATCGCCATGGAGTTTCTGGATGGCCTACCCCTGAAGCTCCGTATTGGTGGGCGACCTCTGGATCTCAAAACCCTGCTTTGGCTGGCAGTCGAAATTGCCGATGCCCTCGATGCCGCCCACACCCACGGCATCATTCATCGCGATATCAATCCGGTTAATATTTTTGTCACCAAGCGCGGTCACGCCAAGATTCTCGACTTCGGTCTTGCCAAACTCACGGAGGGTGACGAAGCTGTTCTGAGCGGCAATACTTTTGGAGAGATAACCCAATCTCCCGCAGATCCGGCTCGGCCTGGTTTTGCGTTGGGAACCATTCCTTACATGTCGCCGGAGCAGGCTTTAGGCCGGCCTCTGGATTCCCGCACCGACCTTTTCTCTTTCGGCGTCGTCCTATATGAGATGGCGACTGGAATTCTCCCTTTCACAGGCCAAACCACCGCCGCATTTTTTGACTCTCTGATTCACGCCGCGCCGGAATGGCCCTTGCGATTCAGTTCCGCTACTCCCGCCGAGCTTGAACGCATCGTGCGGAAGGCGCTTGAGAAGGATCCAGGGGATCGTTATCAAAGTGCCGCTGAAATGCGTGCTGATCTGCAACGCCTCCGCCGCGAAGTCGATTCGGGACAAGCCGTGACGGCTGCGCCAGTCGGACGGCCCGTGCCGGATTCGAAGGAGCGGATCCGCGCCATGTTCGCCACGGCTCTCACCACCGCGGCGCACCAGCCAAAGTCCAATAAGGCGCCGTGGATCGTGGGGGGACTGATCGCACTCGCGGTCTTCGTAGCCGTCCTCTTGTTTCTGAGATCGCCTGAGCCCCCGCCTGCCGTGATCTCGTCGCTGCAGATTACCAACGATGGAACGTCGAAACGCTCTCTCGTTACCGATGGCACCCGGCTGTACTTTTCCGAATACGTGAGCGGCCACTCGGTATTGATGCAGGTTTCCGCGTCGGGTGGAGAGACGGCGTCGGTACCCATTTCTCTGGCGAGTGCCGATGTTTACGATTTCTTTCCGGGCCGCGCCGAATTACTGGTGAAAGGAGTGGCGGAGGGTTCGGATACAGAATGGCCGGTCTGGATATTGCCGCTGCCCGCAGGGTCGCTGCGGCCAGTGGGAAATATCCTGGCCCACGCCGCCGCGTGGGCTCCGGATGGCCAACACATCGTCTATGCCAGGAACGCAAGCCTGTACGTATGCAATGAAGATGGAAGTGACTCGCATGAACTCATCGCCGTCTCAGGAGTTCCGTTTGCCCCTCGCTTTTCTCCCGGCGGTCGCAGCTTGCTCTTCACTATTCGCAACACCGAGCTGCGTACTTCCTCGTTGTGGGAAATTTCACCGGACGGCAGGAACCTGCATCCGGTGCTGCCGGACTGGAACAAGCCGGCTCAGGAGTTCGGTGGGACATGGACGCCCGATGGAGAATATTTTCTGTTTGAATCCACGCGCGACCAGAGCCAGAACATCTGGGCTCTTCGTGAGCATGATTCGTTATTTGGTAACGCGCATGCCCAACCCACGCAGCTCACCGTGGGCCCGCTGATGTTCAGTAACCCGACTCTCAGTCCGGACGGAAGAAAGCTGTTTGTGATCGGTCAGCAGCGCCGGTTCGATTTGATTCGCATGAGTGGCAATCAGCAGTTCTCCATCTATCTGCCGGGCGTCTCGGCGGGTGAAGCCGACATCACGCACAACGGTGAGTGGATCGCCTATGTGTCTCATCCCGATCTTACGTTGTGGCGCAGCAGATTAGATGGAAGTTCTCGCACACAACTCACATACGCGCCGCTGTTGGCTCACATGCCGCGCTGGTCGCCTGATGGGACCCAGATTGCCTTCATGGCCTCGCACCCAGGAAAACCGTGGAAGATCGTTGTCATACCGGCCGAGGGTGGCACGGTGCATGAGGTGAGTGCCAGCAACGAAAATCAGGGGGATCCGACATGGACGCCCAAAGGCGACGCAATCGTCTTCGGCGGAATGCCATGGCTGGAATACGTCCCGGCCGCCGGCCCCAACATTCACATCGTCGATTTGAAAACTTCACAAGTTTCCGATGTTCCACGCTCGGAAAACCTATTCAGTCCTCGTTGTTCCCCGGACGGCCGCTACATCGCGGCCCTCTCCGCAGACTCGACCAAGCTGATGCTCTACGATAGGGAAAAGAAGAGTTGGTCTCAGCTCGCTTCATCCCGTTTCGGTTTCGAAAACTGGTCTCACGACGGGAAATATCTTTATGCTGAAGATTATTCCGGCAAGACCGATGACCTTGTTCGCGCAAGTGTGGCCAACGGCCAAATGGAACGATTACTCAGCCTCAGGGAAATTCAGCGCGGCTTCGATCCATGGGAGTTCTGGGTGGGCCTCGCACCAGACGACTCCCCGCTCCTGATGCGGGATAGAAGTACGCAGGAAATTTACAGCTTGGATGTGCGATTCCCGTAGTAGAAAAGTAACCAACCAGCTTCCCACTTTGTAAGAAGTTCATCGGACACTCTAATGAACATTCTTGATCTCGTCGTCGGCAAGCCCATCAAAACCAGCGACGAACGCGCCGAGCAAATCGGTCCCGCACAAGGAGTCCCAATCTTTGGCCTCGACGGGCTGAGTTCTGCCGCCTATGGGCCGGAAGCCGCACTCAGCCTTTTGATCCCGCTGGGTCTGTTGGGGGTGCGCTATATCGTCCCGGTCAGCGCCGCTATCATCACCTTGCTGGTGATCGTCTACTTCTCCTATCGCCAGACGATCGCTGCCTATCCTTCTGGCGGTGGTTCCTATACGGTGGCACGTTTCAACCTCGGTGCACCTGCTGGGCTGCTTGCGGCCGCCGCCTTGCTCGCCGACTACATTCTCACGGCCGCTGTCGGTATCTCTGCTGGAGTGGGCGCGTTGATCTCGGCGGTTCCGTCTTTGCTGCCCCATACAGTTTCCCTTTGCGTGGGGATTCTGATCGTGATCACCATACTCAATCTCCGCGGTGTGCGAGAGGCGGGTACTGTTTTTGCGGCGCCTACCTATTTGTTCGTTGGTACGCTTCTCATCACCATCTTCGCAGGCCTTTTCCGGGTTCTCCTCAGTGGTGGACATCCCACTCCCGCGGTACCGCTCCCGCCTCCTCCCCCGGCCGCGCAAGTCGTAACGTATTGGCTGCTGCTGAAAGTCTTCGCCAGCGGCTGCACAGCGTTGACCGGGGTGGAAGCCGTCAGCAACGGCGTGAAGGCGTTTCGCGAGCCCACGGTGAAAAACGCGCAACGCACTCTAACCGTGATTATCTTTCTTCTGGCGGTGTTGCTGGCGGGGATTTCCTATCTCGTGAAGGCTTATGGAATCGCTGCAACCGACCCGGGAGCGCCCGGCTACCAGAGCGTTCTCTCCATGCTGACTTCTGCCGTGTTCGGAAAAGGTATCTTTTACTACCTCACCATCGGCTCGATTCTGGTTGTCCTCTCTTTATCTGCCAACACCGCCTTCGCCGATTTCCCGCGCCTCTGTCGCGCTATCGCCCAGAATAACTATCTGCCGCACGTCTTTGGCTATCGCGGGCGGAGGCTGGTTTACACCTACGGCATCATGGTTCTGGCGGTGCTGTGCGGCGGTGTTCTGATTCTTTTTGGTGGGATCACCGACCGGCTCATCCCCCTGTATGCGGTCGGCGCATTCCTGGCTTTTACGCTGTCGCAGGCCGGCATGGTTATGCACTGGATCAGAAATCGCGGTCCGAACTGGTTAAAGAGCGCATTCGTGAATGGGCTCGGGGCGCTCGTCACCGGTACAACAACCATCGTAGTACTGGTTGCCAAGTTCGTGGATGGGGCCTGGATTACCCTGTTTTTTATTCCCGTCACGATTTTCTTCTTCGCCATGGTTCGCCGCCACTATCACTACGTGAAAACGCTTACCAGCTGCAAGGCTCCGATTGATGTAGACGGTCTGAGCCAGCATCCCATTGCGGTCATCGCTATCGACCGCTGGAGCATCATCACTCGGCAGGGAATTGAATTTGCCGCCCGTCTTTCGCCCGAGGTGATCGCAGTCCATGTCGAACCTAGCGAACATTCTGAGTTGCTTCAGGACGACTGGGAACATTATGTTGAGAAGCCTTTCCAGGCCGCTGGCAAGGAGCCGCCGCAGGTTCACCTTTTGCCGTCTCCGTATCGTTTCATCATCATTCCTTTCGTTCAGTTCATCCTCGATCTTTCCAAAAGAAACCCCGACCGCAGCATTGTCGTTGTCATACCGGAGCTCGTCGAGGATCGATGGTACGAATATTTTCTTCACAACCAGCGTGGGCGGCTTCTGGAGTGGGTGTTGCTTGCCCGCGGCAATGAACGAATTTTCACCGTCAGCGCGCCCTGGTACGTAGGAAAACGAAGCTGATTTTCTTGGGAGACTGAATTTCGAAAGTTCCCCATTTCCCTGGGGACCAATCAGGCCTTTCCCTGCCTTCGAGCGCCCGCGCGATAGAGGGCCCAGCCTAGAAGATTTGCTCCCAGAACCACCGCAGCGATCTTCAATGAATAGTTCCACGAATTCTCCACCCCGATGATGGGAAAGATTGAGAGTGCGATGTAAAGCAGCGTCATCAAGAAGCCCGATACGGCCGCGGCGCGCAGCCATAATCGCGGTCGCAATCCTCGTTCTTTCGGCGATAGAAAAGGAATGGCGAAGAGCGCAAGATAGGCAATTGCGTAGAATGTGAAGCTCCAGGTCAGCAAGATCTCGTAGGCTTCCTGTGGCCCGACTCCGATCAGCGCAACTATGCTTCCCGCTAGAGTGACGCCTCCGAGGAAGAGAATCGAGTTGATGGGAGTCTTATATCTGGGGTGCAAGTGAGTGAACCATTCCGGCAGCAGATGATCCCAACCCGCGACCATCGGAAGCCGGGCGCTGGCGCTGAAATATACGCTGAAAGACGTCGGGTAGTTCACGAATAACAGCACAATTGCTAGCGGGACGATGAAACCGGATAATCCAAAGGCTCGCGAACCTAGACGCAGGGTCTGAGGGATGGGCCCGACGACGTCCACGGCCTGGGGTGAAACAAACGCCAGAATCGAACTGGTGGCGAAGATATAAATAAGTGCAATGAAAGGCGCGGTGATCAGCACGGACCGCGTGAGATTCCGCGCCGGGCTGCGGCACTCGCCCGCAAAGATCGCGACGTACTCAAAGCCGCTAAGCGCGCCGAACATCATCTTGGTGAACACGCTAAGACTGAAAACGGTCAGCGGTGGCATGACCAGATGGAGCGGATGATATTCGGCAAGGGTGCCTCGCCAGCGGTTAAGCAGCGGTGTGGCAATGAGCACCGCGAGAGTGATCAAGGTAGCGATGCTGCCTGCATTGCCCAACCACTTGCCGACGCGCAACCCAAGAGCGGTCAAGAACATCATTCCGGCAATCAGGGCAAATGAAACGGTCAGGATCAGCCACCTGCTGGATGCCATCCACGCCGCGGCAGGCCCGAGCGCATAAGCCACAAACGTGGTCGTGACCAGCCCTATCACCGCGACATAGAGCATCACGAAGAGCCATAGATTCCACGCCACCAGAAAGCCGATCTGGTCGCCGAAGGCCACGCGCGCCCACTCATAGAGCCCGCCCTCCAGCGGCATCAGCCGATTCAGATGAGCGACGACGATTGCGAGTGGAATAAAAAACAACACAAAGGCAATCAGCCAGAACGCAACGTGGGCTGATCCAGCTTTTGCAGCCGTGCCGAAGAAATCCAGCACAATAACCAGCAGAACTTGCGCCATCACCAGGTCGAACAGACCAAGTTCCTTGCGCAGGGCGGCGCTGTGGGTTTTTGCTTCCGCCTCCGCCGTTCGCAGCGCGATCGAGTTCTCATCCGTCAATGTGCTGGCCCATCGCTTATTCGATTTTCTTGGCGCGACACCTTTGGGACATGGTTTCCCTCATCCCGCAAGAATCCAGCATTAGATCACACGAGGAAGATAGTTTGAATATCCAGATCCGCAACCCGGCGGTCACGGCCACAGAAATTAGCAGGCGAGCTTTGTGGTCGCCCGCCTGCTTCATTAAAACACTGCAATCTATTTAGTGATGATCGTGATCCCCGTGGCTGTGTCGCCAGGTCCAATATTCTTTTTGTCGTTCAGGAGGCAATTTCCGGAAGTCTCGGTTTTCGTCAAAATGGTTCTCGCGTGCCCACGTGTGGTAGTAGGTTACTTCTTCATCATTCCAAACATGGTAATCGCTGTAATAGGGGTCATACACGCGGTAGTAATGATGGTGAGCGCAGGCCATGCCGGCTACGGAAAGCGTCAAGGCGACGGTCAGAAAGCATGAACTGAGAAATCGCGATTTCCAATGCATCGGTAAATGCTCCTCCTATATTATCAGTCTCTCGACAAGTTAATAATTCCAACTTCGACGTCGACTCTCCGCCCATATTTGTTGCGAGACGACGGGCTCGGGGTTGCTTCTGGGCCTGTGTGCAGGAAGTCCCGAACCTTACGATTTTTCCCCGTGGAGAAAGAGTGTACAACCGCTTCTGAACTAAGGTTTCAGGCGGAGAGAATCGATTCCTCTCAGGTAGAATCAAAACACTGTCTAATAGATTCGAACAAGCACAAGGAGCACTCACCAATGTATCCAGAGATCATGGTCGTCCCGATGCGCGAGGAGTTAACCCGCTTGGGTATCGAGGAGCTGCGCACAGCCCAAGCCGTCGATCAGGCCCTGAAGGCGCGTCCCGGCACCACCATGGTTATCGTCAATTCCATCTGCGGCTGCGCTGCCGGCCGCATGCGCCCCGCTGTCCGCATGGCGCTGGAGAAGGCCGCTCATCCCGACAAAGCGTTCACGGTATTCGCGGGACAAGACACCGAAGCCACCGAGCGCGCGCGCAGCTACTTCACAGGACAACCGCCGTCCTCGCCTTCAATTGCTATTCTGCGCGACGGTCAACTCGTCTACATGATGCCGCGCCGCGACATCGAATCGCGCGAAGCGCCAGCGATCGCTGCTGAACTCGTGGCTGCTCTCAATAAAGTTTGTGCCCGGCCCGCGCGAGTCTAAAGCTCTGCTCTAAGGGGACCGCTTTCCTCGCTCGGTCGCGAACCCTACTTCGTCGTCGCCGCGCTCACTCGAAACGCCTTCACCACGATCCCGTTCGGCTGCACGCCCACCGGAATCATGGTCAGCAGCGAATACTCGGTTGGCTCCAGCTTTCGGGGATCGCGCTTCTGAATCACCGTAACGTCTCCCGACTGCGTGTCCAGCACCAGCAGATATCTTTGATCCTGCGACAGGGCCAGCCCGTCAGGGCGGCCTCCCACAGGCATTGTCGCGATCCGTTTACCCATCTCAATGTCATAAACCGAAACACTATCCGATCCAAAATCGCTCACATACAGCCGAGAGTTATCAAGAGTTACAACGCCCCGCGTCGGATGTTGCCCGATTACCACGCTGCTGCCCACTTCGTTGTTTCCGGTCTCAATGATCGAAATGCTGTCAGAATCAAAATCGCAGACCATCAACTCGCCGCCATCCGGCTTCAGCGTCAGGCTCACTGGCGTTCGTCCCACATCCAGGAGCGCCAGGACGTGGTCGTTGGTCGCGTCGTGACTTTTTTCCGAGCTCGATGTCAGCGCTATGGATGCCACTTGAGATGATCCCGAGCACGTCACAAACGCCTTGCTCGAATCGGGCAATATCGCAATATCCTCTGGTTGCTGACACACCGGCAGAGTCGCGCGCAGCCGCAGTCGCTTCGCGTCGATTAGCGAAACGGTGTTGTCCCCGCGATTCGATACCACCAGCGTGTCTCCATCCGGCGAAACCCGCGCCAGTCCTGGCGCCGAGCCCACCCGTACGTTGCCCAACACGATGCGCCTGTCCAGGTCAATTACAGAAACATTGGCCGACCCTGAGTTCGCCACATAAGCCCGCCTGCCATCTTCCGAGACATCGATAAAATATGGCCTTCCGTGAACTCCAATGGTGGCCACCAGCGCATTTTTCTCGGCGTCGATCACGCTGACATTATTCGATCCTGAGTTCACCACGTAGATCTCGTTCTTCTTGCTGTTGGCAGCGATTCCGGTCGGGTCCGTTCCCACCGCGATCGTCTTCGCCAGTTCAAATGTTCGCAAATCGATCACACTCACAGTGTTGCTCTTGCCGTTGGTGACATAGGCATATTCGCGGTAGGCCGGTCCGTAATCCGGCAAAGCACTCTCGCGGAAATACCACCACCCAGCCGCGCCGAGCAGAGGAATCAAAACAAGGATGAACAGGATTTTTCGCAAGATGAGAGCTGCTTCCCTAGCAGAAATCTGAAAGCAACAAGATTAACAGAGAGCGCTGTTTCCGCTAGTGTTCTAGCGTGAGGTAAGTTCGGGCCGCGCCAATGTTCGATTCATTTCGCTTGTCAGCGCGGTCAGGTTTTCATCCGAAACCCTGATTTGTCCATCCCATACCACCAGCAGTTTTCCTGATCCCGTGCCTTGAAATTGCACGCGGTTCAGCGTCGCATAACTGCGGGCGGGCGCCGGGAGCGCCGCTTTGAAGTCGGCGCCCTGGCGCACAACAGAAAGGAGCGACTGCGCGACCTTATCGCGCACCAGGTCGCCCAGCGAGCCCGTGCGGAGCAACTCGCCAACAAGCCCTTGCGCGTCGATGCGCCCAATCTGCGCCACCAATCGCAATGTGCCGTCCTCTGCCGTTGCTGCGGTTACCTTCACTTCAATGGTGCCATTGCCCTCGACCATCTCGTTCACGTCTTTGCCAAGGCATGCCCAGCGCTCGTAGTGCAGTTGTACCTCTACCAGGCTCGCGGGCGGCTCGGGAGTAAGAGCAGCCGTTTGGACGGCGATCCGCTCGCCACAGCGCTCCGCTTTATCGACTTGTGCGCGAAGGACGTCCGCAATGGCCAGTTGCAAGTCCGATATATCAGTCGTCAGCTGAACTGGAAATGTGTTCTGGCCGCCGTCGGCTACGCTTTTCGACACCACTCCAGACGTGGTGATTGCCATGGGCTGGTTGGCAAAGCTAATCGAGACCTTCACCGGCGAGAGGTTATAAGCAATGTTCTGGTCGTTAGGATTCTCGATGCTCATTTCCTCGCCCAGATCGACCTGTGCGCGCTGAAAGCTGGCGAACTCGCGGTCGAGGCTCTGCGCCGAGTTCGACATCTGCACGGCCGCCACGTTCGCTTCCACTTCCAGATCCACCGTTTTCGCCTGTTGCGCTACCTCGGAATCCGCTTTGGTCAGCCTCTTGGTGATCTCCTTCAGACCCGATTTCTGCGGTTCGGAGAATCCTTCCAGAAACTTCTTGTTCAACGTTCGCGCCGTTTCGATTGCATCCTCGAGGGTCTTATCGTGACTCGCAACGTTCGGCGCGTTGTTTTCTTTCCCGATCTGCTCGATAAAGGCTTTCAATTCCGTAGTGGCAATTGCTGTGCTCTTCAGCATTGCGGCATAGGCAATTTTCTGTTCATTGGTGGCCTGCACTGCCATGATCTCGTGAAAGCTGCGCAAGTCGTCCTTGTTCTCAATACCGGTCGCTCGGTTGCCGCCGCTCAACCCGCCTCCGCCCGCCGCAGGACCGCCTATACGCCCGCCACCAGCCCCATGCTGGGCGAACATGGTGGCTGGACATGCCAGCAGCGCGGCTCCCAAGATGGTGGTCTTCACTGCCGAATGCTCACCTCTGCGGAACATATAAGTCATCTCCAGCCAAAATGCACTCTGGCGGCCGTGGCCGCTGAAGAGCCGTCCATATTTGCGATAGGAGCAAACCAACAAGACCTTAGCTTGTCTCAGCTGAGGGAAAAACGCCACAGACTTTACAGTTCTTTGCACACGGAGAATCAGCTTCGCGCGGCCTCGACGTTTGTTCACGGAAGTCATGAAACTAGCATTAGAACCGGAAACAAGCGACGCCGAGGCTTCACAGATGAAAGCTCACTTCTACGTCAATGTCGCTGCTGACCGGAGTTCCGTCCTTTGTGCCCGGCTTGAATTTCCACGTGCGAACCGCTGCGACGGCATTTTCGTCAAGCCCACTTCCAAGACTTTTCGTGACCCGTACATCGGCGACATCGCCATTTTCGTTCACCGTCACCTTCAACTGTACGACCCCCTCCACATGAGCCTTCCGGGCCTTCTCGCTATACTCCGGGTCGGGTCCAGAGATAAGACGAGGCCGAGTGACCCCATTTCCGCGAATGGTACCTTCAGCGGCAGTGTGCACATTGCCCGCGGTACCGGTCCATTCGCCGCCCAATTCGGCGCGGCTAAAAGACCGAATCCGCCGGCCAGGATTGAGGTAGAAGTGACATCGCAATTTGAGGAAGTCGCCGTCGAATTCGGCAGGGACAGCCATAAACGGAGCCGATTTTGCAATCGCATCCAAGCCCGTGCGGTCGAGTTCCGCGTCTCCAGAACTCTCCGCTACTTTTCTGCTATCGAGAGTGCCGTCTTTAAGGATGGTGAAATCGATGGTGAATGCCTTCTGTTCGCTGGTGGGGACCAACCCTTTCTCGCTAAGCGCCCGCTGCCAATTCTGTCGGACGTTGGCCAGCAGGCCGAAACTCAAGTAGTTTCTGGTGTGAAAGCTGACGGGGCCATTCAGGACCTCCATCTCTCCCACCTGCGCCATCTGGTTAGAATTCGGGCTGTGTAGGCGGGGAGAATTCTGATTCGTGTCACCATCCGGAAGCGTCTGCCACGTTCCTTGTGCAAATGCGGCAACAGCGCAGAAAACCGCAATCAAACCCATGTGGGCCGCATTGAGGATCAGAATCCGGACGTTTTTCATTCGGACCTCCGAAATTAGGATTCCAACCTACTTCACGCCGACGGTCTCCCGAACTCCAATCCCCGGTATAGTCCTCCCCACCACGGCCGCAATCTGCCGCACTTGCGTCATCAGTTCATCGAACTGATCTGGAAACAAAGACTGCGGACCATCCGACATCGCCTGATCCGGCTGGTTATGCACTTCCACCATCAATCCATCCGCACCCACGGCCACTGCCGCCCGCGACAAAGGCGTAACTTTATTCCGCTTGCCCGTCCCGTGACTCGGATCCACAAAAATCGGCAGATGGCTCAGTCGCTGCACTGCCGGAATCAAGCTCAAATCCAGCGTGTTCCGGGTGTGGTCGGCAAACGTCCGCACGCCGCGCTCGCACAGCGCCACGTTGTAATTGCCTTCACTCAAAATATATTCCGCTGCCATCAGAAATTCTTCCAACGTTGCCGACATTCCCCGCTTCAGCAGCACTGGTTTCTTGGCCCGTCCAGCGCGCTTCAGGAGCGAAAAATTCTGCATGTTCCGTGCCCCAATCTGGATCACATCCGCGTATTCTTCGACCAGATCAAGTGATTCATTATCAATTGCTTCCGTGATAATCTTCATCCCATACTGCTCGCGGATCTCGCTCATGATCCGCAGCCCTTCCTCGCCCAGTCCCTGAAACGAGTAGGGGGATGTTCGCGGCTTGTAGGCTCCGCCTCGAAAGAACTGCGCTCCCGCACGATGCACGCGCTCGGCCACGGCGAAAGCCTGCTCGCGGCTCTCGATGGCACATGGCCCCGCCACAATTGCCAGGCCCGTCCCTCCGATCGTCGCGGTCGTTCCCGCAAAACGGATCACTGTATTGTCTTCTTTGATGTCCCGGCTGACGAGCTTGTAGGGCTTCGAAACCTTAATCACTTCCTGCACGCCCGGCATTTCTTCCAGCGTGCCTTGTTCGACTTCGCCCTTGTTTCCAGTGATGCCGATCGCGGTGCGCTGCGCCCCCGGCATGGCATGCGCGCGATACCCCAGTTTCTCGATCTTTTCGCAAACGCCCCGCACCTGTTCATCGGTAGCGTGCGCCTTCATGACGACTAACATATTTTTCCTCTTAGGCAAACCATGTGGGACAGCCGCCCCCGCCTGCCCTGAGCGGAGTCGAAGGGGCTGTCCAAGTCGAGCGGAGCCTAGCCAACTCTACGAAGCCGGCCCATTAAGTCTACCGTTGCGGCCCCTGCACCGCAAACGCAGCACTTCCGGTTCCGGCATGCCCTGAACGCGCCCTTCTATACTGCTCTCATGCCCCACTCCATAGCCCGCGAACAAGACATTCTCGCCCGTCCCGCGCCCAAACGCCAGCCTCGCCATACTTCCCGCCGCATTGGCATCCACACCTCAACGGCTGGTGGCATTCACAACGCTGCCGAGCGCGCCTATCGCCTCGGCTGCAACACGCTGCAGGTGTTCTCTTCCAGCCCGCGCCAATGGGCCCCGTATGAATTGAGTGAACCGCAATGTGAAGAGATGACCCGACTGCGCGCCAAGTACGATCTCAAACCCCTGGTCATCCATACCAATTATCTGGTGAATCTAGCCAGCTCCAACCAACTCTTCCTGAAGAAATCCATCGAAGCCTTCCGGGGAGAAATCGAGCGTGCCATGGTGGTTTGCGCTGATTACCTCGTTCTCCATCCCGGCTCGTTTCGAGACTCCGATCGCGAAGCCGCTTTGTTGCAGACGGCTGCCGCCATCGCCGCCTCCACTCAAGGCCTGGACGTCGCAAAAGCCGGACTCACTATCCTTATTGAAAATACCGCCGGCGCCGAATTCTCCCTCGGGGGCAGCTTCGAGCAGGTCGCCGACGTTATCGACCGTCTCCGCGGCATTGTCCCCATCGCCGCCTGCATCGACACCTGTCACACGCACGTCGCCGGATACGACATTGTTACTGAAGAAGGTATCTACAAAACGCTGCAGCATCTCGACGCAACCGTTGGCTTGAACAACGTGAGAGTCATCCACTGTAACGACGCCAAGGCCGCTCGCGGATCTAAGCTCGACCGCCACCAACACATCGGCAAAGGAACCATCGGCAAAGGGGCTTTCCGGATTCTGCTCAATGATCTGCGCCTCGCGCATGCTGCCTTCATCGCCGAAACCCCCATTGACCAGCCGGGAGACGACCGTAGGAACGTCGATATGCTCAAGAAGCTTGTGGCCTGACCAGGGATGGACTGTTTCCGCAGGGCTGTTCGTCAATCTTCGTACACGATTTTGCCGCCTCATTGTAGAATCTAAGGTTTACGCGCAAGGTCCGCCACCCTCCATGCCGCAGGAAGACGAATTGCAAGAAGTGACCATCACCGCTGGCAATGCCCTTGGCGACGGCGATCGTCCGAAACAAGATCGTCCCAACGATGAACGCTACAACCCCCAGCGCGTCGAAGCGAAATGGTTTGAACGCTGGCAAAGCGACCCTCAGCTCTACGCCGCCGACCCCGCCGATTCCAGCAAGAAAAAATTCTACGTCCTCGAGATGTTGCCCTATCCTTCCGGCGCCCTCCACATGGGTCACGTGCGCAACTATTCCATCGGCGACGCTCTTGCACGCTATATGTGGATGAACGGCCACAACGTTCTTCATCCCATGGGATGGGACTCTTTCGGCCTTCCTGCGGAAAATGCCGCCATCCAAAACAACACTCCGCCGCGGGAGTGGACGCTTGGCAATATTGCCAAAATGAAGGCGCAGATGAATCGGATCGGGTTCGCCTACGACTGGTCCCGCGAAGTCACCACCTGCTTGCCCGATTACTACCGCTGGAATCAGTGGTTCTTTCTTAAGTTCTACGAGAAGGGTTTGGCCTATCGCAAGAAAAGCAAAGTGAACTGGTGTCCGAACTGCGCCACCGTTCTAGCCAACGAACAAGTCCTGCCAAACGGATGCTGCTGGCGGCACGAGGATACGGTTGTCGAGCAGCGCGAACTCGAGCAATGGTTTTTGCGCATCACGAAATACGCCGACGAGCTATTGCGCGACCTTGATAAGCTCGACGGCTGGCCCGAAAAAGTTCGCACCATGCAGCGCAACTGGATCGGCCGCAGCGAGGGTGCGCTCGTCGATTTCAAGATCGACTACCCGGAAGACCGCAGCGGCTTCGGCCCCGCCGGGGGGACAATTAGCGTCTTCACGACACGCATCGATACCATTTTCGGCGCGACCTCGGTGCAGCTTGCCCCCGAGCATCCCATTGTTGCTGATTTCGCCGCGCACCATCCCGATCTTCGCGCCAAGGTCGATCAACTCATCGCCGAACAGCGCAAAGCCAAAGAAACGGGAGACATCGGCGAAATTGAAAAGCATGGCGTGTTCACTGGCCGCTATGCCATCAACCCTTTCAACAGCGAAAAAATTCCCATCTGGGTGGCCAATTATATCCTAATGGATTACGGCACCGGCGCCATCATGAGCGTGCCCGCCCACGACGACCGCGACTACGAATTCGCGAAGAAATACAAAATAGAGATCCGCCTCGTCATTCTTCCAATTTCCAACGACCCCGAGGAAACCGTCACCGAGCCGCGACTTCCTTTCGTCGCGCACGAGGGCATGTTGATCAACTCGGGCCGGTTCAGCGGCCTTGAGTGTGCCGATGCCATCAAGAAAATGTCTGCCTATGCGGACGAACAAGGCTTCGGCAAACCCACCATTACCTATCGCCTGAAAGATTGGGGGATTTCCCGCCAGCGCTATTGGGGGACGCCGATCCCCATGCTCTATTGCGAAAAAGATGGCATTGTTCCCGTGCTGGAAAAAGATTTGCCAGTGATCTTGCCGGAGAACGTCGATATCGCGCAAGCCGGCGGATCACCCCTCGGAAGAGTGCCGGAGTTCGTCAATGCCACTTGCCCCAAGTGCGGTGGCCCGGCGCGCCGCGAAACCGATACGATGGATACCTTCGTCGATTCGTCCTGGTATTTCTACCGCTATACCGACGCGCACAACGACCGCGCTCCCTTCGATCCGAAGATCGCGCAATATTGGTTTCCCATCGATCAGTACATCGGCGGCGTCGAACATGCCATCTTGCACCTTATTTATTCGCGCTTCTGGACCAAGTTCATGCGCGATCTCGGCCTAATCACCAACGACGAGCCCGTCGAGCGCCTTTTTACCCAAGGCATGGTTATTAAAGGCGGCGCGAAAATGTCCAAGAGTTTGGGCAACGTCGTTAGTCCCGACGAAATGGTCGCGCGCTACGGCGCCGATGCGGCGCGCCTTTACAGTCTGTTTGCCGCTCCCCCAGATCGCGATCTCGATTGGCAGGATTCCGGCATCGAGGGCATCCAGAGATTCTTGGGCCGCGTCTACCGCTTCGTGGTGCGCAATGCCGCGCCTAATAATCCCTCTAAGACGTTGCCTGTAACGTCTCTTTCGCCCGCAGAACGCGGCGTCCAGCGCAAGCTCCACCAGACCATCAAGCGCGTTAGCGACGATTTTCAGGGACGCTGGCACTTCAACACCTGCATCTCCGCCATTATGGAGTTGCTGAATACCCTCTACGCTTACGAGGAAAGCATCGACTCTGATGCTCAGGCGAGAACCAGCACTTCTGCCGCTCTCCTGGCAGAAGTTCAGCACGACCTCGTTCTCTTGCTCGCGCCCTTCGCGCCTTATCTCGCCCACGAACTATGGGAGATGCTCGGCGAAAAGGGAAGTCTTCTCAAAACCGCATGGCCGAAATACGATGCCACGCTTGCCAAAGAACAAGAGCTGGAAATCCCGGTGCAGGTCAACGGTAAATTGCGCAGCCACATTACTGTCCCTGCGGATACTCCGGAGACGGTTGTGCTTGAGCGAGCGCTTGCAGATGAAAGAATCCAGGCCTTCATCGCCGGGAAACAGATGGTGAACAAAATCTACGTCGTCGGCAAGCTTGTAAATATTGTTGTGAAGTAAGGTAGTGAGGCACTCTCGCGGATGAAAAGACAAGCGGGATCGCTGATCGCGCTCCCGCTCGAGCTCAACAAACTCCTAAAATTATTCTCCTCCCAGCACCAAAGCCTGGCTGCGGTTGTTAAAGTCGATTTCGTCAACCGCTTTTGTGCTGTTTGGGAGCGTCTTGACGGCTACCGCGTCATACGGCGACGGCTGTTGCAAGTTTTTGATTTTGCCTTCGGTCGTGGCGACGGTTTTGCCATTGTGAGTGATCTCGATCTTCACATCGCCGGCTGGACCATTCCACTCCGCCTTGTAATTGCCGGGGCCAAGTAGTGTAGACCCAACCTGCAGCGTATCCGAGAGAGTGAAATTCCCCGAGTTACTATCCTTGGCGAAAGCACCCTCTGAGAGTGCGACCGCAACGATGGCAAATGAAGCAAAATATTGTACAAATTTCATTTCTATTTTCTCCTAAGGATGGATGTATCCCTCAGTCAAGAGATGCTCGTCGAGAATGGTCGGTCGCAGATATCGTGGCACGATCTATATATAGATTTGTAAACTAAGTTGACTCCGCTTGCAGGCGGCGACGCGTAATTGTCCGCACTTTGACAACGTGCGCTATTCTGATGAACGAGAGCTGAACGAATGTCCGTGCCGTCACCCACCATCGAAGGCTTTCGGGCGGCATTCCGCCGCCCGTCGCTCACCCTTGCGGAAGTGGCGTGGCGCTGGTCGGTGGGCTCGACCACTCTGGCCTCAGCGTTTTTTTATTTCATCGAATATCTCAGCACACTGCCGGTAACCGGTGCCGATTCATTTCTCCTGTCGAGCCGGCAACCTGCTTTCATCGCACGCGCCCTCGCGCATATCCTTCACGGCAGTCTGAATCGCGCTGTGCTGGCGGCCTTGCTCCTGGTTCTGGCCCTTTGTGTTCTCTGGATCATCGCTGCTTCCATCGGACGGCTGTCCACGCTCCGTGCTTTGTTCGAGCGCCTTCGGAGCGAGGCTGAAAGTAACTCATTGATTAAAACACGAGGATCGGGGAGGGCGCGTCCGCTGCGGGCTTTAATCGACCTGAATTTCTTGCGGGTGGCCATGGTCTTGGCTGTGTTTCTCGCCGTTGGAGGCGCGGCGATTCTTTGCACTTTCGTTTCATCCGATGCCCACCCCAGACCGGCATTGGCTTTTGCTTTGTTTATTCCGCTGGCTGGAGTGATTTGCACAGCGGGTTGGGCGCTGAACTGGTGGCTGTCGTTCGCCGGAATATTTGCGGTCCGTAACGAAGAGGATGCACTGGGCGCTCTTTCCGCAGCGGTCTCGTTTTTTCGGGAGCGCACTGGCGCCGTTTGTGCGGTCAGTACCTGGACCGGGTTTGCGCATCTGATTGCTTTCAGCATTGCCACCACCGTCGCGTCGGTGCCATTCGCTTTCATCCCAATTGTTCCGTTTCGACTCGTAATCGCGCCCGTCATGCTTGTGACTCTGGCCTATTTCGCGGTGGTGGACTGGCTCTATGTCGCGCGCCTGGCCGGCTATATCTGCATCGCCGAGATGCCGGGCGCGTTGCTTGCCGCGCCTCCGATCGAGCCGACATCGCCCTCAGGAATTGTCCCTCGCATCGACGACGCGATAGATCGCGATGAGCGGATACTGAGCGACATTCCGAACCTGGCCTTAGAGACGTAACTTGCGCGTCTCGAAAAACCCGATACTTTACACCGGACCTCCGATTTGAGAAACTCATCCGTGGAAAGCCCATCCAGACTGAACCAGTCCATCGTAATCCTCGACTTTGGTGCGCAGTATAGCCAGCTCATCGCGCGCCGCATCCGTGAACAGAATGTTTTTTCGGTGGTGCTCCCCTGCACGGCCTCACTCGATGAGGTGAAGAACCACGCTCCGGTGGGAATTGTGCTGTCGGGCGCGCCGTGGTCGGTGTATGACAAAGATGCACCGCCGGCAGATGCGCGGTTGTTCGAGTTGGGGCTGCCCGTGCTTGGCATCTGTTACGGGTTGCAGTTCATGGTGCACACGCTGGGCGGGAAAGTGCGGCCGGCGGACAAGCGCGAGTATGGGCACGCAGAGGTCGATATCGTCGCGGAGTCTATGCTGTTCGCCGGGTTGGCGAAGCGGCAGGCGGTTTGGATGTCACATGGAGACGAGGCGCTGGAACTGCCTCCAGGATTTGAGTTGACGGCGAAGACGGCGCACGCGGTTGCTGGAATTCAGAATGTGGCGAAGAAGTGGTTTGCGGTGCAGTTCCATCCCGAGGTTCACCACACGAAGAATGGGACGGAAATTCTGCGCAACTTCGTGTTCCAGATCTGTGGGGCGAAGCCTTTGTGGACCCCGCAGCACTTCATCGATTCGACCATCGAACAAGTCCGGCAGCAGGTGGGAAATGGACGGGCGATCTGCGCGCTTTCGGGTGGAGTGGATTCGTCGGTGGCGGCGGTGTTGGTGGATCGGGCGTTGCGCGATGCGAAAGGGAAGTCGCGATTGACCTGCATCTTTGTAAACAACGGCGTGCTGCGGAAGAATGAGTTCGAAAAAGTGCAGCAGACGCTGCACGACAAGCTTGGGTTGTGCCTCGATGCGGTCGATGCTACCGATCGCTTCCTCGGCAAGCTTAAAGACGTGAGCGACCCGGAGAAGAAACGCAAGATTATCGGCAACGAGTTCATCAAGGTGTTCGAGCGGGAAGCGCGGCGCATCGAGAAGGACGAAGGCAAGGTCAAGTGGCTGGTGCAGGGAACACTTTATCCGGACGTGATTGAATCGCGATCGGTTCGGGGGCCCTCGCAAGTGATCAAGTCGCATCACAATGTGGGCGGGCTTCCGGAAAAAATGAAGTTGAGGCTGATCGAGCCGCTGAAAGATTTGTTCAAAGATGAAGTGCGGAAGATTGGCCGGGACTTGGGGATGCCGGAGGAGATTTTGCAGAGGCAGCCCTTCCCGGGGCCGGGGCTCGCAGTGCGGGTGCTGGGAGAAGTTACGCCGCAGCGGTTGGAACTGCTTCGCGAGTGCGATGACATTGTGGTAAGCGAGATCAAGAGCGCGGGGCTGTACACGAAAATATGGCAGTCGTTTGCCGTGCTGTTGCCGGTGATGTCGGTGGGAGTGATGGGGGATATGCGGACGTACGCGTATACGTGCGCGGTGCGAGCGGTAAGCTCGGAGGATGGGATGACGGCGGATTGGGTTGCGCTGCCGCATGAAGTACTGAAGAAAGTTTCCTCGCGGATTGTGAACGAGGTGAAGGGCGTGAATCGCGTGGTGTATGACATCACGTCGAAGCCTCCGGGGACGATTGAGTGGGAGTAGGAAGCTTTTTGCACTATTGGCTCCTGGCTTTTGGCTTGAACCTTTTTGCTGCTCGCGCCCGCCGACCCCATTCTCCTTCTTCATTGGGCCGGAAAGGAGTTGGGGCAACGCGTTCCATTGCGATCACACACAGAGTTGTCCCCAACGGGGAGACTGAAAGTGGGAGCAATCCGCAAACTTTCTCAGCGGTTATTAGGCCGTGATTTCCAGGAGATTGCCGTCGGGGTCGGCGATTACGGCTTCGTAGTAGCCGTCTCCAGTGAGGCGGGGCTGGCTTACGATGCGGACTCCTGAGGCCGCCATTTCTTTCACTATGCGATCGACGGCTTCGCGCGAGCCTACGGAGATGGCGACGTGAGCGGGGCGGGGAGATTCACCGGGCGACACCATCAGCTCGAGCCGCGCGCCGGAGCCGAGGGATAGGAAACGAGATTTGAAGTCGCGGGTTGAGCTGGAGTACTGCGCTCCCGAACTGGCTTGGAACCAGCGTTCGTAGAAGAAGCGGGAGCGATCGAGATCGGAGACCCAGGCTGCGACGTGGTCGATTTTTGCGACTGAATTTTGTTTCACCAAATCCTGCTTTACATCGAGCAGGCCCAACTTCTGGAGTTCCTTGCGCAGCGCGGGAGGGTCAGTGAACAGGATGCCGTGCATTCCCAAGGCGGTCGCGGCGTCGACGTTTGGTTTCAGATCGTCGATGTAAACGGTGTGGGCAGGATCGACGTTGTGGGCTTCGAAGAAAAGTTCGAAGATGCGCGGATCGGGTTTGAGCAGGCGGACTTCGCCGGAGAGCAGGATGCCTTGGAACCAATGCAGGAATTCGAAGCGGTTGAGCGAGATAGGAAAGGTTTCCGCCGACCAGTTGCTGAGAGCGTAAAGAGGAACCTGGCGAGCACGCAGTTCTGCAAGGATATCGACGGTGCCGTGGATGGGGCCGGTTACCATTTCCGGCTGGCGCTGGATCCAGGCGTCGATGAGATCGGCGTGGTGGGGATGCTGCAGCTTGAGTGAGGCGCAGGCTTCGGAGAAAGGGCGTCCGGCGTCTTGCTGCGAATTCCAGGATGAAGTGCAGACGGTGGCGAGGAAATGTTCCATGCCGGCCTCGTCTCCGTTGAAAAGTTTGCGGTAGAGGTAGCGCGGATTCCAGTCAATGAGTACGCCGCCGAGATCGAAGACGGCTACGGAGCGATCGGGCATGCTGTAATTCTATCGAATCGAATTGCTTGGAATCACCCACCCTGCGCGGAAGCGAAGGGTGGGCGTACGGCGATGCGGTTTTCTATTCCATCCACATTTCTTCCACGTTATTTCTTCTGCGTTGTTTATTCGACATTCACGGTGACGGCGGTCGATGAGATGCCGTTACAGACGACCTGCAAATCGCTAAGGCCGGTTTCCATCTTCCTTGGCATATCGAAGTGAGTTGAGGCTTGCGTGGTATAGGCGACGGCCATAGTGCTGTGGTCATGGGTTCGGGCGTACGATACGGCGCCGGTGACGCGGTTGGTAATGCGGACCAGCGGATAGTTGGTGGCGGCTTGGGTATCGTCGCCGTAAGCGGCACCCTGAGAGAATCCATTGAAGTTGAATCCGGATACGACGTAAGAATGTCCGCGAGCGAGGTCGGAGGGCACGGCGGTGATTTGAGGAGCCCAATCGGGGTTTGGGATTCCTCCGTGCTCAAAGACCCAAGCGTCGGCGAAGTCGGTCCAGAGAACTTCACCGGTGGGCAGGAGCAGCATGTTGCCGACGTAAGAAGGGATGTTGGGAGCGTCGGTGTTGCTTCCGGTGACGTTGTAGAAACTGGTGCCATTCCAGATGAAGAACTTTGAACCGGAGTTAAAGATACCGGGGCTGGTTTGAATCAGTACCTTGCCATCGGGGAGTAGAGCGGCTGGGCCATCGGCGACATCGAGGGCGTCTGCGAAATCGGGGCCGGCTGTCCAGGTTTTCGTTTTAGTGTCGTAAGTGGCAGTGTGCCCAGGCATTCCGGGAGCGCCATAGGCTCCAGTGTAGAAGACGGTGCCGTCAGGCCGCAGGATGCCCGGCCCGACCTCGTCGGAGGCTTGCTGGGCGTTGGGATAGGAATCCCAGAGTTGGACGATGGTGCCGCTGGCAGGGCCGCTTTTCCAGGTGCCGGTTTTGGGATTATAGATTTCGTAATTCTTGCCGTCGGCCACGTACTTGAAAACGTAAGCGTCGACGGTCAAGACAGTGCCGTCGGGCAGCAGAGTCCATCCTTCCTCGTCGTTCACGTCGTACTTGCCTTTGCCGGTCGGGGTCCAGGTGAGAGTCTTGGCATCGAGAAGGGCGGACTGCCTGGTGCAGCAGTTGGCCTGCATGTAGGTGCCATCGTCGAGGATGACACTTTGGGCATCGCCGATGGTGGTCCAGCCGGAGGGCGCTTTCACGGATGTCCATTTATTCGTGGTGGGGTCATAAATGGCGCCGAGATTGGTCCAGACGGCCTGGCAATTTCCTGGCGTCGCGGAGTTATATTCGCCGCCCATCATCATGACGCGGCCATCGGGGAGGACGGCGGAGCCGAAATAGAGGGGAGCGTATCCCGCGGGCAAGGAGGCGATGCGACTCCAGGTGCCGTTGAGGTAACTGCCGTAGAAATCGGGGGTGAGGCGCCACCAGGAGGATCCGCAAGCTTCGTGAGCGATGACTGTTCCGTCGGTGAGCAGGAGTGGGTTGCCGAGGCCGAGGTTGGGGTTGGGCTGATTATTGAGTGGACGCCATTGCTGCGAACTGGCGGGATAGGTGAGAGCGAGACACAAAAGGAGATAAGCAGGGAGGGTCCAGAAATTTTTCATGGTTTTTCCTCGAAGATCGGTCTTTTTTTGATGCCGAGTGCGGGAAATAACAATTTGTACTGCCGGAGCACTTACGTTCGAACTGGCCGTCCGTCGCGGCTTTTCAGCGCGACTTTGCATCGTTTTTTTTGACTTCAAAAGGCGCCGGGAATTATACCCCGAATCGTCCCCCTGGGGTAAACCCGGGACGTCGGGATGGCGCCAGGCGGATAAGATCGCTAGACCAGAGGTCGTTCGGGGAACGAGCGGGAGTTGAATAAAAGGGGCGCTAGGATTGGTCGCGATGTACGGTATCTATGGAGAAGGCGGGGAGACAGACGGCGATGTATTCGGCTCCGCCTTCGTAGGGAGTGGAATAGCGTACCCATTCGCCGGCGTAGGCGATGACGGCTTGTCCGGCGGAGACATCGAGGGATCCATTTTTGTGTTCAACGTGCAGAGAGCCTTTGAGGACGATCGTGAATTCCTCGAAGGCGGGAGTCTGGCCGGGCTCGAGCCATCCGGCGGGGCTGCGCATGTGGGCGACGCTGGCGGAGGTCGTGCTGGAGTTGACGCGTCCGATGTATTCGTCGATGAGCTTGGGTTTGTTGCCGGCGGATTGAATGCGGGTGGGGTTCGGGATCAGGGTGGGCATGGGTTGAGTTAGTGGTCAGTGATCAGTGGCTAGTGATCAGATTTTCTGACGGTACGAGTGTAGCGCGGCGGGGAGTGGAAGAAAACTCTCCGCCGAAGCTTGGCGATCTCTTCATCGGAACACTGCGGACCCCGCGCGCACGCATTTCCAAATCGCACTGTTTGCATCTGCGGGAAGTCAGCGTTTCTCGCGGCGGCATCGTTTACAATCCTTGCTTATGTTCTATCGATCGGATCATCGTGCTGTGGATCAGCTGCGGCCAGTCATCATTACTCCGGAATTTATTACTACGGCGGAGGGGTCGGTGCTGATTGAGGTGGGGAACACGCGGGTGATTTGTACCGCGTCGATTGAGGAGACGGTACCGCAGTTTATGCGGAATACGGGGAAGGGATGGATTTCGAGCGAATATGCAATGATTCCGCGGGCCACACTGACGCGGACGTCGCGGGAAGTGTCGAAGGGGCGGCAGAGTGGACGGACGCATGAGATTCAGCGGCTGATTGGGAGATCACTGCGGGCCGTGACGGATCTGACGCGGCTGGGCGAGCGCACAATCTGGATTGATTGCGACGTGATCCAGGCCGACGGTGGGACGCGGACAGCTTCGATTACGGGGGCATTTGTGGCGCTTGGGCTGGCGCTGGAAAAATTGGTGGAGGCGGGGACGTTGACTTCGGTTCCATTGAAAGATTTTGTGGCGGCGGTGAGTGTGGGGATTGTGGATGGAGAAGTTCTGCTCGATCTTTGTTATGAAGAAGACTCTCGGGCCGATGTGGATATGAATTTTGTGATGACGGCTGGTTACAAGATGGTGGAAGTGCAGGCCACGGCCGAGAAGCAAGCGTTTGATGAAGCGCAATTTGGCAAGATGATGGCCTATGCGCGGCAGGGTGTGCAGACGCTGATTGCCCGGCAGCAGGCGGTGTTGAGCGGGCTGACATTGAGGCAGTAAAGGTTAGAGTTGCCGGCTTCGCCCGGCGAACAGCCGGGGGCGGCTGTTCCCCACATAGTTCGTTGTTCGTTCCCCTGGTTTCCTACGCGATCCAGACAGTTTTGATGTTCATGAATTCCCGGATGCCGTTGGCGGCTAACTCGCGGCCGTGGCCGGAACTTTTTACCCCGCCGAAGGGGATGCGGGGATCGGAGGCGACCATTTTGTTGATGAAGACCATGCCGGATTCGAGTTCGTTGATGAAGCGTTCGCGCTCGCGGTCGTCGCTGGTCCAGGCGCTGGCGCCCAGGCCGAAGCGGCTGTCGTTGGCGAGGCGAATGGCTTCATCGATATCTTTGACGCGGAAGAGCGAGGCGACGGGCCCGAAGAATTCTTCGCGATAGGCGGGAGATTCTTTTGGGATTTCTGTGAGAACTGTGGGCGCGTAGTAGTTGCCGGGGAGATCGAGTTTGTGGCCGCCGGTTAAAAGTTTGGCGCCGGCTTTGATGGTTTTCTGGACGTCGGCATCGAGGTCTTTGACGGCGCTGGCCGTGGCGAGCGGGCCGAGTTCGGTTTTCTCGTCGAAGGGATCCCCGATGCGGAGATTCTTCATGCGCTCGACGAACTTTTTCTCGAAGTCTGCGGCGATGGATTCGTGAACGATGAAGCGCTTGGCAGCGATGCAGGATTGGCCGTTGTTGAGAGTGCGGGCATCGACCCCGGTGGCGACGGCGGCCTCGAGGTCCGCGCTGGGCATGACGATGAAGGGATCACTGCCGCCTAGTTCTAGAACAACCTTCTTGATGCGCTTGGCGGCGGCGACACCGACTTCGACGCCGGCCTGCTCGCTTCCGGTAAGCGTGGCGGCCACGACGCGCGGGTCGTTGAGGATGGCGTCGACTTGCTGCGAGCCGATGAGCAAGGTTTGGAAGGCGCCGGCGGGGAATCCCGCCTCGAGAAAGAGCTTTTCAATCGCTACGGCGCACTGAGGAACGTTGGAGGCGTGTTTGAGCAAGCCGACGTTGCCAGCCATGAGAGCGGGAGCGGCGAAGCGGATTACTTGCCAGAAAGGATAGTTCCAGGGCATCACCGCGAGGATGGGGCCGATGGGACGGTAGCGGACGAAGCTCTTCTTTGCGCCGGTTTCGATGACTTCGTCGGCGAGTATTTTTTCGGCGTTCTCGGCGTAATAGCGGCAGGCGGTGGTGCACTTTACGGCCTCGGCGACGGCGGTTTTGTAAGGTTTGCCCATTTCGAGGGTCATGAGATGAGCAAATTTATCTTTGTCGCGTTCGAGGATCTCGGCGGCTTTCAACATGCGGCGGGCGCGCTCAGAGAAGGGAGTCTTGCGCTCGGCGTGGAAGGTGGTGACGGCGAGTTGGAGTTTTTGTTCGATCTCGGCGCTGGAAAGAGGTTGGAAAGTCTGCAACGCTTCGCCGGTCGCTGGATTAATGGTGGCAATGGCCATGGTATGTCGTCCTTGGAAATGAATGTAAGAAGTCTATAGAAGTTGGGGCTTGCCTTTGTCCTGTGGATACACGCGAAAGAGCGCTATTGGTCATACCACTATACCATTGTCCGGGCGGAGCGTTTCTGAGATTGCAGAAGAAAAAGATCCTAAACACAGGGAACACAGCGTACGGCTCGTTATTTGACGGCTATTGAGTTGACTGGAGTTGGGACGAGAGTTGGTTGATGGCGGAGACGTCGAAAAAGTTGGATAGGTCGGCGTGGCCGGCCAGAGTGTCACGCTGCTTGCCTTCGACCAAAATTCTTACTTTCAGAATGCCCGGGATGTTGGCGGAGAGTGTCTGGATGAGCGACGCGATAGTGAGTTCTTCGGCGAGGACGCCGGAGCGGTGACCGTCGGCGAAAGCGGCGTTGACGTCGATAACGGCGAGGCCGGGATCGACGAGGTAGACGCTGCGAATTTCGGAGCCGGGCGGGAGCGGGTGGGGGGAAGATTTATCGAGATAGAGGGCGAGGAGAGCGCGGAGGACCTCTTCGGCGCGCTGCTGCCGGACCGAAGGCATGGGGATCTGAGCTGATTGAGCGCGAAGGATACCGATGTCGTCGTAGGCCACGTATAAGGTGACACGCTCGGTGGCACCAGCGACGGGAGGGACGACAGGACGGACGTCGGCGGAGGGGATAGGAGTGGCGGCGGCGCGTCCGCGCATATGCCAGGCGTAGAGGCTCATGGCAAGCACGGCAGCTAGGAGGATGGAGAGCGCGATGAAGAAGTGGCGGGGAATCATGGGGACATCGGGTGAATTGGTGATCGGGTCATCGGGCGATTGAAAGCCTAAAAGCCCTCAAGATCTGTGCGCTTTTGAATTTATCAAATTATGCGATTCGACATCATGCGATCACACAATGACCCAAATCACGAGATCACCCGATTCAGGGGGCTGCTGCTAGTTGGGAGCGGATCGCGGCGATTCCGTTGGCTACTGCGCCGGCTATGAGTTGCTGGTAATCGGGAGAGTTTAGGGTGGAGATGTCGGAGGCGGGCGGGGCTACTTCGACGGCGATGGCGGCGGTGACGATGTTGTTCAGAGGACGGAGAGGCGCAGTCAGGGTGCGGACCGGAATCTGAATCCTTTTTAGCATTGCGGCTACGCTGGTGGCTGCGGCCTGGCTAAGTGGGAGGAGGGAAGACTGGGCGGTGGGCCAAGCACGGAAGGGGCCGTCGTCCTCTGTCGCGGCGTAGGGAAGCATTGCGGTGTACAGGCGAACGCCATGGCCGCTGGACGCAGCATGGAGGGCGATGTAGACGGCGGCGTGGGTAGTGTTGGCGAAGAAGGCGCGATCCTCGAGGGAGAGGTTGGCGTCGGAGTCGCGCAGGACGAGGGTGGAGATGCCGCGACTTTCAAGTTCCTGGCGAAGCTGGCGGGCGAAAGCTAGCGTGACGTCTTTTTCGGCGATGGTGGCGCTGAGAGCTTCGCCGCGATCGGCGCCTCCGTGGCTGGCGTCAACGATGGCGAAGTACCGGCGGGGAGGGGACGACGGAGTTGGAGCCGGAGCGGGAGACTGCGGGGCCGGAGAAATTTGCGGCGGAGAAACGGGTGCGTTTGCGGTTTGGGTTGGTGCGGGCTGCGACTTCGCGGGAGTGGGAGGAGCCAGGGTGACGGTGCGGCCGTCGTTGCTGAAGCTGGCCATGACCGGGGTGGTGGTGATGATCGTGATTTCGGCTGCGCCGTTGCTTTCGGAATACGCGGCGGACGGAATGAGTTTGCTGGAAAAAGTTAGCGTGGGAGAAGCAGGTGCGGTAACCGGTTCGTGATTGAAGGTGAGGCGGACCTTGCCGGGTTCGGTGGCGACAGAAGGATTGACGGGAGCGCTGAATTGAAAAACAAGGTGCGAAGGGTCGCTTGCGGCAACGGAGGCGGTGAAGTGGGTAGCGACGCTGCCGATGAAGAGACGGCTGGACTGCTCGTGGAGAGTCGCGGGGCCTCCCAGGAAACGAGGGAGAAGGGAATTGAGCGAGGCGACGGGGACTAGGCCACGTCCATTTTCGAGAATGAATTTGGCAGGGAGATCGGCGTCGCGTCCCTGAATGCGAGCGCGGGTTTTGTCGACGGTAAATTCTCCGAGGATATTGTTGTAGTGCAGACGCCAGCGGGCGCCGTCCTGTTTGGCGCTGACTGTGCCCAGGGGCTCGAGGAGTTCGAGGAGGCCAACGTAATCGCTGCCCTGATGCTGCACGATGGGTAGCGAGTAGTTAGCGGCAGTGGAGTAGACGGAGAGATGTTTCTCAGGAGGGGCAGCGGGGAGCGGGAGGGAGAGGGATACGGTGATCGCGAGGGAGAGCAGTAGGTGGCCTGTCCCATTTAGTCGCGGGCTGAACCGCCGTGGGCGAGAGTTTCCTGACTTTTCCCGGCTGGACGGCCAGGGGCGGCTGTCCCCACATGACCTTCGGCCAAGATCTGCGCCGCTAATCCAAGGCATAGACCGTCAGTCCACTGAGGAGCTTGGGGTAGAAATCGGTGGATTTCTGGGGCATGACTTCGTTGGCGAAGGCGATGTCGCGGACTTGCTGGATGCGGCAGGGGTTCATCAAGAAAACAATGCTGGCCCGAGGGCTGTTTTCCAGCTGCGCGAGGGCCTCTGCAGCATCGCGGACGTAAGAGATGTTTTGCTGGTTACGGATGGATTCTTCGGTAAGACCCAGGACATTTTCCAGCAAGATTTTATGCAATTGGACGACGTCAAGGGACTGCTGGCGCATGGACAGTCCGGTAAAGAGGTGATCGGCGCTCGGGTCGGGGTGATGCAGGAGGAAGGCCCGGTTGGGAGTGACGGCGAGCAGGGCGGCGCCGGCGCGTCCGCACTGGTGCAGCATGGCGGTGGCGTGGGGTGCGTCAAGGGAGGAGTCGACTTCTTCGACGTCGAAAAATTTACGGGCGGACTCGCGGAAGGCCTCGTCGTTAAACGAGGGCAGGCTGTGAACGACGCGGTGGGTGGGAAGGATGACGAGAGCGGGACTGTTCAGGTTGACGAAGGTCATCATCACGAATTCGGAGGGAGATGTGGTGGGCGTGGCGGCGGGGAGTGCCTTCTCCCGACCGTCGTTTTCTCGGCGCTCGCCTTCTCTCCGTTCATTGCGATAGTTGAGGGCGGTTTCGTAACGGTGGTGGCCGTCGGCGATGATGAGTTTCTTGTCAACCATGGCGGCGCGGACTGCATCGATCAAGCGAAGGTCGGAGATCTGCCAGACGCGATGGAGGACTCCGTATTCGTCGGTGATGGCGATGTCGGGTTCGGCGGGAGTGGCGAGCAAAGATTCGACTTGGCCGGAGTCTTCGTAGAGCATAAAAATCTGGCCGAAATGCGCGTGGGTGGCGCGGAGCAGGTCGAGGCGGTCGGCCTTGGGTTTGGCGAGGGTTTGCTCGTGGCGGAAGACGACGCCGGCGGAATAGTCCTCGATGCGGCCTAAGGCGATGAAGCCGCGGCGGTCGAGTTCCTGGTTAGAACCGGGGAGCCTGAAGCGCTGCGAATAGGCGTATATGGAAGGACGGGAATCCTGGCGCAGGATTCCCTGGCGGCGCCAGTCGCGAAAACTGGCGGCGGCGCGGCGATATACATTATTTTCCGGATTGTCATTCGGTTCATGCCGACCGAGGATGATGCGGACAAGGTTATACGGGCTGGCCGCATAGTAGCGTTCCTGCATCGCGGGAGTGATCTTGTCGTAAGGTTGGGTCGCCACCAGAGCGGGAGAGATCTGTTGGGGATCGCAACGGAAAGCGCGAAAGGGATGGATGTCAGCCATGGAAACCATTGATTGTAACAAGGTAGCGGCGGATTTCCGGATGGCGATTCACGGGAGTGGAGAAATCGGCTGAAACCGGCGTCCATTCTGGGATTGTCACGAGGATTTGACAAAAATACCGTCGTTGGCCGGGGAAAGCTGTGATACTATCGCGGCCAAATGAGGTGCTTATGTCCTTCGAGGATGAGCGCCGGGTATCTCGCCCTGGGATCCGTGCTGGGAACTGCGGTCTGATGCGACCCTGGAATCTGACTGGCGTTAGATCGCGAACAAACCTCCTCTATCGTTCTGTTTTTCCTCTTCTCTTTAAAGCATTGCTGGGGATTGCGGTGTGTGCGGGGTTCGGTGGATGCATGCCAGCTTGGGGGCAGACGGATGTGAATGACGTCCACGTGGAGCCGCGAGCGTTGGAAAGCGCAAAGGCAGAAGAGATGGCGAGGGGAACGGTTGTCTCTTCGTCTTTGAATACGCGCATAAAGCCCTTGAAGGTGAACGCGGACCTGGTGCTGGTGCCGGTGACGATAACGGATCCGATGAACCGTCTGGTGACGGGGCTGGAGAAGGAAAATTTCCAGCTTTTTGAAGGCGGGTCGGGACAGGAGATCAAGTCGTTCTCCAGTGAGGATGCTCCGGTTTCGTTGGGAGTGATCTTCGATTCCAGCGGAAGCATGAGCAGCAAGATGGATCGGGCGAAGGATGCGGTGGTGGAGTTTTTCAAGACCGCTAACCCGCAGGATGAGTTTTTCATGATCACATTTTCGGACGAACCGGAGGTGGTCAGCGATTTCACCAGTTCTGTGGACGAGATTCAGAGCAAGCTGGTGTTTGCGGTGCCACGAAGGCGGACTGCACTGCTGGACGCGATCTATATGGGCGTCACCAAGATGAGGCAGGCGAAGTATGCGAAGAAGGCCCTGCTGATCATTTCCGATGGCGGGGACAACCATAGCCGGTATACCGAAAACGAAATCAAAGCGACGGTGAAAGAAGCGGATGTGATGGTGTATGCGATTGGCATTTACGACCGGTATTTCCCCACGGAAGAAGAGCGATTGGGGCCAGCGCTTTTAGGTGAGGTTGCGGAATTGTCGGGGGGCCGGGCATTTACGGTGGAAAACCCGAATGATTTGGCGGATGTGGCCACGAAGATTGGAATCGAATTGCGCAATCAATATGTGCTGGGTTACCGGCCGCATAACGATTCGCGCGACGGCAAATGGCGTAAGATCAAGGTGAAGTTACTGCCGCCGAAAGGATTGCCGCCGCTGCGAGTTTATGCCAGGACCGGATATTACGCGCCCGAAGAATAAGGGTGCGGGTCACTTTGTTTTATTGAAATGCGCCTTCGCGGTTGTGGTCGCGGTGCTGGCGCAGCCGGTTGCCGGGCATGCGGGGCAGGAGACTTCCCACGAGCAGTCTTCTGCAGGTCAGGTTTCGCCGGCTCCGTCTTCTCCGATTCAATCCCAGGCGGCGCAGAGCCAATCCCAAAAGTCTCAACCGGAATCGAACGCCGCCCCTTCGAACCACCCCGAGGGATCCCAGGACAACGGAACTTTTGTCATCCGCAAAGACGTGGATGAAGTTCTTCTGCACGCCACGGTGGTGGATGACAAGCAGCGCATCGTTACCGATCTGGGGCAGAACGCGTTTTCGGTGTTCGAAGATGGCAAGCCGCAAACTATCATTTCCTTCCATCACGAAGACATTCCGGTGGCGATGGGAATTGTGATTGATAATTCCGGGTCAATGCGGGAGAAGCGGGCAAAAGTAAACGCGGCAGCGCTGAACCTCGTGCGGTCGAGCAATCCACAGGATGAAGTGTTCGTGGTGAATTTTAACGACGAATATTATCTAGATCAGGATTTCACCAACGATCTACTGAAACTGAAGGAGGCGCTGGAGAAGATTGACGCCAGGGGTGGGACGGCGCTTTACGAGGCGGTAGTTGCATCCGCCGATCACTTGAAGAGAGATGCCAGGCTGGAGCGGAAAGTGCTTCTCGTGGTGACCGATGGAGAAGACAATGCCAGCCGAGAGAGTCTGGAGCAGGCGGTGAAGCAGTTGCAGGACGAAAATGGGCCGTCGGTGTACGCGATCGGAATATTGGGAGATGAAGAGCATCCCAAGCGGGCCAGGCGGGCGCTTGAGACCATTGCGCAGCGGACGGGTGGGATAGCATTTTTTCCGAAGACACTGGACGAAGTGGACGAGATCAGCCGGCAAGTGGCGCACGACATCCGGAACCAATACACGATTGGGTATAAGCCGACGAATCCGAAAGGCACGGGGGGATTCCGCGCGATCCGTGTGGACGCCAAGGCGAAGGGGCATGGCAAGATGTCGGTGAGGACGAAGAGCGGGTATTACGCGGGGACGCAGCCGGCACAAGGAACGAAATAGGCTTCGGCGTGGTTCTCGAATTTGAAATCTAGGTCGAACTTTGGAACTCAGCGGTTGGGATCGAAAGGGATACTCACTTCTTCAGTGCTGCGGGAATGCGTTGTGGAGTAAACCCATTGCTTGACGGCTGCCGTGGCAGACTCGGCCAGGATGGGATTGCCTCCGAGCACCTGGATGTTCTCGACGTTGCCCTTGGCGGCGATGGTAATCTGCAAGCGTACAGTTCCTCCAATGCTGAGCCGCTTGAGGGTTAGAGGGTAATCGGGCTCGACGCGGGTGATGAGTCTGCGTTCGGCGGTGCTTCCGGATCGAAGGACGGTTAAGGTCTTGACTCCGTCGGTAGCGGCTTCGGCGCTGACGTAGCCGATGGCGCCCCTGGTTTTGGTTACATAGGCGATCACTTCGGCCTCGGAGCCTAATTGTTTTGGCGAAAAACCTCGGCCGGTGAAAACCAGGGCGCGATAGAACGTTTGTAAATCGTCGTCGGTTTTACCGAGGTAGTGTTGCAGGAAGTCCTGGTGGATGGGGCCACTTTTTTGCAGCACGGGTTCGGCGTGGGAGCCGTCGCTAAGAGAATTTTTTTCCTGCAAGAAAATGTTTTTGAGTTCGCCCGGGGAAATGGTGTCCGTCTTGATGCTGGAGTTGGCGACGATCTTGATGTCGCTGGCGAGAGTGTTCAGCGTAACTGACACAATAACTGCGAAAGCCGCGGCGAAAAAACGAAGATATCTCATCAGGTTCTCTTTCATGCCTGAATCTTCATTCAGAAGTTCACTCCTGACCTGAGCACGACCAAGTTGGTGTAAGGTTTCAACCCACCGGGATTGGACCGTGTGTAAAATCCGTGCGCGGAATACACGTCCCCATAGCCATCGATGAAATGGCTTTCGATTTTGAAATTCCACCAGCGCGTGAGATCGAAGCGGGCGGTCACCGTCTGGTCATAGATGTGGTTGGAATAGGGATCGCTGGGCACGTCAGGGTGTTCGACCAGAAAACGGTCATAATAGGTGCCGACTTCCAGGCGCTTGGAAACCCGGTAGGCTGCGGCGAGGAACCAGTTTTTGTTGGTGTCCCCGTTGTAGGTGTACAAACCGGACAGGATGGGGCTGATAACCTCCAGGGGAGAATATTCGCGGCGGAATTCGCCATTGAAGTGCCAGGGTCCCCGACGGTAGTCGCCATAGGCAGAAATGATGTAATCAGGATCCGGGAACAGTTTGTACGTCGTGCTCGTGAGGCCGGGAATCTCGTAATGCCCTTGGCGATTCTCGGTTAGATTGATACCTGAGGCTCCGACCATGAAGCCGCTGAGAGGAGTGGTCCAGCGCAAATCACCGCCCTCGACGTGGCCGGAGTCTTTGTCAATGGGAATACCTTGATCGGCGGAGAAGTAATAGATGCCTCCATGCTTATCGAACGAGCGAATTCCGAAATACGCCGTATAGTTCAGTTCGCCGGCGCGGCGAAGGGGAATGCGGCCATATAGGTCGACGCCGGTGTGCGCGATGGTGGCGCTGCGAAGATCCAACGGGTAGGTGGATTGTGGAAGGATTGCCCAGGTGTGAAGGAATTCGGCGTCCTGAGTGCCGCCATAGACGCCGAGAGCAGTCTTGACCTTGCCGACGCGCGCGCCGAACCAGCCGGTGAACCGGTAGTCGCCATATCCCCAGTCGAGACTCGGATGACCTTCACCGAGTTGGCCGATGTTGCGGACGTATGCCTGGGCGCCGATACGAAAGCGGTCGGTGATTGCGGTGGAGAGGTTCAGGCCGGCATCGGTGAATGCGCCGCTGCCGGAACTGGTGTTCATGGTGAGATAGTTGTTGTCATTCGAGTAGGCGAAGCCCTGAGAGAACCAACCGTGAACCTGAACGGACCGATCAAATAACTTGAACTGCTGAGCGCGGAGAGTGACGGGACCCGCACATAGACCGGCATAGACGAGAGCGGGTACGAACATTCGACGAAGCATGAGACCTCCGGAATGAATCACTCAACGGAACTAGATCGGCAATGCTGTAGGGGAGCTTGAGTGCAAGAACGGCAAGGCAGGTCGAAATGAGGAAACACAGAGGGTGGATGACAATGGTAATGGTTTAAGGACCAATTGATGGGCGAGAACGATTGACGATCTCGGACCGTCCCCCGTAACCTGTAGCGTGCATCAGAAAACAGTTGAAGTTTCCCATCTTGGCGTGGCCGACGATATTACGGACCTGGTCGGCGGGACCCCCATCTTGCGGTTGAAACGGCTGGTTCCTGCCGGATCAGCCGATATCTTCGCGAAACTTGAATACTTGAATCCCGGCGGAAGCGTGAAGGATCGCGCGGCCATCGGGATTATCCGGCGGGCGGAGCAGGAGGGTAAGCTTGTGCCCGGGGGAACGATTGTCGAAGCCACGGCGGGGAATACGGGGATTGGGCTGGCGCTGATCGGGGTAAATCGCGGATATAAGGTGAAGTTGTTTGTTCCGGAAAACTTCTCGCAGGAAAAGGTGATCATCATGCGGGCGCTGGGAGCGGAGGTGGAACGCACGCCGGATGAAGAGGGGATGAAGGGTGCGATCCGGCGGGCCAAGGAGTTGGTGGCCGGGGATAAGAGCGCGTTTATGGCCGGGCAGTTTGAGAATATGGCGAATCCCGACTACCACTACGAGACGACCGCGGTGGAAATGTTTGAGCAGATGGACGGGAAAGTGGATGCGGTGGTTCTGGGGTGCGGCACTTGCGGAACATTTACTGGCATTGCGCGCTACATGAAAGAACATGTGCCGGGAGTTCGGACCGTGGCGGTGGAGACGCAGGGGTCGATTCTGGCCGGCGGAGAACCCGGGCCGCATAAGGTGGAAGGGATTGGGGTGAGCTTTATTCCTGCGACGTTTGATCGATCGGTGTGCGATGAAGTGATCGCGGTGAGCGATGAGAATGCGTTTGCGACGGTGAAGGAACTTGCGGCGAAAGAAGGCGTGCTGTCGGGATCCAGCGGAGGAGCGGCGGTGTTCGCTTCTCTGGACGTGGCCCAAAGGCTGGGGGCGGGGAAACGGGTGGCGACGATTATTCCAGATTCGGCGGAACGGTACTTGTCGAAGAAGATTTTTGAGGGTGGGATTTAAGCTTTCTAGTAGCAGGGTAAATGCAGAAGACTTTGTGTGGCGAGTGTTGTGCGCAAGGTAGGGATTCTTCGCTTCGCTCAGAATGACAAATCTAAGGTGTTCATGAAGAAAAACACGCAGGCTGGGTTTGCTACGCGCGCTATTCACGATGGACAGGAGCCGGACCCCTTAACGGGCGCGGTCAATGTGCCTATTTATTTGAGTTCTACTTATGTGCAGCAGGGGATTGGGGAGAACAAGGGGTATGAATATTCGCGGGTGTCGAATCCTACGCGGGATCGGCTGGAAGATAATATGGCGTCGCTGGAAGGCGGGGTGGCGGCACGCGTGTTTGGCAGCGGAATGGCTGCCATCAACGCAATTGCGAGCATGCTGAAGGCGGGCGACCACGTGGTGTGCGGCGACGATTTGTATGGCGGGACGCCGCGCCTTTTTAACCAGGTGCTGACGGGGTTCGGGCTGGAGTTTTCTTATGTGGATACGTCGGTTGCGGAGAACGTGGAGCGCGCGATTCGAAAGAATACGCGTATGGTGCACGTGGAGACGCCGACGAATCCTCTGATGCGGTTGAGCAATCTGCCTGCGATCAGCAAGATCTGCCGGCGCAAGAAAGTGGAACTGGTGGTGGATAACACGTTCATGTCGCCCTACTTTCAGCAACCCCTGGCGCTGGGCGCGGACATGGTGGTGCACTCGACTACAAAATTCTTGAATGGGCACAGTGACGGGCTGGGCGGGGTGGTGGTGTGCAGCAGGCCGGAGCAGGCGGAGAAGCTGGCGTTTTTGCAGAAGTGCGCGGGGGCGATACTGTCTCCGTTTGAATGCTTTCTGCTGCTGCGCGGGGTGAAGACGCTGGCGGCGCGGATGGAGATTCACGACCGCAATGGGCGCGCAGTGGCGGAATTTCTGGCGAAACACAAGAAGGTGGGGAAAGTTCTTTATCCGGGACTGAAAAACCATCCGCAGCACGAGTTGGCGAAGCGGCAGATGAGCGGGTTTGGGGCGATGATCACGTTTGAGACTGGGTCGCTGAAAAATGCCAACAAGATGCTGAAGAGATTGCGCGTGTGTTCGTTGGGGGAATCGCTGGGAGGAGTCGAGACGCTGATCTCGCATCCGGCGACGATGACCCATGCGGCGCTGGGTGAAAAGGGGAGGAAGGCCATAGGGATCACGGATGGCATGGTGCGGATTTCTGTGGGGATTGAGGATGTGCAGGACATTGTTAGTGATCTGGAAGCGGGGCTGGCAGCCATATAGGGGAAGTTACCTCGGGGCTCAAGCCCCAGTTATATTTAGGGCTTGATCGCAGCGCCAGCCAAAATCAGAATCTCTGCTTCACCCAAAATCAAAATCTCTGCGGCCACCCAAAGCAGATGTTGTCCGGGCTCTATTCATCTGATTTTCTGGGCGAGACGGAGTCCCCGACCCATTGCAGATAGCCGGGTGATCCGTCTTCGATGGTCAGGCAGATACATTCGGGCAGGTCGTAGGAGTGGAGTTCGAGAATTGCCGTTCGCACGCGCTCAAACGCTGCAGCCGTGGTTTTGATGATCAAGAGCCATTCGCGAGATTCTTCCACTTGGTTTTGCCAGGAATAAATCGATACAACCTGCGGGACGATGTTGACGCAGGCGGCCAGACGTTCCTCGACAATGTGGCGCGCAATCTTACGCGCCTCTTCTTCCGAGCCTGCGGTGGTCAGGACGATTCGTTTTTCGGTCATATAAAATCAGCCGGTGGCAATTGGCAGTTGGTGAGCCAACTCACGTCGAGAGAGTAGCACCTTAAGCAGGGGAGCAGAAAGATGGCGACGCGAACCAAGTTTGGCTGGGCGAGCAAATGAAAGAGCTATGTAACCAAGTTGGTTCCTTCGTTTCGCCGCGGGAGAACTTCCACTTGACGCCCGAGGTGAAGGACAAGTTCACTGGAAAGTTGAGGTCTGATCCGAGGGAATTGTGTGGGCATCGCGTGAGCGAAGTGGTGCGCACGGACGGATTGAGGCTGGTTTTCGAAGATGGTTCGTGGGTGAGTTACCGGCTTTCTGGAACTGAGCCGGAGGTGCGGGTTTATTCCGAGGGGCGGAGCAAGCGGGGTTTGGAGAAGTTGAGCGGGGCGGCCAAGCAATGGATTTTCGAGTAAAGACGTTGGGTGACGTGCGGCGATTTCCGAGTCCGCAGGATGGGCTGCGCGTGATTGCGGAGAGGGCGCCGCAGGCCGAGGCGATCGCGGCGTCTTGGGCGCGGAAGGTGCGACCGGTCTTCCGGCAGGTGTATGCGCTGCGGCGGCGGTTGGCGACCATTGCGGTTGCGGTGTTGGCGGCCTCGCTGTTTGTGCATGTGATGTTTGGCGCGAATGGAATGATCGTGTACAAGCAGAAGCGGGCCGAATACGAATCGCTGCAGAAGCGTATCGTCCTCGAGCAGAAGGAAAACGAGATGTACACGCAGCAGATTCAGGGGCTGCAGACGGACGAGAAGGCGATTGAGAAAGAAGCGCGCGAGCAATTGCATTATGCGCGTCCGGGCGAAGTGGTGTATGTTCCGCAGACGCCGGCAGTGGGTGCGCCTCCGGTGAGTCATTCGGCGAGAAAGTAAGGGGACGCGGTGCATACCTCCGATGCGCGGGTGTGTGACAACCGGAAACATCCCCTGTGGTATAGTTCCTGCGATCGACGAATCGGCGGGCGGGTTGAGTTGCCTCTCGGATGCGCGATTGGAATTCCCTCCCATGCGGCGTGGGGCCGCGAGTGAAGGATCTAATAAGGAGAAAACGGCCATGAGAAAAGTGCTGGTGGTGCTTAGTCTTGCGGTGTGTTTTGTGTTCGCCCTGACAGCGATGGCGTTTGACGATATGGGGAAGAGCACCACCGTCAACGGATGGGTGAGCGATGACAAATGCGGCGCGAAGGGCGCCAACGACAAAGCTGAGGCGTGCACCAAGAAGTGCCTGGCCGCGGGCGCGAAGATGGTGATCGTGACCGATAAGGATCAGAAGGTTCTGATGGTGGAGAATCCGGATGCGCTGAAGGATCACGTGGGACATCACATTGCTGTGACTGGACATGTCATGGGCGATTCCATTCACGTGGAAAGCGCGAAGATGCTCTGAGTTTTGAGTGAAGTGTGAAAGAGGGCGGCAGCTGCCGCCCTTTTATTTCTTGGTTAGGGATTCTTGTGAATTGGAGTCCGGTGAAATAGCCAAGTACTTCGGGGCTAAAGCCCGGTTCCTTCCAATGTCTTTATCGGAGCGCTGCAGCGCGGCGCCACCTAAAAGCCAAGAAATTCGCCGAGCTACGCTCGGCCACCGGGTCGGAGGACCCGGTCCTCCACAATCTATTACAAGCTACCGGACTACGCCTTCCAGCGGGGAACTGGCCGTGGCGTACAACTTCTTTGGCATGCGGCCCGCCAGGTAGGCTTGACGTCCGGCAAGGACGCCGTGGTGCATGGCTTCGGCCATGAGCACGGGATCCTGCGCGTTGGCGATGCCGGTGTTCATGAGGACGGCGTCGGCGCCGAGCTCCATGGCGATGGCGGCGTCGGATGCGGTGCCCACGCCAGCATCGACGATGAGGGGAACGGCTGTGATCATTTCGCGCAGGATGCGGATGTGAGCCTGGTTCTGAATGCCCATGCCGCTGCCGATGGGCGCGCCCAACGGCATGACTGCGGCGGCACCGGCGTCGATCAGGCGCTTGGCGAAGACGATGTCGTCGGAGGTGTAGGGCAGAACGGTGAAGCCTTCGTTGACCAAAGTGCGCGTGGCTTCGAGCGTGGCTTGCACGTCGGGATAAAGAGTGGCCTGGTCGCCGATGACTTCGAGCTTCACCCATTCGGAGAGGCCGACTTCGCGGCCCAGGCGGGCGGCGCGGACAGCCTCGTCGGCGGTGTAGCAACCGGCGGTGTTCGGGAGCAGGAAATATTTCTTGGGATCGATGTAGTCGAGCAGGGATTCCTTGCTGCGGTCGAGATTCACGCGGCGCACGGCGACGGTGACCATGTCGGCTCCGCTGGCCTCGAGGGCGCGGGCAGTTTCCTGGAAGGATTTGTATTTTCCTGTACCGACGATGAGGCGGGAGCGGAAGGAGCGGCCAGCGATATGGAGTGCGTCTGTCATGAGGATATTGTATTGAATCCGAACGCGCTTCGCATAGTCTTCACGAATCAATCGGGCGCTCCTCGAAGGCATCGATTGGGCAAAGTGACGTCTCGAAAACGTCGCGTCCCGCAGTCGCGGGTCTTCGGACGCTATCACCATGCTCGTCATGGTACCGCCGCATGGATTGAGCTGTTCGTGGATAATCTGTCCGCTCCCGCCTCGGTACACCCGATGATTCCTTTCAGTAGAACGGCCGCTCTTGGTCATGTCTTGTTCCATGAAGTAGGTCATCACGTAGAAGCGACCATCAGGCCTGAATTCCGCGAAAAAGAAGATGTCGCTGATAGCTGGAGCAAAAGATTGGGAAGAAATTACTTTCGCGAAAGATATCGGTTTCCAAGACCGGTTGCGAAACCGATCGGCTGGATGCTGAGGGCCATCGCTCAAGAGTTCAAGTGAAATCTATTTCGTCGCCGCTTCGGCTCGGGCGTAGAGGTCGTCGATTTGGCGACGGTAGCGGTCTTCTACTACGCGGCGGCGGAGTTTCAGGGTGGGGGTTAGAGCGCCGTTATCGGCAGTGAACTCGTCGGGGACGAGGAGAACGCGTTTCAATTTCTCGAAGCGGGCCAGGTTCTTGTTGATTTCCTCGACAATTCCGTCGTAGAGCGTTTGAACTTTCGGGTTGGCGACTAGTTCGGCGCGCGAGGAGAAACTAACGTCGTTCGACTGGGCCCAATTTTCCAGGAGGGCGAAGTTGGGGGAGACGATGACGAAGGCGAACTTTCGCCTATCGCCGATGATGGCGGCGGTTCCGACCAGGGGATTGAGCTTGAGGGAATTTTCTATGGGTTGCGGAGCGATGAACTTTCCACCGGAAGTCTTGATGAGTTCTTTCTTGCGGTCGGTGACGGAGAGATATCCATCGGCATCGATGTGCCCGATGTCGCCGGTTTTGAACCAACCGTCTTGAAATGCGTTTTGAGTTTCTTGGGGGCGGTTCCAGTACCCCTTGAAGACGGAGGGGCCACGAACCAGAATCTCGCCATCTTCGGCGATGCGGACTTCGAGGTTGGGCAGGATTTTACCGACGGTGCCGATGCGGTGGCTGACCGGAGTGTTGACGGCGATGACGGGAGAAGTTTCGGTGAGGCCATACCCTTCGTGAATGCGGATGCCGACGGAGGCGAACCATTCGGCGAGCTCTCGGCCCAGCGGCGCGCCGCCGGAGATGAAGGTTTCGACGCGGCCGCCCATGCCGTCGCGAATTCTCGAGAAGACTAATTTGTTGGCGAGCTTCCATGCGGCAGAAGCGGGAGTTTCTCCAGCGAGAATTTCGGGCTTGTGAGCGCGCCCAACCGAGAGCGCCCAGCGGTAGATGGCACGCTTGGGAAAACCGCGAGCCGACATCTCGGTTTTTGCGTAGACCTTTTCATAGACCCTGGGCACCGAAACGCAAAGCGTAGGGCGGACTTCCAAAAGAGCTTGGGGGAGATTCTCGATGAAGGGACAGTACGCGAGCGTGACCCCGTGATAGAGCAGGGCCAGATCGACGTGGCGCGCGGTGACGTGGGAAAGGGGAAGGAATGAAACGCTGACCAAGCCAGGGCGCATGTCGAAGCCGAGCAAGGAGCATGCGATGTTGGAGGCCATGTTGCCATGGGTGAGCATTGCACCCTTCGAGGTTCCGGTGGTTCCGGAGGTGTAGATGATGGTGGCGAGGTCATCGGGCTGAATGGAGTGGGCGAGGGACTCGGTCTGAGAATCGAGGGTGAGCGGTCCCTGCGTCATGAACTGATTCATGAGGACGCAAGAGGTGGCGACGTCGCCAGAAAGGTGGAGATGATCCATGACCACGATTTTCTTGATTTGAGTTCGAGCGAGAACGGACTGGACCTTGCGCAGTTGGTGTTCGGTGGAAACGAAGATCGTGGTAGCGCCGGAATCGCTGAGGGTGTAGGCGGTCTGCTCGGGAGTCAGGGTGGCGTAGACGGGAACCGTCACGGCACCTAGCAGCAAGATGGCGAAGTCGGCGGTGGACCACTCGGGGCGATTCTCGCTGAGGATAGCGACACGGTCGCCTTTCTTGATGCCCCATTCCTGCAGAGCCTGGACTGTGGCGGCGACGTTGCGGCGAAAACTCGAGGAGGAGATGGGCAACCACTTCCCGGCGTCGCGGTAAAGCATGGCCTGGTCGAGATTGCGCTCGGCGGCGGTGAAGAAGATGTCGTTCAGGGTGACGAGACTCATGGCGCGTAGGTTTGTCTGAAACTGAATTTACTGGTTTCGGGCCGCATTCGGCAATGCGAAAGGGTGTGAGGGCAGGTACTGATTGGCGTCTCGATCAAGTATTGCCGAGCGAAATTACAATGTCCGCGCGAGTGGTGGGCTATCATTCGGCTTGGAGGATCGTTATGCAGAAGAGACTACCGAACGCGTTGGCGGCGGCGTTGCTTGCGGGTACGTTGGCGATGAGCAGCGTGGGATCGATTGCGGCGCAGGTAAAGGCGGCAAGCGACACGCCGGCTCTACCCAAGGTTGGGGACATGGCGCCGGATTTCACCATGAACTATTTTGACGGGAACGATCTGAAGTCCGTTTCCCTGAGCCAGTACCGCGGGAAGAAGAACGTGGTGGTGGCATTCTTTATTTTTGCGTTCACGGGTGGTTGAACGAAGCAAATGCAAGCTCTCCAGCATGATCAGAAACGGCTGGAAGCTACCGATACCCAGGTTCTGGGTGTGAGCATGGACAGTGCTTTCTCGAATAAAGCTTTCGCCGATCAAATTGGAGTTACGTTTCCTCTGCTGAGTGACTGGGGTGGGGATGTGACGCGCAAGTATGGGATCTATGTGGATAAGTACAAGGCAGCTCGGCGGGTGAACTTCTTGATTGGGAAAGACGGGAAGATTCTGGAAGAGCAGGTGGATAAGGACGCGATTGATCCGACGAAGATTGTGGATACATGCGAGAGGCCGAAGTTGAAGAACTGAAGGACTAAAGCCCGCTTCTTTTTTCTACGAGCTTACGCGGCCCGTTCGGCTTCGCTCAGGGCAGGCCGCTGAAGCGCCGCTCTTCCACGGTCGCGCAGGCGAAAAGCGGGTGTTTCCCTTCCGTTGGGACGACAAATGCAATGGGAATGACGACGACTTGTTGAGAATACAGCGATTACAGATCAGGCTGTGGGGAGTTCGAAGGAGAAGACTGAGCCGCAGCCAAGTTGGCTGGTCACGCTGACTGTGCCGCTGTGGGCTTCAACGATGGCCTTGGCGATGGCTAAGCCCATGCCGGTGCCTTGCACGCTGTAACGCTGATCTCGGCGGTAGAACTTGTCGAACACCAACGACTGTTCGAAATCGTCGATGCCGGGGCCATGGTCGGTGACGCTGGTGACGACGCGATCTCCCTTTGGCTCCGCGGTGATGGTGATGGGGGCGGTGGGCGGAGAATATTTGGCGGCATTTTCCAGTAACTGCTTGAGAACTTCCGCGATGCGGTCGGCATCCACCTTCACTTTGGGCAGCGACGGTGGAACCCGCACTTCCAGAGGATGCTGGCCGAGAACTGTTCTGGATTCTTCCACGGCTGATTCGATCACAGTAGCGATATCCACGGGTGCCATGTGTAACTCGACTTTGTGGGCGTCAAGCTGCGCCATTTCCGTTGCTTCGCCGACCAGGCGGTCAAGGCGATCGGTTTCTTCATTGATGACGGTGAGCAACTCTCGGCGCTGCGCTTCGTCGAGGTTCCAATCGGAGAGCAGTCCGGTGACGGCGGCTTTGATACCCGTGAGTGGAGTGCGGAGTTCGTGAGTGACGGAATCGAGCAGAACGGCGCGGAGATTCTCACTCTGATGAGCGGCTTCGGTCTGAGAGAGTTTTTCCATGGCGTTGGCGCGCTCGATGGCGATGCCGATCATGCTGCCCAGGGCCTCAAGAGTGGCGCGAGAGAGCGAGGCTCCAGCGATGCCGACGGCCCCGGTGGTGCGCGTGCCCAGATGCAAAGGTGTGAGCGAAACTCCGCGCTTGGAATCGATGACCGGCTCGCCGCGCGAACTGACCATTTGAAGATCCTGGAGGGGAAACCAGGTGACCTTGGGATCGGTGCGGTAAACCTGCTGGGAGCTCAACAAATAAATGGCGGCAGCCTTGGCTCCGAATCCATCACAGACGTAGGCGGGGATCGAATTCATCAGTTCTGCCACATTGTCCGTAGCGAGAAGGCGCTGGCTGAAGGCGTAAAGCCTTTCCACGTCGCGGCGACGCTGAACGGCGTCAGCGGTTTGGCGGCGGGCACGATCCGCGAGTTCGCTGGCGATTCCGGCGGTTATGAGAAAGGCGAAAAGGGCCACCCAGTTTTGTGGATCGGCAACGGTGAAGGTTCCGATGGGAGGCAGAAAATAATAATTGAAGGCGAGCGTGGCCAGTATGGCGAGAAAGACGGAGAAGCGAAATCCCCAGTAGGCAGCGACCCACAGGACCATCAAGAGGTAGGTTAAAGCCACGGTGGTGGGGTTAACGTGGACGAGATGCCGGTAGACTTGCGCCACCAATTCGGCGGCTACGAGGCAGGCAATGTAGCGGAACAAGTGCTGCGGCCAGTGCGGCTTCACGGGCACGATTGTAACTGCAAGAAACCGTTTTCACCACAGAGACACCCTTCGACTTCGCTCAGGGCAAGCTCCGGCACAGAGAAAACAACGGTACAGAAGAGGGTGAGAATAATTGGAGCTCTTCTCCGTGCCTCCGTGCCTCCGTGGTGAGGAGCAGTCGCGATCAAATTCGACAATTCTCCTTCGGGCGTGGAGAATAGCGGCGATGGCTAAGAGTCCGGAAGAGTGGCTGAAGGAAGTGGACACGGAGCGGCGGCCGGCGGTGTTCAAGCTGTTTCTCGGCTATGCGCCGGGCGTGGGAAAAACCTACGCCATGCTGAGCGAAGGAGTGCGGAGGGCGAGCCGTGGAGAAGAAGTGGTGATTGGCGTGGTGGAATCGCATGGGCGAAAACCGATCATTGAACTTTCGTCGCGGCTGGAGACGGTACCGCGCAAGAAGTTGGAATACAAAGCGACCACCTTTGAAGAGATGGATGTAGACGCGATTCTGGCGCGCAAGCCGCATGTGGTGCTGGTGGATGAACTGGCGCACACGAATATTGAAGGCAGCAAACACGCGAAGCGCTACGAGGATGTTTTCGAGTTGCTGGATGCGGGGATCGACGTCCTTTCGACGCTGAACGTGCAACACATCGAAAGCCTGGCGCCGACGATTCGAGAGCTTACGGGTGTGCAGGTGCGGGAGACGGTGCCGGATTGGGTGATCCGGCGGGCGGGTGAAATTGTGATGGCGGACTTGACGCCGCAAGCTCTGCAGACTCGCATGCGGCGTGGAGACATCTATCCGCTGGAGCGGGTAGAACGGGCGCTGGCGAATTTTTTCCGGAATACAAATCTGGTAGCGTTGCGTGAACTGGCGTTGCGGCAGGTGACGCAGGCGGTCGACCGCACGCTTTCGGAGTTGAAAACCGAGGACGGCCAGTTGCTTCAGGTGCGCGAGCGGATTGCAGTATGCATCAGTTCGAATCCGGCGGCGCAGTATTTGATTGCACGCGGAGCACGCATGGCGCAGGCGCTGGACGGGGATTTGTATGTGTTTTATGTGGACACGGGCTCGGACGAAAGCGATGAAAACCAGCGAACTCTGGCGGAGAATATACGCTTTGCAGAGAGCGTGGGAGCGAAGGTAGTGAAGGCCGAGGGAAAAGTGGTGGCGGAAAAAGTCGCCGAATTCGTGCGCGAGAATCACATTACGCAGGTGGTTTTCGGACGCTCGGCTACGAAGGGCTGGAAAAGATATTTCTATCTTTCGGCGATTCACAAGTTCTTGCGGGATACGCCCGCGGTGGATGTTCACATTGTGACGCAGGAAATGCGGTGACAGAAAGATGACGAACGAGCACCGGCGAATCCTGGTGGTGGATGACGAGCCGCAAATTACGCGGGTGCTGCGGACGACACTCTCGTCGCAAGGCTATGACATCCGAGTGGCCAATGACGGCGAGATGGCACTGGAGTTGATGAAGAATTGGACACCGCATGTTTTGATTACTGATCTGGCCATGCCGAATCTGGATGGAGTGGAGCTGTGCCGGCAGGTGCGGCAGACGTCGCAGGTGCCGATTATCGTGCTCTCGGTGCGTGGACACGACCGGTCGAAGGTGGAAGCGCTGGATGCCGGGGCCGACGATTATGTTACGAAGCCATTCAGCATGAACGAACTGCTGGCGCGAATCCGCGCGCAGTTGAGGCGGACTCCGGCGGCCGAAGAAGAGCCGACTGCAATCACGGCGGGAGATTTTTCGATCGACCTGGATGCGCGATCGGTGAAAGTCGTGGGGAACGAAGTTCATCTGACGCCGAAGGAATTTGATCTGCTGGTGTATCTGGCGCGGCGTCCGGGCAAAGTGGTGACGCATCGAACGCTGCTGGCTGCGATCTGGGGTCCGAATAGCACGGAGCAGCCGGAATATTTGCGCGTCTTTATTGGGCAGCTGCGCAAGAAGATTGAGAGTGATCCTTCCTCGCCGAAGTATTTGCTCACCGAACCCTGGGTGGGATACCGCTTTGAACCGGGCTCGTAGCGCGATTCCTCGGTCGGTTCTCCGATTCCTTGTCTTTACAAACATTTTATAGAGCCCTTATTCGAACTTTGTGCGATTCCGTGTCCAATGGTTGTGGGATTGAAGAAGTCCCAGATCAGAGATGCAGAGTCAAGGGAGATCGAGAGCAATGTGGATTAACGAAGTCGCACCGGAACGGTTGGCAGAGCTTTTTCATCACTATCAGCAGGCGCTGATGCCGGAAGTAGCGGGCAAAGGCAGTGAAGGTCGTGGTTCGTGGAGGGAAGTTTCGCAACCGGAGAAGAGCCGACTGGTGGCAGCGGCGCGGCTGGCGCTGCTGGAACTGGAGTCGATGACCAGCGAGCCGGCGAAGTCGCGGGAGTATTTCGCTCAGCCGGGCGAAGCGGAATGGGGCTGCTGAAGGCAGCCCGCGCCAATCGATTGGGTCAAAGATCTTGCTGAAACGCGGCGATGTTTCTGCCTTTATGAATTTCTTACGAATTCCTTAAACCACTCTTACAAGTGAAATGCTCCACTGGTACGTTTCCGCGAAGGACTGCGCCATGGCGCGGGAGGCTGGGCTACGTACACAGCATGGATAATCGCGGCCATCGCTCTGGCGAGCGCGGGTTTCATGCTGTGGTTTCTCATTGCCTTGCTGCGGGAGAGTCCACCCTCGGTTCGTTACCGGGTGCTGCCAGTCCGGCGGAAGCCTGAAAAAGAGAAGGACTCCGGGGTACTGAGGCGCATCTACGGGGATGAGAATTGCCGAGCGACGGAAGCCAACCGGGGCGAGTATTATCGGCAATTATTGGAGAACGAAAATCATGATACGGAAAAGTGCAAATCGGGTCTTATTGCTGTCGACGTGCGCGCTATTTCTGAACGGTTGGGCTGGCGCGCAATCCACGCCAAACGTAACTACTCCTTCCGCGAGCTCCGACACTAATAATTCAGTTCAACAAACAGAACAGCAGGAAATGCGGGAAGAACTGAGAGCGCTGCGGGCGGAAGTGGAGCGCTTGCGGGCAGAAGTGGAGGACAAAGGCGCCTTGCCCGCCGAGGAGCGGGTTGAGACGGTTCCGGCGATCAGGGGCGGGCCGAGTGTGCCGCCCCTGACGGCGGAGAACTTGGCGCGTCCGGGAACGTCCGTTGCTTCTGCGCAACCTGCCGCGACCACGGCGAGCGCCGTTGCCCCTGCGAGTTCCGCACTGACGGGATGGCTGCCGCAGCCTGTGGCTTCGTCACAGGCTTCGTCTCCGGATGCATCGTCAGGGAAGAAGCCGAAGATCGATCCGTTTTCTGATTGGGATTGGACCTGGCTGAACGGCACCCCACGAAACAAGGATACGGCTTTCGATTCGAAGTTCTTTACCCCGGAAATCCGAGCCGATATTAATTACGTCTACGACTTCAACAAGCCGAAAGACAGCTCGATGGGCGGGTCAAGCGAACTGTTTCGTTCCAACGAAATCCAGCTAGAGCAACTCGGCATAGGCGGCGATTTCCATTACGACAACGTGCGCGCCCGGTTTATGACCCAGTTCGGAATGTATTCCACCACGACCGTGCGAAACGATCCGAGTCCAGCCAAAGGACAGTGGGATCTGGGAAATGCCTATCGGTACCTATCGGAAGCGTACGGCGGCTACCACATTAATGCGTTGAATGGAATCAACGTAGACGCGGGCATTTTTCTTTCGTACATCGGCCTGTTCAGCTATTACAACTTCGATAACTGGGCCTATCAACCGTCGTACGTTTCCTCGAACACGCCCTGGTTTTTCGAGGGATTACGGGTACAGATTTTTCCCACCGCCCACTTGAAGATTGAACCGTGGTTCATCAATGGATGGCAATCCTATGGTTCGGCGAATTCGCGGAAGGGGATAGGCGGACAGATTAAATGGACTCCCTACCCCTGGATGAACATCATCTCCAACAATTACGGACTGGGCCACGATGATCTATATATACCGAATCGTGGACGGATACACACCGACGACAGCATCGAGATCAAGTATTACGACAAACCGGAAAAATATCTCGACAAGATGGCATTTTCGTTCACTGGCGATCTGGGATGTGAATTTGGCGGAGGGGTAAGCTGCCATGGGAATACGGCTGGCGGACCGAAGCAGAGCTTCGTCGGATACATGCTCTACAATCGCACGTGGTTCAAGAAAGACCGGTATGGATTTACGATCGGCGGTGGCCAGATCAATAATCCGGGACGATATCTGGTGCTGATCCCTCCGATCAACGGGGAAACGGCGCCTTCGGCAGCGATTAATTCGCCGTACTTCACGGGAAATCCTGGAGATCCGTTTAAGGCGTGGGACACGTCGGCCACATTCGACTACATGCCCAGACAGTTCCTGACGTTCCGGTGGGAATACGACTATCGCCACGCCAGCGTGCCGTACTGGTCGGGTTCGGAAGGAATAACGCCGCCTCCGGGCAGCAACAACGGATTCCCGCAATACTATGCCTGCAGCAGCGGGGCTTCGTCTGGGCAAACGAGTTTGAGCGCAGCAGAGACGGCTTGCGGTGGAGGGTCCAGCAGTGTCTGGTTTCCTGATCTGCGGCGGGACGAGCAGTTCATCGATATGGCTATCCTCGTCAAATTTTAGGGCCGGGAGGGAATTTGTTATGCAGGACCTGATTTTTCTTGCGGTGACGATTTTATTTTTTGTGATTTCGCTGGCGTATGTGCAGTTCTGTGAGAGAGTGCGCTGAGGGATTTATGGGATCAATCATCATGCTGATCATTTGCGCGGGATTGCTGGTGTATCTCGTGTATGCCATGTTGCGACCGGAGAAATTCTGATGACGGCGAACGGATGGCTGCAAATCTTTGTTTTCTTGCTCGTGGTGTTTCTGGTGACCAAACCACTGGGCGCTTACATGGCGCGAGTGTTTGGTAGCGAGAGAACCTGGCTGGATCCGGTGATGCGGCCGGTGGAAAAAATTCTCTACAAACTAACGGGCGTAGATGAAAGCCACGAGATGGCCTGGAAGGAATACGCTCTGGCGCTGATTTTATTCAGCGGCGTTTCCATGATCGTGCTTTATGTGCTGCAGCGGGTGCAGCAGTGGGCATGGCTACCGTGGAACCCACAGAAGCTGCCGGGAGTGGCGCCGGCGGTGGCGTTCAATACCGCGGCTTCGTTCACCACGAACACGAACTGGCAGAACTATGTGCCCGAGACCACCATGAGCTATCTGACGCAGATGGTGGGGCTGGCTTATCACAACTGGGTTTCGGCGGCGGCGGGCATGGCGCTGGCGATTGCATTCATTCGCGGCATCTCGCGACGCGAGCAGAAAACGATTGGAAATTTCTGGGTGGACCTGGTGCGCGGGACTCTGTGGATTCTGGCTCCGCTGTGTTTGATCGGGGCGTTGGTGCTGGTTTCACAGGGAGTCGTGCAAAACCTGAAGCCTTATGACACGGTTCAGCTGGTTGATCCGTATCAGACGCCGCAGTTGGGTGCGGATGGCAAGCCGGTGAATGGTCCTGATGGCAAACCGGTGATGCAGACGGTAAGCCAACAGGTGGTTGCGCAGGGGCCGACGGCTTCGCAGGAGATCATTAAAGAGCTGGGGACGAATGGTGGCGGGTTCTTCAATGCGAACAGCTCGCATCCGTTTGAGAATCCCACGCCGTTCACAAATTTTCTGGAGATGTTCTGCATTTTTGCGATTCCTTCCGCGTTTACGTTCACGCTGGGGAAAATGACTGGCTCGCCGAGGCATGGGTGGGCCGTGTGGGCGGCGATGGCGTTGATGTTCCTGGCCGGAGTGACGACGGCGTATTGGGCGGAGGCGCGGGGGAATCCTTTGTTGACGGCGGCGGCGCAGCATGGCTCGCAACACCGGGCATCGGCTGTGCAACCTGTAGGGAATCTTGAAGGGAAGGAAGTCCGGTTTGGGGTGGCGAACTCGGCGCTGTTTGCCACTGTGACCACCGACACGAGCTGCGGCGCGGTGAACTCTCAACACGACTCGTTTACACCGCTGGGCGGAATGGTTCCGATGATCAATCTCATGCTAAGTGAAGTCATCTTCGGCGGCGTGGGGGCGGGGATGTACGGGATGCTCGTGTTCGTGATCCTGTCTGTGTTTATTGCGGGATTGATGGTGGGGCGTACGCCGGAGTATTTGGGAAAGAAGATTGAAGCTTACGACGTGAAGATGGCGATGCTGGTGATCCTGATTTTCCCGCTGGTGATTCTGGTGTTCACGGCGATTTCGGTTTTGTATAGCTTCGGTACATCGGCGATGGCCAATGCCGGTCCGCACGGCTTCAGTGAAGTGCTTTACGCGTTCACGTCGGCCGTGGCCAATAACGGCTCGGCTTTCGGGGGATTGAGTGGGAACACGCCCTGGTACAACACTTCGCTGGGGATCGCGATGCTGCTGGGACGTTTCATGATGATTCTCCCGATGCTGGCGATCGCGGGGAATCTGGCGGGGAAGAAACAGGCTCCCGCAACACTTGGGACGTTTCCGGTGACGGGACCACTGTTTACGGTGTTGCTGATCGGGGTGGTAGTGATTGTGGGAGCGTTGACATTTTTTCCGGCGCTAAGTCTGGGGCCGATTCTGGAGCATTTGTTGATGGTTGCCGGGAAGACGTTTTAGGCGGACTCGGTATGACGGTCGGGGTAATAAACAAAAGACGCCGCAGTTGCAGAAGTGCCTTGCAGGGCCGAAGGCGCCGCAAGCGGGTATGGGGTCCTTCGACTGCGGTTGTGCTTCGCTTTGCGAAGCGCAACCTCCGCTCAGGATGACAACTACTCTCAAGATGAGAACGCCGGGGCGGCAACAGGAGAATATGGCGAGTAAGAAATCAAAGCGCAGCTTGTGGGACATGAAGATCGTGCGTCGTGCGGTGTGGGATTCACTGGTGAAGCTGCATCCCGTGACCATGATGCGCAACCCGGTAATGTTCGTGGTGGAAGTGGGCAGCGTGGTGACTACTGTGCTGCTCTTTGTGGAACGAGGGCAGGGCGGATTCGGATTCAATTTGCAGATCACGCTGTGGCTGTGGTTCACGGTGTTGTTCGCGAACTTTGCCGAGGCGATGGCGGAGGGCCGAGGGAAGGCGCAGGCCGATGCGTTGCGGCGCGCGAAGGCCGAGACGATGGCAAACCGTCTGCTCGCCGACGGGAAGACTGAGACGGTGCCAGGTTCCAAATTGCGTTCGGGAGACATGTGTCTAGTGGAAGCGGGCGAGTTTGTCCCGGGCGATGGCGAGATCGTGGAAGGCGTGGCGTCGGTGGACGAATCGGCGATTACTGGAGAATCGGCGCCGGTGATTCGTGAGGCAGGCGGCGACCGGTCGGCGGTGACGGGCGGGACGCGGGTGCTTTCGGATTGGGTAAAAATAAAGATCACTTCGAATCCTGGTGAGACGTTTCTGGATCGCATGATTGCGCTCGTGGAAGGCGCGGAGCGGCAGAAGACGCCGAATGAAATTGCGCTGAATATTTTGCTGGCGGGACTGACGATTGTGTTTCTGCTGGCCGTGGTTACGCTGCAACCTTTTGCCATTTATGCGCGCGCGCCACAGACAGTGTTCGTGCTGGTGTCGTTGCTGGTGTGCCTGATCCCCACGACGATTGGGGGATTACTTTCGGCGATTGGCATTGCGGGCATGGATCGGCTGGTGCAGCACAATGTGCTGGCGATGTCGGGACGAGCGGTGGAAGCTGCGGGCGATGTGAACACGTTGCTGCTCGATAAGACTGGAACCATCACTTTGGGCAACCGTGAAGCAACGGAATTTTTGACGGCGCCGGGGGTGACGGAAGCGACGCTGGCGGATGCCGCGCAACTTTCGTCGCTGGCGGATGAGACACCGGAGGGACGGTCGATTGTGGTGCTGGCGAAAGAGAAGTACGGGTTGCGCGGGCGTGAGATGAGCACGCATGACGCGGAATTTATTCCGTTCAGCGCGATGACTCGGATGTCGGGTGTGAACCTGGATGGGCGCGCGGTGCGGAAAGGCGCGACCGATGCGATTGCAAAATATGTAGAGGAAAAGGGTGGCACGCTGCCGAAGGAAGTGCGCGAGTCGGTGGAAGCGATTTCGCGCTCCGGTGGAACTCCGCTGGTGGTGGCGGAGAATGGGCGGGCATTAGGAGTCATCCACCTGAAGGATATTGTAAAGGGCGGGATGCGGCAGCGCTTCGATCAGTTGCGGGCGATGGGCATCAAGACGGTGATGATTACGGGAGATAATCCGTTGACGGCAGCGGCGATTGCGACCGAAGCTGGCGTGGATGATTTTCTGGCGCAGGCGACGCCGAAGGATAAGTTGGATTTGATCCGGCGCGAGCAGGGGCAGGGAAAACTGGTTGCCATGACCGGCGATGGCACGAACGATGCGCCGGCGCTGGCGCAGGCCGATGTGGGTGTAGCCATGAATACGGGCACGCAGGCGGCGAAAGAAGCCGGCAACATGGTGGACCTGGATTCGAATCCGACCAAGCTGATCGAGATCGTGGAAATTGGCAAGCAGTTGCTGATGACACGGGGGGCGCTGACTACATTTTCGATTGCGAATGACGTGGCCAAATATTTCGCCATTATTCCTGCGATGTTTGCGGGAACATTTCCGGTTTTGCAGGCGCTCAATGTGATGCACCTGGCGACGCCACAGTCGGCGATTCTGTCGGCTGTCATTTTTAATGCGCTGATTATTGTGGCTTTGATTCCACTGGCGCTGCGCGGGGTGAAATACGTTCCACAAGGAGCGGCGGTGTTGTTGCGCCGAAATTTGCTGATCTATGGATTGGGCGGCGTGATTGTGCCATTTATTGGAATCAAGTTGATCGACCTGGTGATTGTGCGGGCGGGATTGGCGTAGGCGACTATGAAGAAGAATCTGATCATTGCTGTACTCATGACTGTGGTGACGACCCTGTTATTTGGGTTGCTATTTCCGCTGGTAATTACGGGGCTGGCGCAGGTTTTATTTCCGAAGCAGGCGAACGGAGAATTGCTGACGCGGAACGGCAAGCTTGTGGGATCGCGGTTGATCGGACAATCGTTTTCCTCGCCGGGATATTTTCACTCGCGCCCGTCGAGCGCGGGAACGGGCTATGATGCGGGGAACTCGAGCGGATCGAATCTTGGCCCCACGAATCAAACTTTGATCGCGCGAGTGCAGGGAGATGCGGACCGGGTGCAGGCGGAGAATCCGGGAGCGGCGATTCCGATGGATTTGCTGACGACGTCGGGTTCGGGACTTGATCCTCACATTACGCCGGAGGCGGCGGAGTTTCAGGTGCCGCGGATCGCGAAAGAGCGCGGATTGAGCGAGGATGTGGTTCGCGAAGCGGTGCGGCAGCACACGGAGCCTCGGCAGTTTGGATTTCTGGGCGAGCCGCGGGTGAATGTCTTGGAGTTGAATCTCTCGTTGGATGAAATTTCTGCGAAGCCGGGGAACCGGTAGCGGTCGGAGTTGGTTGGCCGACTACAGGGGTTAAAGCCCGGCTCCAACCTTGATATTTACGCGGCGCTGAAGCGCCGCTCTTCCACGGTACTGGCCGCGTTCGCGAAGCGCGAATCTTCGATTCCTTCCGCGATTGATTTCCCTTACAGATGTCTCTCGACTGCTTACTATCGGCCAGGTCTGGCCGAAAACCACCACCCACGGGCACGAAACTAAAGTGCTCTATTGTGTTTATAGAGATAGAGATAGGATCGTCGACGAAAGGCGTTTCCTGACCTCAAAGATCGCGGTTTGTAAGGGAGAGAGAAAGCTATGAAAACACAAAAGCAGTGGTGGAGCTGGGCAGTGTTAGTGGCAGGCTTGGCCTTCATACTGCAGGCGCCGCACGGGGTGAGGGCGCAGGACGCGCAGGGCGCGCTGGATTCACAGGCCGCGCAGGGGCCACAGGATTCACGAGATGCGAATGCGCAAGATCCGTCGGGGCGCGTGGCGCGGCTGAATTATTCGGAAGGGTCGGTTTCGTTTCAGCCGGGAGGAGAAAACGATTGGGTGGATGCGGAGCTGAATCGTCCGCTGGTAACGGGAGACAATCTTTGGGCGGATGAAAATTCGCGGGCGGAGGTGCATATTGGATCGACTGCGCTGCGCCTGGGGGCGAAGACGGGGATTACGTTGCTCGGGGTGAGTGACCGGGCAGCGCAGATTCGTTTGGCGCAGGGATCACTGATCGTGAAGGTCCGGCACGTGGACGATGAAGACTCTTATGAGATCGACACACCGAGCGTGGCATTTGTTGTGATGCAGCCGGGAGACTATCGCATCGATGTGGATGCGGACGGCAATCGAACGGGAGTGACGGTGTGGCGCGGACGGGGAGAGGTCACGGGCGGCGGCTCTTCTTATACGGTAGTGGCGAATCAGTACGCGACATTCACCGGCAGCGATCAGTTGAATTACGAACTTGGCCAGATTCAGCCGCATGATGGATTCGACAGCTGGGCGTCGGATCGAGATCGGGCGGAGGACCAGTCGGATTCTGCGAATAATGTTTCGCGCGAGATGACGGGATATGAAGATCTCGACGAATATGGCGACTGGGGCTATGTGGCGGGCTACGGGATGAGCTGGCGCCCGCGGGCGGTTGTGGCGGGATGGGCGCCGTATCGGTTCGGGCACTGGGCGTGGGTGGGACCCTGGGGCTGGACGTGGGTGGAAGAGGAGCCGTGGGGATTTGCACCATTTCACTATGGCCGGTGGGCATTTGCAGGCGGCGGATGGTTGTGGGTTCCGGGACCGAGCGTGGTACGGCCGATCTACGCGCCGGCGCTGGTAGCCTGGGTGGGCGGCGGGCCGGGAGTTAATTTCTCATTTTCGTTTGGAGCGGGAGTGGGATGGTTCCCGCTGGCTCCGGGAGAAGTGTTTATTCCCGGGTACCGCGTGAGCCGGGTTTATGTGAACAGCGTGAATTTGACCAATACACGTGTGGACGTTTCGAGAGTGACAAACGTTTATAACACCGTTGTGATCAACCAGAACGTAACCGTGAACAACGTCGTGTATGCGAACCGGGGTGTGAATGGCGGAGTGACGGTGGTGTCGCGGGACACTTTTGTGAATGCGCGTCCGGTGGGGCGGAATATTGTGTCGGTCCCGGTGAGGGAAATCGCGGTGGCTCCAGTAGCACGCACGGTTGCGTTTGAACCCGTCCGGAGCAGCGTGTTGGGAGCGGGAAGGCCGATGGTGAACCGGCCGCCAGCGGCGGTGATGACCCGTCCGGTGGTGGCGCTGAGGATACCGGCTCCGGCGCCGAGCTCATTCGATCAGAGGCAGATGCAGGCGGGCGGACATTTGAATCAGCAATCGTCGGGGTTGGTGCGGCAGCAAGCGCCGGGCCGGCCAGTACCGGTGGCTCCAGTGGTGCGGCAGACGCAGCGGACGCAGGGAGACGACGGATTCCGTTCGTTTGGCCAGCCTAGTGGCGATAGCACGCCCGCGAAGGCGCAGCCGCGGGTTTGGGAAGCTCAGGGGAGTCCGGAGCCAGAGAGGAGCGCGCCGGTTCAACCCGCGAACAGGAGTGCGCAGCCCGTGCAACAGAGATCCAATGCGCTGGTCGGGCCGGTGGCTCCCGTGCAGCAGGGCAACGCTCAACAACAGAAAGATGAGGAGCAGAAATACAGTGCCTGGCACCAGGGACAGAAGCCGGCGACAGCTTCAGGGCATTCGCAGCCAAGTTCTCATACGACGGCGCAGACTCACGAGAGTTCGCCGAAGAAAGGACATTGACGCGAAGCGGTGGGCTGCGGTGTGATGGAACTTGCATGCCTGGTGGGTGGCAAGCAGACCGAATTGATAGCAGAGAAGTAAAATAGCGCCGGGAGACGGGTGAGGAGCCCGATTCCGGCGCGGATTTTTTTGTATTCCGATTATGAACGAAGAGAAGCGTCCGGCGATTAACTGGATGGATGTTCTCTGGCTGCTGTTCCTGGCCGGACTGGCAGCGCTGCCTCCGGTGTTTGAAATTCACAAGCAACTGGTCCTGTTGGCGTTCGGGCTTTTGCAATTAAGCGAAGGCTGGGTGCTGAGCAAGGCGCCGCAACGCGGCGCAGCGTATATCGTTCTTCTGAAAATCGCTCTGGCCACGTTATTGATCGATCATACGGGCGAGGTCGGGATCAACAGCAGTTACTGGCCCATATTTTTTCTGCCGGCGGTAACGGCGGCGGAATATTTTAGCCCGTGGGCTACCCTGCTGTGGACAGCGCTAGCCGCGACAGCTTATTGCTCTTATCTTTATCCAGCGCTGGAAGAATATGAAATCACCAGAGAGGGCTATGGGATTCTCGCCATCCGCATTCTCTTCTTTTTTCTGGCAGGGATGATAGTGAACCGATTCATGGTGGAGAACCGGCGTCAGACCAAGTTGTACCAAACATTGGCGGAGACATTGACGGAAATCAATCGCAGGCTGGAACAGGCGCAGGAGGAGGCGCGGCGGTCGGAGAGGCTGGCGGCGTTGGGGCAGATGTCGGCGGGGCTGGCGCACGAGATTCGCAATCCGCTGGGGGTGATCAAAGGATCGGCAGAGATGCTGCATCAGAAGCTGGGAGAGTCGAATCCGCTGGCTACGGAATTGGCGGGGTACATCTCGAGTGAGACGAATCGTTTGAGCGCCCTGGTGACACGATTTCTGGATTTTGCCCGGCCGCTGCATGCGGAGTTGATGCCACAGGATATTCGAGCCGTACTGAATCGATCGTTGGACGCGGTGTCACGAACGCAGAAGACTGATAATGGATTGGTGCGGGTTGAGCGGGAGTATCAGGCCGACTTACCGCTCGTGCCGTTGGACGAAGGTCTCAGCGAGCAGGCATTCGTGAATTTGATTCAGAATGCATACGATGCCATGGGGAGCGCGGGAGGGACGTTACGGGTGGGTGCGGCTCGGAGCATCGACGCGAATCGAGATGGCGTGGAAGTGCGATTGGAGGATACGGGAGCGGGAGTTCCGGCCGAACTGCGGGAGCAGATATTCAATCCGTTTGTGACGACGAAGAAAACAGGAGTGGGGTTGGGATTGTCGATCGTGTCACGAATTGTCGATGGGCATCATGGGACGATTAGGGTGGAGAATGCGAGTGGGGAGGGAAGTTCGGGTGGGGCTCGATTTGTTATCTTTTTTCCTGCGGGTGAGGCTGAGAAGGGCGAAGGTAAGGGATGAGAGCGGTGACGGCGGCAGGGATTCTTCGCTTCGCTCAGAATGACAAGGATCGGATATGCCAACGATTTTGATTGTCGAAGATGAAGCCAAGATGCGGCGGCTGCTCGAATTGAATCTGGAAGAGGATGGCTTCCACACGGTTTCTGCTAGCGACGCTGAGAGTGGGCTGAGGCTTCTGCACGAGAGCGACGTCGATCTGGTGGTGACGGATCTCAAGCTGCCGGGGATGAGTGGGCTGGAGTTTCTGCATGCGATCAAGCGCGAGAATGCAGCCCTGCCGGTGGTGGTGATGACGGCGTTCGGGTCGGTGGAGACTGCTGTGGAAGCGATGAAAGCGGGGGCCAGCGATTATGTGCTGAAACCGTTTTCACTGAGCGAGATGAGGATGGTGATCCACAAAGAGCTGGACGTGCACAAGCTGCGGGAGGAGAACCGGTCGCTGCGAGAGGCGCTGGGGAAGCGGTATGAGCATCCGAACGTGGTGGCGCGGAGCGCGAAGATGCAGGAAGTGCTGGCGACGGTGGAGCGGGTGGCGCCGACGAATTCCACGGTGCTGCTCGGCGGGGAAAGTGGCGTGGGCAAGGACTTGATTGCGCGCGCGGTGCATGAGAAGTCGCGGCGGGGTTCAGGGCCATTCATCAAGATAAACAGCTCTGCGATTCCGGAGAATCTTTTGGAGAGCGAATTGTTTGGATATGAAAAAGGCGCCTTCACGGGCGCGGGCGCCAGCAAGCCGGGGAAGTTTGAACTGGCGGATAAAGGGACACTGTTCCTGGATGAGATTGGCGATGTGCCACTGGCGATCCAGGTGAAGCTGCTGCGCGTGCTGCAGGAGCGGGAGTTCGAACGACTGGGCGGAACGCGGACGGTAAAGGTGGACGTGCGGCTGATTGCCGCCACGAACCGCGATCTGAGGGAAGCGCTGGAGCAAGGAACGTTCCGCGAGGATCTTTATTATCGGTTGAACGTTGTGCCTATCGACATTGCGCCGCTGCGGCAGCGCAAGGAAGATATCCCGGACCTGGGGAATCTTTTTATCTCACGCTTTGCGGGGGATTCGGGAAAACCAGTGGAGGGAATTACGCCGGAGGCGATGCAGATTCTGGTGAACTATCACTGGCCGGGGAATGTGCGCGAGTTGCAAAACATTATCGAGCGGGCTTGCGCGCTGGCGAAAGGCACAGTGCTCAAGGTGGAGGACATTCATCTGGATACGCGTCCTGCGCGGGCGGTGAATGGGGGTGGGAACTTTCTTCCGGAGGGGATGACGCTGGAGCAATGGGAAGACGAGATGATTCGGGAATCGCTGCGGCGAGCAAACGGGAATAAGAGCCGGGCGGCGCGGTTGCTGGGGTTGTCGAGAAATGCGTTGCGGTATCGGCTGTCGAAGATTGGGATTGCGGATGAGGGGGAAAAGGAGGTGTGAGTGCGTCCGTTCTCCGCAATGACTCGATCACATAAAAGGATTTGACCAGGCCGCTGTCGGAGTTACGCTTGATTTATTGAAGGACAGCGTTTGGGTACCAATTTCTGACTTGAGCCCCGACTGACTATCGGGGCTTTGGTATTTCTTGGCTTGGCTGGTCTGTTTCTTCCCTCGCTGCCATCGGCTGAAAACCACCAGCTTGGCTGAAGGCGGCCACCGGCTTTTGATTCGGACGCTTTACTCCTCTTCCAAGATCGACTCTACTTCCTGAAAACACGCGAGTTATTCCGCTTGCCGCTTGGGAGATTTTGGCATGGCAGTTGCATTGTACAGAATCGGATTGATCATTCATGTTGTAGGTTTGAGTTAGGAAGCAGGGCCGGTTTGATCCACATATACGTCATGAAAAAGAAGATCATAGGATGTTTTGCAGTGTTTACGCTGGCGCTGGTTGGAGTGTTTACCATCAGCGTGCTGGCGCAGACCACGGAGGAAGGCAAGGGGCCATCGGAGCAGCCGAGCGCGCCGATGGAGATTGGGCAGCCACAGTCGGCACCCGCGCCTGCCCCGGGACAGCCGGGGCCGCCGCAGGGTGGGCCACCGCAGCCGGGACAGCCGCCGCAGATGGGAGAAGAAGGTCAGCCGGTCGGGCCTTCGGGTGAAGGTCCGGCTAAAGTTGACCAGGGCGTGGGCCGGATCAGCATGATTCATGGCGACGTGTCGGCGCAGCGCGGAGATTCGGGGACATGGTCGGCGGCGGTGTTGAATCAGCCGGTGGTGAATGGAGACAAAGTCTCTACGGCCGCTGGCGGGCGTGCCGAGGTGCAGCTCGACTATGCGAACATTCTTCGGCTGGGATCGAACGCGCAGGCGAACATTGCGAACTTCACGCACAAATATATTCAGATCCAGATTGCACAAGGGTTGGCCAATTATTCGGTGTTCGGGGAGAGCGAGGCTGAACCGGAGATCGATACACCGAACGTCGCGGTACATCCGGCGCACACCGATGGCGTGTTCCGCATTGAAGTGCGGCCCGACGGGGACAGCATCATTATTGTGCGCAAGGGGCAGGCGCAAATTGCTACGCCGCAAGGCATCGCCGATATCAAGCAGGGTGACATGGCGACGGTGCGCGGGTCGGGCGCGGATGCGCGTTACAAGATTAGCCCGGCTCCAGAGCGGGATGATTGGGACCGGTGGAACAGCGACCGCGACCGCATGATTCACAATGCGAATGCGTGGCAACACACCAATAAGTATTACGTTGGATCGGAGGATCTGGACGCGTATGGCCGGTGGGAGGACGCGCCGGACTACGGCCAGGTGTGGGTTCCGAACGAGCCGGATGACTGGGCTCCTTATCGCGATGGCAACTGGGCTTGGGAGCCCTATTACGGTTGGACGTGGGTGGGCTACGAGCCTTGGGGGTGGGCGCCTTATCACTACGGGCGGTGGATGTGGTACGGCGGGGCGTGGGCATGGTGGCCGGGACCGGTGTGGGGAGTGGGATTTTATCGTCCGTTCTGGGCGCCGGCGTATGTTTCGTTCTTTGGATTCGGAGGCGGATGGGGATTCGGTTTCGGATGGGGAGGATGGGGCGGCTTTGGATGGCTGCCGATTGGGCCTTGCGACCGCTTCCATCCGTGGTGGGGCGGATATGGCGGACGGTTTGGAGTGGCGGGGGCCGGTAGACTTGGCGCTTACGGCCGCTTCGGCGGGATTGCGCCGCTGCACGGTGGAACTCAATTTTCGAATGTGGCGCATATCAATGATGCGCACATCAGCCGCGGCGTATCGACGGTGGGGGCGGGGAAATTTGGGGTAGGGGGAACGACTGCAATTGCTGCGACTCATGAGCAGCTGAGCAGCGCGCGCATGATGACGGGGAATCTGCCGGTTGTGCCGACGCGGGCCAGTTTGTCGGCAAGCGGCAGGGCAGCGGCTCCTTCCACGATTCACGGTGGTGCGTCGCAACATTTTTATGGCACGCAGAGTACATCGCGGCCGGAATCGTTCCAGCAGCAGACGGCGCATCTGCAGCAATCGATGCAGCAGAGTCATTTCAGCCCGGTGACGGCTGGGCGTAGCAGCGGCACGATGGAGTCTCGATCGGCATCGTCCATGGCTGCCGCGGGAGGGAAGCCGAGCGCGGGGACGGCTGCATCCAGTCGAGACTTGAGCAATTCTGCGGGCAGGAGTGCGTCGGACTCGGCATCGTCGGCGCGAGGCGAGCCGAACCGGAGTGAGTGGAAAACTTTCACGCCGCCATCGCACGGGAATGAATCGGTGGGGCGCAGCGCAGCGGGAGCAGAGACGGCGAGTCGAGGCGAGAGTGGCAGCTACTGGAATCGTACGGCTCAGAGTTCCAGCTATTCGCGGGGCGGTTCCAGCAGCTATGGGGGCGGGGCTGGGTATTCGCGTCCGCAGCTGAATATGAGGCAGCCGATCGTGCAGCCCCGATCGTCCGGAGGTTACGGCTCGGGAGGATATGGGGGCTCTCATGGTTCACCGAGTTATGGCGGATCGCATGGTGCGCCGAGCGGCGGAGGTGGTGGGGGCGGGCATTCCGGGGGCGGAGGTCACCGGTAGACTGAGCGACGATTCGCGCAAGATGATTTTTGAGTGAGGTGAGGCGCTGTAAACGAAGTGAAGAGAGCAGAGGCAAGGAGGGCGTGCTAACCGGCACGCCCTCCTTTATTATTTCAGAACCCTTTGAAAGGTTTCGGCACGGTTGAGCCGCAAGGATCGAGCCGCAGTTGCGAGTGGTTTGGTGACGGCTACCGTAGAATAGAAAGCTTGCCCGTTCCTGCAGAGTTCGATCGGTTGCGCGTGGTGCTGGTGGATGTGCGGAATCCACTTAACATTGGCGCTGCTGCACGGGCCATGAGCAATTTTGGATTTCCCCTTCTGCGGTTGGTGAATCCTTATGAGGTAGCGTTTCGGGACGCGCGTTCGGCGGTGGGCGCGGCGGCTACGCTGGCTACGGCAGAGGTTTATAAGACTGTGGAGGAAGCGGTGGCCGACTGTTCGCTGGTGGTGGGAACCACGGCGATTGGCCATCGCGATCTGCAACATCCTCTGGTTCCGTTGGAGAAAGGCGCGAAGTCGATTCGAACGCATCTCCCCGCCGGTCCTTGCGCGCTTCTGTTTGGATCGGAAAAATTCGGGCTCTCAAATCTGGATATGAGCCATTGTCATTGGCTGATGCATATTCCCACCCGCGCTGAACATGCTTCGATGAATCTGGGGCAAGCGGTCGCGGTGTGTCTGTATGAACTTAAGCGCGCGCGGAGGACCGTGGCGAAGCCTGCGAAGGGCAGGGCAGCTTCGTCCGCCGAAGTGGAGCGGATTACCGATACGCTGCTCGACGCGTTGCGGGCCAGCGAATATCCGAAGCTGAATACGTCGAAAACGTTTCATGGCGCGGTGCGGCGGTTGGTACGGCGACTGTATATGCAGCAAGGGGATGCGGAATTCCTGCTGGGCATGTTGCGGCAGATGGTTTGGAAGATGAACAAGGATGAAGACAGCGGGGGATGAATCGCTCACCGCTTCAGTTGCGCGGGGAAGACCTGGGTTGAGGTTCTGCCGAACTGGAATCGGAGAAGCCACTCGCTGGCGGTTGCTTGGGCGTCTTTTTGGGGTGGTTTGAACCTCCACCGGCGTGCCGCAGTGAGAGCCTGGTTCGCGAAGTACTTGCTCGGGCCCGCGGAAATCAGCTTGGCTTGAGAGACGTTTCCGGACCCATCTACCGAAAGCTGGACGCTTACTCTTACGTGGCCCTGGATCGTGTTCTGGGCGCTGCGCGAGACCTGGGGAAGAACTTGCTGAAGAACACTTCCGGGAGTATTTGCCGCTGGGGTGGGCTCCGCTCTGTCTGGAAATGGAGCCGGGGCTGGAGCGGCGCGAGGTTTGACTATCGGTCCTGGAGATTCCGGCGCGTGAGTTTCCGCAGCTGGAAGCTGCGGCGGTTGAGCCATGAATTTTCGGCCAAGCCATACTGCCAGCAATAACAAGACAACGGCGATGGGCAAGATGAGCCACCGATTCGTGCGCTGCTCGGATCGCGGCTGCTCTAGTGATTTCGGCGGTGTGGGTTCTTGCGATTTGAGCTTGGTCAAGATTTCGCCGAGAGTACTGCGCCGTTCCGGCTGGACTTGCAGGCATCGTTTTGCGATCTCGCGAAAAGGTTCGGGAACGGTTTCGGCTACAGCGGCCTCGCCCTGTTGTCTGCTCTTAACTGGTTCGTGTTGAGTGAGGATGGAAACCAACGTCGCGCCAAGAGACCAAACATCAGCAGCGGGGGAGAATCCCATGGACGGTAGTTCGGGAGCGTCGTAGACAGTGGATTCTCTGTTCTCACGCTCGCCGGTTTTGCGAAGGTGGTCCGCGGAGATTTTCAGCTGGTTATTCACCGCCATGATGTTCGAGGGCTTCATATGGCCGTGGACGAATCCGGCGTGGTGGAGGAAAACCAAGGCATCGACGGTGGGTGGAAGCATCTCGCGAACTTCCTCGGGCGAGAGCGAACGCAGCGGAAGAATCTGTGCCAGATCCTCTTCGGCATATTCCATGACAACATAAAGAAGGTTCGTGCCGTCAATCTGACAGCCGCCAGATTCAAGCAGCCGAATCAAGTGAGGATGAGAAAGCTTGGCGATGTCGGCCCATCGAAAAAGTTGAACATCTTCTTTAAGGTTGTCGGTGGCAGAGACTTCGGCCGGAATCAGTTTGATGGCGGCTTTTTGAAATCCATTTGCATTGCGCTCAGTGAGAAATACTGCGCTGTGCGCGGATCCGCCGAGCCACTTTTGCAGCGGGAATTTGCCATCAACGACGCGGCCTTCCCATGCTTTCGAGATGTCGATCAAACTGCTCATAGGACAGGACTTGCCGAACGTTTATTCTATGCCAGCAGGAGCTGATTCTTGCCGAAATTGTGCTGTTTTTGTAGTTCTACGGTAATTTCCCGACCTCGTTAGTGCTGGGTCGCAGGACCAGTGTTCGCTTACCGGCTCACGGGGGATTCGGTTGTATCATCTGGAGACTGCTATGCGGCGGAAAACTCCGGTGATTGACGATCATTCGCTCATCCAGATTGTGGACTCTGCGTTGGCCGACGTGACGCGACGCAGCGGGGCGTGGCTGGTCTGCCGGCAGGGATGTACGCAATGCTGCATTGGAGTGTTCGCTATCAATCAACTCGATGCCCATCGACTGCGGCGAGGGTTGGAGGAGCTGGAAAGGAGTTCGCCGGCGCGAGCCGAACACGTGCGTGCTCGGGCTCGGGATGCGGTGGCTCGGCTGACACCGGAATTTCCCGGCGATCCGGCGACCGGATTACTTGATGAAGGCACTGCGAGCTTTGCGGATTTTGCGAATGATGAGGCTTGTCCCGCGCTGGATCCGGTAACCGGCAGTTGCGAGCTCTACGAGTCTCGGCCCATGACATGCCGCGTCTTTGGGCCGCCGGTGAGGTCCGAACATGGGCTGGGAGTTTGTGAGCTCTGCTTTCATGGGGCAACGGACGAGGAAATTGTAGCTTGCGAGATGAAACCAGATCCTGACGATGTCGAGTCCGGATTGATCGAGGAGCTCGAAACCAGCACGAGAATTCGGGGAAATACGATTATTGCTTTTTGTCTGTCGTGAGGCGGACTGCCCGATGCAAGAGTTTTGTAGCAGGCTTTTAGAGTTCAAGTCGCTTTAGCTTTTCTTTTTTTCCAGTTCCGCCCAGCGGGCGTAGAGGGCATCGACCTTGGCCTGGGCTTCTTCCATTTCGGCGTGAGCAGTGATCAGACGCTGACTGTCGCTGACAATTTCAGGGTCCTCGATTTGAGTTCGCTTGCTCTGCAGAACCTCCTCGGCGCCGGCTACGCGCTGCTCGATGGTTTCGTACTCGCGCGCTTCCAGATAGGAGAGCTTCTTTTTTCGCGGAGATCTCGGCTCTTCGCCATTGGCCTTGTGCAGCGGCGCAGAGTCCGTGGCGGCCTTGGTTGACACCGTCTTCGCAATTTTCTGCCGTTGCTCCAGCCACGACTCCCATTGCGAATAATCGGCGAAGAGTCCGATGCCGCCCTGGCCATCGAGGCCTAAGACCACGGTGGAAACTCGGTCCAGCATGTAGCGATCGTGCGTGACGAGAACAAGCGAGCCGCGAAACTCCAGCAGGCTCTCCTCGAGAATGTCCAGGGTGGGGATGTCGAGGTCGTTGGTGGGTTCATCGAGGAGAAGGACGTCGGCGGGCTGCAACATGAGTTGAGCGATGAGAACACGAGCGCGCTCGCCGCCGGAAAGCTTACCGACGGGCTGATTGAGTTGCTCGCCCGCGAACAGGAACTTTGCCGCCCATGACGCCACGTGAACTTGCCGGTCCTGATAAATAACGGAGTCACCTTCGGGAGCGAGAGCGCGGCGCAGAGTTGTGTCGGGATCGAGTTGGCGGGTCTGGTCAAAATAGACGATGCGCAGGCGATCGGCGGGGTGAATCTCTCCACTTATGGGGGCGGACTCGCCGCGCAGCAGGCGCAGGAGGCTGGTTTTGCCGCTGCCGTTGGGACCGACCAGACCGACTCTGATTCCGGCAGTGATCACGAAGTCTAGACCGGAAAATAGAGTGCGGCCGCCAACCTCGCAGGAGACGTCTTCGAGTTCGATCAGGCGCTTGGTCTTGCGATCGGTATCGGAGAAATCGATTAGGGCTATGCCGGAGCGGGTTCTGGAGTTGAGATCGGCGAGTTCGTCCATCAGCTCGCCGGCCTTGTCGATCCGCGCCTTGGACTTCCGGGTTCGCGCCTTGGCGCCACGGCGAAGCCATTCAATTTCGCGATGGACGAGATTCTCGAGGGCTTCCTGCCGCTTCGACTGCGCATGCAGGAACTCTTCTTTCTTCTCGAGAAATCGGCTGTAACTACCGGAAACGCGCAGCAGACCGTCAGGATAGGTGCGGTTGAGTTCGGCCATCTCGGTGGCAACGTTCTCCAGGAAGTAGCGGTCATGACTGACCACTATGCAAGCGAAGGTCGCGACGGCGAGTACTGCTTCAAGCCACTCGATTCCTGCGAGATCGAGATGGTTGGTAGGTTCGTCGAGCAAGAGGATGTCGGGCGCCTGAACGAGGGCTTCGACGATCGCGAGGCGCTTCTGCCAGCCGCCGGAGAGTGCGGAGGCCTTTACGTCAAGATCCTCGAAGCCGGCGCGGCCAAGGGTTTCGGCGAAGCGAGTGCCGCGTTCGGACTCCGGCGCTGCGGCGCGCTCTATAGCGTTCTGAACCACGGAGCGTACAGTGTCGCCGGATTTGAATTTTGAATCCTGCTCGACATAAGTGAGACGAATGCGTTTGCGTACGGCGATGTCACCGGTGTCGGGGCGGACGTCGCCGGCGAGAATCCGAAGGAGGGTGGATTTGCCTGAGCCATTGGGGCCGATGAGGCCAATGCGGTCGCCCTCAGAGACCGTAAAGGAAACTTTCTGAAAGAGGGGATTCGCTCCGAAAGACTTTGAAATTCCCTGCGCATTAATGATTGGCGGCAAAACGATGAAGGTCTCCTGAATATGCCATCTGAGATTACCAGCAAAATACGGATGAGAGGGCGCATGTGAGGGCGTGGGCATGGCTGGTGTCGGCGGTGTTAAAGCTGGCGCAGTTTTTGCCGATGTACCAATGACGGGAGTAGTGAGGAATGGATGGTCATGATGGCTATTTTGGGAGGCGGGTGTGAATACTAAGAATCTTATTCCGGGTGCCGAGGATACACAGAGGGAATGGCTTCCGGTGCTCGAGTTGGCCACCAGGGAAGTGTTCGAGACCATGCTCGCCTGTCCGTTGACTACGATAGCGGCCTCAACGGATGCGTTAAACGTTACTGCCATGGTGGGCTTGGCCGGGAAGTTATGCGGAGTGATGAGCGTCCGTTGTGAACAAAAGGCAGCGGCGCTCATGGCGTCCAAGATGCTCGGAGTGGATCTGGACAAAGTCGGTCCGGAGATCGCGGATGCGTTGGGGGAGATCTGCAACATGGTAGCGGGGAACTTCAAGAACAAGATTTCCGGGCTTGGGGATGGGTGCATGCTCTCGCCACCATCGGTGATCACCGGCGATGACTATACAGTGCACTCGCAGCCTGAGACGCCCACGATGGAGGTCAGCATGCTGTTCGAGACCATGCCCCTGATCATTACTTTGCACGTTCATAACTAAGGAACTGTTGGCTGCTCCTCTTGCTTTGACCTTCGAAGGCGAGGCAAAGTCGCTTTCCACTCATCAAAGCTGTTCGGCGAACTCGAACTGCTGCCACATCCTGCCCAGAAATCCGCCAGAGCAACTTGAGTAACCTCGCAAATCCAATTGGAATGATAAATAGTTTTGATTTCCTTAGAATAATGGCAAGCGATAGAGTGAGCGTACGCCGAATTGTGTTTGGTCGACGTAGCCCTGTGCGCGGTGATTCCGTGCAAGCTTGCGAGTTTCAACACAGGGGATCGAAAGATTCGACGGCGGGGGCGCGGGTTGGAGGATAATAGGGGCGTCGGCCTGGCGGGAGATGGCAACCATCAGGGCTGATCAGAGTTCGAGAAAAACAATCATGACGAAAGTGGAAGCAGTCATCCAGAACTCCAAGCTGGAAGCGGTTAAGAGTGCGCTGCAGGAGATTGGCGTCGAGGGCATGACGGTGATCGAGGTGCGCGGGCATGGCCGGCAAAAGGGCCATACGGAGGTGTACCGTGGGCGCGAATACAGCGTAGATCTGATCCCCAAGACCAAGCTCGAAATGGTGCTGGCCGATGCCATGGTGGAGAAAGCGGTGCAAGCCATTGTGGCGGCAGCACGTACGGGCAAGATTGGTGACGGGAAAATTTTCTTGACGCGAGTGGACGAGGCGATTCGCATCCGCAACGATGAGCGGGGCGAGGGGGCATTGTAGGATCGCGATTGTGGCGTGGATCGCAAAGCGGGAAGATACTGGGCAGAAATGCTGGGCCACCCCAGGGGAACACTCTACCGGGGCGCGACCAGACGGCATCGTAAGAGCTGCGTTTCGTCAGAGCCTGTTAGGACATGCGTATGAGAGCGGCAAACCTTTGTCATGACGGCATCGTCCTTACTGATGAGTGAACTGCGGAGTTCTCTCGCCGAAGAGTCGGCGAGAATCGCACGTGACTTCGCGGCCACTGGAGATGGCCGTGTCGCGGTCGCTCAACGCACTCAACTCATCGAAGACATTCTCCAGCGGCTCTGGCGCGAGTACATCTCAACGGCCCAGCGCGGCCCGCAGGGTTTTGCGCTGGTGGCCACCGGAGGATTTGGCCGCGGCTGGCTTTTTCCTTATTCCGACATCGATCTACTCTTTCTCTTTGCCGATCGCGCCAATGAGACGGCGCACAAAGAAGCGGTGCAGCGCTTCTCGCAGGAGTTGTGGGACCTCAAGCTCAGGTTGAGTCCGGCGTCGCGAACGCTGGCGGAATGCGACCGCTTTGATCCCAATAATACCGAGTTCACCATATCGCTGCTGGACTGCCGCTTTCTCACAGGGGATGAGGAGCTGTTTGCCCGACTTCACGAAAGGGTGATTCCCAAGCTCGTGGTGCGGGAAGCGAGGCCGCTGCTGCAAGGACTGGCCGAGGTAACCCGGGAGCGGCATGAAAAATTCGGCAACACCGTATTCCATCTCGAGCCGAATCTGAAAGAGACGCCCGGTGGGCTTCGCGATTGCAATGTGGCTGCGTGGCTGGCACTGATTTCGGCGGTGGGAAAGCTGGGGGATTGGCCCGGCACCAGTTCGCTGCGCGTCCCTGTGAGGAAACAACTGGATGCGGCGCTTGAGTTTCTGATGGCGGCACGATGTTTTCTGCACTTTCGATACGGGCGCGACGACAACGCGCTGAGCTGGGAAGCGCAGGACGAAGCAGCGTCGCGGAGGATTGGAGCTCCGGATCCGGCGGATCTTACGGCTGCGGACTGGATGCGGATTTACTTCGGACATGCGCGCGCGGTGCAACGCGCGGCGCTGCAGCTGATGGAAGAGATTCCGGAATCGTGGTCGGCGCTGCGGCGGCAATTTCAGGGCTGGCGGTCGAAACCGTCGCATCCGGACTTTTCGGTGGTGGATGGGCTGATTTTCCTGCAGCAATCCTCGTCGCTGAAGGATCCCGAAATGCTTCTGCGCTTGTTTCACTTTATGGCGCATCACGGGCTGAAATTGAGTGCGACCACGGAACACCGCATTGAGCAGGCACTTCCATCGTTGGCGGTGACTCCTCCGCGCGGGGCGGAGCTATGGCTTTACCTGCAGGAAACCCTGTTGCAGCCGCACGCCGCGGAGGCGCTGCGGGCCATGCATTCTTTGCGACTGCTCACTTTGTTGCTGCCGGAACTGAAGCCCATTGACTCGCTGGTGGTGCGGGATTTCTACCATCGTTTCACTGTGGACGAGCATTCGATTCTGGCGATTGAAAGTTTGCATCGCTTGAACCAGTCGAAATCGGAGTGGGACAAGCGCTATGCGGAGTTACTGGGAGAACTGGAGGATCCGGAATTGCTCTATTTGGCTCTCCTGCTGCACGACACAGGGAAGGGAGTGCCGGGCGTGAATCATGTGGAAGCGAGCCTGGAGATTGCCGGGCACTGCTTGGATCGTTTGGATGTTGATCCGGGAGAAAGAGCGGTCGTGCTGTTTCTGATTGGAAACCATCTCGAAATGTCGGCGCAGTTGCGGCGGGACATTTTTAATCCAGAGACGGTGGCGGCTTTTGCGGAGAAAATGGGCACGCCGGAGCGGCTGAAGATGCTGTGCTTGCTGACGTACGCGGACATCAAGGCGGTGAATCCGGAGGCGCTGACACCGTGGAAGGCGGAGAGCGTGTGGCAGCTCTACATTGGCGCTGCGAACTACTTGAACCGCAGCGCCGACCAGCGTGTGCATAGCAATGTGGGAGACGAGAAACTTGCGCGGCTGCGCAGCTTGGCTCCGGTGACGGGCGCGAACTTCAGGGATTTTGTGGAGGGATTTCCTCAGAGATATTTGCAGGTTCATTCCGCCGAAGAAGTGATGCGTCACTTGGAAATGGCGGAGCAGTTGGGCCGCGATGCGGTGCAGGTGGATCTAAAGCGCGGCCGGCATTGGTATGAACTTACGCTGGTGACTAGGGACCGGCCATCGCTGTTCGCGACATTGACTGGGGTGCTGGCCGCGTGGGGAATGAACATTGTGAAAGCGAATGCGTTTTCGAATCAGGCGGGAACGGTAGTGGACTCGCTTCATTTCACGGACCGCTTCCGTACTTTGGAGTTGAACTTATCGGAGTGGGATCGGTTCAAGAAGAACATCGTTGCGGTGTTGGCGGGCGAAGCCGACCTGGACAAAATGCTGCGCGATCGCCAACGCGGCGAGAAAAGCAGCAAGATCAAGGTGATGGTGGAGACGCGTATCGATTTTGATGACGAATGTTCCTCGACCAGCACGTTGCTACAGGTGATTGCGCAGGACCGGCCACGGTTGCTGCATAAGATCAGCTCATGCCTTTCGAAGCAGCATTGCAATATTGAAATCGCGCTGATCGATACCGAGGGACAGATGGCGATTGATACTTTTTATTTGACCTCGTCGGGCAAGAAACTTTCAGTCGATCTGCAGAAGAAGGTCGAGAAGGCGTTGCTTCACGAGTTGAAGGGGCTGGAGCTCGCCTGAGCAACGTCTCGCAGCAAAAAACGTCTCATCGGTAGTGGCTACTGTTGGAGGCGTGTCTCCGCGCTGGGTGGTTTTTGCGCGACTTGTCCCGGGCTGGGCAATTGCGAGGCATCCCAGCCGCCGCCGAGTGCTTGCACCAGCGCCACCGCGTAAGTCATTCGCTGGACCTGTAGCGCATTCAGAATTTGCTGATCGGACAACACCGTGGTCTGAGCAATCAGTACATCGGCGTAGGGATCGATACCCGTCTCGTAGCGGGCTTGTTCCAGGTTGAGGTACGTTTGCGCTGAATCCACTGCTTGCTGATCCTGCTCGATTTCCTTGGACAGGATGCGGACCTCAGCGAGTCCGTCTTCGACTTGCTGGAATGCGGTCAATACTGTTTGGCGGTAACTGGCGAGATCTGCATTGTAGGTGGAGACGTATTGTTGCACGGTAGCGCGACGCAGTCCGGCATCGAAGATGGTTTCCGAAAGTGACGTGCCGACGGAGAAGAAGCGGCTCGGCCAGGAGAGCCAATTGCTGACGGCGGAACTCTCGAAACCGGCTTCTCCGGTCAGGCTCAAGGTCGGAAAGTAGGCGGCCCGAGCAATGCCGATCTGCGCATTGGCCTCGGCCATGGTCCGCTCGGCGGCTGCAATATCTGGACGCCGCTCGAGGAGTTCGGAGGGAACGCCAACTGGGATTGGGGGCGGGGCCACGGTCATAGGCTTGACCGGGATGGAGAAGTTGGAGGCCGCCCGGCCGAGGAGCACGGCGATCGCGTGCTCATACTGTGCACGAGCGACTCCGACGTTGGTGGCTCCGGCTTGCGCGCTCTGCAAAGTGGTTTGGGCTTCGACTACCGAGATGTAGTCGTCGATGCCGGTTTCATAGAGGCCGCGGGTCAAGTCTAGGGCTTTCTGGTCCGCGATGACCGTATCGTCGAAGATTTTCTGTAGCTCATCCTGGCCGCGGATCTCGAAAAAATATTCGGCCAGGGCGGCTTGCTCGGTCAGGCGTTCGTTTTCGAGATCGGCGGCGCTGACCTGCGCAGCGTATTGGGCTTCGCGTACGGTGTTGCGGACTTTGCCCCAGAGGTCGGGTGCCCAGGATGCCTCGAGAGGCAGAGTGTAAAGCGTGCTCTGCGTACTGAATGAGCTTCCGGTGCCGTTGGCAGTGACGGTGGTACTACCCTTCAGGTTTTGCGAAATTCGGGAGTGGCTTACCGAGGGTGCAGCGGAGAGAGTGGGGAAGTATTGCGCGTGGGCCTCGCGCACGATGGCGCGAGCTTCCATGAAGTTCTCGAAGTATTGCTTGATGTTCTGGTTGTTGATGTTCAGTTGCTCTTCCAGAGCGTTCAACTCGGCATCGTTGAAGATCTCCCACCATTTGCCACGCAGCATGCCATCTGAAGGCTGGGCCACGGTCCAGCCTCCGCTTTCCTGAGGTTGCGTGGGTGTCTCCTTGTAGGCGGGAGCGGGCGGCTGCTGCGGAGCGGGCGCGTGATATTTCGGCCCGACCAAGCAGGCCGATAAGGCAATCGAAAGCGCGGCCGCACTGAACAACATCGCGAGTCGCAGCGTTTTGTGGAGGATCGTCATAACGTTTTACCTAACCACTAGTTTCATCTCATTGCACTATTCAGTGAAATCCTAGCTGGCCTCCGGCGCCGGAGATGGAAGCGCACCCTCCGGCTTCTTCTGAAACTTTAGGCGCCAACGATCAAGGAATAAATACACCACTGGGGTGGTATAGAGGGTGAGCATCTGGCTCACGATCAATCCACCTACGATGGTGATCCCCAGCGGCCTTCTGAGTTCCGAGCCCGTGCCGGTGCCAAACGCCAGCGGGATCGCGCCGAACAGAGCGGCCATGGTCGTCATCAAGATCGGGCGGAAGCGCAACATGCAGGCCTCGAAGATTGAGTCTGCGGTGCCCTTACCTTCCTGGCGTTCGGCGACGAGCGCGAAGTCGATCATCATAATGGCGTTTTTCTTCACAATGCCGATCAGCAGAACGATGCCAATTATCGAGATCACATTGAGATCGATTTTGAAAATCATGAGCGCGAGCATTGCCCCTACGCTGGCCGAAGGCAGCGTCGAGATGATGGTCAGGGGATGGACCAGGCTCTCGTAGAGAATTCCCAGCACGATGTAGACGGCTAACAGCGCCGTCGCCACCAACATCGGCTCCGTGCTCAGGGACTGCTGATAGGCTTGTGCCGTTCCGGCGAAGAAGCCACGAACCGTCGCAGGGATGCCGAGTCTCTGCTGCATTTCGGCGACGCGCAGGGTGGCATCGCTCAAGGAAACACCAGGGGCCAGATTGAAAGATACGGTGACGGAAGGGAACAGGCCGGTGTGGTTTACGGCGAGTGGCGTGGTGTTTGATTGCGAGCTGGCGACGGCCAGGAGGGGCACGTTGCCGGAGCCTGGGCGGTTGCCGGTTGTCGAGACTTTGGTAGAGGTGCCACCGGGATTCGAACTTGTCCCTCCGGTGCTGGTGCTCCGCAGATAGATACTCTTCAGGCCCTCGGGAGTTTGCCAGTATTGCGGATCCACTTCGAGGACCACGTAGTACTGGTTGAGTTGCGTGTAGATGATGGAAACCTCGGACTGGCCGAAGGCGCTGTAGAGAGCGGAGTCGAGGGACTGAGCCGTGATCCCAAGCCTGGCGGCTGAGGTGCGGTCATAGGTCAACAGCTCTTCGAGGCCGCCATTCTGCTGATCGGAGTTGACATCCTGGAGGCCGGGAATTTTCTTCATCTGGGCAAGAAGGATGGGCCCCCAATGGGAAAGATCCTGAACATTGTCGGACTGGATGGTGTACTGGTAGAGCGCAGCACTCGATCTACCGCCGATACGCAAATCCTGGGACGCCTGCAAGAATGCCGATGCCACGGGCAAGCGATTTAGCTTGGGGCGCAGGCGGTTGATAATCTCTGCGGCGCCGATCTTGCGCTCGTTGAGAGGCTTTAGTGCGATGTAGATAAATCCTGTATTGGTAGCGCCATTGCCGCCGGTGTAGGCGTTCACATTGGCGACCGCGGGATCGCTTTTGATGACCCCGACCAGTTGCCGAATGGAATTGTCCATCGCGGGGAATGAGGAATCCTGTGGACCTTGTACGGCTCCGACGATAGCGCCCGTATCCTGCTGGGGAAAGAAACCTTTTGGGATTCTGATGATGAGCACGACGTTCAATGCGATCGTTACCAGCAGAATCACCAGCATAAGTGTTGAGTTGTCGAGTGCCCAGAGCAGGGTGCGACGGTAGGTTTCCAGCATCCAGGTGAAGAACTTCTCACTCACTCGATAGAACTTGCCGTGACCTTCTGGCTGCTCCTGCTTCAGGAGGTAAGCGCACATCGTGGGGGTGGTGGTCAACGAAATTACCATTGACACGACGATGGCGGTGGAAAGGGTGATGGCGAATTCGCGGAAAAGACGGCCGACAATTCCTCCCATCATCAGGATGGGAATGAAGACTGCGATCAGCGAAACGCTGATAGAAAAAACCGTGAAGCCGATTTCTTGCGCGCCTTTGAGAGCTGCGGCGAACGGGGCCATGCCCAGTTCGAGATGGCGAGAGATGTTTTCCATGACCACGATGGCGTCATCGACGACGAATCCGGTGGAGATGGTTAGCGCCATGAGGGACAGATTGTCGATGCTGTAGCCGAGCAGATACATCACGGCGAAGGTGCCGATTAACGAGACCGGAACCGCAACACTGGGAATCAACGTGGCACGACCATTGCGCAGGAAAAGGAAGACCACCAGAATGACCAGAACCACCGAAATGATGAGCGTGCGTTCCACGTCGGTGACGGATGCGCGAATGGTGGTGGTGCGGTCGAGAACGATGGTGGCGTCGATGCCCTGCGGTATTGAAGCTTTGAGGAATGGCAGCTGACCGCGAATATTGTCGACGGTCTGGATAATATTGGCGCCCGGCTGCCGGAAGATGATGACCGTGACGGAAGGGATACCGTTGAGATATCCGGCGGAGCGGACGTTCTGAACCGAATCGGTGATGGTGGCGACGTCTTCGAGGCGGACGGCTGTGCCGTTGTGGTAGCCGATGATGATGGGTTTATAGTCTGCGGCTTGGGAGATCTGGTCGTTGGCGATGATGTCAGCCGTGGTTGAACCGTCGGACAGTTGGCCCTTGGCGAGGTCGGCATTCTGTGTGCTTAGTACTGCTTGAATACTGGGCAGCGTCAAACCATAGCTGTTGAGTTGGGCGGGATGAACATCCACGCGGACGGAGGGCAGGGAAGCGCCGCCGACGACGACCTGTCCGACGCCCTGAATCTGAGAAAGCTTCTGCTCCATGATCGTGGAGGCTTCGTCGTATAGTTTGCCGGTGTCGTATTTCTTGGAAGTCAATCCCAGGATCATGATGGGAGCGTCGGCGGGATTTACTTTGCGATAGGTCGGATTGGCGGGAAGGTTGCTCGGCAGGTAACTGCGGGCCGCACTGATAGCGGCTTCCACGTCGCGCGCCGCGCCGTCGATGTTGCGGCTGAGGTCAAACTGGAGCGTGATCGATGTGCTTCCCAGCGCACTCGCGGAGGTCATTTCAGTAACTCCGGCGATGTGGCCGAACTGGCGCTCCAGCGGCGTGGCTACGGAGGAGGCCATGATTTGAGCGCTCGCGCCGGGAAGGGAAGCGGATACGGAGATGGTTGGAAAATCGACCTGAGGCAGAGGTGAGACCGGCAGCACGGTGAACGCGATGGCTCCGGCGATGGCGATAGCGATGGTCAACAACGTAGTTGCCACCGGTCGCCGGATAAATAGTTCGGAAGGGTTCATGGCTGCTCTGCCGGTTGTGCGGGGCCGCTTGAAGTTTCTCCTGGGCGGGTTTCGCGCGAACCCGGACGCGAGAATCTATGCCCGAGGTTGTCGAAGAAAATGTAAATCACGGGCGTGGTGTAGAGGGTGAGGGCCTGGCTTAACAAAAGTCCTCCGACCATGGCAATTCCCAAGGGGCGCCGAATTTCGGAGCCGATGCCGGTTCCCAAGGCCAGGGGAAGTCCACCGAGCAGCGCCGCCATGGTGGTCATCATGATCGGGCGGAAGCGAAGCAAGCTCGCTTCATAGATCGCCTCGGTTGCATTCTTGCCGTGCTGTCGTTCTCCCTCCAATGCGAAGTCAACCATCATGATTCCGTTCTTCTTCACGATTCCGATCAGGAGGATGATGCCGATGATGGCTACCACGCTCAAATCCTGGCCGAAGAGCATCAGGGCGAGCAGCGCACCGACGCCGGCGGAGGGAAGAGTGGAGAGAATGGTGACGGGATGGATGAAACTTTCGTAGAGAACACCGAGAACTATGTAGACGGTCACCAGGGCAGCCAGGATTAATAGCGCCTCATTTGACAGCGAGTTCTTGAAGGACGCGGCGGTTCCTTGGAAATCGGCTTGCAGGCTGTCTGGCATGTGCATGCCGTGCTGCACTTTATCGATCGCGGTGATGGCGCTGCCCAGGGCAGCGTTGGGTGCGAGATTGAAAGAGACTGTAACGGCGGGGAACTGGCCTTGATGGTTGATGGAAAGACTCTCGGTTGTGTGCTGGAAGTGAGCAAACGCGCTCAGCGGCACGGCGTTGCTGAGTGTGGACGTGGCCGAGGAGTTCGAGGCGCTCGAACTGGCAGTGGGCGACAATGCATTCGCAGGCGGGGAGAGAACGCTGGGAGAGGTGGTGGGCATATAGAGAACCGAAGTTGTGGTGGCATTCGATCCGGCGGAGGATGAGCCCGAAGATGCGAAAGAGGAAGAGGCTCCGGGTCCGGAGGTTCCGGAGGACGCGTTGGCCTGAATATAAAGGTTACGCAGCGTGTTCGGGCTTTGCTGAAAGCTGGGTTGGGCTTCCAGAATAACGTGGTACTGATTGAGCTGCGTATACATGGTGTTGATCTGGCGCTGTCCGAAGGCGTCATAGAGGGTGTTGTCGATGGTCGCGGGAGCGATGCCGAGCCGGGAAGCGGTTACGCGATCGATGATCAAAGAGGCGGCTAAACCCCCGGTTTGCTGGTCGGTGGCGACATCCTCGAGCTCCGGCAAACTTTGTAGCTTTGCGACAAAGCGATTGCTCCATTCGTTCAGTTCGTTCTGGTCGGGATCTTCGAGCGTGTATTGATACTGAGTGCGGCTCACGCGGTCATCGACGGTGATGTTTTGCACGGGCTGCATGTAGAGAGAAATTCCCTGGACCTTTTGCAGGCTGTTCTGCAGCCGGCGCACGAGATTCGGGGCGCTGATATTGCGCTCGGAAAGAGGTTTCAGGTTAATCGACATGCGGCCGCTGTTGAGCGTGGTGTTGGTGCCATCTGCTCCGATGAAGGAGGAAAGACTTTCGACGGCTGGGTCCGCGAGGATGACCTTGGCGAGTTCCTGCTGTTTCTCAGCCATGGCGGCGAACGAAATGGTCTCCGGAGCTTGCGAAATGCCCTGGATCACGCCGGTGTCCTGCACAGGGAAGAAGCCTTTGGGGATCACGACGTAGAGAAAGACGGTGAGGAGCAGGGTGCTGAGAGCGACCAGCAAGGTGATGGTTTGATAGCGGAGTACGAACTTCAAGGTGCGGCCATAGAAAGCGATCATGCGGTCGAAAACGCTTTCGGACCAGCGGTAAATTCGGCCTTGTTGCTCCTTGGGTTCGTGCCGCAAAATGCGTGCGGACATCATGGGAGTGAGTGTGAGCGATACTACGGCCGAGATGACGATGGTGACAGCCAGGGTCACGGCGAACTCGCGAAAGAGGCGACCGACAACGTCGCCCATGAATAAGAGCGGGATCAAGACGGCGATGAGGGAGACGGTCAGCGATACGATGGTGAAGCCGATCTGTTCGGCTCCTTTGAGCGCCGCATCCATCGGCCTTTCGCCTTCCTCGATGAAGCGGGAGATATTTTCGATCATCACGATGGCGTCATCGACCACGAATCCGGTGGAGATGGTGAGCGCCATCAGCGAAAGGTTATCCAGGCTGTAGCCGAGGGCGTACATGGCAGCAAAAGTTCCGACCAACGAGAGCGGAACGGCCACGCTTGGGATGATGGTGGCATAGAGGCTTCGCAGAAACAGGAAGATCACCATGACGACCAGGCCGATGGTGAGCATCAGTTCGAACTCGACGTCATCGACCGAGGACTGGATCGCGGTGGTGAGATCGGTGAGGGTTGTGACTCGAATCGAGGCAGGAAGATTGACCTCGAGCTGGGGAAGTAGCTTCTTGATACTTTTGACAACGCTGATGGTATTGGCGCCGGGCTGGCGTTGGATGTTGAGGATCACCGCAGGAGTCTGATTCATCCACGCAGCTTGATTGTTATTCTCAACGCCATCGATCACTTCCGCGACGTCGGTGAGCATGACGGGCGAGCCATTGCGGTAAGCGACGACTACGGCGCGATAGTCGGCGCTGCTGATCAATTGGTCGTTGGAATCGATCTGATAGTCCTGATGAGGACCGTCGAAGTTGCCCTTGGCGGCATTCACGCTCGTCTGGGTGAGAGCGGTGCGCACAGTCTCAAGATCAATGCCGTACGAAGAGAGCGCAGGGGGATTGACGCGAATGCGCACGGCTGGCTTCTGTCCGCCGCTGATGCTCACCAGGCCGACTCCATTCAGCTGCGAAAGTTTCGGAGCGAGGCGCGTGTCGACCAGGTCCTCCACTTGCGGCAGTGGAACCGAATCAGAAGTGATGGCGAGCGTAAGCACCGGGGCGTCGGCCGGATTCGTTTTGCTATAAACCGGCGGTACCGGCAGGTTGGAAGGCAAGTAACTTTGGGAGGCGTTGATGGCGGACTGCACTTCCTCTTCAGCGACATCGATGTTGAGACTCAGATTAAATTGCAGGACGATAACCGATGTGCCTCCAGAACTCGTGGAGGTCATCTGGCTGAGACCCTGAAGCTCCCCGAACTGGCGCTCGAGGGGCGCAGTCACGGTGGTTGCCATCACGTAGGGGCTGGCGCCGGGATAAAAGGTGAGCACCTGGATGGTCGGATAGTCAACTTCGGGCAGAGCCGAGACCGGCAACTGAGTATAGGCAACGATACCAACGAGCAGGATGGCCGCCATCAGCAGCGCGGTCGCAACGGGCCGCATGATGAATGGGCGAGACGGACTCACGGGGCTTGACTCTCGGTGGAGGCAGCGGGCAGAGGCTGCTTGGAAACTACAATCTTCGAGTTATTTTGCAGCTTGTCAAAACTGCTGTTGGCGACAACGTCTCCGGGATTGATGTCAGTCACGGCGGTGTTCCCTGCGTCGGCGACACCGGTCTTGATGTTGCGGATCTGGGCAGTGTCATTCTGAATGACATAGACGAAAGCATTCTGCCCATTGTGTTGAATGGCAGAAGTGGGGATCAGCGTGACGCCTTCGAGGGTATTCACTAAGAGCCGGGCGTTTACGAACTGGTTGGGGAAGAGGCCGTCGTTCTTATTCTCGAATAATGCCCGCATCTTCACCGTACCAGTGGTGGTGTCGATCTGGTTATCGAAGGTCAGGAGCTTGCCGGTGCCGAGCTTGGTTAGTTGTGCGCGATCGAAGGCATCCACCGAAAGCCGCTTCCCATGCCTGGTTTGGGCCTGCACTTGAGGAAGGCTGTCTTCTGCGACGGTGAAAATCACGGTAATCGGCTGCAGTTGGGTGATCACGGCCAGCGTTGTGCCGCCGCTCGATTGCACGACGTTTCCGGGATCCACCAACCTTAACCCGACCCGACCGTTGATGGGCGAGGTTATGTGGCAGAAGCCGACCTGGACTTCATCATATTGCACCGTGCCCTGATCATTTTTGACCGTGCCTTCATCTTGCAGCACGATCTTCTCCTGGTCGTCGAGAGTCTGCTTGGGAATCCCGTTCCGAGCCCAGGCTTCGCGATAACGCTGCAAGTCCATCTGTGCTTGTGCGAGCACATTGGTGTCGCGCTCGAGAGCGCCCTGGGCTTGCAGAAGTTGCGCCTCGTAGGGGCGGGGATCGATATCGATCAAGGGTTGGCCCTTGCGAACGAGTTGTCCTTCCTGGTAGTGCACCTGGGTCACCAACCCGTTGACTTGGCTGGTGATTGAGTCGGTGTAGACCGGAGTGACGGTGCCGATCGCTTCGAGGTACACCCCGATATTTCCCGTTTGTGCCGTAGCGATGGTAATGGTCACCGGGCCGGTGGCGCCGCGGCGGGGTGAGGCGCTTTGGCTTTCATCGTGACGGCTGAACACCACGTACAGAATAACGGCGAGGACCAGGAGTAATAGGGCCCACACGAGAATCCGCCGCCACAGGGGCTTAGGCGAACTACTTGCTGGGGGCAATTGGTGCTGCGGGTCACTGGATGAAGCAGCAGGTTTGTTTTCCATCCTAATTTTGGCGAACCAGCGGATCTAGACCGATTGCGGGCGATACCCAAATCCAAGCCATTCGTGACTCCGGTTTCGTTCTAAATTCCGCAGGCCCTGGGCTACAAAGACGACGTTTGTGAATTGCGCCGATCATTATAGCGTCCCAATCGTTCTTAGCACTCTGCGAATTTACGGCCTTCCAATACCGGCGGACGGCGCGCATTCCACAATGCGGGAGCCCCAGGATCTGTGACATTCCTATGCACAGCGCAACCGATCCACACTTGGTTGCGCCGCGCTCACAATGTGTTGCTTGTATCCCCCGGCGAATCCCTCCTCTAATGAAAACACCTTCTGGCATTCAGAAGGCGTAAAGAATCGGTAATGGAAGGTAAATGTTCGTAAGCGGCGGGCCGGCACTTGGATGACAGGCGCAGTACACGGGAATTCGACTTCTAAAGTGTGCGTAGCTCAACCGCTCAGGCTAATGAGGGTCGCACCGGGCGTGAGTGGTTGTAACGTCACGTTCGCGTCTTTGACTTGAATCGTAGCAACCCCACCTTTTTCGCCTTGGATGTCGCGGGAGAAGAATTAATTTCGGCTTAATCACACCGTAACAATCCTTGGCTAGCTTGACCAAGTTGGCTTGACCAAGCTTAGGAGAACCAGCCCATGACCAAGAGACTATTGCCCCTATTCGTGCTCATCACCTTAGCCGCTTGCTTGCTCAGCTACAAGTTCGGATCCGCACCTTCCGTACGCGCCGCGAGCGCGCCAGGGGAGTGGTCCATATTTTTCAACTCTCACAGCAGTGCTCCAGCAGCAGTGACCCGACCGGCAGTCGCCGGCGTACAACATGTCGCCGATTGTATTATCGCCGGAGCCCTCAATACGCCTGGGTCCACTGCTTCTGGGCCGATCTCCGTGAAACTCTATGATGGATCTTCCACGACATCGCCCAGCACCGTCTTGCTAGACGTAGAACTGCCTCAGCCCGACTATACGGTTGGCGGCGGGAACGTTCAACTCTGCGGGCTCAATCTCCAGGGAACGGCAGGCCGCCCAATGGAGCTGCAAGTTGGCGGTTTCCTGACATCGTTCCCGTTTCTGTCAGCAAACCTTGTTGGTCACGACACCCCATAAGTTCTCGAAAATCAGGGTATTACCCAGAAAGTCGCATAGCCTAGAGTCTTGTTACCCAAGAACCCAAAGAGGGAGATCGAGAGATTGATCTCCCTTTTCTTAGATTGTCGCAAAATGGCTATGGGCTCATTGACCGAGTTCTGAGCCCTATTAACTGTTTCAGGTGAAGCTAAAATCAAAGGAGTCAACAGTTCGGTGGTAACCAAATGATGGTGACCGAGGTACGTTGCAGCAGCTATCCGCACAGTCTAATTTCCTCAGATCAGCATGAATCCGAAGCCCGTGGAACGCCGCTCAGAATCCCATCGTAAAGACTTAATGGTCACCGCTAGCGTTCATCGCAGTCAGATGGCGAAGCGCAGGAGCAGTAGAATTGCGCTAGACGCTCCCATTGGGCTGTCGGGCGAAGATCGCCAAAAGTGTTCCTTTGCGATGCCTGCCAAAGCTACCAACCTTAACAAGCATGGAGCTGCCATCCAGCTAAATCGTGAACTGCTGGTTGGCTCTTCTGTAGTCGTGCGCAATAAGAGGTGGCACTGAGGTTTCTGCTCGGGTCGTCGCGCAATTGGCTACTCGCCAGGGAGTCCCTACTTACGCAATCGAGTTTGTCGAACAGGGCGATAGGGTAGGGTAAAGACGTTTTGGGGAATTACGTTCCCATGCGTTGAAAGCAGAGGGCCTGCTGCGCAGGCGGAGCAATCAGGAATCGTGCGCCGCAGGCGGGGGATCGCATCTCGGCAAGACTGACCCGACCCTCGGCTCGCGTAAACTCCCGGTTCCATCCGTTCCCATTTTAAGACGTACTTTCTGGCACAAGTGTTTTCGTGGCTGTGAGACCATGTTCCGGGCAGGTCTCTGGAACGCCGCAGCCTGAGAGACGAAGCACCAATCGCAAGTCTGCTATCAGGATTCATACGTGGTCGCCCACATGGCAAAGGCTAAACTCAAGCACGCGCAGGTGAAACGTCGCCGCTCTCGGGTTGAGGAGCCAAGGCCGCTGACTACCCTTGCACCGTCCGTAGAGATTCTGCCTTTCCGGCGATGGTCAACTTCGTGCTCTTATATCTTCGTTGCTGCGCTGACACTCGCCTGCCTCTTGCCTTTTTCCGGACGCGCGTTTCACGTGGATGATACGCTGTTTGTTCTAGCTGCTCGACAGATTAGTCAGCATCCTCTCGATCCTTACGGCTTCAGCCTCATCTGGAACACGACGTCGGAACGCATGGCGGACGTCAGCAAGAATCCTCCATTGGCATGCTATTACTTGGCGGCGGTCGGTGTTACGGCAGGTTGGTCGGAGCGAGCATTGCACCTTGCGTTCCTTCTGCCTGCGTTGGCATTGGTTCTAGGGACCTACCGCTTGGCAACGCATTTCACGCGCTTTCCGCTTGTGGCTGCGTTGGCCACTCTTCTGACGCCCGGGGTTCTCGTCTCGGCATGCAGCGTCATGTGCGATACGATGATGGGGGCACTCTGGATATGGGCCGTGATTCTGTGGATCGAAGGCTTGCAGCCGCGTAAATCCTGGTATTTGGCAGTATCTGGCTTTTTAATAGCCGCAAGCGCTCTGACGAAATATTTCGGAGCGGCGCTGATTCTCCTGCTGCTTGCCTACTCCCTTGTACGGCTGCGCGGTTTGGGCAGTTGGATATTGTATTTGCTGATTCCGATCGTGGTGCTGGCAGGCTATGAAGTCTTGACACAAGTGCTTTACGGGCAAGGTCTGCTTTCGAACGCTGCCGAATTCGCCGGCAAAGAGCGAGAGTTCTTGCAAGCTTCTCTTCTCTCGATGACGTTGATTGGCCTTAGTTTCACTGGCGGCTGCGCACTGTCCGTGCTTACCTTCTGTCCTCTTGCGTGGTCAAGAAGGGCGCTTGGTTCGGTTTTCGCCGTCAGTGCCCTGGCGGCATTAGCGTTGATTTTTGGATGGGTAGACTCGGGAAAACAAGTCGCAGGAAAGCAGGCCTTCGACGCGCTCCAAACGCACTGGCTTTCGGTGGGTAGCCAGTTAGCTCTCTTTATAACCTCCGGTCTTTTCACCTTGGCCTTAGCGGTTACCGACTATTGGAAGACGCGGAGCGCGGGCTCATTGCTGCTAGGGCTCTGGGTCTTCGGCACGGTCATATTCGCTAGTCTCTTAAACTGGACCGTCAACGCCCGATCAGTGCTGCCGCTAATTCCTGCAGCTGGAATACTCACGGTGCGACGGCTGGAGACCATCCATGAATTGTGGACTCGCAGGCTCCTGCTGCAAGTGGCAACTGCACTGCTTGTGTCTGGCGTTCTATCTATCTGGCTTGCCGGAGCTGAGGCGCATCTCGCCAACTTGACTCGCGAGGCTGTGCGTACCATCCAGGCGCGGAACAAGGGCAAAGTTGGGACGCTATGGTATGAAGGGCATTGGGGGTTTCAGTACTACATGGAGCAGGCTGGAGCCCGTCCGGTGGATGACCGGGACTACCAACTTCGCAGTGGAGATCTCGTGGTAGTGCCGGAAAATAACATCGAAATTGCCGATCTTCCGCCCGATCTTTACGTGCAGGTGACGACTTTGGAAGTGGCCAATCCTTCATTGGCAACTACTATAAGCTGGAGCCGGGGTGCGGGCTTCTACTCCTCTTTTTTGGGCCCGTTGCCATTCACCTTTGGCCCCGTTCCCCCCGAGCGCTACGCTCTTCTGAGGGTAGTTCCTGTCCATTAGACCCAAGTTGACAACCCGAAGACTGGGAGTTGGCTGATGGTTGCGGCTATAGCTACTTTGCCCGATCAAAGTATTGCTTCGCAATCGACGGATTTTTATCGAGCGTTAACATTCCTGCACTCTGAGCGTAACGAAGCTTCAATATAGTACTGGCTCCCTTTCCCCACGATTGAGGCCACGACTCTATGAAATTCTCTGGAATCCTGGTTGTTCTAGTTCTGGCGATTGCCTCCCGTCTGAGCACGACGGTAACCTCGACCACCACTAAGCTCTCCTCGTCGCTGAATCCATCCATTTACGGGCAAGTTGTGACCTTTAGCGCAGTTGTCACCTCACATCTGGGGGCGCCCCCGGATGGGGAAGTGGTCACCCTAGAACAAGGAGCGAAAATATTGGGGACTTCGCCTTTGAGTGGCGGCACGGCGATTTTCACGATCACGACCACGCTAACGACGGATATCAAAGCGGTCTATCCCGGCGATTCGAATTTTGCGAAGAGCACGTCGAACGTGGTGCTCCAGAGGGTAGACAGGGCTACGACATCGACCAACTTGACATCGTCCGAGAATCCGTCAAATGTTGGGCAGTCGGTGACCTTTACCGCTACCGTGGCGGCACAATACAGCGGCACGGCCACCGGAACCGTAACGTTTAAGAACGGAAATACGACGCTCGGGACTGCGACGCTTTCCGGCGGTGTCGCCAGCTTCAGGACGAGTAAGCTAGCGGTCGGTTCCGATTCGATCACAGCCGTCTATAACGGAAGCAGTTCGTTCCTCGGTAGCAACTCTGGACTGGCCCAAACAGTGGGCGCCGGGACGTTCACTTATCCCACCATGACCTGGAACGGCATCCCACGTTATTACGAGGTTTTTGTGCCGTCGGTTCTGCCTGCGAATCCCCCCATGCTCTTGATGCTGCATGGCACGAGGACGACGCCTTCCACCGGCTCGAACCCAACGCCCGTCATCACATTGAACTGGGGCTGGCAAAGTTACGCCGACCAGTTCGAATTTATCCTGGTGCAGCCCGCCTCGACGTTTGACCCAGCAACGAATCAGTGGAACTGGAATTCGTTTTGCATGGACGGAACAACATCGTGCGATCCGTATGGAGCGAACGGAGGAGCATTTCCCTACGCGGAGAATTGTGGCTCAGCAGACGGGGAATGCCCCGACGATATCGGCTTCCTGGGAAACTTGATCACTACTCTAACTGCTCAGTACAACGTGAATCCGAATACCATTTACGTTACGGGCTTCTCCTCGGGTGCGCAGATGGCCGAACGTGTCGGTGTGGAACTCTCCAGCCTGGTGGCGGCAATTGCTCCGGTTTCGGGTCCGCTCGTCAATGCGCAAGGGACCGTTGCTCCGCCATTGCCCCTGCCAACCTCCGCCCCATCTCCGTTTCCGCCCATTTCCGTCATGGAGTGGCAAGGTACCGAAGATGAAAATTTGTGGCCCTGCGGCTATGGCACAACCAACTACTCTAGCCTGACGTTTACAGTGGGCACGGTGGATGACACGTTCAACTACTGGTCGCAACAGAATCAATGCACTACTCTCGAAACCACGCAGCCCCTGTGTTTGAGTGGTGCGCCCAACAGCGCGAACGATTACCCATCTCCGGGCATTCCGGGCGATACTGGTAACCTTGCAACCGGCTGTATAGACCCTCCCGGAGGCCAAAACATTCAAGTGCAATTTGTTTGGGAACCGGGCGTCGGCCACATCTGGAATGAGTACAACATTCCCTATATCTGGAATTTCTTGTCCGCTCAACAGAAGTAAGAAATGCGGTCGCGGCGAGAAGACGTCGAATTCAATTGGCAGCAATGATAGATTGGAAGATCAGTCGAAATTAAACCGAACCCCCGGGGAAGATCAAACGTGGAAGTTGAGCAGGTAGCGGACAGCAGCGAATTGATGAGGGAGCTGACCAGCTATATCGCCGAAAAGGTGATCAAG